>Ga0326760_1001016_pt1 | contig 13037 bp, 12 predicted proteins | sample GCREP_S_FD_207668 | JGI IMG/M metagenome (GOLD analysis project Ga0326760, IMG submission 207668) | Hot spring sediment microbial communities from Geyser Creek Basin, Yellowstone National Park, WY, United States - GCR.EP_S | ecosystem: Environmental > Aquatic > Thermal springs > Near-boiling... | reverse complement strand
CCGCTGAGCTCGTTGAAGAACCTCTCGGCCAGGTGCAATGTGTTCGTCAGCTTCATGGCCTCGAGGACCACCTCGTAGTCCCTCCTCGACTCCCCCTGAGCCTGCTCAGGTAGGGGTTCCTGCCCATCAGGACCACATCCAAGACAGTGAAGTCCAAGGAAGTTTCGTACTCTTGGCTCACGACCCCAAAGACCTTCGCGACCTCCTTAACCTTCAACTTGGAGATGTCCATCTCGTTTACGAAGACGGTCCCCTCCTTGGGCCCTAAGACTCTGTTCATGACCTTTAAGAGCGTGGTCTTGCCAGAACCGTTGGGGCCCATGAGCCCGACGAACTCTCCTCCCTTTAGGATCAGCGTCACGTCCTTGAGGACCTCCCTGGCTCCGTAGCTGAAGCTAACGTCAAGGACCTTAAGCGTCGTGCACGCAACGCTCAAGAAGGTTCAACACCTCGCGTGATTTCATATCACACAATTTTTTTAACCTTACTAAGTCGTGGCCCCGAAAGGCCCTCGATAAACATTATTTAATGAATCGCTTCACGTGCCCAGAGCCTTGATCCTTTTTGAGAAGATGATGTGGTGCTAATGCTGGGCAATTGGCGGCAGGATGTGTTGATCTATTGACGCAAAAAATAAGAAGTAAAAGTGAAGTGGAATGAAACTTACGCCGCTAGACTAATAGAGAGCGCTTTAGCGTGCGCATTCTTACATCTCCACTGAGGCGTAAACGACCGTGTATCACTATTATCGAATCTATCATGAACAAAACCATGGTTACTGAGAAGCTATGTAATGATTAGACACCGACTAGCGCCGAAACTATACTGGCGACGATGAGGTCCCCCGGGCGAGATACAGCGAGGAGCCTCGAGGACTCATAGTAAGTGTGTAACCTAAAGGCAATGCATTCGTGGCCCCTGACCAAGTACGGCCTTACCCACACTCAAGCGAGGAAGACGATGGAGGCGGGCATCAAAGAGGCTACCTATGCTCGTGATAACGCTGAATGTGTTCGTTAAGAGGATGGGCATCGACTACAACACGGTCAAATCGCAATAACACACTAAGGGCCCTAAAAGACGCCAAAGAGGCTGGGGTAACTCCTCCTTTGGGCACAAACACGAGGTTCTCAATAGAGGGCAAAGGTTCATTACTGACGCAGACATCTTGGAATGTAGAGCTCGTTTAGTATAACAGGCTCTACAACGTATCGGATGGGTGAGCATTTGTTATGGCGTTTTTAATCCTTTAGTCTTCATCAGCCCCTCGTATTCCTTGTATATGGACTCCTCGATTTCTTTAACACTTTTTCCTGTCAAAATATGGGCAACGAAAGCTGTCCCACCAGCTCCCACGCCCTCCTTGGCGTAGCCCCTCTCGTAGTAGCGTAAGCCCTCGTAAGGAGACTTAGAGAAGTCAAGGTTCATTGAGACTATGGGAACCGATGAGTCCACAGACCTCACGAGCGCTGAGATGTTCGAGTTGGGGTCAGACACTATCCACCTGGTGGTCGCTACTACCACGCCTCTTAGCTCGACGTTCATGTGTTTGGCTATCGCCAAGACGGAGGACATCTGAGTGCCGCCGGCCAGCACCACCTTGGCCCCGCCCTCCAGCGCTCCTTGGAGGAAGCCAGCCATCGAGACGTGCACAGGATCGCCCAGTGTGGAGACCGCTCTTAGGGGATCACGCCTGGCCTCGTTGACCCTCAGACCAGACCTCTCGAGGCCCTCCCTCACGACCCCTTCCTTCAACTGATGAGGATTGGTTGGCGAGGCGCTACTGACCTTGCCCCAAGCATCGTAGCCCAAGGCCACCAGTATGCCCAAGGTTGTGGTTGTTCCACCGGGTATGCTCTCGCCGAGCAGGTAGACGTCGGCCCTGCGTAGCATGTGTGCAAGAGTCTTCGCCTCCTCATAGAGAGACTTGGCCACCTCGTAAGGCAGGGCCCTCCCGGTGTTTATCGATTCACCAACCATTTTGCTAGGCAACCTCACATGAGGTGCCTTAGGCTCTATGGCCGAGCCACAGTCCACCACTACGTAGGGGATCTGACAGAGGCTAAGACACGATCTAGTTATGACAGCCGGCGTCGGTATTCCCTCAGGCGTCACGGGTATAGCTTCAAAGCTACGGGCCTTGCCGTAGACTAAGTACTCTACATCACAGGTGGGCGTGTAGAGAGTCAGCTCAGGGGTAGCGCCTGCAACACTTAGTCCAGGTATAGTGGAGGTCTTGGTCGAGCCTATGAAGTAAAGCGCCACCACTCTTCCTCTCTTGGCCTTCTCAATGACATCGCTTACAGCGCTGAGGTCGCCTATGACTGAGAAGTCCATATGCATAGAAGGTTTTACGGTTTGAAGTAATTTAAGCTTTGCGTGAGCCGTTTCTGTCAATCTTGTATGGTGACGTTGAGTAATAGCATGGACAACACCACTACTCAAGTTAACAGAACCCATGAGCTTTATGAATTATCGTGACCATGGGTCTGAGAGGACCCAAGTCTAGAGCTCTTTGACCACGTACAATACATAGGCTTCTCCCTTCTTCACGAAGTATCGCTTATCAGTGATCGATGAAAGTACCTTTGCATTGCTGGGCGGTTTTAAGTCTCTCGAGTTCAGCGCCATGTCCCTGTCCGCTATCAGCTTTCCGACGATGGCCTTGCCTCTCAACTTCACGGGCCTTAGCGAGGACTTGTCGAAGTACGACCTCACTATCAAGTCAGGTACGTTATCCTCACAGACCTCCCTCAGTGCCAAGTAGCTCGTGGTGAACCTGGGGTTGACCTCGATAACGTAGGACTCGCCTCCCTTCAACACCAAGTCGACTCCGAAGAAGCCCTTAACGTGGCCCAAGGACTTCACGGCCCTGAGGGCGGCCCGCAACACCTCTTCGCTGTCTTGATAGGGGACCACGCTCCCGGTGTACATGGAGGGTTCCCTAGGCCCCTTCAAGTGGACTCTCTGCACGTTGATCGAGAGAGGTACAACTGCGTCGTCTGACGCCAACAAGCAGACGCTCAAGTTCTCTCCCTCAACGTACTCTTGGGCTAAAAAGTAGGACAGACGTGAACTCTGCTTGGCATTACTCAAGGCAATTGGCGCCTCCTCCGGCCTCGAGACGATGGATAGGCCCGCGCATCCATCGCCGTCAGCTGGCTTGACGATCACTTTGCCAAAAGTGGCTAAGGCACTATCTATTGCCTTCGGCCCTTCATCGTACCTCGAGATCAGGGTCTTGGGGGTCCTTACCCCATGGGCCTCTAAGTTCTTGTACAGAAGTGCCTTGTCCGTCGCCACGAACACGGCCGTCGATGGCGAGTCCACGACGTCTAAGCCCTCCTCCTCGCATGACCTGACCAAGTTGTAAAGAGTCCTGCCAGTTGAAGGAGCTATCACGACGACTAAGTCGACTGGCCTCTTGGGCGGTATGGAGTCGGCGACTTGTACTTCGTGCCCGGCTTTCTTGAGGTCCTCGACCACGGCCTTCAGCATCGCGTCTCCTTCAATCCAAGCGGGACTGTAGAATGCTCCCATCGCACTGAAGTGCTCGTAGACGGCGATCCTCAATTCAGCCCGCTACCTCGCGACTATTCCGGCGATTCCTCTGACGAGATCCGTCTTGGTTATGATACCGACGAGTCTGCCTTGCTCCACGACCGGGAGGCCGCTTATCAGGTTCCTGACCATTATCTTGGCGATCCTCTCGACCGTCATCCTAGGAGTCGCGAGTTTCAGCTCTGCAGGCCCCTTGACGTCGCTCACGTAGATGGACTCCAGAGGCCTGTCCCTCCACTCCTTGGAGATCATGGTCCTTATCATGTCCCCCTTCGTGATGATGCTTATCGGCTTGAGGAACTCGTCCACTATGACGACCCTACTTATGCCGTGCTTCAACATCAAATTCCTGACGTAGGCTAGATTATCAGCCATCCTAGCCGTGATCACGGGTGAGCTCATGTACTTGGAAGCGCGTAAAGGGGGCGTCACGGTAATTTTTGTTTTTTCCCGAGTTTTTAAGTGCTTTGCTGTGAGACTTGTAGGGATTTAGCCTTACGAGATCTATGGCTAGACTATTTTCCTAGGACCTTAGCGCGATAGTCAATCGAGCTCATTAGCATATCAGTTTCGAAGTCTCTAAGCACGTAACCATCAGTGACCTCGAATTTTTGCAGTACATGTCCGAAGACCCCTTAAAAACATTATTTTACTTATCCTATTCTATACATCGCAAATTCGCTCGGGCTTTAGTCCTTTTAAGCTACAAGACCTATAATTCCACTTACTCCATTCATATAATTGACTGAATTTATCGAAGCCGCAATCAAGGACTAATGAAAATAAAGAAAAAGAAGAAAAGATGTTGAATTAGGGGCGCGTTCATTCTGGGAACTCTGCCTTAAGGAAATCTTCCTGGAGCATCTTTACGAGTTGCTCTAGCTCCTCTTTGTAAAGAGCGACCTTATCTGGTGGCAGGCTTTTACGATCCTCTCCTCGAATTATTCTATACACTATGTCCGCTTTTTCACCAACGCCCAACTTTTCTATCCTGACCTTTAGGCTCTCCCCTGTCCTACTCGTCAAGGTATACTCCTTTATCCTCAGAGGCAAGCCCATTTTAAGCCCCTCCTCTCAATTCCTTTGGCACCCACTCGTCAGCGCTCATTCCCTCCTTAACCCATGGAGGTGGCGAACCGAACTCTATGACTGCCTCTACCATTGTCTTTACGTTCTTTGTAGGAGTCTGTATCCATATGTCACATCCGGGGTTGACTATATCGCAACCGCTCTCTATCGCTCTCTTGACTCTGTCCCTTATCTTCTCCACTGGTCCTTCGAATAGTACGGCATACGCGCTTATGTTCCCACCTATTGGGAACCTCGGTCCTTTAAGCTTATTGGCGATTCTCCTCGTTTCAATCATTGGAGTCGCCTCCTCAACTATGAGGGCATCTGGGTTGCACTCTATGAGGCCACTTATGTTTTCTAAGGTGACGCCTCCCTTCTGAGACCATAGCTCGCCGCAACAGTGGAGAATTATGTGCCCATATTTTCTTGCACGGACAATGGACTCTTTAAGATATGGTTGAACGAATTTGCGGAAAGTATCTGGCTTGATGTTGGTAAGCGATGATGCCTCTTCCCTGTAAGTAACGACGTCCGCACCAGCTTCAAAGTATGCAATCGCAACTTCAGTGAACAGCGGGGTAAGAGTTTTCATAAACTCGTGAACTTTCTCTGGCTGGCTTCTAACGTACTTGTACCATGTCGCTGTATCAACTACGTATCCGCCAATGGCTTGCCATGGAAAGTCTATTGCAGCAATCACGGGGACCTTGCCGTGATATCTCTCCTTTAAAATCTTTAAGGCTTTGCACACCACGGGAACCCTACCTCGCTCCCTCATCTCTTCTGGTCTTTCTGGGATTTTCAATTGCTTTACGTCGGTGACCCAGTACTGTCTAACTGATGGCCATTTTATTGAGCCCTCAAAGAACTCTAGTTCGATGCCTAGCGCCTCCACTTCAAGAGTTAATTCGAATGGGACTATGACGTTCTCTAGTCCAGCTAGCTCATGGAGGGCTGAGCCGAGCTTTGCCATTTTCTCTGGGTCTTTATGAGCATCGGGCCAGTAGGCATCAAAGACTTGCATCCCCTCGATGTTATAGGCGCTGACAACAGAGCATGCCGGAATCCTGTCAATGACGTCCTTCCTCCCATCAAGTATGGCCATCAGCCTTTCGTATGGCGACATCTCATCCTTTGAATGGGTCTTATACTTTTGCATTTTCCTCCCCTTTTCCTTATGTCTCATAATTACTTAATCACTATAAAAAATTTTTCTTTTGATGTGCCAATTAACAATAAAACGATGGGTAGTGATATTGTCGATGTTATCGCCCAATGCCACAGCATGAGTTAACAAAACCCTCTTAGTTTCTTTTTTCCACTAGGTTATGGTGTTGTTGAAGGCCTTCCAGTACCTGATGTTTTCTTTGCGAGAGCCGTCATGATACGAAAACCTTATGAAGGACTCCATTGGAGCGGTTAACAGATCGCGTACAAGGCCTCTTAGGCTCCATAAACTCACACTTAAGCTCGCATTGGCTGACACTCTTAAGCTAAGAGGTTGATGAACTAATCGCTTATGAGAGAACTGAGAGAATGTACAAGAAAACATCGCGTTGGGAAAACACTTTACAAATAACACTGAAATATGGAGTCGTAGCACCATACAAAGCATGAGGTAACCAGGTGAAAGCGCAGCTCAAAGGCTCTACCGAGCAGTAATGGACGCTTTGAGGCATGAACCAGTCATTCTTTGTATCCCATGCGATTGTACACGTGATTTAATAATTTTTATTTTTGTTAATTGTTTTTTATTGTATTAATATTAAAGATTTAGAATATATTAGCATAAAGCGGTTATCTCTTAGCTCTTAAGAGCGTTGAGCCAATCGTGGCTATAAGATCTCCGGATAATGGTAACAGTAGGGGGTTATGACGAAGGCCGCCAGAAGGTCCTCTAACGTCTAAAGCCATAGATAGAAAAACCATTAGTGGTTCAGAAAACATGGCTAGGGTCGGTCGAGGCATGCATGGACTTCATGATAATGAACTTAAGCTTATCCAAGCCAGCTTAGACAGTGGATTAATAAGCTATATCGTTTTATTGATTTTTATAGTATAAAGGGGGTTGAGCCATGAAAGGCTTTTAGGCTTTCATATCATTTAAAGCTACCATATTTGATGGCTGCGTTTACGAATGCCTTGATGTGCTCCGTCGGCGTCTCTAGCCAGAAGTCGCATCCTGGAGCCACCATACTAGTCCCATCCTCAATGCACTTCTTTACAGCGGCATCGATGGTTTCGACAGGCCCTAGATGTATGACTCCATAGGATGGAACGTTGCCAATTATCGGGTACCCAGCCTTAATTTTGTCAACGATCTCTCTGGCCTTCTTGAGGGGAGTTCTTTCATCAATAGCTATGGCGCTTGCACCACACTCTACCATCTTGTCCACAATGAGCAGGGCAGAGCCACAGATGTTTAGGATCGTAGGGCATTTTAAGTGCCTGATTATCTCTCTCAAATATGGCTTGACGAACTCTTCGAATTGTTTCGGCGAGATGTTGTCAGTCGGCGCTCCCATTTCGTGAAATGTGATTATGTCAGCGCCAGCGTCCTCGTACAACTTTACCATCTCAATGTAAAGATCGAGCACGTTCTTGAGGAATCGATGGATCTTCTCGGGTTCCTTTTTTATCCATTTCATAAATGTTACCGTGTCAACCAAGTAACTACTTATGCTCGTGAAGGGTGGAACCACATAGACGTTGACTGGTACCTTGTTCTCGAACTCCCTCTTCAATATTTCGATGGCTTTGACGATTACAGGAACTCTTCCGGCTTCAGATACGTTTTCTGGTATCTTCAGCTCAGAGGGGTCACTCACCTTGAACTGCCTAATCGAAGGCCACTTTATCGTTCCTTCATGGAAGTCGATGGTAGCCCCCAAAATCTCCGCTTCGACAGTCATGCAAAACGGGATCGACACGTTATCGAGACCACATAGTCTATGGGCTGCGGAACCTAGCTTTGCCATTTTAATGGGGTCTTTATGTGCTTCAGGCCAGTAGGCGTCAAAAGCCTTCATGAAGTCGATGGTAGCAACGCTTACAGAGTTAACAACCGGGAGCCTATCTAGGTCGTCTCTTTTGCCTTTTAGAGCTACCATGACTCTTTCGTATGCGGTTAGATAAGCCATTAGCAGTCCCTCACAACATCCCTTGCTTCTTGAGCTCCTCTTCTATTTCTGGGTGAGTCCCCAGCCTCAGTATTAACTCGACGGTCTCGGGGTATCTCTTCAAATCCTTGTGTGGAAGGTACGTCGAAGCCAGGTATTCCTCGTAAAACTTTGGATACGTGGAGATCTCGTAATGTCTTACCTTTCTCTCCCTTATGGCCTTGGTTATGTATTCTCTCTCGTCTACTGATATTAGGGCCATGCGCGCGCCTGTTCCAGCGGAATTCCCAATGAACTTAATCCTCTCCAATGGTACCTCAGGGTACATACCTATGGTCCTCGTGTTCTCTGGGTCGAGGTAGTTCCCGAAAGCACCTGCGATGTAGAGCACCTTTATGTCTCTCTCCGTGACATTGAACAGCGAGCAGAGGACCGCTGCCCCAGTGTGAATTGCGCCCTTTGCCTTCTGAATCTCTCTAACGTCCTTATGTGTGAACACGATGTCGTGCTCTTTCGTCGCTGTCTCCTCCTTCCATGCAACTACGTACTCCCATCCATCAGGCCCTTGCCTTATTCTCTTTGTCTTCTCGGCGAGCTTCGTATTGAAGCGCCCACGCCAGTCTAATATCCCAGCCTTAAACATCTCTGCCATCAGGTCGATAATCCCTGAGCCGCAAATGCCCACGGGCTTGGTGTCGCCGATCACCCTGTAGACCGGCTCGAGGGTCTCGGGATCTATGCTTACCTTCTCAATCGCGCCGTCCGCCGCTCTCATGCCGAACTTGATCATCATCCCCTCGAAGGCTGGCCCTGAGGCACACGAGGTGTACCATACTCCTCCTAACTTCTTGCATCCAATACCTATCTCGGTGTTCGTCCCAACGTCGATGCACATCCCCAGCTCATCAGCATCAAAGAGCTTCGTGACTATCATGTTCGCGACGTTATCGGCGCCCACCCATCCACCTATCGTGTCTAAGTAGTACAAATTGGCCCTCGGGTGGGCTTTGATCCCTATCTCCTTAGCTGGCATGTTAACGCCAGCCATCCTTGGCGGCTCGTAAGGCGCCTTGGCCACGAACTCCGGCCAAATGCCGAGGAAGTACATCATCATTGCCGTGTTCCCGACGAAGACCGTTTCATATATCTCTTCGGGCTTAACGTTAGCCTTCTGACAACACTCTTCTATCATCTCATTTATCCCGCTGACAACTGCCCTCTGAAGATCTTGGAGACCCTTCCAACCCTCAAACAATACGTACGTCAATCGCGTCAAGATGTCCTCGCCATAGGGTATCTGAGGGTTCATTCTCGCGGCTACGGCGACGACTTTGCCGGTGTTTAAGTCCATCAAGAAGCCAGCGAGCTTCGTGCTGCCTATGTCGCAGGCGAAGCCGAAGCACCTATTGGTCGTGTCTCCTGGCTCTACAGCTATTATGGTGTTCTTCCAGAGGACCACAGTAACTTCCCAATTAGCCTGTCTAAGCACTATTGGCAGGGTCCGCAGAACGTCGTAGTGGAAGTCCACGCCAGTTATGCCATGTTGCTCTGCTAACGCTCTCAACACCCTCTCGTCATCCCACGTCGCGTCCTCTAACGTGGGAGGCTTGATCTTAACGAAGTATTTCTTTACTGCAGGGTTAAAGCGCATGACGGGGACTTCGTAGCCTTCTGTCTGGAGGCGCTGTTTGCCAACCCTGCTCCTCTCTGGTACATAGATTACGGCTTCAAATGGGGCGTAAACCTTAGCGAGACAAGCAAGTCTGTAGCCCTCCTTTATCTCCTCCGCCGTCAAGAACTTCTTCTCTGAGTCTTCCAACGGGCTTAGGTGTTCATAGCCCTTTATCACCTTGACCTTGCACTTACCGCATAAACCTCTACCGCCGCAGATCGACGATATGTCAACTCCGAGCTTTATTGCAGCTTCTAGTATGGTCGTTCCCTTTTTAAAGATGTCCCTCCTTCCGTGTGGCTGAAAGGCAATTATGGTCTCGTCTTCGCGAAGCCTAACTTCCCTCTCCAACGCCATGACTTCGATCCCCTTCTACCCATCAAGGTAAAATAAAATGAAGTGCATTGGATTGCTTATCGTTATTTTCATTCATTTACTCCTTCTTCTCTTCTTCTTTCTTCTCTTTTTTAACTAACTCAACGGCCGCCATTATCGATTCTATGAGCGCTTTTACCTTGTCCACGGCTTCTACGGCGTCCTTTCCGTAGGCGTCAGCCCCTATCCTTTGTCTGAACTCCTCAGTTACAGTCCCTCCACCTATTATCGTCTTCACACGGTCCTTTAGTCCTTTCTGTCTAAGCATATCCTCGGCCCTCTTCATTTGAATGAGCGTTGGCGTCATCATCGTCGACATTCCTAACACATGCGCTCCCTCTTTCTCCACGAGCTCTATGAACTTCTCTATCGGTACATCCCTTCCAGCATCTATTACTTCAAACCCAGCTGCAGTGAGCATGGCTTTCACGATGTTCTTGCCGATATCATGGATGTCTCCCTCGACGACGCCTAAGACTATTTTACCTCTGACCCCAACCTTCTCGGCCTTCAAATGCGGGAGTAGTACGTCGAGGCCGGCGTACATGGCGTCCGCAGCCATCAGTACTTCGGGCAGGAAGTACTCTTTAGCTTCGTACTTGTCTCCAACGACCTTCATTCCGGCGGACAGCCCCTGAGTAATGGCAACCCAGGGCTCTATTCCAGCTTCTAGAGCTCGCTTGGCCATCTCCCTCGCAAGGTCGACATCGCCGTTAATGACTGCTTCGGCAAGTTTTTGTAGTATTTCCTCCCGAGCGGACAATCACATCACCCCACGTCGCAAAATTCGGAGAGAGATAAAATGGAGTAACTGGATATATACTTTTCGGGCCTAGTTTTGGACGTGGCAACTTAAGCTATTATGTGATTGAATTAGTCAAATACTATAGACGAGTTGCTGAGTAATTTACATGTGCTTGAAAGAGGTTGGGCCATCTTAACTGTTAGGAGGGTTACGGCTGAGGGGAAGGAGCTAGCACGTAGTAAAGGCCTAACAGTGGATGAACTCCTAAGCGAATTGATGGGCTCGGGGGAGGTGGGGAGGTGGATGGGTCACCTGTAGCCTATGCGGGCTAGAGCTAAGTCCAAGAACCTACACGAGCACATGGTTAAGGGACACCCCATGCGCGCAGGCAACATTGATAAGTCAAAGCCCGGTAAGAGCAGGCCTACGTGAGGCTCGAGGAGAGGAGGTAAGCATAGTATTTGAGTATTTGAGTAGTTCAATCACATAGCTTAAGTTGCCACGTCCGATTTTGGGGGCACAAGTTTTAAATAGTGTGTCATTAAAACTTACCTTGCTAGCGAGGGGAGAGAATGTTTAAGTTCAAAACTCCTCAGAAGATCTTCCAAATAGGGAAGGTTAGAGTAGGAGGTCAACCAGGCGAGCTTCCGACGGTGCTGATAGGAACGATTTTTTACACAGGCCACAAGATAGTAGAAGACCAAGAGAAGGGAGTATTTGATAAGGCTAAGGCCGAAGAGCTCATCAAGAGGCAAGATGAGTGGTCAGCTACTACAGGCAACCCATGCGTAGTAGACGTTGTCTGTCCTTCACTAGAGGCGGCACGCAAATACATAGACTTCGTCGCGGGCGTTACAGATGCGCCTATTATGATCGACGTATTTAAGCCAGAGATCAAGTTTGAAGTGTTGAAGTACGTGCGCGAGGCAGGCCTGTCGAGCAGGGTGATATATAACAGCATAATGCCTTATCCGAGAGAAGACGAGATAGTAGCTCTAAAGGAGTCGAAGATAGAGTCAGCCATACTGCTGGTCTACAACGTTAAAGATCGAACTTCAAAGGGCGTTTTATCGATGTTAAAAGGTGACGGAGGCCAAAAAGGTCTGCTGAAGTACGGCGAGGAAGCTGGCATAACAAAGCCTTTAATAGATACGACCATCTTCACTTATGTTCCGAGCATAGGAGTGGGTTCCAAGGCTTGCTTCCTAGTGAAGGATGAACTTGGGCTTCCAGTTGGTGGAGCGCCGGGGAACGCTACCAATAAAGGTGGTCCTCTCTGGAAGAAGGTAAGGCGATGGGGCTTAGACATTTTCAAGGCTTGTGAGGCAACTTCACAGGCCATACCCATAGCTTTTGGCGCTGACTTTCTGTTTTACGGCATAATCGAGGCAGCTCCATGGGTGTTCCCAGCATGCGCTATGATCGATGCAATGGTAGCTACCGTTGCAAAAGTGGAATACGGCATAAGCCCGCTCACTAAGGAGCATCCATTATACAAAATCTTCCCAGAATTCGTTGAAAAGTTAGAAAAGGCTGGGTTTTAACTAACACAGGCTTTCCCCTTTTCTCTTTTTTGTCGAGAATTAGGGCAACTTTTACGCATATTCAAATCGATTTAAATTGATATTAATAAAATGTGACGCCTGAGTCTAGGTTACAAGGCATGGCGATAGTCAACGAGACCAAGCTTAAAGCCGGCCGGAGCGGTGTTTATGTATGGGTTACCGTAGATGTGGACGTACGTGAGCTGTTGATCAATCAGGCCTCGTGGCAGAAGAACATGATGCACGTTAAGTCCTCTAAAGGAGGGCCCTGATGATTGCACAGACAAGCGCGCGGCGTCGGCCTACCTCATAACGCTCAGATGGCTTCATAAAATAAGTGCGAGCATATGACGTGAGCAAACATGAAAATCAAAACTGCTTCATGAGCTCCCTTGTCGAGGAGGACTGTTGTGCTCTAGAGAATTCTAAGCTCTCAGATCGAGATGAGAATGTAAGGCCTTACGACAAGGGATCGTGCTCAACTTTTCCGACGTTCGCTTAATTTTGAGCGACGTCAAGCTCCTTACTTCAACTTCGACCAAGAGTTATTATAAAAAACTGATCGATGGTAATGGCTTAAAGCTCGCTTAAGACGCCATAATTTCCAATCAGTACTTACGTAAAGGACTGTCAAAGCCGATGGATCTGGCAACTTAAGGCTTATTGGGCCTCCCCATTTAAGCTCACTCCACGCTAAGCATCAAGTCTCTAATCGAGAGACTTGGTGTCTTCGAGAGGAACAAGGTCCCGCTCGAGCTCAAGATCCTAGGCCTAGCACTCTACATACAGCTATCAAGCCTATCAAGCCTCAGAAGGGCCGCTAGAGCCCCTATCCGAGATCCACAGAATCTCAAAGACGGCTGTCTGGAGGTGGTTAGGAAGCTCAGCGAGAGATATGCGTAGATCCAGATGCCTAGGAGGCTAGTGGCCTTGGACGAGGCTTGCGTGAA
>Ga0326760_1001013_pt1 | contig 13053 bp, 13 predicted proteins | sample GCREP_S_FD_207668 | JGI IMG/M metagenome (GOLD analysis project Ga0326760, IMG submission 207668) | Hot spring sediment microbial communities from Geyser Creek Basin, Yellowstone National Park, WY, United States - GCR.EP_S | ecosystem: Environmental > Aquatic > Thermal springs > Near-boiling... | reverse complement strand
GAGGCACTATCAAAATTTCTCAACGAGCCTCTCGACCCGGAGACAAAGTCTGAGCTTCACCTTAAGCTTTCCGAGAAATACCTAAAAGATGCGGAGGAGTTCCTGGCTAAGGGAGACTACGCCCAAGCGTCCGAGAAGGCTTGGGGCGCCGCTTCGCAGATCGTTAAAGCTCTAGCTGCGAGGGAGGGAAGGGAGCTAAGGAGCCACAGAGAGCTACATAATTATGTCGCTGAATTAAGCAGAAAGAAGAAGGATAGGGAAATCATAAGATGCTGGCTAACAGCCACCTCTCTTCATCAAAACTTCTATGAGAACTGGCTTCCGGGAGAAGCCGTGAGGAGCGCCGTGGAAGATATCAAAGCCTTCATAGAAAAGCTCTCTCAGCATCTCTAAAATTTTACCGCAAGATTCACCTCTTTGCCTCTTTGCTTAGTTTCGCTTCATACTACATTTTCAGGTCATTTTCTTGCATAGTACAACTGACCTTGGGGTACGCGTCGAGCCCCTCGTCAAGATGATGGTCAAGGAGGGCCTGAAGGGAGTAGTAGCCTGAGTTACCACGTTCCTTTCGAAACTAAGGGAATCCTTATATACGGTATGTACGGTTTTTCATCGCGAATACGATATGGTTAGAGCTGTGATCGATAAGAGGATGTTGGAGGACATCTTGGAGGGTAGGGCTTTTGAGAGGGAAGAGAGTCAAGTACGGCAAGTACAGGGTCGTGAGGCTTTTGACGCCTAAGAAGTGATCGCATGGCTGTGAGGGTCAGGATAACAGATTGGGGAAAAGCATCGTCGTAAAAGTGCTTGTAAATGGCGGTGCTGAGAGCGATGAGACTTTAGTGGTCGTGGACCCTGACATAGCATCCAAACTTGGCATCTCCAGCGAGGAGCTGGATGTGATAGAGGGTACTGAGTGGTTGCCTACGGAGAAGCTTATAGGATTACTCCAAAAGTTCGTACTCGGTTGTGATCCCTCCACTTTGGGAAGAGCCATTCGGCATTGTAGCTCTCGAGGCCATGGCCGCTGGAAAGCCCGTGGTAGCATATGATTCAGGAGGCCTTTCAGAAATAGTTGTTGACGGGGTTACGGGTTTCCTAGAGGCAACGCCTCAAGTGTCAAGGTAGCCTTCTACGAATCGTGCGCACTTACATCGTGGAGAGCGTGCGATCGCTATTGATGCTAAATCAAGTTTTGAGATACATCCCCATTATGGACATTCTAAACATCTATAGGAGGCTTTCGAAGCTAGACAGTCTTGACATGAAAATTTTAGAAGTCGGAAGTGGACCAAACGGTATTGGCGAATATATCTCTAAACTAAATTTCTTTGTGGGATGCGACATAAAATTCGATGGAAGAATAAATCCAAAGATGCTGCCCGTTGTTGGCTCGGCTACAAATTTGCCTTTCAGGGATGAAGGTTTTGACATCGTCTTGTCAATTGACATGTTAGAGCATATAAAAAGAGCAGAAAGAGCAGAAGTGATTAATGAATTGATAAGAGTAAGCAAACGGCTGACCATAATAGCCTGTCCATGCTGAAGGAAATCTCAAAAATGCGAGCAAAAAATACTTTTATGGTATCAATTTATTCGCAGGAAATATCCTGACTGGTTGATTGAACATGTAAAGAATGGGCTTCAGTCAGAAAATGAAATATTGCAAGTAATACAAAAACGACGTTACCTTATTTTAAATAATGAAAACGTATTTGTTCATGCATGTGTAATCATGATCGAATCTCTGATCGCAAAGGTGACGAATAAACTAGCGGAACTGCTTTTGTCTCTGTCCATCAACTTTAAGTCCCCCATCACTAGGTTGCTAAGCCTTGGAGAGCCATATCGAAAAATATTTATTATATGGAGAGGCGGATATTGTCTTGACCATGAGTGAAATAGAGATCAGCGTAATAGTCCCTACGTACAACCGAAAGAACATTTTAGTTCGATGTTTGAAGGCCCTCTTCAATCAAAACTTCCCCAGAGAAAAATACGAAATCATTGTTGTTGATGACGGGTCAACCGATGGAACTGAAGACTTGGTCAGAAAAGTGGCGACTTCTTCGCCCTGTGCCTTGAGATTTTTCAAGCAAAGGAAGAAAGGACCTGCTGCTGCTAGGAACGTGGGGGTTAGAAGTGCGCGAGGAAAATTGATATTATTCACAGATGACGATTGCATTGCCGACGAAAATTTGATAAGAGAGCACGTGCATTGGCACGAGATACATCGGGACGAGAATGTCGCAGTACTAGGGTATACTACATGGCATCCCGAATTAAGGGTTACTCCCTTCATGTATTGGCTAGAGCACGGAGGACCCCAGTTTGCGTACTATCGACTTAGACACGGGGAAGAGGTAGACTCCTTTTGGACCTGCAACATCTCCTTAAAAAGAAGCTTTATGCTAAAAAATGGCCTCTTCGACGAAGACTTCCCTTATGCCGCTCATGAGGATACCGAACTAGGATGTAGATTGCGAAAGAAAGGTTTGCGGATAATCTTCAACAAAAATGCCATCACTTATCATTATCATCCAACTGACGTAGAGAGATACTGCCATCGCATGAGGATCGTCGGTAGGTCCGCCGTAATTTTGGGGAAAAAGCATCCAGAATTTCTCGGACCATTACTACAAACACACAATAACTTTATGAGAAGGAAAAAAATTTTAGACATCGCTATCCCTCTTTTGAAGAGGTTGTGTTACTTGGTAGATCAAAGAGGATATAAGTGTCCGATACTTTTTATGAAAATGACCATGTATTATTATTATCACTTAGGGGTTGAGGATATGCTTAAGGGATATGCATGAGCAAGCTCTTCAACCATTATTTGCGATGACTCTTTAAGGTTATAGAAAAGAAAGAGTGCACGATGCATGTGAGTTGTCGGGTTATGTCATATAACTGTTCCAACAGCTTTTCGTCAATAAACTATGAAGCAATTCTGAAGTTGATGGAGGACGCCAAAAATCTTGCTGTGAAAGGACCACGGGAAATGCGCTTCGAGCAGAGACGTAGTAGAAGGCCTCTTTCTCGCCACCATCTATTAAAGAGAGTCGCTAAGAAGGTGATCACTCCTATCCTAAGAAGCCTTGGGCTTGAGCTGAGGACGACCGAGGTTAAAGACGCAAGTGCGAAATATGTGGTTTCGAGCCTCGAAAAGGCATGGAGCTTGGATTTCCTCTTATACGCCCTCAGAGAGAAGCCTGAGCTCGACCTCGAGCTCTTTGACCATAGAGATCGTCGAGAGGTCATCAAGTTTGTCAGAAATAAGGTCTACACGGCATTGCTCAGCGAACTGCATGCCAGCGATCTATTCGATGAAGATGACGTCAGGTTATGGAGGGCCTACTATGCGTTCTCTCGGAGGATAAGGTTTAGGCAAGGATGTTATGTCCTCGAACATTCAGGGAAGGAGTATAGATTGCCCGTAAACCACTTCGAGTACCCGGTCTTCTTCCACAAGCACGGCCTCTCTGAGGTGCCGCAGCAGGTTTTAGCCCAGGTAAGAGGTAAAGACGTGATCGATGGAGGGGCGTACATAGGGGACAGCGTATTGGTGCTCGAAGAGCTCGAGCCCAGGGCCATTTACGCCTTCGAGCCCCTCGAGGAGAACTTCAAGTTGCTCAACGAGACTATACGCATCAACGGGTTGCGAAACGTGGTTCCGCTGAAAATGGGCTTGGGGACCGCCAAGGGCGTTATGAGCGTAACGCCGTTCGGTAGCGCCTCCTTCAGGTCAGACATATTTGGAGGAGGCTCTGGAGAGAGAGAGGAGACCACGACAATAGACGACTTCGTGGCGGAGAGGGGAGCCAGCGTCGGGCTCATCAAGCTCGACGTCGAGGGCTCGGAGCTCGACGTGTTGATGGGGGCCAAGAAGACCATAGAGGAGCACAAGCCCGTGCTCATAATCTCGGTGTATCACAGGGGACGGGACTTCTTCGAAATACCGAAGCTTATCAAGGAGGTCGAACCTCGATATAAGATGAGGTTCCTAAACCTCAACAAAGCAGTAGCGACCTTCGAGCGCGTGGTGCTGGCGTACGTGGAAGAACATCAATGAAGAGCGCGCAAGCCGCGTGGTCTATCGTGGCAAGCCTTTTAAGCCATGAACATGTAATCCTAGGCTAGTGATGGGGTTCGACTTGAGGCCCGAGAAGGTCGTGATCACCGCGGCTGGCCTCGGGACCAGGCTCCTCCCCATGAGCAAGGAGATGCCGAAGGAGATGCTCCCCATATTCGTCAGGGGGGTCAACGGACTAGCCCTCAAGCCCCTACTCCAAGCCCTCTTCGAGCAGCTGTACTCGTTCGGCTTCAGGGACTTCTGCTTCGTTGTCGGGCGGGGCAAGAGGTCTATAGAGGACCACTTCACGCCCGACTGGGGCTTCGTCAAGCTCCTCAGGGACAGGGGGAAGTCGGCCCTCGCCAGAGAGCTCGAGTCCTTCTACGAGATGGTGGAGAGCTCAAGGATACTCTTCGTCAACCAGCCGGAGCCTAAGGGCTTCGGCCACGCGGTCTTGATGGCTAGGCCATTCGTCGGCGACAGCCCGTTCGTCGTCTGCGCAGGCGACACCTACGTGGTCTCCGAGGACAACGGCTTCCTGAGGAGGATGTGCGAGGCCTTCTCCGAAGACGCCTCAGCGGTCCTCTTACTGCAGGAGGTCGAGGACCCCAGGCAGTACGGGGTCGCGATGGTGAGGGAGGGTCGGGGTCGAGGAGGGGTCCTAGAGGTAGCTAAGGTGCTCGAGAAGCCGGAGAGGCCTCCGTCGAGGTTGGCCATAATGCCCTTCTACATCTTCAAGCCGGAGGTCATGGAGGTGCTGGAGGGTTTAAAGCCCGGCGTGGGCGGCGAGGTACAGCTCACGGACGCCATCCAGGGGCTCATCGAGAGGGGCAGGAGGGTCGTGGGGGTCTTGCTCGAAGACAACGAGCTGAGGCTCGACATCGGCACTCCCGAGACGTACTGGGAGGCCATCAAGGCGTCTTACGAGTACTTCAGGCGGATGATAGCGTGACCAACATGGCCTCGCTGGACAAGGGCCTCGTCGATGGTGGAATCGATAGTGCGAGAGGGCGTGGACTTAGGGCAAGGCCTTGGGGTCGAGGGCCCACGCGGTTAAGCGCTTTCCACTCATCACGCGAGCACGCGAAAGCGATTTTGCTGAGAGACGGCGATGTAGGTTTGACCCCCTGTTGCGTGAGCGATAGGCTCATGGTTGATACGGATGACAACCCAAGGCGGTGAAGAGGCTGGAGTCGAAATGGACTGTGAGCTACGGGCTATGAGTGCTCTGGGGCGATGAGTGGTGAGCAACGCCATCGATAAGGAGCTTGAGAGGCTTAGGGAGAAGGTAGCGCCCATCTTGAGGCGCCTCGGCGTCAGGAGGGCATCAGTATTCGGCTCCTTGGCGAGGGGCGAGGGCGACGAGGAGAGCGACGTGGATCTGCTCGTGGAGCTCGAGCCCGGTAGGAGCTTACTGGACTTGGCCGAGCTGAAGGTTGAGCTGGAGGAGGTGCTCGGCAGGAGGGTCGACGTCATCACCTACGACTCACTCCACCCGCTCCTAAGGGAGAGAGTCTTGAGGGAGCAGAGGCGTATCCTGTGAAGAGGGACCCGAGAGTACTCATCGAGCACATATTGGAGAGCATCGAGCTGATAGAGGAGTACCTCAGGGGCGTGAGCAGGGAGGAGTTCTTCAGGTCTAGGGAGAAGCAAGACGCTGTCATTAGGAGGCTCGAGATTATCGGAGAAGCGGTCAAGCAAATCCCGGCGGAGATTAAGGAGAGACATCCGGAGATCCCTTGGAGGAGGATAGCCGGAATGAGGGATGTCTTGATACACGCATACTTCGGCGTCGACCTGGAGCTGACGTGGAGGACGGCCACGGATGACGTTCAGCGGTTGAAGAGGGACATCCTCAGGGTTAAGGAGGAACTTGAGAGGTTATGGGGGGATTAGAGCTCGAGAGCTCGACTCGACAACTGCTTATGCGAGCCTTCGCCGAAAACTCAGGAGAGTTTAGTGGAATGAAGGTCTTGATAACTGGCGGAGCTGGCTTCATAGGGAGCTGGCTCTCCGAGGCGTTGGTGGCCCTGGGGGCTGAGGTGACCGTGCTCGACAACCTATCGACCGGTAGCTTGAAGAACGTCGAGCACCTACTGGGCCTCCCCAACTTCAAGTTCGTAGAGGGGGACGTGTCGAGGCTCGAGATAGAGGAGCGGTACGACTTCATAGTCCACGCGGCCAGCGTCCCAGCCCCCGACGCCTACGTAGAGAGGCCCGTGGACGCCATGTTGCCCAACAGCTTGGGGACTCTGAGAGTCCTCGAGGCCTCAAGGAAGCACGAAAGCGTGGTCCTCTACACCTCGACGTCAGAGGTCTACGGAGACGCCGAGGTCGTCCCGACGCCGGAGACCTACTGGGGGAGGGTGAACCCGGTAGGCGTCAGGTCGTGCTACGACGAGTCGAAGAGGTTCGGGGAGGCGCTCTGCATGGCCTACTTCAGGCAGTACGGGGTCGACGTAAGGATAGCCCGCATATTCAATACCTACGGCCCGAGGCTGGACCCCAACGCCAGTTACGCTAGGGTGGTCTCGAGGTTCATAGTGCAGGCCTTGAAGGACCAGCCGATAACCGTCCACGGCGATGGAAAGCAGACGAGGAGCTTCCTCTACGTAGCCGACGCCGTCGAGGCCCTCGTCAAGATGATGGCCAAGGAGGGCCTGAAGGGGGAGGTGGTGAACGTGGGGAGCCCGAGGGAGGTCACGATCCTGGAGCTGGCGGAGCTGATCAAGAAGCTCACGGGATCGGGATCTCCGATAGTGTTCCAGCCCCCGAGGCCCGACGACCCGAGGAGGAGGTGCCCTGACATATCTAAGGCCAGGAAGCTCTTGGGCTGGGAGCCGAGGACCCCATTGGAGGAGGGGCTCAGGCTCACGATAAGGTGGTTTGAGGAGGTGCTGTCCCGTGGGAGGTAAGGCCCTCTCCTTCTTCGGCATGGGCTACGTGGGACTGACGAGCGCCGTCTGCTTCGCAAGCAGGGGCTTTAAGGTGGTGTGCTTCGACGTAGATGCTCGGAAGGCCGAGCTCATAGCATCGGGGAAGGCCCCCTTCTACGAGCCACGCGTCGAGGAGTTGTTGAAGGAGGCCCTCGAGAGCGAGTTGCTGAGCGTCGCTCGAGACCCCGTTGAGGCGGTAGAGGCCTCCGACGTGACCTTCATAACCGTGGGGACTCCCAGCAACCCGGACGGGAGCATAAACCTCGAGCAGGTCAAGACGGCGTCGGCTCAGGTAGGGGAGGCCTTGAGGGACAAGGACGAGTACCACTTGATCGTCCTCAGGAGCACGGTGGTCCCTGGGACTACGGAGAACGTGGTCAAGCCTATCGTAGAGGTGCGCTCTGGGAAGAGGTGCGGCGAGGGCTGGGGCCTCTGCTTCAACCCGGAGTTCCTCAGGGAGGGCTCCGCGGTCGAGGACACCTTCAACCCAGACAGGGTAGTGATAGGGGCTTGCGACGAGAGGTCCGGCGACCTGCTCGAGTCCCTCTACAGGGAGTTCTACGCCGAGAAGATGCCGCCAATTCTCAGGACGACCCCGGTCAACGCCGAGCTGATAAAGTACGCTAACAACGCCTTCTTGGCGATGAAGGTCAGCTTCATAAACATGATAGCGAATCTCTGCCAGAAGATCCCGGGGGCCGACGTCGAGGCAGTGGCCAAGGGGATAGGGCTGGATAAGAGGATAGGCCCCCTCTTCCTGAGGGCCGGGGCTGGTTGGGGCGGCAGTTGCTTCCGCAAGGACATAGAGGCCCTCCTCGACTTCGCCCTCAAGAGGGGCGTGGACATGCCCCTCCTCGAGGCGACGCTCAAGGTCAACAACGCCCAGCCCTATAGGGTCGTCGACATGGCTAGGGAGCTAGTCGGAGAGCTGAGGGGCAGAAGGGTGGCGGTCTTGGGCCTGGCCTTCAAGCCGAACACCGACGACATGAGGGACGCGGTGTCGATAAAGATCGTCAAGAGGCTCTTGGAGGAGGGGGCTAGGGTCGTTGTCTACGACCCGAGGGCTGTGGAGAACGCCAAGAAGGTGTTTGGAAGTTCCGTCGAGTACGCGAGCAGTGTTGAAGAGTGCTTGAGGGGCTCTGAGTGCGCTATAGTCGTAACCGAGTGGGAGGAGTTCAGGAGGCTGAAGCCAGAGGACTTTTTGAGGTTCATGGAGGAGCCGGTGGTCGTCGACGGTAGGAGGATATACGACGCGGAGCTTTTCTCCTCGAGGTTGAAGTTCGCGGCGGTGGGCCTCGGAAAAGTGAAGTGATTCGCGACGTTGTCTTCTCAGTTAAGTCGCACGAGATGGAGGTCTAAGTCTATGAAGGTACTCTTCATCAATTCACTGGAGCCTAATCAAGCAGATTTCTATTTCTTGGGCTTAAGGAAAATATTGGGCGAGCATAATGTTATCGAATATCCTTTCAAGCCTTTATATCACTGTTTTGTGCGGAGGGGAGCGCTCGTCGCTACGGACCTCAATGGCAATTTGGTCGTTAAGGAAGACCCTAAAAGCGGGACGTTGAGGTATGCGTATTCTGGCTTCCCTCTTCCGCGAATCTCTGGCATACTGGGGCCTAGGCAATACGAGATCAAGGATTTTCCCGATGTATCGCAATACGACTTAATAATTATCGCCTTCCTAAGAGGAGCTACTCCGCTCATCCTAGGCAGGATTCTACGTTCCTCTAGAAAAACTCCACCAATCATTTTTATTGATGGCGAAGACGATTGCTATGTAAGAAAAGTGTACAAAGAAACTAAAGTTCTAAAATATTTTAAAAGGGAAGTTCTTACACGAATGCCAGCAGATATATACTTTTACTTGATCAGGCCTATCAGGTCGCTTGTCTCTCAAAAGGTCAAGATCTCTAAAACCAGTGATTCGAAATATTTATGTGAACCATTTTCGGTTGCCCTTGACGGTCTCTTTACAAAAATCGAGCCTCTGAACATAACCATACCAGATTATGGTTTCCGCCCCACTTATAGTGACAAGGTTTACGATTTGAGCTACATCTCTAACATAACAAGCCCCTTAAGGGTCAAGGTGTATTACGCATTAAGGAAGATAGCAAAAAAGCACAAGTTAAGCGCTTTCATCTATTTGGGAACTAGGTTCGGATTTGGCATTCCATGGCTTAAGTATAGGGACATCATAGCGAAGTCGAAACTTTCAGTCGCAGTTCCTGGAGCTGGCTTTGACACGCTTCGTTACTGGGAGATACCGTATCATGGGGCCTGCCTGGTCTCTTGGAGACCTTGGATTAAGATACCGAACAACTTTATCGATGGGGAGAACGCTGCTTTCTTCAGGAACATCAATGAATTAGAGGAAAAAGTGCTTTATTGTCTCAAATCGGATAGATGGGAGTCTATGGCAAGGGAAGGAAGAGAGCACTTTCTCAAATATCACACGCCTGAGAAGAGGGCTGTAAGTATCTTGTCCTACCTTTCTCCGTGATTCGTCTATGAGGGGAAAGCGCGAGTACGTATGGGACTAAAGAAGGATTAATCGAGAAAAACCATAAAAAGCCATAGGCCAAAATCATGCCCTGCACGACGCTATCACGCTCTTTTCCAGTCGGTTAGCTTATATCACCATCTCCTGCTAGCGATCATAACGTTTAATTAACGACGTCCAATCAACTCCTGGGGCTAAGTACAGCTCTACCATGTGGGTTGCGATGGAGGGGATCGGGGCCCAGAGGTTATAGGCCCTTCCCACTAGCATCTGCTTTAACGCGGAGGCATATATCTTGGCAACCAGTCGCGGCCTTCTAACCAACGCGGCTCTAAGGCCCGTCTTGGTCAAGGCAAGCCACATGCCGTAATCCCCTAGCTTGGGGTATAACTTGAGGTACTTTGCCGTCTTTTTGAGCACCGTTTTAGTCGTCAAAACGTGCAACAGGTCGACGCCACAGTTCTCCAATGCCTTTTTTCAAAAATGATCCTCGACTTGTAATTATGGAGGCCCACCAAAAACCTCGGTTTCTTGGGGTCTGGCCTATCTTGGTAGTAATCTGGGTGGTCGTATGGCGTTACGAAGTCCACGTCCTTTCTTCTCTTAATCAACTCTATCATCTCATCAAATCCTTTGTCGTATAGATAATCATCCTCAGCGAAATACACCAACTCCGATTCACTCTGGTTCAACAATATCTTGATCTGCTCAATGAACGTAGCATGATTTCCGATACCCTGGAAGTGGAGGATCTCTAGCTCGTCACTCGGTACCAAATTTCTGAAGAGAGCGTCGTACTGCGGAGGACACCCGTCGAGTATGGCGTACATCTTAAAGTTTATCCCGGATAGGGAATCCAAGAGAGATCTCAAACAAACTTCACTAAGCTTAAGCTTATCCCATCCGCTCAGCTTAAAGGCACCACGGCTCAGCTTAGGATATATCCTGTATGCGATTACCACGTCGTACTTGTCCATCTTCCCCTCACCAACTTTGGTCATCACAGAAAAGATAAATTTTCATTGCCGTGGCGCCGTCAGAAATACGGGCTCCCTCTTTAAACTGAGGCTGTAGGCTTTTAAGCAATAACAAGAGTACGTTATCGTTATGCCTCTCCTGACAGCCGTTAGAGAGCTGCCTCTTCCGGGCGTCAAGCTGGTCGACTTGGCTAGGTTCCCAGACGAGCGCGGCCTCTTCACCGAGATAATGCGGGCCGACTGGAAGGACCTGTTGGGCGAGGACGTCGTAGTTCAAGCGAACCTCTCCGTCACGTACCCCGGCATCGTCAGGGCATGGCACAGGCACCTCCGCGGCCAAACGGACTACTTCCTCGTCGTTAGGGGCTCCATCAAGGTGTGCGCCTACGACGACGAGCAGGGCTCGCCGACCAAGGGCCACTTGATAGAGGTGGTCTTGAGCGATGCCAGGATGCAGGTCCTGAGGGTTCCCGGGAGGTACTGGCACGGCTTCAAGGTGGTCGGCAACGAGCTGGCCTACCTCGTGTACTTCGTGAACAGGCTCTACGACTACGCTAGCCCGGACGAGGAGAGGAGGCCCTGGAACGACCCAACCGTGATACCGACAGCCATAAACGGGAGGACCGACGACCCTAGGGTGGGAAAGCCCTGGGACTGGTTCTACCCTCCTCACAGGTGACGACTTCCGTGCGCGAAACCCTCAACAGGTGGCGCTCGTGAAGGTCTTGATAACCGGGGCCAGTAGCTTGCCCGGCTACAGGACCGTGCTGGAGGCTCTGAGCAGGGGCCACGAGGTCGTCGCCCTCCACCGCAGCCACCCCGTACCGATAGAAAGCAAGGGCCTGAGGAAGGTCTCAATAGACGTAACCGATGCAAATGAACTCAGGAGTTTGTTGCTCAAGGAGAGGCCCGACGTCGTGGTCCACATGGCGGCCTTGGGGGACGTCGACCTCTGCGAGAGGGAGAAGGAGCTTGCGTGGAGGACCACCGTCGAGCCCAGCGTCGAGGTAGCGTCTTTGGCTTCGAGGCTCGGCTTCTTCGCGGTCTACCTCTCGACCGACTACGTCTTCGACGGCGAGAGGGGCAACTACGGAGAGCGCGACGTCCCGAACCCCGTCAACTACTACGGGCTCGTGAAGCTCATGGGGGAGGCGGCGTTCTCCACCTGCCCGCGCTACGCCATAGTGAGGGCCAGCTCCATATACGGCTTCGGCCCCGGGAGGACTAATTTCGCGAAGTACCTCGTGGAAAAGCTGAGGGCTGGGGAGCCAGTCAAGGCCCTCGTGGACCAGTACACGTCCCCGACTCAGGCCTCGCTCTTGGCCAAGGCCGTCATCGAAATCGTCGAGGAGGAGTTGGAGGGGGTCTTCCACGTGGTCGGCGAGAGGATGAGCAGGTACGAGTTCGCGATCAGGGTGGCCGAGGCGTTGGGGCTCGACAAGTCCCTTATACAGAGGGCCGAGATGAGGGAGATGAGGTGGGTGGCGAGGAGGCCTAGGGACTCAAGCCTCAACTGCGAGGAGACGAGGAGGAGGATCAGGACGGACTTCCACTCGACCCACGTGGCCCTCAAGACGCTCAAGGAGGAGATATCGTGAAGCTCTTGGTCACCGGCGGCTTGGGCTTCATAGGGAGCAACTTCATTCGGTACGTGTTGAGCAGGCACCGGGAGGTCGAGGTCGTGAACTTGGACAAGATGGGGATTGGGTCGAACCCCAAGAACCTCGAGGACTTGGAAGGGGACGAGAGGTACCGCTTCGTGAAGGGGGACCTCCTCGACTTCGACCTCGTCTCGAGGCTTGTGAGGGAGGTGGACGCGGTCGTCAACTTCGCGGCCGAGACCCACGTGGACAGGAGCATAGCCAACCCGAGGGCCTTCTTGGAGAGCAACACGGTCGGGACCTTCAACCTCCTGGAGGCGGCTAGGCTGAACAACCCGAGGCTGAGGATAGTCCACGTCTCGACGGACGAGGTGTACTCGGATATACTCGTGGGCTCGTACAAGGAGGAGGACAGGCTCAAGCCCTCGTCGCCCTACGCGGCCTCGAAGGCGGCCGCTGACATGTTCTGCCTGGCCTACCACAGGACCTACGGCCTCGACGTCGTGGTCACGAGGTGCACGAACAACTTCGGCCCCTACCAGTTCCCGGAGAAGCTCATACCGAAGACCATCATAAGGGCGAGCCTCGGGATGAAGGTCCCGATATACGGGACCGGGAGGAACGTCAGGGACTGGATCTACGTCCTGGACCACTGCGAAGCCCTGGACCTAGTGCTGGAGAGGGGGAGGCCTGGGGAGATATACAACATCTCGTCGGGGAACGAACTGGACAACCTCACGCTCGTCAAGAAGATCTTGAGGATAATGGGCAAGGACGAGGGCCTCATAGAGTTCGTCGAGGACAGGCCCGGCCACGACGTCCGCTACAGCTTGGACTCCTCGAAGATAAGGAGGGAGCTCGGGTGGAGGCCGAGGCGCTCGCTCGAGGAGGCCCTCAAGGAGACCGTGGAGTGGTACTTGAAGAACGAGTGGTGGTGGAGGCCGCTGGCCGACGAGAG
>Ga0326760_1001012_pt1 | contig 13053 bp, 12 predicted proteins | sample GCREP_S_FD_207668 | JGI IMG/M metagenome (GOLD analysis project Ga0326760, IMG submission 207668) | Hot spring sediment microbial communities from Geyser Creek Basin, Yellowstone National Park, WY, United States - GCR.EP_S | ecosystem: Environmental > Aquatic > Thermal springs > Near-boiling... | reverse complement strand
CCGTGATCGGCTTCGCCGGCAACCGTACGTTCGAGCTGGGCCCCGTCACGCTGGCGGTGGGGAGCACGCTGCTGAACGGCTTCGGGGTGGTGGGCGTGACCTCGGCCGACGGCAAGAGCATCGGCGATTCCGAGCGGCTCCTCTTGATCACCCTCGGCTACGCGGCTAACAACGGGATGGAGCTCAGGGAGTACGGGAGCGGCAAAGTCGTGGCCAGGGTGCGGCAGGACGGCGTGGAGCTGAGGGAGTTCAACGGCCCCGTGACGTGCGCGGGCAGCTGGGGATCCGCGCCCACCCTCGTGGAGGGGCTCCGCGTCAGGGTAGCGCTCAAGGTCGGTGGCAGCGTCGAAGTTTGGGCGCTCGACAGCACGGGGGCTAGGAAAGTGCGCGTCCCCGTCCGCTACGAAGGGGGTAGCGCGGTTTTCGAAGTCGGTCCCGAGTACGAGACGCTGTGGTACGAGATAGTCGTCAGCCGCTAGTTTAAAAATTTTTATTTACCAAATTTAACCTTCTGCCTCATTCGGTTTGGTACAAGGGTTCGTTGCCCATGTACTTCCTGAGCGCATCCCTCACTTCGCGGTACGTTAAAAGCTCCCACCTCTCGTCCATCAGCTTCCTCACCTCCGGGTCGCTCAGCGCTCTGAAGTCGCTGAACCTCACCTCGATGTCCGGCAGGTCGCGGCTCTCCTCGGTCAGGAGGCAGGCGTGGTGAATCAGGTGGTAGACTCCCGGTTCGGCTTCCGTTAGGAAGGCTTTGAGGAAACGCGCTTTCTCCTCCGGCTTGACCCCGTACGTGTCGGCTAGCTTGAACCTCGGCAGCTTGGCTTTCGCAAGGAGCTTGCCGAGCTCGCTCCTGAACTGGGGCGGCACGTGGGGTATCTGGAGGCTCTCGGGGATGAGCGCGGGCACGCGGAGCTCGCTGGCCAGCCTCAGGTATACGTCCGCTATGTCGGGGCGCAGCACTGTTCCCATGTGCGTGTCGATGTGCGTCACGTCGATTCCGAGCTTCAGCGCCAGCTCGACCTGGGCCCTCAGCTCCGCCTCGGCGTCTTCGGTTTTCACGTGCTCCCACGCCTCCCTCGTCGTGGGCCACATGTAGCCCTGCAGGTCTCGGAGGCTGCTACCGCAGGTGAGGGGCCTGAACCTGTAGTGTCTCCACTCGCTCGTTAGGGTCAGGTGCACGCCGAGGTCCGCGCCCTCTTTGGGGTTGAGAACGAGATCCAGCACCCAGGGGGACACCATTAGCAGGGAGCCAGTGGAGTAGGGGAGCTGGCGGTACGCCTCGTTCTGCGCCCTGAAGAGCGCGAGGTCGTCGTGGTGCACTATGAGAACTCGCTTGCCCGCGAGCCCCATGTACTCCCAGAGCTCCCTCACGGGCCGCCGGCGCCGGAGGCGGTAATAAGCGCTCCCTTGCCGCAGGGAAAGGCTCTTCTGCGCTAGAGTTTGGGGGCGCTGTGCGGCGAAGAGTTGCAGAGATCGTATCGCTTGTCTTCGCCCCCCAGGTTTACGGCGGCATCGCCGGCGTGGCGATTTGGCTCGGCAGGGGAGGGGGCTTCGACGTGCCGATTGTGCTAGCGTTAACGCTGACCGTGCTCCCCCTGTTGCCCATCGTCATCTCCGCCAAAAGGGGTGAGACGGACATCTTCGTTAGCGAGCGGGAAAAGCGGTGGAAGTACTATCTGCTCAGCATACTATCTTACATGCTCGGTCTCGCTTACACGGCTTGGCGCGGCTACGCATTGTACGCCACTCTGTGCCTCTCGTACGCGCTCTCCGCGGCCGCCCTAGCGGCGATCACGGTGGCCTTGAAGTGGAAGATCAGCGTGCACACGGCCGGGATAGCCGGGCCCACCACCGCGCTGGTGCGCGCGCTAGGCCTCGAGTGCGCACCGCTGTTCCTTCTCCTAGCCCCCGTCGCGTGGGCCCGCTACGAGCTGAAGGCGCACACGCCCGGCCAGCTGGTTGCGGGAGCCATCGTGGCCGCAGCCGTCACCTCCGCGGTCTTCGCCATCGCAGCCGCGTGAGGTGCGCCTCACGCGGCTGCCGCGCCCGGCACGGAGCCCAGCACCTTCACGGTCTGCCGCTCCCTGAGAGCCAGCAGCGCCGCCACGGCGAGCGTTTTGAGGGGCCCCGCGACCGCCTCGTAGGCTTGGCGGGTGAAGACCTTCACCCTAACCGTGCCCAGAGAAAGCTCCTCCCCCGCCTTGAGCTCGCGCTCGCCCTCAGGCGCCCGCAGGAGCGCCCTCCCGAAGCCGCCGACCAGCTCGTAAACCCTCCCCTCGACCGGCACCGTCATCGAGGAGGCTCCGCCGCCGATGATGCTGGCCACGTCCTCGAAGTCCTTCGGGAGCACGGCGAAGAAGAAGGCCGGAGGCAGCTCGCCCCCTCTCTCCTTGAGGAGCAGGAGGAGGTTCAGCGCCTCCTCGAGCAGGGCTCCCGGGTCGACCTCGCTGCCCCCGAAGAGCCTGCGGAGGTTCGGGAAGCTCGCGTTGAACCTGCTCTCCACGTAGTTGAGGAGGTCGAGGAAGTCCCTCGGGAAGAACACCGTGGAAACCCTGTCGGTGAAGCGCCCCCTGCCGACGACCACGTACACCGGCACGCGGTGGCGGCGCGCGCCCGCCTTTAAGCCCGCCGCTTTACTCCCCGCGCAGGTTGCGGGCGTAGAGCAGCGACGCGAGCGCCAAGAGCGCGATCGCCCAAACCGTGATCTCGAGGAGGGATGTGGGGCTGACGCTGCTGCTGTAGCCGAAGCCCCACCGGTACACCTCGGCCGCTAGGGATATCGGGGTGTGCGCCACAGCCTCGGCGACGGGGGGCGGGAAGCGGAGGGCCAGCACCTCCCTGGGGTAGAACACGCTCGAGAAGAAGAAAAGCGTGTAGTAGGTTAAAGCCCTGAACGTCGCTTGGAGGTTGAAGTCCCTCGTGGAAGTCGAGATCGCTATCGCGAGCGCGGACATAGCGGCCGACAGCAGGAGCGAGGTGTAGGCTATCGCCAGCGCCTGCGCGGGCCCGGGAACCCCCACGAGCGCGACGTTCAGCGCGATGAACGCGAGCTGGTAGACGAGCCCCCTCAGCGTGCCCCCCAGCACGCGGCCCGCGATCAGCGCGTAGCGGGGCGCGGGCAGCGCTAGGAGGTAGTGGGAAACCTCCCTCCTGATCTCCGCGCCGACCTCCCTCCCTATGGAGAACGAGGACGCGAAGATGGAGGCGGCGAGGACGCCCGTAGCCGTGAACTTCACGTAGTCCGGGACGTACTGCCTGTTGACTATGTTGTTGAAGAGGAGCGCGAAGATCACGACGTCGGCAAGGTTCATCACGATCTGGCTCGCGAGCCAGTACTTGAACTTCCAAAAGCGGAGCAGATCCCGGTACGCGAACAGCAGCGCCGCCCTCGCGCCCCCCATCACCTCCAACCACCCCCCTCCAGCTTCCTCTCGACAACGTAGATCGCCGCGGAGACGAGCCCGGCCGCGAAGCCCAGCAGGTAGGAGAGCATGAGCAGGGGGTCGGCCACCGCGAGGACCCTGTACTCCTCGAAGAAGAAGAGCGTCCGGACGAAGTCTACGAAGTGCGAGATCGGGTTGGCCAGCGCAGCGTAGTAGTACGGTGCGTACCTCGCGAGGACGACGGAGGGGTAGAAGACTGTGCTGAGCCTGACGATCACCGCGTCTATGAGGCCGAAGAGTATGTCCGTGGCGTCCCCCGACTTGACGCTCAAGACCACAGACAGCGCGAGCCCCACAACCCCCACCGAGAACGTGAGGGCCGCGCCCAGCGACGCGGCCACGGCCAGCGGTGGGCCGCCGCCCATCAAAGCTAGAACCATCGCGTACATGGGCAGCGTGAAGAGGAAGGCCGCCAGCCCCCCGCCGATCGACCTCCCGATCGTCAGCACCCTCCGCTTGATCGGTAGCGAGAGGTGGTACTCGATGATCCCCTCCTCGAACTCCTCGGCAACCTCGTAGGCGTTGGAGACGCTGATCGAGAAGAGCATCGACGTGTAGACCCCGAGCAGGTAGAAGTGGTAGTAGTCGAGGCCCTGGGTGACCACGCCCCGGAACCTCACCATCGCAGAGAGGGCGAGCCCGAAGACCGAGACCTGAACCGCGAACCACACCACCCTCATCGCGACGAAGATCTTCCTGTGCCACATGCGCGCGAGGTCCCAGCGGACCAGGAGCAGGAGCGCCTCCAGATCCCTGAGGAGGCTCACTGCCCCTCACCCAAGCGCGCTCCCGTGAAGTAGAAGAAGACGTCGTCGAGCGTGGGCTCCTGCACCATTATCCGCTTGATCCTGACGCCGGAGGCTGACAGCAGGTTGACGATCTCGGCAGCCACCTCCTCGCCCTTGTTCATGTAGGCGACGAGCCTGCCGTCGTCCACCACGTACCTGCTCACCCCGCCCAGCTTCTCGAGCGCGCGCTCCACGACCACCCGGGGCCCCTCGAAGACGATCTCGACCACGTCGCCGCCGGGGATCTGGTCCTTCAGCTCCCTGACCGTGCCGAGGGCCCTCAGCTTGCCTTTGTAGAGGATGGCCACCCTTTCGCATATCTTTTCGGCCTCGAACATGTCGTTCGTCGCCACGATGACGGTCGAGCCGCTGTCGCGCATCTCCCTCACGACGTCCCAGAGCGCGTGCTTGGTAATCACGTCGACCTGCGCTGTCGGCTCGTCGAAGATCGCCAGCTTGGGCCGCTGGATCATGACCTTGGCGATCTCCAGCTTCTTCCTCGTCCCCCCGCTCAGCTGGTAGAACTGCTTCCTCCGGTGCTCCCACAGGCCTAGGCGCTCCATGACCTCCTTGACCACCGCTTTGGCCTCCGAGGAGGAGTAGCCGACGACCCTGGCGTGCCAGAGGAGCAGCTCGTGGGGCGTATCCACCCACATGGCCTTCGGCTCCTGGAACGCGATCCCCACGTACTTGCGGACCGTATCCCCCTCTCTCGTTACCGAGTGCCCGAAGACGTAGATGTCGCCCGAGGTCGGCCTGTACACGGTCGCTATCGTCAGCAGGGTCGTGCTCTTGCCGGAGCCGTTGGGCCCGAGCAAGCCGAATATTTCGCCCTCGTACACTTCGAGGTTGAGCCCGTCGACCGCCACCGTGCTCCCGAAGCGCTTCGTGAAGTTGACCGCCTTGATGGCAACGCCCATGGCGGGCGCGGCCTCTCGGAGAGGAAGAAAAACTTTCCCTACCGCCCGTTAACCGAGCTTCATCCTCGCGCGGAGGGCGCGGAGGTAGCCGAGACCCAGCCCGACGCCCAGCAGCTGGTCCCTCCTCCCCTCGTACTCGACCGAGAGGAAGCCGCTGAAGCCGCGGGCGAGCAGCTGGGAGACGATCGCCTCGAAGTCCAGAACCCCCTCTCCCGGCGCGCACGCCCTACCCCACGCGTCGACGTCTTTCGCGTGGACGTGCGCGACCCACGCGCCCAGGCGGGAGGCGGCTTCGAGGGGGTTGTCGCCGGCGAAGGCGAAGTTGCCGGTGTCGAACGTGAGCCGCAGGTGGGTGGAGCTCACGGCTTTCAGCAGCCGCTCGACCACGTCGATCTTCGCGAAGTGCCTGCCGTGGTTCTCCATCGCGACGATGATTCCCTCGTCGGCCGCGTAGTCGACGACCTCGGCGAGCGACTCCGCCACCCACTTCTCCGCCTCGCCGGGGTCCGTGCCCGGCTTGAGGTCCCCGGGGTGCACCCTCAGCTTCGACGCCCCGAACCTCTTCGCCTCGTCCACAGCCCTCTTCGCCCTCTCCACCTCCCGCTTCCTCTCCTCCCCGCTCGGCTTCGCGAAGTCGGTCGCGGTTATGTAGATGGCCAGCTCGAGCCCCAGCTCGTCCAGCTTCCTCCTCGCCTCCGCCTTCTCCTCCTCGCTCCTCCAGTAGTAGCCGAGGTCGACGCCCTCCGCGCCCAGCTCGGCCATCAGCTCGATGAACTTGGGGACGGAGATCCTGCCGCCAGCCACGTAGTCCCTCAGGCTGTAGATCGTCACTGAGAGCTTGAAGGGTTGCGTCACGCTCCCACCTCGGCGAGGGCTCGGGCGACGATCGACTTCAGGTTCCTGGCGCACACCGACGACGCGTACTCCCCGGCCTCCGAGTACGCCGCGCCGCCGGGCATCTCGACGAGCTCCCTCGGCAGCTGCACGGGCCTCCAGTGCGTCTCGAGCGAGAGGTAGCCGCTGTAGCCGTCGCGCACAAGCGCGCGCACCTGCTCGAGCCAGCCGACCTCGCCCTCCCCCACGGGCACGAACTCGTGGCCGGTCCCGGTGCGCCTCCCGTCCTTCACGTGCACGTGGACGAAGAGGCCGCGCACGTAGCTGTAGCCGTCCGGGTACGGCCGCTCACCCTCCGGGTCCCACACGTCGTTGCCCGGGTCCCAGACGCCCCTCACGACGCTCGGCTTGCCAACCGCCTCGAGGAACTGGCGCAGCCGCCTGCCGTTGTTGACGTGCGTTGAGGGCTCGTTCTCCACGGCCAGGATCACGCCCTCGTCGCCGGCGATGTCGACCGCCGGCGCGAACCTCTCCAGCACCGCTTCGAGCCGCTCGTCCAGGCTGCCGCTGCGCCAGAAGGTGAAGACCCTCACGATCCGCGTGTCGAGGGCTTTGGCGAGCTCGATGCAGCGCCTAAGGATCCGCAGGTGATCCTCCACTTCGCGGTCGGACTCCAAGCTGCACTTGAAGACGGGGGAAGCGATCGCGCTGACGCTCAAGCCGGCGCTGGCGAGCTCCCTCCGGATCTCCCCCGCCCTCTCAACCAGCTCGTGGGGCCTCAAGTTCCAGATCGTTCTTACCTCCACCCCGTCGAAGCCGTGCTCCACGGCGAACTTCACGACCTTGGAGAGGTCTTGAGATACCTCGTCGGTGATCACCGACAGCTTGATCGTCACGAGCTCGACGCGAGGGGGAGGTAGAAATCGGTTGCGCGCGGCAACGCATAAAAGCGCGGCGCACCCGGGCTCCAGGGCTGTGAGGAGCCTACGGCCCTTGATCGGTGAAGCGTGAGCTGTTAGCTGAGCCCCGCTCTGAGCCCCCTACAGCTTGCACTCCACTCCGTAGAGCTCCTCGATGTTCTTCACGAGGATACGCTCGGCGTCGGAGCTGGATAGCACCCCCCTGGAGATCAGCCTCGCGAAGGTTCTCGAGATGCTCCAGGGCGCCACGACGGCGCCCGGCCTCGCCGGGTCGTCGAGGAAGTCGCTCTCCACCACGAAGCCGCAGCCCCCCTTCACCGCCGCGACTATCTCCCCCTCTCTGGCGGGGACGGAGGGGACGAGCCCTTTCTCGAGCGCGTAGCCCGCGTAAACCCCCTCTGCGTGGTGGAGCACGACCTTCCGCGCCCCCTTGAGCCTCGCGGCCAGGTCGTCTACCGTGTTTTTACCGCCCCTCTCCACGTGGAGGTGCACGACGCAGTCCAGCTCTAGCGCCAGCTCGATAACCCGGTCGAGCACCGCGTTGCACGCTTCCACCACCTCGCGGGGGGCCGGCCAGTGGGGCCTGCCAGCCTCGCCGAGCCCGCTCGCCTCTCCCCTCCTCACGTAACCGGCCGCTATCTCGTACGCTCTAGCGAGGAGGGAGGCAGCCTTCGCGGCGCTCACTCCGCTCTCAACGAGCCTCGCCAGCTCGGCCGGGTGGGGTCCGAGGATCACCGCCACCTGGAGCCCGCGCTCGCGCAGCGCTCGCGCGGCGTCCAGCGTGAGCCGGTAGACCATCTCGTAATCCTCGGCGCCCGCGATCTTCACGCCGTAGCTCCACGAGGTCAAGTTCACGAGACCGGCGAACCACCCGCCTGAAGCCAGGAAGCGCTCGGCGAACTCGCGCACCCCCATGCCCTTGACCGGGTTGAGGTGCAGGTGGTTGTCACCAACCCTTACCACTGGAAGCACAGCTGCGAGCGTGGGGGTCTGTTTTTAACGGTTGCTCGGCGACGCACGCTTTTTAAAACGGGCCGCGGTAGCGGGGGTTCCAGGAGATCCCCTTGAAGGGCTTTAAGGTCGCGTACCTGTACGCTCTAGCCGGTTTCAGCTTGCTTCTGCTCAACGGCTGGAGGATGGTGCTCTCCGTCTTTTACTCACCTCTCATGAGGGTCTTCGGCTTGACCGCTGTAACCCCTGTTGCAGCGGCGTCTGCGGTTTGGGGGCTGGCGTCGATGCTCGCGTCGCCGATCGCTGGTAGGGTGTACGATAGGAAGGGGCCTGCACTAGCGCTGCTCGCCGCCTCCATCCTCCAAGCGATCTCCGGCCTAGCTGTATGGCTGATGAGGTTCTACCCGTGGGGTTCAGCCCAGTGGCTCTGGTACGCTGCGGCGGCAGCCAACGGAGCCATCGCCTCGCTACTGATGATGAGCGTAAGCCCAATGGTGATAGCGCTCTTCCCCTCCAAAGCCGGTTACGCTCTAGCGTTCACCCAAACGGGGAACTACCTTTCATTCCTCGTTTGGTCACCGATCGCCTACGCGCTCCTCGCTTCCCTCGACCCCTTCAGTGTTTATGCGGCTTTCACGGCTGTGTCGCTTGCAACCACTGCGGTGTGCGCGGCGGCGTACAGAAGGGTTAGGCCCGAGGCTTCAGGAAGGACCAGCAGGGGGAAGAGCTCTTTAGGTTTCCCTCGGATGTTCTTGCCGCTTCTAGTTCTGGTCTTCGAGATAGCAGCTTCCTCGACGATCGTCTTATCCTTCGCCGCCCCGATCTTCGAGGAGATCTGCCCGCAGTGGGCGCCCGCAGCGATGGCTGCTGCCGGCTTAGCCCAAGTAGCGGGGGCAGTCGCTTGGGGGTACCTCCTCGAGAGGGTTGATGTGCTCAAGCTGATCCCAGCGACCTACGCTTTAGAGTCCGCATCCGCACTGCTGTCTGCGGCGCTATTCGGGACCGACGCGGCATTGGCGGCCGCGCTGCTTCTGCTAAGGTTCGCGGCGTTCGCGGGCGAGCCGCTCGTCCACACAATGGTCGTTCCGAAGCTTTTCGGGAAGGACGCGGTCGGCAGCTTGCTGGGGATTCAAATGTCGGTGGTCATGCTCTCATCCGTTCTAGCGCCGCTCGCCGGTGCGTTCGCTAGGGACGCTGCCGGCTCCTACAGGGCGTCAGTGCTTCTTTCAGCCTTCCTGTCCCTAGCGGCTACGCTCAACGCCCTCCCGGTGGTCCGCAGCGCGGCTAAAGCGCCCCACGAGCCTACCAGCGACAGGAGAGAAGCCCCTTGCTAACTCAGCGCCCGGCTACTTCTTGCTCTCAATGCTGCGGAGCGCGCCGGCTACAGCTACCCTCGCCACCACCGGCCTGTAGCCCGCGGCGATTTTCGCGACCGCTTGCGCGACGCTCTCCGCCGTCTCCTCGTCCGCTAGAGCGAAGAGGGAGGGGCCTGCCCCCGATATGTTGAAGGCGAGCGCCCCAGCCCGCAGGGCGGCAGCTTTGCATTCCCAGTAGCCTGGGATGTACCGGGCTCTAGCCTTTTCGACGGGGCCGCCCTCGCTGGCGAAGCTCAAGCAGGCTTTCACGCCCCTCGCGAGGCCCACGGCGAAGGCAGCGGCCGAGAACGCCCAGCGGCTCGCCTCCTTCAGGCTCACGGCCTCCGGGAGCACCTCCCTCATGAACCTCGTCTTCGCGCTGCCCGGGGACTCCCGGACGAAGAGGACTACCCTGAGCCAAGAGGGCGGCTCGAGGACGATGTTCACGCGGGGGTTGAGCGGGTCGAGAAGGACGATCCCGCCCAGCAGCGAAGCCGCGACGTTGTCGTAGTGGGGCGAGCCCGCGGCAAGCGCCTCGCCGGCGCCGGCCGCCTCCAGAAGGTCCGCGAGCTGGGCGCCGATGCCCAGCAGCTCGTTCGCCGCGGCTACGGCGGCGGCCGCTGTGGCGCCCGAGGACCCCAGCCCGGAGCCGACGGGGACGCCCTTCTTCACTGTGATCTTCAGGCCGACCTCCCTGCCGTACACCTTCCTAGCGAAGTGCGCGACGGCCGCGTAAGCCACGTTCAGCTTGCCCGACGGCACGGGGCCTAAGGCCTCGACCTCTATGCCTCCCGAACCCCTCTCCTCCACCACGACCTCGTCGTAGAAAGCGTCAATCGCCATCGCCGCAGCGTCGAAGAGACAGCCCAAGTTCGCCACACTGGCAGGAGCCCTCGCTGAGACCCGCCCAGCCATAGCCCCCCTACCGCGCTTCATGCGGGATTTAAGCGCGCTGGTGCTTGGCGCTTCATCCGACCTACCCCCCTCCGCCGAGCGGGGTTCGTTTAGAGCGGGAGGATAGTGGCGCACCGGCTAGGTCGCGCACTCGCTCACGCCGCTAGCTTAGGGTGGGGCTTTCTTCGCTTTGAAGTAGTCCGGCGGGGGCTCGTAGGTGTAGAGGACGCTTTGGTTCACCCCCAGCATGTTAGCGAGCGCCCTGCTCCTCAGCGCTACCCCGAGGATGTTGTAGGCGCTCCTCTGCAGCTGCCCGAGGGTGAGCGTCCCGTTCGCCAAAGCCTCTTTCGCCTGCTTCACCACGAAGCTGTACGCGGCCCAGGTAGCCCACGTCGAGTCCTCGGTGTAGGGCATGAGAGCGTCGTTCCCCGCGATGTAGGCTCTAAAGTTGTAGCTGTTCGACCACCAATCGGTCATGACGAACCCGTCGAACCCCCACTCGCCCCTCAGAACCCCCATGCAGAGGTTGAAGTAATTCCCAGAGTAGACCCCGTTAACCTTGTTGTACGAGCTCATGACAGCCCAAGGCCTCGCGGTTTTAACCGCTATCTCGAAGGCCCTGAGATACACCTCCCTCAAGGCTCTCTCGGATACTATCGAATCGGAAATCCACCTGTAAGCCTCCTGGTCGTTCGCTACGAAGTGCTTAAGCGTCGCGCCCACGCCGTTGCTGCTCTGAACCCCCTTCACGACCGCAGCCGCCATCACCCCCGCGAGCAGAGGATCCTCCGAGTAGTACTCAGCGTTCCTACCGCCCAGCGGGTTCCTGTGGATGTTGAGACCCGGCGCAAGCCACAGCGAGACGCCGGCCCACAGCATCTCTCTACCTATCTGCCGCCCTACTTCGCGCTCCAGCTCGAGGTTCCAAGTGGCCGCTCTAACCACCGCTGCGGGAAAGGCGGTCCCGCCCGGGTTGGGCGAGGGGCCGGGCCTCAACCCGTTCGGGCCGTCGGCTTGCTTCAGCTCCGGGATCCCCCGCCTGGCGAGCGAAGGAGCGTTGCTCCCCCTCAACCCGATAGTGACGTCTACCAGCTCTTCAACGCTCATCTGCCCCACGAGATCCTCGAGCGTGAACCTGCCCTCGACGACGTCCCTCAAAGTTATGACCGCCTCGGTATCCGGCTTCTCGAGGGCGGGAGGGCTGTAAGGGGGTACCGCACCTTTTCTAACCGCGATCCGCTCGGGGTCGATCGTCAGGGTCGGCGCCTTGGCTACCTCTTCCCCCTCCCCCTGGTAGCTCCACGGCTTGACCTCGGGAGTTCTCCGCAAGATCTCGATCCCCAGCTCCTTAGCTTTCCGGTAGTAGTACTCAGGGTTCAACCTGACCGCCGCCTTCTCGACCACGACGTCTCTCGGTAAGACGACTTTCGCAGCCACGTGCGTGCTCCTCGACGAGTTGCCGACTCTCACCAGGTAAACTCCCTTCTCGAGGATCCACGAGCCCTCCACCTCGTCGTAGGAAGCTGCGCTCGTGATGTCGAAGGCGATCTCGATGCTTTGGCTCTCTCCAGGCTTCAGCAAGTCGGTCTTCGCGAAGGCTACCAGACGCTGGTGCTCTTTCTCGAGCCTCCCGGCGGGGGGTGTGACGTACACTTGGACAACCTCCTTCCCCGGAACGCGGCCGGCGTTGGTGACCTTGACGGTCACAGCCACGGTTGACCCGTCGACAGCCACGCGCTCCACCTGGATCTCGAAGCTCGTGTAGGAGAGGCCGAAACCGAAGGGGAAGAGAGGCTCCACGTTGAAGGTGTCGAAGTACTTGTAGCCAACGTAAATGTTCTCGCAGTACACGACGTCTCGAGAACCCCAGCACCTCGACGACGGGTAATCCTCCCACCTCCGGGCCCACGTGAAAGGCAGCTTACCCGACGGGGAAACTTTCCCGAAGAGCACGTTAGCGACAGCGTACCCTCCCGCCTCGCCCGGGTACCCCACCCACAGCACCGCCCCCACCTTATCCACGACGGGAGCGATCCCGATCGCGTGGGGGGTGTTGAGGATGAGCACCACTTTGTCGAAGTACCTGCAAACCGCGTCGATGAGGTTGATCTCGTCCTCCTCCAGCTCCCACCCCCGGAAATAGTAGGAGCCCTGGAGCTGCGTCTGGTAGTACGCGAACCACCAGCCGGCGTCGAACCAGCCTCCCCTCCTCGGCAGGTCGAAATCCTCGCTCGTGTACCTGCTGATCACCACCAGCGCGACGTCGTTCCTCTCGGCAGCCCTCCTAACCTCCTCCTCCGTAAGCGGGAACTCGTTCGTCCTCTTAGGCAGGGATTCCGACACGTAAGCGGCAGAAACCTCCTCGTCGACCTTCACGCCGTAGGCGAGGAGAGCTTCCAGCAGCGTCGCAACCCTACCCGGGCTCAGCGGGACGAACGCCGAGCCACCCTCGTGGTACCACCAGGTCGTGTGCTGACCCGTCCCGAACACGGCCACGCGGGAGCGGGGGTCTAAAGGCAGCACCCCATCGTTCTTAAGGAGGACAACCCCCTCCTCGGCAACCAATCGAGCGAGCTCCCTCCCCTCCTCTAAAACGCTCGGGAGCTTCGGCGGCCCCTCCTCGGGCACAACCCTCTTTTTCGGCTTCCTCGTCGCAAAGTATAGCGAAGCCGCGATCAGCACGAGTAGCAGCACACCAGCTAGAAGCTTCCTCCTCACAACCGCCCCCGCCAACTGCTACCGGACAAGGTAAATAACGGCTTCCCCGAGAACTTCCGCTCGCGCCCACGCTGCGAGGCAAGCTTATGAGGCCTCCGCTTTCAAGCTCTCGTGCGCCACTCGACGAGGATGGTCCACGGGCACCGCTTCTTCGAAGAGGAAACGGGGGCGTTCATCCCCCCGATCTACCTCTCAGCGATGTTCGAGCAGCCCGATCGCAGGACCGG
>Ga0326760_1001011_pt1 | contig 13060 bp, 8 predicted proteins | sample GCREP_S_FD_207668 | JGI IMG/M metagenome (GOLD analysis project Ga0326760, IMG submission 207668) | Hot spring sediment microbial communities from Geyser Creek Basin, Yellowstone National Park, WY, United States - GCR.EP_S | ecosystem: Environmental > Aquatic > Thermal springs > Near-boiling... | reverse complement strand
GACTTCAACATTATATGGTGTGAAGAATCTTGAGTCACTCGCACCAGCACCCTCACCTACAGAGTACTTAACACCTAAGTTATTCAGTACTTCAGTAAATACCTTAACTAACCTCGAATTCTTAGGGGTGTTTACGAAGCCGCCGACATCAGTCCTAACATCTACCTTAGCCTCAGGTATTAACTCATTAACTACCTCATTAAATGCCTGGTAGAGTAACTCCTTAGTCGTCATAGCCCTAACATCAAGTACTAAAGTGTGTTTGTAGTTATCACTAACATACATGTTAGGTGTTATAGATATACCGAACTCACTGAATGCCTTAACAGGTATTGGAGTCCTAACTAATGTTGAGACTGCCTTAATAAGCTTAGTTAAGCCTAAATCAACTCTAACCTCATCACCTAAGGCTTCAGGAACTACATACTCTACAGTAACTGTTGAAGGTATTACATTACTCTTTAAGAACTTACCCTCAATTAATGCTACATAAGCACCTAACTCCTTAATAAGTATTGAAGCACATACTAACGGGTGTGAATCAACACTAGGTATGAAGTAAGCTGCATGTGCGTGCTGACTTACTGGGTAGTAAGCACTGAAGGTCTTAATACCCTTCCTACCCCTAACAACTTCAAACTCCTTAGGTACCTCAATAATGACCTCAAAGATCTTCCTCCTCCTACATATAACTACGTGGTTAGCTCCATCACCGTTGATTAAGTACTTAGGTAGTGAACCCTCACTAACTAACTTATTAAGTATGTATAACGCACCGTACTCACCACCAACCTCCTCATCACCTGTAAATGCGAATAACACTTTACGATTAAGCCTCAACCTACTCAACTCAACTAATGAAACCATCATAGCAGCAACGTTTGACTTATCATCTAGAGCACCCCTGCCGTATAACCTACCGTTAACTAAGGTAGGTTTGAATGGGTCGTAACTCCACCTACTAGCATCGACAGGAACTACGTCGTAGTGAGCTAATAACATTACATACGGCTCATCACTACCTACTGAGCCGAAGATACTGTAGTAACCATTAGATTCTAAGACGTTAACCTCAATACCGTAGCTACTTAAGAATTCGTAGATATACTTGACAATATCGTATGACGGTTTAACACCTCTTACAGGGTCGTTAACACTTGGAAACGATATTAAATCACTTAATACCTTAACCACATCCAACATTAAATCACCGTGACATAGTTTAGACTAGGTATTTAAGGTTTAAGAGGTTAGTTAATTATTAACTTATGATGATGAGCTTTCGGTCGTGATGAATTAATGATTGGTCTTCCTCTCTCTGACTATTATTAATCAGAATGTACTTTAAATTAATTACTTACTCATTAGTTCATGAGTTTTAAACCCAGGATTAATTCTCAGCCGGTTTGCTACTAATCACTAACTCATAAAGCTCGTGCCTCATCATCAGTAAAAACCTAAGTAAAACATAATTTAAGTTTTAACTTACGGGTATAATCTAACCTCACTAAGAGTAGCTATCATAACTATTAGTAATGCGTATATAGTACCTAAGACCTCTACTAAGTCTTTAACGACCTTATACCTCCATAAGTATCTGTTAACTAGTACTATAATACCTGCATATCCGTGGAGAGCTATTAGTAGAGACGTTACATACCTAAGTAATGGTAATGTATGTATCTTAACTGATGTAGGGTATGTAAACCCTATTAATGACGGTATCGGTGATATCATACCATAACCACTTAACACATATAAGAACATTGCTAGGGATAGTGGGATTGAGGTATACTCAACAATCCTTAAACAAATATGTACCTTCTTACTCATCTCCTTAACCTAGCATAGATTTTATGGAGTTCTTCGAAGGTCATCTTATGAGGTGTTAACGGTACACCTACTGGGAATATATAGAGTGGTTTCTCATTCCTCGCAGCCTTAATGACGTTAGCTACTTCATCATCGTAGAAAGCACCTATAGCTACAGTACCTAGACCTAACGCTGTAGCCATTAAGTATATGTTCTGACCTACATGACCAACCTCAAGTATGACGTACCTAATACCTCTATCACCATACCTACTAGTAGTCCTCTCATAGACTGCACATATCACTATATTTACAGGTGCTTCCCTAACCCAGTCCTGCATAAGTGATGCTCTCCAAAGCCCCTCCCTCACATCACCACTAACAACTAGTCTTAATGAATGCCTCCTAAAGTCATACTTATAAACACCTGCTGGTAAGTACTTACCCTCACCTAAGTAAACACCTCCCTCACCAACCACTACGTAGATCTCTAGAGGGTATGTAGCACCTGCACTAGGTGCTGCCCTCCTAAGCCATCCATGAACATCCTCAACAACTCCTTGAGTAACCCATAAAATCATAGATAGTTGTGTTATGTTTAAAGGCTTATCACTCCACTCCCTAATACTCTTCCTAAGAAGTATTGCTTCCTCAACACTTACTGTAGTTACCTTAGTCGGTAGCGGTAGTAAGAACTCACCACCCAAATCAACTACACCGACATCTACATTAGTTACTGGGGTATATAAAGACATTACTACATATAGAATTATACCTAAAGTCAAGACCGACGATAACAGTAACCCTAACCTCAGGTCAAACCCCTAATAATTATTAATTCACAACTATTAACCTTCTAGGTTTTGATCTACATATTTAAGTTATGTATGTAGTACTCCACCGTAGGTGGTAGTAAATTCATGATTAATTTTCTGAAGATGTTTAAGAGGGAGACCCCTAAGGAGAGGGGGTATATAAGGGATTATATTACTGGAGCTCCTCACGAGATCACTGAGGGTGAGTTAAGGAGGCAGTATATTGAGAGGAGGTTAGTTCTAGAGTTAGGGTATCCTAAAGAATTAATAGGTGTTGATGTGGATGTCTTAAGGGATGGTAAGTCCTTAGGTAGGGTTGACCTAATAGTCTTTAAAGACCTAACATCTAAAGACCCGATAAACAACTCATACATCTTAATACTGGTTAAGAGAGGTGATCTGAAGGACTTAAGTGAATTACTACTTCAGACTAGTGCTGAGTACGGATTACTATACGATGGTGTTAGATACGTAGTTTTGAGGAAGTTTGAAGGTGATGTGGTAGAGGAGGTTAGTAGGTTACCTAGATATGGTGAGGGGTTTAACGAGTTTGACACCCCGTTAAGTAAGAACTTACTAAGACCTACTTATGAGTTAAGTAGTTGTATTAATGACTTATGTAGGTATTTAAGGGATGTTGAAGGTCTTAAAGGTCGTGAGTTGTTTAAGGAGGTAGTTAAGTTAGTATCTATTAAGTTAAGTGATGAGTTGTTAGAGGGTGGTGAGGTATTAGCATGGGTTTCTAATAAGGAATTCAACGATTTACGTAGAGGTGTTGATGTTGTCGGGTTTAGGGATAGGGTATCGTTATTAATGAGGAGAGCTAGGGATAAGTTCTTAGATATTGATGAAGACTTAAGGATAAACCTTAAATCTGTAGCTGAGTTCTTTAGGAGACTACACGGAATATCAATACTTAAATCAAGTAGCTACGTAAAATTCGAATCTCTAAACAATATGGCTAGGGATGTGATGAGTGTTGATAGGGGTGAGGTACTAACACCTTACCCTGTAGCTGAGTTAATCGTTAAGGTCGTAAACCCAAGTACTAACGAGTTAATAATAGACCCTGCATGTGGTACTGGAACGTTAATCAACTTAGCAGTAGATTACGTTAGGGGTAAGTATAAGTTAGGTTTTGATGAAATCTCAAAATACTTAAGGAATAATATACTATGTGTTGATGTAAACCCGGAGATTGCTAAGTTAGCTAAGGTCTACATGGCCTTATACTTAGGTCAGGTAGGTAATGTATTAGTAGCTAATAGTTTAGCACCGTTTGATGAGTTAGAAAGTATATCTCGGAAGTACTCAATACCTAAGGACTTAATACCTAAGGAGGGTAGGTTCGATATAGTTATCACACACCCACCCTTCAATATCAAGCAGAGGGTTACAGACCCTAAGATATTGAGTCAGTATGAGTTAGGACGTAAGTGGAGTTATGATAGACCTACCTCGAGATGGGTTAAGAAGTCCGACCTACTTAAAGAACAGTTCATTGAGGTTTTATTCCTTGAGAGATGCTTCCAACTCCTAAGGAATTACGGTAGGATGGCTATAATACTACCTGAGGAAATACTTGCTTCAGGACCTCTAGGTTATGTTAGGCAGTGGATTGTTGAGAATTTAAGGGTGTTAGCTGTAATCTCACTACCACACCCGACATTCATAGCTTACGGATTTAAGGCTAGGGCGTTCGTACTAGTAGGTCAGAAAGTCCCTAAGGAGGAGTTAGAAGCTCTAGTTAAGAAGAGTTATAACATACTCGCAGTCTCTATGACTAAGATAGGTTACGACGCTTTCGGAAAGGTAGCTTATAAGGTAGATAAAGAAGGTAATTTAATCACTGATGAGTTAGGTAACCCCATATTAGATACTGACATTCCTCTAATTATTGAGAAGTTTGAGGAGTATAAGAAGAGTGAAGGGATAAACTTTTAAACCATTTAAAACTAGATAAGTCGATCAATTAGTGCTGAGTAGGAAGACTGCAGGTTATGTAGAAGGTATAGTCTCAATAATAGTCAACACAGTCTTATTCATGATTAAGTACTTAGTTGGGGTTATGTATAACTCAATAGCAGTAATTACTGAGTCGATACATACGTTATCTGATTCACTAACATCAGCTGTAGTAGTGGTTGCTTTCTGGATAGCTTATAAACCACCTGATGAAGAACATCCATTCGGTCACGGTAGGGCTGAGAGTGTAGGGAGTGTGATTATCGGGACGTTACTAGCGGTTACTGCCTACGAACTATTTAATGAGAGTGTTAGGAGGTACTTAAGTGGTGAGTCAATGATATTTAACTGGGTGTTAGTAGTAGTTCTATCTGTATCAGTAATAATTAAGGAATTACTTGCTCGTTGGTCTTTAAGGCTTGGAGTTAAGTACGATTCTAAAGCATTAGTAGGTGATGCATGGCATCATAGGTCTGACGCTATATTATCAGCACTCGTATGCATAGGTATTCTATTTGGTAATTACTACTGGTGGGTAGATAGTGTGTTAGGTATGGTAGTATCAGTAATTATAATGTTCGTAGCTATTAAACTAATAATCACTACTTCGAAGGACATTATGGGTTCTAAACTACCGTCTAAGCTAGAGAGTGAGGTTAAGGAGATAATCTCATCTATATCTAAGGATATATCAGATATCCACCACATACACATGCATAAGTATGGAGAGCATACAGAGATAACACTACATATAAGACTACCTCCTAACATGAAATTAAGTGAAGCTCATGAGATAGCGTCTAAGGTAGAAGGAGAACTTAAGAAGAGGTACGGATGGGAAGTTACAGTCCATATAGAACCTATTAAGGAGTAAGTTAATTTAACATCTGAAGATATTGACTACATACTTAATTTACAACTAAAAGTTTATTATTAATCACATCTTAACTAATTAGGTGTTTTGAAGTGCCTAGGGAATCTTACTAAATGGCAGGAACGCCCAATTACGTTCATCACATTCCTTATGGGTTTATACAACGTATACACACTTACCTTCGCCGTCTACAATATATTCACTCATAGCAGTTAATTTAGCATTCGTACTACCATTAGTATTTCTAACCTTCTCTACATACGAGAAAAGATAAGATACTACAAAGCAGACATGAATATCATAGAGAGGTTTACGTTAGTAGGTGGTGGGTTGTTGTTATTGCATCTACGTCATTAGAAGTGGATGTGTTAAGTCCAGCAACGATATTATCAGTGATTATAATTCGTCGTAGGAGGTTTAAAGATTCCTTAGATAGAAAATCCTTAAACCCTACAGGGTTAACCATGAAAACCTAGTGAGAGTTTATTGAGGGGTTTTTATCAATTACTTAGTTAATCTAATTCAAGGTTTATCAGAGGTCCGTGTTGTTGTGCTCCATAAACATCTGAACATCTTAAATCATCTGATGGTATATCCTTAATCATTGTTATCTTAACACCTAAGACTGAATCGACGAAGTATATATCCTCTATTAATTCCTCCCTTATGTTATAGAGTTTAGCTATGAGTTTCTTACTCAACTTACTCCTCAACTTCATGTAAGTGTTTACGTCATTTAGGAATATATCGATGGTCAGCTTGAATGGTCCTGCATTCTTAGTCCTGATCACCCTAGCTACCTCATATAACCTAACCATAGACTCACCTCAGGAACTTAACTATTTTTATATTAAATGGTTCTGTAGGGTCTTCAAGTTCTAAGGTATGCCATATGTTGAACTCATATACAGGACCTACTGGGAAGTCAGATGGTGAGAACGGGAATGCTATATTACCTGCTGTTGTCTTCCTACCTTCAAATCCGTGGTGTAGTAATGTAGTTCTAGTTAAGGCACATACAGAATTAGCTATTTCCTGGGTTTTAGCAACCACATCAATTATTATCCCAACCTCATGAGGTTGTGGATTCTTTACAGGTTCGTGAATACCCATAACACCATTGATACCGTATATCCTGAAGTTTATCACGTGGTAATCCTCAGGTATGTGTTTCAACCTATCCTTAACTACCTCAGTAACCTCTTCTAAAATCTTAGGTAGGTTACTTATGAAGTTAGGGTCTCTAGACCCTGCAATACTTATAGTTCTAAACCCAACTAACCTAACACCTTCTAATTTAATAGTGTATGGTTGGATACAAACCTACTACCTCTAACCATGACCGTCCTCTCATCATATTGAGTGTATATAGCTGTAGTTATGTCTAGATAATCATCAGATAACTTCTCCATGTAGGGATTATCCCTTTCATAGAATGAATGAGCAGCGATGCTAGTCACCGTACACCTCCTCCTAGGGTTTGGAGGCCTTACTAAGGAGTAATCCTTAGTTATAATACCGAAAATCCCATCACTACTACTACCGGGTTCAGCCGCTAGAGCACCACACTCAATTATCTTAGACATGTGATAGACTAAGTTCTTAGGGAATCCAAACTTAAGCGGGTATGCAGCAACTACACCTACATCTAAAGCCCTACCAGTAATTACACCATCTACCCCCCTTTAAAGTAAAGATCTAAAGCCTTAATTATCGGTTCAGGACCCGTCTGAGCTACAATCTTCACACTCCCATCAACATCCTCAACTCTTAAGTATTCAGATAACCTCTCAATAGGAACTAACCTCCTAGCCCTAGAACCACTTAATAACTTCTTCTTAAGTCATTCCTTACTAATCTCACCACTAATGAACGTCACTCTCAACCTCTATCTTAAGCTCCCCTAAACACATCAGCTATAGGGACAGCTAATGAGTAGAAAGTACTGTCGAAACCACCAGTAACGAACCTAAGCTTCTGAAGCCCGTGAGGTAGCGGGAATGTAGGTGTAGGAGTTGGTGTTAATGATGTAGTAACTGTTACTTTTTTCAGTTATTGTAGTTTATTGTTGTTGGGATACCTACAGTAGTAGCTATAGTTACAGTCTTAGGTGGTAGTACTACTGAAGAACCTACGAAATAACCAATAACACCAACAATAATGATCAAAATCACTAATTTTCTAACACTTCTTTGTTAATAGATATAGATTTATATAATGATTTACAACACCTGTGATGTTAAAGCTTTACTGAGAATTTAATATCTTAGGTCGTAACATTCTCAACTGACAATGTTTGATGAAGTCCATGAATATGTACATCTCTGTTAGCAGGTTAGGTATTTAGGTTTCGTGAGTAATTACTCATGAGTACGTCACAGTCGATGAAGTTAAGCTTAAATTAAATCAAAAATTATTTAATGTTTTACTTACTTGTTTATTGTTTATAATTTAAATTTTTCATTTGATTGGGTATTTTCCGTATTCGTATGCTGTTTTGAACATTGTTACTATGTTTTCTGGTGGTACTCCTGGCTGTATATTATGTATTGATGAGAATATGAATCCTCCTCTTGGTGCGAATATTCTTATTATTTCTTTAACATGTTCTCTTAACTCATCAGGTTTTGCGAATGGTAGTATGTGTTGGTTGTCTGCACCACCACCCCAGAAGGTTATTTACTCACCGTAGGTCTTCTTCAACTTCTCAGGCTCCATACCCTTAGCAGAAATCTGAACAGGATTAATAATATCTAAACCAATATCTATAAACTCCTTAATCAACGGGAATATCGACCCACAACTATGTAGGAATGTAAATGCTTTAGAATGCTTCTTAACATAACCAATAACCTCAGCATACCTATCCTTATAAAACTCCCTAAAAACCTCAACACTTATCTGAGGTCCTACTTCAGTTCCGAGGTCGTCGGAACCTACTTGTATTACCTGGATATACTCACCGATAGCATCTACGACCTTCCTAATGTTATACATCCTAATTTCATGGATGTGATCGAGGATTGCCTCAGCTAGTGATTTCCTAACTCTTAAATCAGATAACCATCTATCCCAACCTCTAAGGAACTGTCCCCCAGTTTCGTGGTATCCCATCACTCCGTGAGGGCCTATGAAGGTATTTATTAATGCGTAATCAGTATTCATGTATAGGTATTCAGCCCTCTTCCTAAGTACGTCAATGAGGGTATCTGGGATTTTAAGTAGATCCCAATTAAATTTCTCTACATCATCAACACTTTTAACATCTGCCAATGGCGGTTTTACAGTCCACCAACAGTAGTAATTACCTTTAGGCATTAAGCAGAAGAACCTACCGTAGTTATACATAGCGTAATTGTCATCCTCTACAGTAATTTCAACATACTTAGGTATCTCTACATAAATATCGTATGGTGTTCTCCAATTATAGAATTCACGATCGGAAACTTCTTTTAAGGAACCATCAATAACACTAGTGAATCTGTATATGTATGGGTATGGTGTTGTAGGTTCTAAAGTCCTGTTAATATTGATGACATCTATATGGAGTAATTCTAAGACGTCCTTATCAACTTCAGCAAGTTGTTGACCGATATGCATAAGTCTAGGAGGTCTTTCAGGAAGACCTAAATACCTCCTAAGGTCGTAGTAAGCTTTAGCATGAATACTTGTTACTGATGTTGACCCTAACTCTATTGGGACTCTATCAGGTTCTTCATGCCTTAAAGCTGAGATTACACGTTCTCTAGGTTTTAAACTCAGTGTAGAATCCCTTGGTATATACGTTACGAAGGTTATTAAGATTTACTTAGTTGTGTAGGGATTAATGAATTCTAAGTTCTTAACCCATAATTTAGTGAATTCAGGTTCTCTCTCAAGATGTATATGTCGTACCTCCTCCCTTAACTTAATGATCTTCCTATACACATCCTTATTAAATATTAGTAGACGTAATCCCGGTAATACCATATTCCCTCCAATAACTACTCTATCCTTATCTACTGGAGGTATTAACCCTAAGAGTAAGCTATCTTCAACATCTATTGATGACCCGAAATTCCCAGCTATATATACCCTCTTAAGTTCTTCAGGTCTTATACCAGCTTTCTCTAGTAGGATAGTCCACCCAGTCCTAACCGCAGATACCGCCTTCTGAAACTCTCGGATATCATGTTGTGTAAAGATTATCTTACGCCCACTTAAACCCCTACACACTACAACACCCTTCACATCTTGAATATTCTTAAACCCCTTGACAATCCTACCCTTCCGATCTATGACCCCACCCCTTAATAACTCAGCTACTAAACTCACAACTCCAGAACCTAACAGTCCTGTAGGTTCTCCAATAACTTCAAACTTAGGACTCCCATCATCATTAAAACCTAATAACTTAACCTTAGATATACCACCTACAGCAACAACAGCACCACCTAATATATGACGTTCGAAAGCAGGTCCTGCAGGAGCACTAGTTACGTAGATGGTTGGTGGATCCCTACTAACTACTAAGACTACCTCAGTATTAGTACCTAAATCAATTATTAGGTAGGGTGTAGGACTGTTAAGTTCTTCAGCAATAGTTAAATCAGCTAATGCATCACCACCTACGTAACCCCCGATAAGAGGGGTTATGAAGCACGGTACACACCCTCCTAATACATCTATGAATGGTCCTAGTAGTGGTGGTTCATAAGGTTTAAGAGCTAAACTCCTTAACGGCATACCTAAGAATAAACCCGTCATAACACTATTACCAGCAATACCGCAGAGTACTACACACCCCACCTCATCAACTACCTTAGTTATAGCCTCCCTAACAGAACCCCTTAACCCCTTAAACACATCCTCACTTTCTAAAGCCTTTGTTAAACGTGTAATTATGTCAGTTCCGTAAGATATTTGAGGATTAACTACAACACCTTCTCTTAAGATATCACCTCTACTATTAACAAGCCACCACTCAATCTTAGTAGTTCCTAAATCCACTAGAAGTACCTTCTCATCACCCTCACATGATTTAGGTATAGAACCTACAACGCCGAAACCATCAACAACTACATAATTTGTAGGACCCCTACAGTTAAAAACTGAAGGTAGTACTGGTATGTCTAAACGAATACTCCGTTCTAAATCAACGACCTTAAATATAGGGTCAACAACAGTAACTGGAGTCCTAATTAATGCTGATGTAGTTAAACGTCTTAACTTAAGTAGCGGGGATACCCTCACATCACCAAGTATCTTAACCTGACATGCTAGTCTAAGACCGTATTTAAGAACATCGTGAAATGCTTCACTATCCGTAGGAGGGCTTACAGGACCTTCAACCCTCACAAGACATTGCCCACATACCCCCCTACCACCACAAGGTAATAATATAACACCATTCTTCGCAAGAATTAAACCTAAGTTATCACCGTAGTTAGCCTCTATAGAGCCTAAACCCTCAACAAATACTCTAACACCCCCATTCTCAGCACTCAATTAAATCCACCTCACTACCTAGATAAGTTGAGGTATAAAATAAATTATATCCTAACACCCGTTTTAGCTCTAGATGCTCATTCTCATCAGTTCATTCTTATTCAAAGGACTTACTCCTCACACATCCCTTATTGGTAGTACTACTACCTCTAGAGTGAATTCATAGGGTATTGAGAGTGAACGACATCCCTCAGAAGTTACTACACCAATTTATTGGGCTTATAAATCTAACTCCTAAACATCAACTATGAAACAGCCCTACTAGATAAGTTCATACTTAAGTGACCCCTAAGATAATCAATAGTTTTAAACATCATATACTAATTAATTAGAGGTATGTCTATGTTTGAGAAAATTTTCGAGCCATTCTATATAGGGAGGGTTGAAGTCCCTAATAGGTTAGTGATGTCTTCTATGGTTGTAGGTTATGCAGGTATTCGTGGTGAGGTTACTGATCAGTTAATTGCTTATTACGAAGCTAGAGCACGTGGTGGTGTTGGGTTAATAATAACTGAGGCTGCTTACGTATCTACTGACGGTAGGTTAGCGAGTCATGAGTTAGGTATTTACGATGATGACTTAATACCTGGTTTATCTAGGTTAGTAGATGTTGTGAGGTCTTACGGTGTTAGGATTTCTGCTCAGTTAGTTCATGGGGGTATTCAAGCTAGGGTTCAACAACCTGTAGGTCCTTCAGCTATAGGTAGGAAGTACTTCTCACCACCTAAAACACCTAGGGAGTTAAGTACTGAGGAGGTTGAGGGTTTAGTTGAGGTCTTCGCTAGGGCTGCTTTAAGAGCTAAACAAGCAGGTTTTGATTTCGTTGAGGTTCACGGAACCCATGGATACTTAATAATGCAGTTCCTATCACCACTAACTAATAGACGTACTGATAAGTACGGTCTTGATAGAGTCTTATTCGCTACTGAAGTTGTTCAGAGGATTAAGGAGCGTTGCGGTAGGGATTACCCAGTAGGTATTAGGTTAGGTTGTGATGAGTTTATCGAGGGAGGTATAACTATAGACTACGCTAAGTACGTAGCTAAGAGGTTAGTAGATGTTGGTGTGAACTATATCAACGTTACTGGTGGGAACTTCGATAGTAGGGATATGATATCACCACCATATTACCACAGCTTAAGTGAGGGTTGGTTCTTTAAATTGGCTAAGGAGATTAAATCAGTAGTTGATGTACCAGTAATTAGTGGTGGTTTAATATCTGACCCCAACATAGCTGAGAAAGCAGTTAAGGAAGGTATAGTAGATGCTGTATTCTTAGGTAGGCAGTTAATAGCTGATCCTGAATGGCCTAAGAAGGTTAGGGAGGGTAGGTTAGAGGATATCAGACCTTGCTTAGCATGTAATGACGGCTGTATAGGCCGTATAATCACTTCAAAACCTGTATGGTGTACTGTTAACCCATTAACAGGTTTTGAGTATAGATGGTCTTCTGAGGAGGAATTACCTAAAACCCGTAAGAGGAAGAACGTAGTAGTTATAGGTGGTGGTCCTGCAGGTCTTGAAGTAGCTAGGATACTCGCTATTAGGGGTCATAACGTAACTCTAGTAGATAGTAATGACTTTTTAGGCGGTACTTTAAGGATAGCCTCAATACCTGAGTTTAAGTATAGGGTTAGGAAGTTGATTAAGTGGTATGAGGAGCAGTTAAAGAAGTTAAACGTTAACGTGGTTTTAAGGACTAAAGCAACTCCAGAATTGATTAGGAGGTTAAGTCCTGACGTAGTAGTGATAGCTACTGGGTCTAAACCGTTAATTCCTAACATACCAGGTATTGAGTACTGTGTGATTGCTGATGACGTACTACTAGGTAGGGTTGGGGTAGGTCAGAAAGTCGTAGTAGTTGGTGGTGGTTTAGTAGGTGTTGAGGTAGCCCTACACTTAGCAATTAACGGTAAGGACGTAACTGTAGTGGAGGTATTACCTGAAGTAGCTAGGGATTTAGAACCAATATCTAGGTTAGCACTACTTAAACCTAACGGGTTATTAAGTAAGTATAACGTGAAGGTACTAACATCTACATACGTTGTTAAGGTGGAGAAAGAAGGTGTAGAAGTACTTAAACCACCTCTTGAGAGGTCATTCATAA
>Ga0326760_1001009_pt1 | contig 13066 bp, 10 predicted proteins | sample GCREP_S_FD_207668 | JGI IMG/M metagenome (GOLD analysis project Ga0326760, IMG submission 207668) | Hot spring sediment microbial communities from Geyser Creek Basin, Yellowstone National Park, WY, United States - GCR.EP_S | ecosystem: Environmental > Aquatic > Thermal springs > Near-boiling... | reverse complement strand
TAAGTATAGATGGATCCTACACCTAGACGCAGACTTCATATTCTACGACTGGGCACCTAAATACCTAAGAAAATACATTGAAGAACTAGATGAGAGGAAACACTACCTAATATACTGGCCATGGATACTCATCTGCGGGGATTTAAAACATAAATGTAGTGAGAAAGCCTACCATATAGAACACTGGCTATTCACATACTCAAACACACTTAAATATAAAGACCTAATAATAAATGGTAAACCCTTAGACCACCTCATAGTACCGCTGAAATTATATAAAGTGATTTACATCAATAAAGCTTTAGGACTTCACCTAGGAGGAATTAGAAAGCCGTCAAGACTAGCAATAAAACATCTCTGGTGGAGCTTTAGGGATGAATATCAAGAAGAGGTCGTTAGAGGTGTAAGTCCTGAAGAATTCTTCAGAAGAAAAGCTAAGGAAGTCTACGGTACTGAGGATCTAGAGGAGGTTGGCAAGAAATTAATTGATGAATTAGTTAAATCATTACCTTTATATGAGGGTGAGTATCCTAGTCTATTGTTAAAATATTTTAAACTTAAGAATGTAGTATGAGTACTTCATTTATTTAAATCTAAGAACTTTAGACTCAAAACCTCATTAGTAAATTCTAATGCTTTGGGACTAACTTACAACATACACTTTATAATCTCTACTACTCTCTCAGCAGACTTTCGCCAAGTTAATTCTTTAGCTCTATTAAGTGCAGCCTCACTAAGTGATGCCCGTAATACATCATTACTAATTAACTTTTCAAGAGCTTCTGCTAACCCGTCAATATCACCGGGTTTTACTATAAGTCCAACACCTCTAACTATTTCGGAACCACCTGTTGCGGTAGTTATTATAGGTAGCCCGTATGCTAAAGCCTCAACCCTAGCTATGCTAAAACCCTCTACATATGAAGGGAGTACGAATATAGAGGCCTTCATATAAATATGTGTAAGCTCATCATCAGGGATCTCACCTAGGAAAACTACTTTATCATCAATCTTAAGTTGCTTAACGCGTTTCTGTAAGCAATCATAGTAACGCTTGTTATTTATTGGGCCAACTATTACTAACTTCCAATCCCCATATCTCCTCACAACTTTCGCAAAAGCTAGTATGAGGTTGTGAATACCCTTAACAGGTTCAACCCTAGCAACAGTCAACACCATCCTCTCCCTCACCCTTGCAGTAATGTCTTCCGGCACTTTTAACAATTTATCTGAGTAACCATTCCATATAACACGTACTTTACCGACCATACATGGTAAGATCCTAACAACATTCTTAAGAGCTTCATAACTTTCAATAATGACGACATCACATAAACTCCACGTTAGCAACAGAACTAACTTATAGAAGAACCTCCTCACCGCCGAACCCCTTATCACTCCATCCCAATCCATCTTACAGACAATCTTATAGTGATTCTTGCTAAATTTCCTATATAAACCTAATAACATTATTATTAAAGGATAGTAATAAGTTATCACAACTTGAGGATTCCTACCCCGTATAATTCTTAAAATGTTAAGGAAATTAGATATTTGAATAATCTTAAATAGCCTAAGTAATAGGTTCAATGACAGTTTACGATAAAGAGTAACATCTAAAGGTCTTAACACAGCTACAGTATCACATCCAGGTATCCCTATACTCCCATTACTGACCACTGCAGTAATATTAAAACCTAATCTTGCTAACTCATAAGGTATGCAGAACGGATCCTTCTTAATAGTTAAAGATCCTATCACACCACAGTAAACAAATACTATATCCATCGTAACAATCATTATTTAAATATGAATTTAAATAAATTTTTAACTGGCATTAATTAATGTAATCCATGCTGTTAGGACTATATACTTAATATCTGAGGTCATGAAAATCTTAAATCTATAGTTAAAGATTTACTAGTTTAATGTCTTACATCTTCATACAGGTCTTTAAATATTACCTCGAATCCTCATTTAATACTCCTCTTCACTATTAGTGCGAATTCCTTAGAAAGTGTTCCCCAGTGATATCTGTAGGAAGCTTCATGAATCTCCCTTCTATTAAAAGAATCTAGGTGGTTTAGAAAGTTACATAATTCATTAGCTAAAGTTATAGGATTATCTGTAGATATATAAAGACCTAGCTTATGTTTATTGATTAAATATTTCGTATAGGATGATGGTGGGCCGAAAGCAAGGATCGGTAATCCTGCTGCCATGTACTCATATAATGTTGTCCTTGCACTAGCAGTGATCCATAAATTATTAATGCTTGGCCTACCTGTAATACCGAAATCAGCTGAAACCAACTTCCTAATAAATTCCTTCCTCTCTAAGTAACCTTGGAAAGTTACTATATTACTAATACCTAAAGCTTCTGCAATACCTTTATAGTACTTCAGTAGTTTTCCGCTTCCTAATATTTCAAGCCTTAAGTTCTTCCCATACTTCCTCGTTACTATAGCTGTAGCTATTATAATTCTATCGAGCATGTGATACCTCCAGTTAAGATCACCAGCAAATACACCTACTACTTCCTTTGAAGACTTACCTCTATAGGCTAAGTTATCGATTTCCCCCCTATATAAATCAACATCTACACCGTTATAAATAACCGATACATCTTTTCTGTTAATCCTCAGCTCTAGTATCTTCTTAAAAGGTTCTGTAACTGTTACTATGCTGTTAGCCTGACTTATTATACCGTATATTTTGTTATAAAGCAACTGTCTAAATATTAGTGAATATTTTTCAGCTATCATTGAGTAATAGTCTGAAAGATCTTGAATATCCACCACTAAAGGGATTTTAAGTTCTTCAGATAACTCACTTCCTAATAACATAGCATCGTGAGAAGGCCAGCTAGCAATTATGATATCAGGCTTATATCTCATACATAAATTACTTAAAGCCTTCCTTACAGCTAAAACCTTATAAAGAATATCAAAAGACCTTTTAATGACTCCCTTACTTTTTAAAGGAATTCTAATCACTTTCTCACCAAAAAATCCACCTACATCAACATTACTCCTAGATACAGTTTCAACAACTACAACATCAAAACCTTCATTAACTAATTCCCTAACGAAGTAGAAAGCCCTAATACCATTAGCTGTCTCAGGCGGTGGATAGAAGCCAGTTAGATAAAGGATTTGCAAAGAGATCCCCTTCTCAATTAATTCATTGTTAGTTTATAAGCATAAGGTATAGAACATTATAAGTAATAATAATGATCAATATAAAGTTCTCAACTTAAATTAGTATTAAAGCACCATCTTAATTTAAAATCATTAAGGCTAAAAACTTGTGATAGCTAATGTAAGAGGTGTGTGTTTTGAAGTGTTCAGTAGTTATAGTTACGCATGATAGGATTAAATTTCTAAGGTTAACCATCCAGTCATTAATCAATCAGATTATACCTCCTAACGAAGTGATAATAATTGACGATGCTTCTAGAGTACCAGTAATTAATGAAATTAAAGATTTAGTTGATATCTTATATTCCTACAACATTAAGTTTAAGGTTATTAGAACTGAACATGAGCTTGGATTAGGGACTGCAAGATCTGTAGGAGCCAAAATCTCATTAGGAGATTTTATAGTATTTTTAGATGATGATGTTATAGCTTCAAAAGAGTTAATATCCTCATACATGAATATCTTTAATAGGAATCCATGTAATATAGTTGCTGGTCCTTGTTATGCGTATTATTTGGGACTTTCTAGGTATAAATTACCAAGATGGTGGAGAGAAGAGATTCTAGGTGGTATTGTAGCTGTAAGAAATGATGTTCTATTATATAGAAGACGAAATCCAGCTGATTATGTTTATGGGTGTAATTTTGCGATTGATAGAACTACTCTTGAAACTACTAGAGGATTTAAACCTTGGTTAGGAAGAATCTGTGGCAAATTATTAAGCGGTGAGGAATGGGATCTAGTAGCTAGAGCAGTAAAGAAAGGTTTAAAGGTATGTTTCGCAAAAAATGCCGCAGTATACCATTTAATTCCAGTATCTAAGATAAATATAAGAAGGATCTTAAACATGAGTAAGGATTTAGGAAGGACAAGATGCATATTAATTTATGATGGTAGTATTGATGAAAAATTTTCTAGGTATATGTTAAAACGTTACATAACGTTACCTAGGGATTTTATTGAATGCGTACTGTATTTAATAGCAGGAGATTTCGCACGAGCAGTAAATAAAATATATGAGCTACTCTTACATTTGAATACTATTATCTCATGTAAGAATGTTATAAAAGATATGCATGGAAGGCCTTACACTTGCAAATAGCTTTTAATAAGGAAATTAAAGAGCTTCACTTTATTTTAAGATCTTAAGATAGCAATATCAACATTAATTAATATGGTAATCCAAAAGGTTACTCATTATATTTATTTTGAAAACTTAATCAAGTATTTATTAGGGATGAGGGCTGAAGGAAATAAACGTATTATACGTAGCACCGATGGAACTTCCAATACCCGGTGAAAAAGGTGCTATAGAAGAGCTTATATGGCAATTAGGACGACGACTTGAAAAATATTTTAATGTGTATATATACAATCCATCAACACATTCTACATCAGATAAAATTATAAAGACCACTAAGTTAATGATGGACATCATAACCAAAGGAAAATCTCCATTAATTGTCCACTCACATAATATTTACGCATCTATAGAATTATCGGTCATAAATAAATACATTAGACATATATTAACATTACACTACCCGCTGCAACCTACAGTTACTGGGAGAGGAAGAAAAACTTTAAAAATATTAAGATCTCTTGATAAGTTAGGTACTGTTATCGCGGCACCGTCATTACACATAGTAAGATATCTTAATACTAGGGGATTTGAGAGGGTACTTTTTATACCTAACGGTGTTGATACTTCAGTCTTTACTCCAGTAAAATATCGAGAAGAATTAAGAAGGTATCTCCTAAATGACAAAGAAATATTGATAGTGAATGTAGGTAGAATACATCCAGATAAAAATCAACTATTGCTATTGGTGGCACTAAAGGAATTAGTGTATAACCGTAGCTATAAAAACATAAAGCTTGTAATTATAGGACCTATAACGGGGAGCTTTAGAGAGAAAAGAAAAAATAATCCTTATTACCAATTACTTTTAAGATACATAGAAAGATACTCTCTTAAAGAATATGTTAAGTTTTTGGGAGAAGTTCCCAAAAAAGAGGAAATAGCTCAAATTTTGGCGTCATGTGATATATATGTACATCCAAGTATAGTGGAGGGTTTTCCGCTAGCGATTCTTGAAGCTATGGCTAGCGGCTTACCTATTATAGCACTTAATAAACCGTTTTATGAGGGTTATTTATTACATGGTTACAACGCATTGTTAACTCCTGAGGACCCATATTTACTTGCCTCAGCAATACAAGCATTAATAGAGGAACAGAACCTAAGGAAAAAACTCATATATAATGCACTTGAAACTGCTAAACATTTTTCATGGAATTCCCTAGCAAAGTTTTATATTAAAATATATACAAAATTATTGGATGTGACCTTATAATGAAAGATAATGATACTAATAATAAAATTATAGTAGTATTTGACGGCATTATAAACATGAATAGAACTGCTCACATAATCAAAATCATCAATATTTTGAGTCATATATTCTCAGATGTAATCATCATAGTTTCAAGATTAACTTTACAATCTCTAGTGATACTAAGTAAAAACCTGTCTCAAAAGATTAAGCTTCAGATTCTCGATACAAGAAATCCCGTTGCATTACTGCAGGAGAAAAGAAGATTACATTTACCATTAGTAGACGAATGGATGTTACATATCGTTCAGATATTAAGAATGCGTAATGCTTTGCACGATGCGAGAAAAGCTATTATTATGGGAACTCTTAATATTCCAGCAATGATAATATTACGTCTAATTGGATTGAAGGTTTATGTCTTTGCTGGAGGTTTTGTATATCCATCCCTCAAACAATTTTTAGGTATAAAGTTGCGTAGCACAATCCGGTTTGTACTTATATATATCGTTGAATGCTTAGCTACTTTACTATCTAATTACCTAATTATAGAGTCAAAAAACATTAGAAAATATGTTCCTCCTTCATATATAAATAAGTTTTTGAATAATAAGATCATAGACTATGGATCACTGTATCTAGACACAAAAGTCTTCAACATTAATACACCCATAGAACAGCGTAAAGAGGTAGTAGGATATATAGGGGCCTTAGAACCTTATAGGGCAAGTTTAGAATTAATTGAAACATTTAAAATCTTAGCTAAGATTAATCCAAATGTTAAGTTTATAATTATAGGCTCCGGATCGTTGCAAAGCAAGATAATTGAAATATTAACACTTGATCATAGTCTAAAACAGAGAACATTATATATAAACTCTGTACCTTACAGCAAAATCCCAGAATATCTAAATGTAATAAAGATCTTAGTATTCCCCACAAGAAGTGAAGGATTACCAAACATAGTATTAGAGGCACTTGCTTGCGGATGTGCAGTTCTAGCATCACCAATCGGAGGAATCCCTGATGTGATTAAAGATTATCAAACAGGTTTTATAATTCATGGAGAACTTACACCCCAAAACATAGCAGAACACATACTAAGGCTTATACATTACCCCAAACTTAGTGAAATAAGTAGGAATGGTAGAAAATATGTTGAAGAAAAATATAACACCAATAAAGTAATTAAATTATGGAAAGTTATTTTAGATTAAACTTTCTAAACAAGTACTTCTCAAAAACTATCTCACTTACTGGGGGATGACCCTTATTTGGTTTATTAGATACAATCTTCAAAGACTTTGCTTAAGATAGGATCTTCTAAATATTTAATATCTTCTTTAGTAATCCTAATAATCTTTAGGAGACTTATACAAGATCTTTTACCGTTAAGATCGAAATCCACTATTGTATTTAGTCTAGACCACCTACTCCGTGTTATTCGTTAACTCATCATATTTAGCCAGAGTTTGCCTAGTATAAGTCTTTAAACATTAGTATGAAATAAGTTATTTTAAAGTATCATCTAAGGACAATAAGGAAAGACTCCTTATTGCGTAATCACATTAGAGAATGTCTCCATGATGTAGGAGGTCAGTTGAACTTATATTAGTTCCTTGATATCATTGATAATTTTGAGGAAGTTAGCAATGAGTTTTACCTAAAAGTTTTAATTTAATATTTAATTATATATAGTACTTACGAATGATTTACTTCGGGGATGTCTAAGATATTTGAGAACTGGTAGAGGTTATTTCAGGAACTGGTTTTCAACATATTTGAGGTATTTCCTATATAGGGTTGGTTTTCTAAAGGTTAGGGTCCTACCTATAAATGCTGCTATTAGTGGTGAGAATGGTATTACAGAGATTACCTATAGAGTGCTTCTGTAGATGGTGGTGCTAGTATTTATGGTGGTGGTAGGTTTAGTACTAAGGTTAAGTCGATGAGGTTATCCGCACTAATCAAAGAAATTAGCAGACGGGTATAGACTTAAGTAAATTTAAGGTTAGAGTTCTAAAGATGGATTGTAAGGGTTGTGAGTATGATGTTATTCATGAAGTTAATACTTTGAAGTTCTTTGATATTATAAAGATTGAATATAGTGGTTACTTAAGAGGTAAGACTTATCACGAACTTAAGGAAGTCCTTGAAGATTTAAGATTTAAATGTAGGGTTTGGGCACATAATGAATATGCTCTTAAAATAGGTCTTGATGAGCATGGGATCCTCACATGTGTGAAGGTGTGTGAGGAGATGTTGAGATGAATATCGCTGTTTTAGATTTCTTTTTGAGGAATGTTGATTGTAGGGAGTTTAACGGTAAGATAGTTCTTGAGGTTGGTAGTAAGTTTGTTAATGGTAGTGTTAGGCCTTTGATTGAGAGGTTCTGTAATCCTAAGGAATATATTGGTGTTGATTTAGAACCTGGTAGATACGTTGATTTGGTTTTACCAGCTGAAGGACTTATTAATTGCTTCGGTCCTGAGTCATTCGATGTAGTAATCTCTACTGAAGTTCTTGAACATGTATATGACTGGAGGGTTGTTATCAATAACATGAAGGTGGTCCTCAAACGTGATGGGTACATATACTTAACAACACGTTCATACGGCTTCCCCTACTATGCATACCCTTACGACTTCTGGCGTTACGAACCTAAAGATATTATCAGAATATTTAGTGATTTCAAGATAATAGGCTTGAGGTCAATTGGGAAGCACCAGGCGTATTTCTAAAAGCTAGGAAGCCTATTTATTGGAGACCTACAGATCTTAACGATATAGCCATATACTCGATAGTTCTTGGTAAGAGAGTGAGGAAACCAGCGGGTTTAAATGAAATGCCGTTATCAAGGAAATTAATATTAACCATCTTTAATTCAAGAATTAAATGTTTACTACCAGATGTGATAGTTGGTAAACTAACTAAACAATACAATTCTGTAGTTAAATTTACTGCTGTAGTAACGCTGTAGTAATATACGCATTGACTACACTATAGGCTATATTATGGTGAGTGAAAGACTGGTTACTAACGATCATTGAGACAATTTCACAGCTTCCTCTTTATCCTGTTTGAAGATAACGTTAAACATTAATATATTATCTAAATAAGGATGTAGTAGGGGCCTTGATGGTTTGGCCTAAGGTCTCTATAATCTGGCTTAACTATAATTCTTCTAGGATCTTACCTATAGTGCTGGAGTCTCTTGAATCTGTTGTCGGTCTTGACTATCCTTCTGATAGGTATGAGCTTATTGTTGTTGATAATGGTTCTACTGATGGTAGTTTTGAGAAGGTTAAGGACTTTCTTGAGAGGAGGGGTAGTCTTAAGAAGAGGATTATCAGGTTAGGTAGGAATCTCGGTTTTACTGGTGGTAATAATATAGGTTTTATGGCTAGGGATAGGGAGAGTAAGTATGTCCTCCTACTAAATAATGATGCGATAATATTTCAAGGAGGTCTTAAGACATTAGTTGAGTACGCTGAGAACTATAGTGATGTAGCTTGTTTACAAGGTGTTGTGTTAAACTACGGGACAAGACTTATAGAAGATATTGGATTTTACCTAGATGAATTTCTCCAGCCGTACGGCCTTGGATCTGGTTGTGAATATCCATGTATTTTTACAAATCCAATATATGTTACGTATGTTAGTGGTGCTTGTGCTCTCTACAGGGTTGAGAGTGTGATAAGATGTCTCGGTAACAAACTGTTTATAGATGAATTCTTCGGCTACGGTGATGATCACGTACTTGGATTGATAATGTGGAGTTATGGGTATAAATCGGTAGCTATCCCAGAGATCATAGCTAGTCATGTAGGGAGTCTTACTTTTGGCAGGAAAAGCTCTTTTCAAACTTATTTACTTGAGAGGAATAGAATAGCCTTATTATTGATAACAAATACTAGGTACAAATACATAGCATTTCTTCATAAAGTAAGAAGCTTTATGACATTCGCACTGAAAACACCAACTAAAAACCTTAAACCAATAGAAGTAAGAGCGTTGGTTAACGGATTAAAACTTGGAAGAAAATTAAGAGAACGAGGAATCTTTATAAATATTTACAAAGCTCCATTAATTAAAATACCATTAAGGAATATTATAAGGCTCTTTACAACAAGTGATATAGCTATGAAATATTTAAAAGAATATTTTGAGGATTGGATTACTAAGAATTTAAGTTTTTTAACTGTGGAGTGAGTGTTTAGTGGCTTGGTTATAGGTTTGAAGGATCTTGTTAGTACATATAACATCCATTAATCATATGGAGGAAGGAGGAGCTCGATAGGAAGACAATAATAAGACGGTAAAAGGAGGTGTGACAATATTAAAAAGAAAAGCTTTTTATATGATTAATGGATGTTAATAGATCTTCATAGAAGATGAGGAATATTACGTTTTAAACTTAGAACAGCTAGCTAGGAAACAAATGAGTTTAGCTTAATACATAACTTCGTAATTGTAGCTAAACTGAATGAATACTTCTTTAATTCTCTAGACACATTAAGAATTATTGAAAAATTTAACATCTCATTAATGAATCTCAAGTAACGCTGTGAAACTTATGTTGATTCATCTATCTCTATATAGAGATAGACCTCAAAATATTATAAATCCTTACATAATTACTGCCAAAAGTTATATAAAACATTATAATGCTAACATGATGGGTTTTAATCAGTAGGCATCCGTTAATAACTTATCAAAATTATGTCAAGTTCTAGTTCTAAGTTATTGATAATGAATTATCATCATCATCTACAACAATGGAAGTGCTGCATGAAGTTAAATATATGTTGAGAACGTGATTAGGGGTTATAGTTGGTTAAGGACTGTTTATTGATGAGGCCATCAATCCCGTAACTTATAAGTTACTATAAATTTAAAACCGCTAGATTAATAAAAGTCCTTATTATAAAAAGCAACCTAAATAATTTGTTGGTTATCTTTAAACCTTAGCGGAATAAAACACTGAGCTGGTTCGTACAAAACTAAGGAACTTCGTTATTAATAGTTGAAAGCTTCATTAAAAGAATGCATAAAGATATATAGATTGGCTCGAAACTGAAAATTGAGAACCATGTCAGAGAATGAGAAGACTCTCCGAGAAGAAATTTTCAAAATTGTAAGGAAAATAATTCAAATAAGGAGCTTAAAGACGCATTTTACACCTGGTAAAGATAAGATACAGTACGCAGGTGCTGTTTACGATCATGAGGAAATAGAATTAATGATTGATGCTATCCTTGATGGTTGGTTCGCAGTAGGTAAATATGTTCATAGGTTTGAATTCGAATTATCGAGATTTTTAGGTGTGAGGAAAGCTGTTATGACAAATTCTGGTTCATCAGCTAATTTATTAGCAGTTTCAGCTTTGCTTTCTCCTCAGTTAGGTGAGGATTTAAGACTTAAACCCGGAGATGAGGTTATAACTCCTGCTTTAACGTTTCCAACTACGTTTAACCCGATCGTGCAGAATAATCTAGTACCTGTGTTGCTAGATGTGGAAATCGAAACCTACAATATAAAAGCAGACGATCTAAAAATAAGTCTGTCAAGTAAGACTAAGGCTATCTTCATACCTCATACCCTTGGAAATCCCAATGAATTAGATTCAATATTAGATTTTGCAAAAGAACATAACCTATTTCTTATTGAAGATGCTTGTGATGCTTTAGGGTCAAAATATGATGGAAGATATGTTGGTACCTTTGGTACCTTTGGGACTTTCAGTTTTTATCCAGCTCATCAGATCACTACTGGCGAAGGAGGAGCTATTGTAACGAATGATGAAACATTTGCAAATATAGTTTTGTCCTTACGTGATTGGGGGAGGGCGTGTGTGATGCCGATCTGCGATCCTCTTCATTGTCCCGACAAAGGTTGCCCTAAATCAACTCGATATGAAGGAACATTTATTTTTAAAGATTTGCCGGAAGACTATGATAAACGGTATACGTACATTAACATAGGTTACAATTTGCAACCTACTGAGATTCAGGCCGCAATGGGTATAGCACAGCTTAAGAAGTTAACTAAGTTTATTGAGATAAGAAAAAGGAACTTCCGGATCTTATATAATGAACTTAAGAATTATGAGGATTACTTTTTCTTACCCAGATCATTGCCTAAAAGTGATCCATGCTGGTTTGCCTTCCCCTTAACCATAAGAAGGAATGCTCCTTTTAAACGAAAAGATGTTATTCAATGGTTTACTAAACATAACATTGAGGTAAAAACTTTATTCGCTGGTAATATTAGTAGACAGCCTGCCTATCGAGGATTACCTTATCGTGTCCCTCAAAAACTAGTCAATACTGATTACATCACATATAATACTTTCTTTATAGGAGTATATCCTGGAATAGATGAGGAGAGAATAAGTTATATGATAGACGTATTTAGAAAGTTCATTAACACGTATAAAATCCCTTAACAAGAGAGATTCGGGCCATGAAAGACCTTAGGAAATATTGGCATTGTTCAGAATGATGACCTCAAGTCAATAGAAGAACGTGCATTGCTTTAGCAACCGAGGCCTTTAGATTTAATGATTGAAGCGAGGGGGTAATTGTAAATTAATTTTATGATTCGAAGATTTAACCTACTACGCTATTCAGAAGAAATTGAACATTATCACCACCTAGACTAGGGATGACTCAGTTAACGGAGCATGCATAAGAGATAATCTAAAATGCGAAGCTTATTATAGGTAAACATAAACATCATTACCGAATTAGCTGAAAATCTCTTTATAATGTACCATACGGCAAGAAAAGTTTGTTACATCGCTTAAAGCTTAAATTTATATGCTACTACAGTAAAAAATAGTGTTTGGTATTAACATATGTGCTTAAAAGGTCTTATCTTGGCTGCTGGCGAGGGTTCTAGGTTAAGGCCTTTTACATATTCTAGGCCTAAGCATCTTATCCCTTTGCTTGGTAAGCCTATGATTCGTTATGGTATTGATGATCTTGTTGGTTGTGGTGTTAGGGATGTTGGTGTTGTTGTTGGTTATTTCGGTGATTTTATTAGGGATTTCTTAGGTGATGGTTCTGATTTCGGTGTTAGGTTGACTTACATTACTCAGGTGAGGAGGTTGGGGATAGCTCACGCTATTCACTTAGCTATTGAGGAGGGTTTTGTGGATAGGTCTTTCGTGGTTTACTTAGGTGATAATATAATCTCTAACGGTGTTGGGGGGTATTTAAGGAAGTTTCTAGAGTTTGGGTCTGATGTATTCATACTGTTATCTAGGGTTAGAGACCCCTCTAAATTCGGTGTTGCTGTTTTAAGGGATGGTAGGGTCGTTAAACTTGTTGAGAAGCCTAAGGAATTCATATCAGACTTAGCCGTAGTCGGTGTCTACTTCTTCAGAGATCCTGACCTCGTTGAGAAGGCTTTTAAGACTCTTAAACCTTCTTGGAGGGGTGAGTATGAGGTTACAGAACTTATTCAGTGGTTTATAGATAATGGGTATAGAGTTGATTACGACGTAGTTAGTGGTTGGTGGAAGG
>Ga0326760_1001008_pt1 | contig 13067 bp, 14 predicted proteins | sample GCREP_S_FD_207668 | JGI IMG/M metagenome (GOLD analysis project Ga0326760, IMG submission 207668) | Hot spring sediment microbial communities from Geyser Creek Basin, Yellowstone National Park, WY, United States - GCR.EP_S | ecosystem: Environmental > Aquatic > Thermal springs > Near-boiling... | reverse complement strand
AGCCCACGTGGTTAAGGCCTTGGCGGCTAGGGAGGGTAGGGAGTTGAGGAGCCACAGAGACCTCTGGGTATACGTTGACGAGCTCTCCGAGAGGCTTAGCGATAGGGAGATCAGGCTGCTGTGGAGGACGGCTATCTCGCTGCACCAGAACTTCTACGAGAGCTGGATGCCCCCGAGGGATGTTAGATACGCGGTGGAGGATGTGAAGAGACTTATCGAGAAGCTGAAGGGCTTGGTCAACATCAACCAACCCTGAACTGGGGAGCTAATAAGTGAGCCTGGTGCGGCGGCCGGGATTTGAACCCGGGATCTCCGGCGTGGCAGGCCTGACCCTGTTGGGAGCTAGTTCACGCAGAATTCGGGAGTCTGTGAACTTTAACTCATATGTGAAGTACCGCCTGAAGTAACTCCATTTCCCCGTGAACCTCTCTAACGCCTTGAGTTTTACGATCCTTTTCCCTCAATAGGTTTTCTCCAAGGCTTTTAAAGATCGCGGTTCTCTTTAATGAAAGTACAAAGTAATACTTCGTTCATTCCTGGTTCGCGTGAATCAGGAATAAACAAAATACGTATTTCGTCTTCTTGCTTTTAAACAAGTTAAAAATAAAGCACCTACACCACTACAACTATCTCAACGATACCCATTAGGGTAGTACCTAGGAGGTAGTTAGGTTAGTGGTGCTGTGAACTTAGGGATGTCTGGGGAGAGATACCTTACTACAGCTATTAAGAGAGGCTTTATTAAAGTAATTAAACGCGGGAATCGCCGCGCTTAACGGCACGCAAATATAAATCTCAGTAGCCCTTAGATGGAGGGCGGGGGGCCTGGGTACTAGTAGAGGACAGTACACAGTACTCAGATACGTTCCCAAACCCTCAGATGAAGAGTTTCAAAGGTGCGTTAAGGAGAAGAGGAATTATGGAGAGAAATACATAAGGAACCCTAACAGACTTGCAGACTACGTTGCGTGGCAGTGTACGAGGTACTGGCTTACACCGATCTGGCGGGTGTGGGGGGATGTGCTGAGGAGTGCCTGCAGGCTTGACTTCAACGGTTTCAGACACCTAGTCAGCTACACATACCCAGGAGACTGGGTTGCCGGTAGAAAACCTTGGCTAGACCTTCTAGAAAAGCTCATTAAGGTGCTGAGCGAAAGGTGTGGCGTCGAATTCTATCTCAAGAGAGGCTCCTAGTTTGTACATTATCCTGCAAATACCTCCGGCTCGAGTCATGAAGTATGTCAAGCAAACTCCCTAGGTAGCTCCCAGGGGGTTTACCTAGAGGGTGAGAGGTATTTTTAGAGCACATTTCCACAGGAAATAGAGGTATTTTAGTAGAGATATGGGTAAATAATACCACCCTTTCCCCTAGGGAACCCCCTGGGAGGCTCTAGGATGTATCTAGGGGGAATCTGAGGGTAGGCTTTCTCGAGGATCCCTAGGGCTGCTCCCTCTTAAGTCTCAGCCCCTAAACCAGACAGTCTTCTCGCGTTCGTACTTGGCGTACTTGCTTGCTACGAACGAGTAAAAAGCGTTCCTATCGAACACCTTCACGCCCTCCTCCATGCACCACCTTAGGTAGGCCTCGTAGAGCTCCGCCCCCTTCACCCTACCGCTGGGATCCTTTGCCTAATTCTGTTACTAAAGAAAATGTAGTAGTCGTAGTAACTGTAGCATTTAGCAGTAGCTTACGCAACCTACCGGGGTCCTAGCGGGCGGGGAGGAGGTCGCGCTCTCTAGGCATGAAGGTACGTAGAGCAGGGCGATGGATAGGAAAAATTTATAAACTAGCAAACACGGGTTAATCGGGGGTGTAAATTTGAAATTGTCAGCTAAGGTTGTAACCATAGTGCTTGCTCTCGCCCTAGTTGTGAGCCTCGCCCAGCATTTGAGTGCTTCGAGCCTCCCACCTCCACCACCTGATGAGGCGCACCTTGGCAACTACTGGTTCAGGTATGGTCCCCACGTAGATGTACTCCGAATGCCGTTAATGAAAGACTACACTATGAGGTTGCTAGCTTTCGAGGCTGGAGAGCTCTCGCTCGTCGGTGTTACCGCGGCCGACCTCGAGAGAGTAAGGAGGAACAGACCGGATGCCCATATAATTATGACAGCAGGTACGACGTCCTCCGGTCACCTCAGGTTCAACACACAGCTCTGGCCCGTAAAATACTATGAGTTGAGGGCAGCACTAGCCCACCTCTGGAACAGGGACAGGATGATCTCCGAGTCCCCTCTCAGAGGTGTAGCAATTAAGTGCACCACACTAGTCCCGCCAACCCATGGAGCGTTCGTGAACCCGAACGCAGACTTTGAGAAGCTCTATCCATACAACCCAGATAAAGCTAAGGAGTTGCTGTCTAGGGTGTTCACCCCATGCACCGGTCCGGACGGTAAGCCAGCTTGGTGCGATCCGAGGGAAGGAGGTAGGGTAGTGGAGTTTGAGATCTGGGTACTGCCGGAGGCGACGTCGCCCGTGTACTGGTGGATTGCCCAGTACATCAAGACCGAGGCAGAGAAGATAGGGTTGAGGGTGAGGGTCAAGCCGGTCAGCACAATAGAGCTTGACGCTGCTAGAGCTGCTGGGACTGTCCCGTCTTGGGTCTCAGGATGGAGCTTCGGGAGGTATCCGACGTTCCTCTATAGATTCTTCCACAGCCGTGAGCTGAGGCCAGGAGGGTGGAACGAGTACAAGGTCAACAATAGCAAGCTCGATGAGATTCTTGATAAGTTCTACTTCGCTGAGGACATAAATGAGGCAATAAAGTGGGCTTGGGAGGCTCAGGAGATACTGGTGAGGGAGATCATACCATGGATACCCACCTACACCTCAGTAAGTATAACCGCTTTCGACGGGAAGCTCGACAGGTCAACAATAATCTTGGTCTACGCCCCGCCAGCCGAGCTCCCGACGGACACGTCATGGTTCTGGTGGTCTGCTGTTAGGTACAAAGACAGGAAGTTCGGAGGTGTGTTAACGTACTACCATTCGGCAGATGTCGGTACTTACCACCCAGCGACGTATAGGTGGGTAACTGAGGGAGAAGCTATCGCAAGGGTATACCCACTGCTATCGTATGCGTACCCACCGAACCTGTACGACGAGGCGAATAGGGTATCTGTGTTCTTCAGATATTACGGAGTTGATAAGGTACCTCACCCAGCAGCGAGTGACGGGGTAGCTGTGAGGATCACAATAACGCTCTTCAGCGGTATAAGGTGGCAGGACGGCGTCGAGATGACGGCAGATGACATTGAGTACACTATAATCAAGTTCGGTAAGGAGCTGAAGACTAGGAGATACTACGGTGCTGACATAGACCAGCTGATTGAGATCAGGAAGATAAACAAGACCACCGTGGAGCTGTACTTCGACGATCTAGGGTGGGCAGACAGATACTACTACAAGGACTTTAGGATACTGCCTAAACACATCTTCGAGAGGATGCCGGATCCCCTAATGGACCCGTCAAAGGTGCCACATCCGTTCATACCGGGCTTAACTAGCATGATAGGTGCTGGGCCCTGGATCCTCGTAAAGAGGGAGCCTGCCTACTCCGAATTCGTCTGGAACCCGTGGTACTACTGGAGGCATCCTGATAGGACTGTGCAGTTCCTGTCTGTCTCGGTTCCGGGTTCTGTTGCTGAGGGTGCTTCGTTTAAGGTTTCTGTTACTTTGGTTGACTACTTGGGTGGTAGGGTTACTAATGCGACTGTCTCGGTGAGGATTTCCGGTCCTATGTCGCTGTCTCTGACTGCTACTCATGTTGGTAACGGTGTTTACGAAGTTTCTGTTCCCGGTCTTAGGGCCGGTTCCTACGATGTTGAGGTGTATGCTGAGCAGCCTGTCGGGGCTATATGGACATTAGACAACACCTACAGGACCAAGCTGACTGTCGAGGCTGCTGCGGGTCCAGGACCTACAGGACCCACCATAGAGAGACCGCCAACAATAACAGTGGAGATCCCGGGAATACCGCCAGTACAGATAACACCACCACCAGAAGTAACATTCAAAGCACCAGAACTGAAAATAACAACACCAACAATAACAGTAGCATCAACAGAAGCAGCAGCAAAAGCAGTGGAAGCAGTAGCAGCAATAACAACACCAACACTATCATACGCAGCAGTAGCACTATCAGTAATAGCACTAGGAACGGCAGCAATAAGAAGAAAATAAACAAAACACAACAAACACACATTTTTAATCTATAAATGGGTATATAGGATTTATAAACTCCTCTGCTAAAATTTCTTGGTGCTCTGCCTGTGGGTGCTGGGAGGTTTATAGCTAAGACAGGTGTGAGACTTCTAGTTACCTATATAGCGGTAGTCATCGTGTACTTCATAGTGGTCAGGGTTCTCCCAGTTCTAGCTGCTGGCGGAGATATGAACGCTGACCCTCTGCTAGCTGCTCTCAGGAGGACCGCCGAAGACCCGAGATTCACTTTCTGGATAGATGAGGCAATAAAGACGTATGGTCTTGACAGACCCCTGATCCCGGACCAGCTCTTCAGGTACTTAAGGAGTGTGCTGACGTTTCAGTACGGAACCTCCGTGTATACACAGCAGTCCGTTATAAGTGAAATAGCTATTAGACTCCCTTACACTCTATCGTTCTATACCATAGCTACGATACTGCCGATAGTGATAGGATACTACTTGGGTATAGTATCGGCTAAGCATAGAGGAGGAGCCCTGGACTCAGTTATTATTCAGGTCTCTGTGGTTTCTAGGATACTACCGGGCTGGCTCGTACTTCTACTAATATACTATGGTCTAGCGTATCTACCTAGGATCCTTTGGGGGATCCAGATATTCCCGATGCCGGTTAGAGCCCCAGAGATAGGTATTAAGGATTGGGAACAGTTTAAGTACCTCCTCTGGTATATGTCCCCAATGCTGCTCGCAGCCCTGATAGCTTGGTCTGGTGGGTGGGTATATTACATAAGGCAGTTAGTAGTCTCGGAGATGGGGCAGGACTACTATATCACGGCCCTGGCTAAGGGACTAGACGAGAGGACAGCCCTCAGCAGGCACGTCATACCCAATGTTAGGCCACCACTAGTAATGTCCTTAGCTTACACGATACCGGACATATTTGGCGGGTCAATAATATTCGAGATAATATGTAACTGGCCAGGCATAGCGAGTTTCTCCTACATAGCCCTACAGACCTGGGACTTTCCCGTGATGTCAGCGTTCTTCGCGATATCGGCGTTACTTAACATAGTGTCGCTATTTATTGCTGAGGTGGTTCTAGTGATGATAGATCCAAGAATTAGAACGGGGAAGTAGGATGAGCAGGCGAGCAAGCTCTAGGACATCACAGATCAAATCTAGTGCTCAAAGCTATAGCGAGACCTTAATGAGGCTCGTACTTAGGAAGAGATCCTTTGTTGCGGGCATAGCAATAATACTGGCTCTTTCATTACTCGGAATACTCGCCCCAGTATTGACGCCCCACTCACCAGCAACGAGGGAAGTCGTAGCGGCGGATTTCGCCATCCCTGAGTGGGCGGCCCCGCCTGACGTACCGAGAAATGTGGTCAAGAACTTCACAAACTTCGAGATTCTAGACAGGAAGGTCTCAGGTAATGTCACGGTTTCGCTTAAGAGCGATGGGAACCTGAAGCTCAGCATCCGTGGCGAGGGACTAGCGAACGTCCTGCTAACCTCAGTCGACTACATATCTTACCCCTACCGACCGGCAAAGCAGGCTCAGATCGACATGAGGTTCAGAGCGACCTACCCGGCAGGTGCTGGCGAGGCATGGTACAACGTAGAGTTCATTATAGTGAACGATGACCTGCTAACGAGGAAGGAAAACTATAGCATGAAGGTGTCCCTACTCTCTGGAGCTACCTACCTGCTCGAGATTCCCAAGGGTATCTACTCCCTCTACGACCTAGTTACCACTAAAGTGGCTACCGTGTACAAGTACCATCGCGGCACAGCTGAGGGAACGTTGATAACTCTCCCAAACATGGTCAGAAACACACAACAGAGGTACGTAACTAAGATAGAGGATCCGTGGGTCAGGAGCTCTGTCTCCAGCGAGTTTAGCCTAGTAAACGCCCTGCGTGATCTCATCCTCGCAAAGGACACTAAGATACGTATCTGGGTGAATGTAACATACTACTGTAACCCAAGTGACTTCTTCATGCCATGTAGGGACGGCGCTCTAGATCTAGAGCTAGAGAGGGTCAAGGTGTGGATAATGGGTGAGGCCTACGGTGTACTGGGGACGAATGCTGCCGGTAACGACGTATGGACCCAATTCCTCTATGGGTCTAGGTCGGCTCTAGCTGTCGGTATTACCGTAGCCACTCTCGCGAATCTCGTATCGCTCGTCGTCGGCCTCATCGCGGGCTACAAGGTAGACACTCCATTAGACCATGGGATAACGTTCCTTGTCGACGTGATGAACTTCATACCGACAATACCTCTCATAATAGTCGTTGGGATGACCTACGGCAGGAACCTCTGGACCATCTACGCAGTCATAGTCCTCCTCTCATGGCAGGGAGGTGCTAGAATAATCCGGCAGTGGGTCATTAGCCTGCGCTCCAGCACATACGTCGAGGCGGCTAAAGCTCTCGGGGCCAGCGAGTGGAGGGTGATGGTGAAGCACCTAGCTCCTCAGCTAATGCCCTACTTAGTCTACAGAGTTGTGACTAGAGCACCGGCTGCGGTCTACTTGGAAGCCTCAATACAACTACTAGGGTTCGGAGACCCTGAGGCACCCACATGGGGTAGGATGATAAACGAGGCGTATTACAGGGGTGCGCTCCTACATAACGCCTGGTGGTGGATGCTTCCCCCGATCTTAGGGCTCATAATATTCGGAATAGGCTTCATCCTAATCGGCACAGCCCTCGACGAGATTGCCAATCCGAGGCTGAGGAGGTAGCCGCCTAGGGAAAGCGACCGGTTTGGGTACGGCTATGAAGAAGATCACCGTTGTTTTTATTTGCTCCGCGGTAATGGTTTTCGCAACCCTTGTGCTAACCCTCGTCATCTCGAAGTTTATAGCTACGATTGTGGGAAGCGTTATTGCTTCAATAGTCCTCACTTGGGTGCTTCTCAGTAGGAGCGCGCAGTATATTGAGCTTTTCTCAGTTGGGGTCTCGGTAGCAGTCCTTGGAGCTTTCCTACTGAACATAGCGTACTACATGATCTGGGGATACATCAGGGAGATTTACGGGGTTCGAAGCGCTATTGAGACGTTCCTCATGATAGTAAGGTCAGGTGTCTTCCTATATACGTTCGTAGTCGATCTAATCATCAGCTTCACATCCATACTTGCTGTAATATCCCTTGTTTCAATAATGTACGTCGGCGATTGACGTATATTACCATTAAAACGAGCATCTAGGGACAAACGGATGCTCTCTAAGGCTCTTGAGGAACTCGGTAAATTAGAGCTTTCGCGTCAGGTTTCAGCATTTGCTGAGATGTATAGGGATGGGTTACGGCTCCTTGAGGACGCATATGTTGGTTCAAGGTATCTAGCTAAGATTCAAAGAGCATGAGCTCCGTAAATCTAGCTCTGCAACAAGTTGAGGCCCCTAAGAGCAGGCAATTCTCTGGGGCGATGGAGTAGAAAATGGTTTCAGCCATAAAGGTAAACGCTGATGATCCGCCACGGCAAGCGTCGTTGTATGATTTTTATTGTAGAGCGCGATCGAGAGAAGTATTTAAAGCACATGCTTCCTAGGGAGCTTTGACGTTGTAATAATGAACCCGCCATTTACAAGAAGGGAAAGAATTCCAAAAGATGAAAGAGAAAGACTGGAAAATGTTAGGTAGAATTGTTAAGAGGAAGGTGGGTTATTGGGCATACTTCTTTGCGTCAGCTGAAAACGTAATAAAGCTTGGCGGAAAACTTGCAGCTGTGACGCCAGAGGAGTTCTTCGTTGGTAGTAGTGCTGAGAGCGTAAGGAGGTACCTCCTTAAGGGTGAGACCAGCAAAGATAGTAAGTGGGTTAAGGAGTTACCTAGGGTCTACATTCCTCAGGTTATCATTAAGAGTGCGGTTGAAGTTGCTTTTAGCGAAGGTGCCCTTTATAGGGATTACCTTGTAGTACTTAGAAAAGTTCGAGAGGATGAAGTCGAAAAGTACGATAGGTGTGCTGTAGTCACTCTTAAGAAGAAGCTTGAGGAGCTGAAGGCATGGAGAAGACTGCTGCCACACGGATAAAGAGCTTACTACAAACGCCCTCGAGTACGATAGTTAGTAACGACATATACGATGTCGTGGTGCTAGACGATATCAACGCTTTCATCGATAGGCATATAAGTAATCTAAAGCCTTTAGTCTTCTTCAACTCCGTGAAGACCCTAGACCTCCTTCACCGTATCGTAACTGCACCAAGATTAACACACCTCGATGAGGTAGCGGACTTAAGAGATCATACATGCGCCAGTATACTGGTACAGGGTTTGAGGAGTACTGCAGGAGGCTATTCATTTCGCGATGCGGGTCAAGAGCTCCTAAGCTATCCTTTGAATACGTGTCTGAAAGTGTTAGGATTGTAAAAAGTAATGCAACCTTCGCCGTCCCCAAAGACGCGTGCGTACGCTCCCTGCGGACGTATGCTGGCATTAGGCATACGGATGTAACTGGGGAAGAGGAGTACGCTATTATTAAGCCCCAGGTCATAGATGAGGGGTTCCTCGTTTCGGCGGGTTTCGTGGATAAAGCGAAGCCTTACAGTGCTTCTAACGATATTAAATCAGCTTATGAGGCTATAGCCGGAAATATCTTGCTCGTGCGAAGGGCTGGGATGACATCCGGTAACCTGCACTGGCTTGCATTCTACGCATCTAACAGGATTCATCTAACAGGATTATAGGCCCCTCCGCTCCTATGATGTGCCTTAGGTTAAAGAATGAGAGGGACGATTACTACAAGGCCCTAACCCTATACCTTAACAGTAGCCTCACATTTATACAGCTCTTAGCATACCTTGCCACGACAATAGGTAGTTGGGTTGCGCTACATAGCGATCAAACGTGGTTTAATGCCTTGGTTCCGGATCTAGAGTCCCTACCTAAGGATGTACTGCATGAGGTCGTGCGAACATTTAATGAAGTTGCAAAGACTGAGGAAGGGCTTACACATCTATATTCAAGATATTCCTCGGGATCGGAGTTGCAGAGAAAAATCGATAGAGTAGCACTTAAGATAGTAGGGCTCGAATGGTCTGATGAGCAACTGGACGAGCTCTACAGGGCTCTAAAGTTCGAGCTCGACGTAATGCAACGTATTTCAGAGGAGTCTAGTAAGGCGAGGAGGAAAGTCGGTAGGAAAAAGCGTGGGAAGAGTGGGGAAAACTCTAAGGCTACACAAACAGGTTTAGATAGGTGGGCGAGAAAGCGACGAATTCTAATCAAGTACCCTAGCTTAGCTTAGTTATATCGTTACCTACATAAACTTGTATGAAGTCCTTGAACCCAGGTGGAGAGCTTTGTGGCGTTGAACTCGGCCACTCTAGAGCTGTAGTTCCCTCAGCTGACTTAGGTACTTAGGGTAATGTTCGTCTGCCTCACTTAGTAGGTCTTCGTACCTAGATTCAGAGACCTTGAGCTCGCCGAAGCGGCTCTGTATGAACCTAGCTACCTCCCTAGGCATTACCCTAATCATGAGTCTCCAAGCAACCTTACGCATATACTTAGGTAGCAGCAGACCCCTCCTGCTAACGAACCTCTCCAGAGGCCTCCTGCCTACCTTAGACCCCGCGTACTCCTTTAGTAACTCCAGGGTCTCTAGGGAGAGGTAGGCCCACTCGCAGGGCTTAGCAGACTCCCTGATACCCACGTAGTACCTGCAGAAGCCCCTACCCTCGAAGCACACCAACCTCTCAGTCCCTAGGTCGATCCCAGGTACCTCAACAACCTCCCCGGGGTTGAAGTTCCTAATTACGTACGCTGCGTGTGATAGCCTAAGCCCTCCCTCGAGCATCAGCCTGTATACCAGGTAGTAGAGCTCGTGCTCCCCCTGAGGGTGCTCAGGATCCTGACTACGTCGTTCAGGTCTATCGGGTAGCTCCTAACGTCCACCCTGTAGCTCCTAGAGGGTACTATCTCCATCAGCCAGCCGTAGGTCTCGGGCGATATCCTCCTCATGTAGTAGAGGTACTGTACGTAGTGTCTGAAGACGTTACGTAACCACTTATTGGAGTGTGAGACTACGTGGTTCACCAGCTCCTCGCTAAGTACCCTACCCTCAAGGTACCTCTCGAATAGACTACGGTAGTACGCTATCGTCTCGGGATCCGTAACCCTCCTACGCTTCTTCCTCTCCCTGAGGAACTCCTCGAAGCCAGATTCCCACCTAAACACCACGTGTGCTAGACTAATGCCTAGCATCCTCCTCAGGTCTTCCCTGAAGTTCTCTACGGTGAACCTGAGTAGTGCTTGCTTAAGGTACCCGTCTCGGGTAGCTAGGGCTATTGCCTGTAGTATTAGGGAGTAGTCTACGGTACCGTCGGCCCTAACAATCCCCGCAGCCCTAAGCCTATCGAAGCCCCTAACAATTTCATTGAACTTCCACTCCTCGAGGTACTGGAGAGCCCTACTAACAACATCGTCGGGTACCCTCCTAACCCCGTGTAGGTGGTTATGTAGGGAGCCCTTAGAAATACCTAAGACCTCTAAGGTCTTGTTAAACCCCAGCTTCTCCTTAACCCTCTCCAGGATAGCCCTCCTAGAGTCATCACTAAGACCCCTAACATCAACCCTCCAAACCACCTAGGGGAGCTGGTTACACCACCTATGAGTTCACCCAGTAGTTCACACCTCCCAAGTAACAGCGTGAACTAGGGAGCCAATAAGTGGGCCTGGTGCGGCGGCCGGGATTTGAACCCGGGATCTCCGGCGTGGAAGGCCGGCGTCCTAGACCAGGCTAGACGACCGCCGCCGTAGGATCACCCTTTGAGGGCCATATAAGGCTTACCCCACCTGGTCCTGGGGAGCTACTTGGGTGTGGACCTCGGGGCTGTCTCCAGGTACCTCTCGGAGCTTGAGTTAGCTAGGGAGAGCCTACTCAAGGTGAGTAGGGACGTGACCCTCCTGTCTAAGAGGCTGATCTCGTACTCTATCAGGGGTCTGAGGGGTGAGGCGTACGGGGTTAGGGATAGGCTCGCCTCTACCTACCGCGAGCTCCTGGCCGTGGTCTCGCGGTACCCGGAGCTCTACTACTCCAACCTCTTCTACTCGGTAGCCTCCGAGTACGCCGAGGCCATGCAGCTACTCAGCGTGGTCTTCGAGGGCAGGCTGCTGACGGCTGAGGAGCTGGCCGTGCACCCGGTGCCCTACGTACTCTCCCTAGCTGACCTAGTGGGGGAGCTCAAGAGGGCCTCCCTCGAGGCCCTCAGGAGGGGGGCCTACGACGAGAGCCTGAGGTACCTGGACCTAGCCGAGGGGGTCTACGAGGCTCTGGAGTCCCTGGGGGTCTCCGACGCCGTAGTCCCGGGCTTGAGGAGGAGGCTGGATATCTACAGGAAGGTCATAGACGACTGGAAGGAGCTCCTACTAGACCTGAGGTCTAGGGCTGAGCTCGGTAGGCTCTACGGTGAGCTAGCCCGCAGACTAGGCGATATTAGTAGAGGTACCCACGACTCCTAGGTGGTAGCTACGTCGAGGTACTCCATAAGGTACGTGAAGGCCCTCCAGGTGCTCGACTCGCGGGGGGACCCGACGGTAGAGGTGCACGTAGTAACCGAGGGGGGTGGGTTCGGTAGGGGTATAGCACCCGCCGGGGCCTCGAGGGGTCATAGGGAGGCCGTGGAGGTTAGGGATGGTGGTAGGGCGTACGGGGGTAGGGGGGTCCTCAAGGCCGTCGAGGCCGTGAACAAGTACATAGCCCCCGCCATCCTAGGCGCTGACGCGAGTAACTTCAGGGAGGTGGATAGGCGGATGATCCAGCTCGACGGAACCCCCAACAAGTCTAGGCTGGGGGCTAACGCAACTACAGCAACCTCCCTAGCTGTAGTTAGCGCCGCGGCCAGCACAGCCGGTCAGCCCCTCTTCGAGTTCCTCGGGGGTAGGAGGGCTAGGACCCTGCCCGTACCCATGATGAACGTAATCAACGGAGGTGTACACGCGGGTAACGAACTAGCCTTCCAGGAGTTCATGGTGCTACCCGTAGGCGCCTCGACGTTCTCCGAGGCCCTTAGGATGGGTGTCGAGGTCTACAAGTCCCTCAGGGAGTACCTGAAGAGGACCTACGGCGTGGGGGCTGTGAACGTAGGGGATGAGGGGGGCTTCGCCCCACCTATGAGGAGGGTTAGGGAGGCTCTTGAGGCTCTGGTCAGGGCTGTGGAGGCTGCCGGCTACGGGGTCGGTAGCGACGTCGTACTAGCCCTAGACGTAGCCGCCTCGCAGCTCTACAGGGACGGGTCCTACTGGGTGGATGGGGCTAGGCTGGGGGTTGACGAACTACTGGGGCTCTACGTACGGTTGGTGGAGGAGTTCCCGATAGTGAGTATCGAGGACCCGTTCTCGGAGGAGGACGCGGGGTACTTTAGGAAGCTCAGGGAGGCCCTGAGGGGTAGGGCCCTAGTTATAGGGGACGACCTGACCGTCACCAACGCTAGGCTGGTGGAGCTACACGTAGCTGAGGGTAGGGTCGACGGAGCCATAGTCAAGGTGAACCAGGTGGGGACCCTAACGGAGGCTGAGGAGGCCATCGAGACCCTGAGGAGGTTGGGGAGGAAGGCCGTAGTTAGCCATAGGAGTGGCGAGTCGGAGGATACGGCTATAGCACACATAGCGGTAGCCTACGAGACCGGGTTGATAAAGTGCGGCGCGCCAGCTAGGGGTGAGAGGACCTCGAAGTACAATGAACTACTTAGGATCGAGGACTACCTCTCGGGAGACGCCCGCTACCCCGGGCTTAGAGCCCTCCGGTTCTAGCGCCCACCCCGGCCGCAGTCTCAGATACCCTTGGGGACCTCCTAGGGGGTACGAACTTAAAAGTAATAGGAGGCCCAGAGTGTTGCCGGGGTATGCTATGGGTCTCGAAGCTCTGCTCGAGGCTGTGGACAGGGTCCTCGGAC
>Ga0326760_1001004_pt1 | contig 13128 bp, 14 predicted proteins | sample GCREP_S_FD_207668 | JGI IMG/M metagenome (GOLD analysis project Ga0326760, IMG submission 207668) | Hot spring sediment microbial communities from Geyser Creek Basin, Yellowstone National Park, WY, United States - GCR.EP_S | ecosystem: Environmental > Aquatic > Thermal springs > Near-boiling... | reverse complement strand
GAAAGACGCAGTTAAAACCTTCTGACCAGCTAATACTCTGTTAAATCTCTAAATAAAATCCTTGAAAATATTAACAAGTTTTTCAGAGCTAAGTTCACCACACCTTGCAGAGAAGTACTTTGAAAACATATCCCAGTATGCATCACCACTTATAACAAATCTATAGCTAATCAAGGCATTGAGAACAACGAGAAGTTAAGTAACATTACCACAAGCATCTACTAAAGCCTTGACAGCCCTTGTACTGAGAATCTATATCCTTAAAGCGACATCTTCTCCCTACCCAAACCCCTGGATACTTCACCTAACTCACGAACTTTAATGTAAAGTTATTCGATAATACTAGAAAACTTATTTACTCGTAATACGTATTTTGTATACAGTGAGAGTATGTCTTCAGTTGTCTTATGTATTAGGATACCGAAGGAATTAAAGGAAAGAATGCAGAGATTAAAAGGAGTAAACTGGAGTGAACTAATTCGTAAATATGTTGAAGAAACTGTATCTCGTTATGAGATTGAGGAGCTACTTAAGAAGATTGAGGAAGATTTAGAGAATGTTCCTGAGCTCCCTAGTGGTACTGTAGCTAGGTGGATTAGAATTGATAGAGAGAGTCATTGATTCTTCTGCTTTAGCAAAGTTCCTTTTGAAGGAAGAGGGGTGGAAGAGAGTAGAGGAAATAATTGTTGAAAAACCTTTTACCCTTGATTTAGCTATAAAGGAGGTTGCGAACGCTATTTGGAGAAGAGTTGTACTTCTTCATGATATTGATATAGAGAAGGTATTAACATTATTGAATCATCTTCTAGAGTTGAAGAAAGTTCTTAGAGTTGAACCTCAAGATCAATACATTGTTCAAGCGTTTACAATAGCTCTTGAAAACAATATAGCTGTGTACGACGCTTTATTCATAGCCCAAGCTATGATAAAGAAAGCTACATTGGTAACCTCAGATAAAAGACAATTTGATGTAGCACAGAAGCTTGGTGTTGAAGCTACATACATATAGATGTAGATGTATTATGTCTGTATCTTCTTCTAACTATTAGAACCCTATCCTCCCTTATTCTAACTACAACTACTTCTTCTCCAGGCTTTATCTCTATATCTGTGTTGCCCACTACCCTACCTCAATCTTTACAAAACCTACCCATCCTGACTTAATCTCATTACTTCGACTTCAGTCATGTTCTCTAATGTGAATACCGTTGGCTTCTACTTCAAGGTCTATACATGGATAGGTTTAGAGATCTTGTTAGGGTTATTGAATATTTCTAAGCTTGAACAACGTTTTTCTCTGCTTCCTCAATTCTACGTATAATACTTTCAACAACATTCTTATCAACGTTTAAACCTAGTCTCCTCAAGGCTATTATGATGGGTCCTAGAATTGCTTTATAACCTATTATAGGCTCTTTTAAAATTGCTTTTGGCATTAACTCCCTAATTTTTTCCTCAAAAATTTTTCTAACAATCCTAGAATTGAATACACTGCCAACACCACCAACAATAATACTCTCATTCAGCATATCAAGTTTTTGAGCAACATTATACGTTGCTAAAGCTAGTTCCTCACCAGCTTTAACCATTATGCTCCTAGCTATTTCATCGCCTTTCTCAGCCTCTTCATCAACAATTTTAGCTAGTAAGGCTATTTTGCTAATGTCTGTTAGGTCTATTCTGTAAATTATTGTTACTATGTCTAGCAGATCTTCAACATTGAAGAACTGTTTAATTCTTTCAACAAGCGTTGTCTTTGGTCCTCTACCATCATAAGCTCTTGAAGCTGCGTTCAAAGCTTGTAGAGCTATCCAAGAAGCACTTCCCTCATCACCTATAAGCCATCCCCAACCACTAGACCTAGCCCTCCTACCTCTCCTATCCATACCGAAAGCAATAGCGCCAGTACCAGCAATAACAGCTATCCCTGGTTCACCCCATGTAACAGCGTAGAAAGCAGCTACAGCATCATGCTCAATAACAACTTTGTTTAACGGATATCCTAACTCTTTTATATAGCTCCACGCAAGTTCGAAATCCTTCTTCGTATCTAGACCTGCCCAGCTAAAAACTATAAGATCTACTTTATCTAGACCTAGCTTAGAGATTTTAAGGCATGTATCTACAGCTTTTGTTATATTCGTTAATATGGTTTCCCTACTCAAAGTTATATCTACAGGACCCGCTAAAACACTGCATAGAATATCCAGATTGCTGTTGAACATCATGGCGATAGTCTTAGTTTTACCAGTATCTAAAGCTATAAACTTCATAGCTACACCCTAAACATGGTAACTAGATTTAAATTTAAAAACTTAGCCCTTAGTGGCTGTTTCGAGTTTCATATAGGTTTATGTGTTTTGATGTTATTCCTCTGCTATTATTATTACATGCACCCTCTTTCCATACAGCGGCTTTACCTCTGGCTGGTACTTTGCCGGCGGGTACAGGACTACTGTTCCACCCCTATACTTTATCACAGAGCATGTAGCGTATATGAACCTAGCCATACTATCACCAATAACCAATATTGCTAGAAAAGCCTATGAACATCTCTAGCATATGGGTGTGTTGGTGAGCTACTCTATGAGGGGTGAAGAGCCCGTTGTTATAGAGGCTCTTAAGGTGAGGGCTCTTCCCGAGGGTAGCTATGACCATTTGCTGGAGTTTCTGAGGCTATACCGTGTTGCTCTTCAAATGGTTGTTGATAGGGTTTGGAGTATTAGTGGTAAGCTCTCTAAGAAGAAACTACACAAGCTATTCTACAATAACTTAGTGTCTATGGGTTTCAGGGCACACCACGCCAAGGAGGTATACGTATATGCTAAGAGCCTTGTGGATTCAGCTAGGAGTAATGGCGGTAGAAAACCTGTTCTTAGGAAGCTAAGTGCTAGAATAGATAAATACGACTATAGACTAGACCTAGGCAGCATGACCCTAACACTAAAGCTACATAACGGCTATGAGGCTAGGCTAAGGCTTGTAACTTCAAGAGAGAGGGTTGAGAAGTTCAGGGGCTGGGGAAACTATGAGCTAGTAGTGAAGTACGAGGATGGAGAATTCTGGGTCTCAATATACTTTAAGAGAGCCATTAAATCGTTGAAGCCTAGAACAGTTATGTCCATCGACCTAAACTTTGATAATATAACAATAGCAATATTCACTCTTGACGGTAGATTAGTTAAGTTGAAGAGATTTAAAACTCCTCACAGAAAGATTTTGACTCACAAGATCTGGATTGAGAGAATTCAGAAGAGGTATCCAAGGTCGTGGAGGTTTATCAAGGGTGTTAGAAAAGCTATTGAGAGGCATGGTGAAAGAATAAAGAATATCTCGTGGGATTACTCTCATAGAGTAGGGGACTTAGTGGCTGAGCTAGCACTCAAATACTACTCAGTAATTGTCCTCGAAGACTTAGATGAACTGAGGGAGAACAATAAGAAGGGTAGGGAGTTCAATAAGAAACTCGGACTGTGGTTCTACCGCAGAATACAGTTCTGCGTAGAGTACGAGGCTAGAGAAAGAAATCTTGAAGCAATTAAAATCAATCCTAAAGCTACTTCCTCGAAATGCCCTAGATGCGGTAGGAAACTAGCTGAATACGGGTATAAGGTGTTGAGATGCAGAAAATGCGGCTTCATAGGAGATAGAGATGTTATAGCAACAATAAACCTCTACAAGAAGTACGTATCTAGGTACTCAAGATGTGGGGTCCCCGGGGTGGCCCTGAACACCCCCAAGCCCGATGAGAACCCGAGCGGGATGCAGGGGAACAGAGATGAGGCGATGAAACACATCAAGTTATATGAACCTATATAAGAGCTGAACCCCTAACAACCTTGATCTACTCATAACCGAGCTCTTTAACAATTTCGCTAACTATCTTAGCGAATTCCTCCTTCACCTTGTTCAAGGAACCAGTACTTGTTCTCGACTCTACCGAGCTTCTCCCGGAGTTGTCTAAACTTCTGCTCAGCTTTCACAAACTCCTTACCATGTTGCTCAACCATGCCAATCTCCATTCCGATCATGATACGTAATATATCCACTAAAAGATTGCCAGGAAAGCTTAGGAAATTTCATAGAGAGAAGATAAAGGTTGTTGTAGTTAAGGAGGGTGGTTAAGTTGTATATTCACAGTTATCCACAGATTACATAAATCTCGTAACAACTACTAATGCAATCAGGATGAGCACCATCGCTATTGCTTGTAGCTTGATTGCCCATCATGTGTCTTCGCCCATGCGTGCTTCTCTAAAATATAACGGTGTACTGTGTATCTTGATGCATGGTCGCAATCAATGATTAATAAGTGTAGATGTTAATTGATGGAAGTAGTCTCTAGTCTCCGTTCTGCTGTCTTCTTGAAAGGTGTTGGTGAAGGGGTTTGAAGTCTATGTATAACTGGTTAATAGTTATTAAGGGTTTAGATTAGTAGTGTTGCACCAGCTATTTTAATTCCTTCTTTTGGGTCTAGAGCTATGCCATACTTATCCATTGTTCCAGCACCTATTATTAGCTCTGGTAGCCTTATCTTCTTCCCCTCAATCTCTATCTCCTCAACAAACTCATCTACTACAAGAACTGTTTCTGGAAAGCTAAACCCATTAATCTCTATCACTAGCTGAACATACTTATCAATGTCTATGCACCTCCCATCAACTAAGCATACCCTCAAAGGTTTTTCCAGAATACTCCATGTAGAGCCAAACACTTTCTCAAAGAACCTCCTCTGAATGATAGTAACACTAGAACCACTATCAAATAGTGCTATAGCTGTAGCCTCCCTACTCATAAACTTGACCCTTACACTTCTCAAAACACGCACAAACCATCACTCAACAACATAACTACACAGCAAAAAGATTATATAGTTACTTGAGGTATCATCGGTAACCAAACAAATTAAGCACGTTCTAGGCTATGAACAATAACAACAAACCTTTCAAAATCCTCAACAACTCTCCGCAGAACCTCCATCACCATAGCTATGACTAGAACCATTAACACACTACCCATTTATAAGCTACAGTAATCCTCTCTATTACTAGCAATCCTTACCCAACTACACCTCTAATAATTGCTCTAATATCAATACCTTTCCCCAAGATGACCTCAACCTCATCAATCTCTAGAGCCTTGTAATGCGTAACATCGTTTTCGTCCTTCCTAAACAGAACTTTCTACGTATCTCTAGGTTTGCTATTTGCAAGAGTTGCAGATTTGAGACTAGTAGAGACTCTATAGATACTATGAACATATGGTTAAAGGCTTTCGATGCGTATACAGGGATGTCTGGGTCACCCCAAGCTCCCTCAGCAAACAGTGAAACCCGAGGAAGGGGATGGAAATGGGATGAAGGAGAAGTGGTTAAGTTGTTTACAGCTTATTAAAACTTATTACCAGACCTAAACCCTACGTACTCTAGGTATGTAGGTGGGATCTGTGAAAAGATTGGGTATAGGTATTATAGGTGCAGGTTTTGTTGCAAGGTTTCATCTAAGAGCTTTTGCAGGTATTAGGAATGCTGATGTTGTTGCTATATACTCTAGAACTATTGAGAAAGCGAAAGAGCTTGCATCTTTTGCTGAACAACTAGGTTTAGGTAGACCTAAAGTTTATAACAATGTATGGGATCTTCTTAGAGATCCTAATGTTAATGCTGTTTGGATTTTAACACCAAACGATACTCATGTACTTTACGCTAGATATGTTGCTGAAGAAGCTAGGCAAGGGAAAGGTAACCTGGTAGGTGTTGTTGTTGAGAAACCTCTTGCTAGAAATGTTAGAGAAGCTAAAGAGATGCTCAATGCTGTTGAGAAAGCAGGACTTCTACATGGTTATCTAGAGAACCAAGTATTCATGCCCTCAGTAACCAAGGGTAAAGAAGTTGTATGGAGTATAGGTGCTAAATATTCTGGAAGACCTTACCTTGCGAGAGCGGCTGAAGAACATAGCGGTCCTCATAACGCATGGTTCTGGAGACCATCGATATCTGGTGGAGGTGTTCTTCTCGATATGATGTGTCATAGCTTAGAAGCTGCTAGGTACTTCCTCTACGATCCTAGGAAAGGTAAAGATAGTTTAAAGCCTAGGTATGTATATGGTGAAACAGCTGTACTTAAATGGCTTAGGAAAGAGTATGTAGAAGAACTTAAGAAGAGGTTTGGAGTAGATTTCTCGAAAGAACCAGCAGAAGATTATGCACTAGCTGTAGTAACTTATGAAGATGATGAAGGGAATATAGTATTAACAGAGACGAGAACATCATGGTCATTTGTTGGAGCAGGGTTAAGATTATCATTCGAAGTTCTAGGACCTGAGTACAGTCTATACATAAATACTCTACAGCCAGAGCTCTTCACATTCCTTAGCAGAAACATAAAGATACCTCCAACAGAAGAATTTGTTGAGAAACAGAACGCTGAACAAGGATTAATGCCCGTAATACCAGATGAGGCAGTCACGTACGGGTATCAAGCTGAAGATAAACACATGGTAGAATCGTTCTTAGCAGGTAAAGTACCTCTAGAGAACTGGTACGACGGTTATTTTGTTGTACAGCTAATGATGCATGCATATCTATCGGCAGAGAAAGGAAGTAAGATAAGATTCGATCTAGCACAAGTCGAAGACTATATACCACCTTACGCTAGAGTAAAACCAAGCTAAACCTCTACATATCCTTTCCCTACAATTTTACATCGTATTCACGTTATACATTTCTTCTAAACTTATAATACTCTGAAGCAATGATAAGTTAGGGTATAGATACTGTAGAACCTAGTACTTAACGATATACTTCATTCACCAAGAACTTCAGCTACCTCATCCCCATACCTATCATAACCGTAGATCCGTATTTTATAGAAGGTGGTGTTGATGAGGTTAACACCTAGAATAGCTGTAGTCATACTGTTGAACGACGCGATGCTTTGAGGGATATGGTTCAGCATATACTGGAACTATAATTTTAGATCAGCGTTAGCATTCAAACTCTCTTCCAGTTACACCTATACATCTCTATCCCTAGCCCTACCTTTGTTGACAACGTTTATAGTGTACACTATTTCTGCTTTGAAACACCGTTTTATTAAGATGTATAGGTTGAAGATATTTAAGATATCAGTAATAACTTCGAGATCTCTATACATAGTTTCATCGATTATCCTTCTTAGAAAAGTTCTAGACGGGGTACCGTTGTTAATAGTGTTCACAATTTTAGCATCTATAGGTTTCGCTATAGGGACTGTTGCAGGTATTGTTTGGGTTGATTATGTAGCTGATAATATTTACGAAGATTTGAAGAGGAAGTATATAGCTTTAGATAGTGCTATAAGTACTGCTGGAGCTCTTATAGGGACATCTATAGCTGGTGCTGTATTTGTTAAAGAGGTTCCCGATGTAACTACCTTTGGCAAACTATACCTCTTATCTTCGCTAATATTCTTACTAGGCGTTCCCCTGTTATCGATGTTGAGGGAGTTCCCGGAGATACAGAAGATAAGCAGTACCTCGGTTAACAATAGAGAAGATCCATCTCCTCTATTCTACCTAGCTATAGCTATACCTTATACAGCTATAAATCTACCCATAGCCTTGATAGCTCCCTATGTTGAGCAAAGATTTGGAGGGAACGAGATATGGTTAACAGCTATGAATTTCGCTGAATACTTAGCTTGGTTAACAACACCTTTCCTCTGGACCTATATCCTTAAATACCTAAGCTCTCTATCTATAGCGCGTATAGCTATAGCTATAACGATAACCTCTCTAACCATATTCCCCTACCTACCGAGAATAGAGCTACAGGTGATGAGGTCATTCATCTTCGGAACAGGGATGACTGGGCTTTGGATAGGTTTGTTTAGCCATATGGTAAGCGGTGTAGAGCCGTCTAGAAGAATTCGACATACATCAACTGTTTACGCAATACAGAATATACTGCAAGCGTTATCTGTTAGCTTTGGAGGTATGTTAGCAGATATAATACGTTTACCCGAAGCCGTGTTCTCTCTACCGTTAATAGGTTTGATATCTATACCAATAATCAAGAAAACCACTATTACGCAGAACCTCGATAACAATGAGTAAATGTTCCTTGTTAAACATCCTCTGAACCCTCTACTGAGAACTATCTAGAACTATGTTTTAGGCAAGGTATTAGGAATTTCTTTACAGTAGTACTTGAATACATGTATTACGAAGATATTCGATGTATATTCTCTTCTTAGTGTAGTTCTAGGACCGTGTCCTGGGAGTACCTCTGTATCTATTGGGTATAGTTTGAAAATTTTACACAAGCTTCTATAGAGTTTCTCTTCGGATCCCCCAGGGAAATGAGTAGCTCCTACAGATCCGGAGAAGAGGGTGTCTCCACTGAATAGAGTATTCATGCTAGGTATGTAGAGTACGATAGATCCTGGTGTATGCCCTGGTGTATGAGCTATGTGGATCTCTATCGAGCCGAATCTATACATACCCTCGGTTTCTAGTAGTATATCGGGTTCGGGTTCCCTATACTCAATACCGAAGATTTTCGCTAAAATATTATTGTAGTTAAGTATCTCCACATCATCTCTATGAATCGCGAACTCTGCTTTAAAAACATCTCTATAACGATCAACACAGTAGACGTGGTCTATATGTCCGTGGGTAGCTAAGATATACCTCAACTTCAACCCCTCTCTATCAACCCATTTAACAAGTTCTTCATTACAATCACCAGGATCTATCATTACAGCATCTTTCGTCTCCTCATCGTAAACAATATACGTATTCGTTTCGAGTATACCTAGCGTAAACAGTTTAACTCCGTACATACGCATAACCTTATCTATGATAAATATTCAGCATAGCTTCTTGGCATCTTTCATCATCTCGCTATAGATAGTATCTCCAGTATCACTCTTCCTCAACACAATTACAACTGAAAGTCCCGCCTTTTAAGGTTGGAATGGGATAGAAAAGTTTAAATATGTATTTCTTGTTCAAATTTTGGTTACCTCTAAGCATATGAATGCGAGATCGGCAACCACGAAACAGAAACGTAGATGGGAGGAGTCTCTGATCACCTCGATTGCTCTGCAGATGGCAGATGTATCCCGAATAGATGAGGAGAACCGATGAAGCGTCCAAAGGGAATCCTCGCCCCTTAAGGGCGGGGAGGAGGTTAGCATCACGGTATCCTCTGAAACATCTATACTTAAATTTTTGATAGAATCTAAAAGCTCTCCTAGATCATGTGTATAAAGATGTGGATCTGTTAAAGCAGCTAACAACGCTTTTAGATAAAGTTCGGAAGCTTGACAAGATAACCAATAGATATCTTCATCAGCGTGCCTCTTAGCCTTCACTACAGCTAACCGGTTTGATATAATTCGTAGAAGTGATTTTCTCTTTTGTTATTTTGTATCCTAGCCTAAGCGCTTCTCTATTGGTATTGCCTAGTCTAAGCTCAACAACTTCTTCAACAACATCGAGAGGAACTATATACTCTATTAATGCTATCAACCCTCCAAGCATAGCCATATTGATAACCCTGAAATCTTTTAGCTCTCGAGCTATTTCCTTAGCTTCAACTTGAATAATATTTATAGGTAATTTCGAGAGGTCGTCGATTATTTCCCTAGGTCTAGGCACATTCCTGACCGTAGGAGGGGGAATCCATACATCGCTTAAGATAAGCCATCCACATCTACGTAGATACCTTACACCTCTCAAAGACTCTATAAGCTCTATAGCTACAACAAAATCTGCGTATCCCGGGGAAATCAGAGGAGCTAAGGCTTTCTCCCCTATCTTGATAAAAACCTCTACGGCACCACCTCTCTGAGACATCCCATGGGTTTCCGCTATCCTAATGTTTAAACCTTTTCTAACACATGCTTTACCCAGCACTTCACCAAACGTTATTAATCCTTGCCCTCCTACACCTACAACAACTATATTCACTCCTTTCTTATAAAAGCTTTCATTGGGCATATCTCGTAACATACACCACACCCACTACAAAGAGTTTGTAACACACTTGGATACCCATCGTCTCCTACTCTTATAGCTGGACATGCAAATTCGTTTACACAGAGCATACATTTTACACACCTAGATTTATCTACCTCGTAGAATCCTTTCAGAAATCCTATCCTTCTAGCATTCAATGAACATTCCCTTCTAGCTACCAAAACAACTACACCTCCCTCCATCACCTTCTTCAACCCCTTCACCAAGACGTCTACAACTTGTTTAACTTTGTATGGATCGAAAACCTCTACAAAGTCTACCCCAATAGCTTCAGCAATACGCTCTATAAGAACCTTTCTCCCAGGAGATCCATCAGCTTTAACACCTGTTCCCGGATGCGGTTGAAAGCCAGTCATAGCTGTAGTCTCGTTATCTAAAACTAGGATAAGCATTGGAGTTCTATTGTATACAGCGTTTACTAGAGGAGGTATGCCTGCATGGAAAAACGTTGAATCGCCTATAATTGCTACTACAGGTCTACCTTTTACTGTACGTGAGAAACCGTTAGCTAAACCTATACTTCCACCCATCTCGACTATAACGTCCTGCATATTGAATGGAGGTTGTATTCCTAGACTATAGCACCCTATATCTCCACTGTATATAGGGTCTACCCCAAGCTTTTTGACTGCGATCTTCAACGCATAGAACGTAGCTCTATGAGGACATCCTGGGCATAGTATTGGTGATCTCGGTGGTGGTTCGATAGATGGTTTCAAAGGTGTTGGAGGATCCCAATCCAACCCCATAATCTTCGATATCGCTAAAGCAACTCTATCTACAGTTAATTCTCCTACTCTCCCAAGCAGGTTCTCTCCATAGACTTTGATATTCAGTCCTTCATCTAGTAGTACTGATTTCAGCTGGAGCTCTACAATAGGATCGCACTCCTCTACAACTAACACCTTGTCTACGTTATCCACAGCCTTCAAGATTAGCTTCCTAGGTAGAGGTACAGGTGTTGATATCTTCAATATCTTGATCTTCACTTTCAGTAGATCTGCTGCTTCTACTGCATAGTTGTAGCCTATACCTGAAGCAATTATTAATGTACTTCCTTCTCCCTCAATCTTGTTGTAGGGGAAGTCCGAGAAGTATTCTTCGAACCTCCTCCACTTATCCACTATCTGCCTCTTCATCCTCCTCGCGTTCCCCGGTACGACAGCCCATCGACTTGGATCTCTTGGGAAAGATCCTTCTATTCTAGGTTTTCTGATCTCTCCTAGTTTCACAGGTGCTCTAGCATGGCTTAAACGTGTAACAGATCGTAGAATAACAGGGTGTTGGAAAAACTCTGAGATCTCTAAACCTTTAATTGTTAAATCTTTAGCTTCCTGAGGATCGCAAGGCTCTAGAACAGGTATGTATGCGTGAAGCCCGTACCATCTATTGTCTTGCTCATTCTGACTACTATGCATATAAGGATCATCTGCTGTTACAATGATGAAACCTGCTTTAACACCTGTGTAAGCACTTGTCATAAGTGGATCTGAAGCTACATTTAGACCTACATGCTTCATAGCTGTTAAACTAGGTACACCGCTCATAGCTGAAGAGTAGGCTATCTCGAAAGCTGTTTTCTCGTTAATACTCCACTCAACATATATACCCAAAACCTTAGCTACATTAGCTAAGGTCTCCACAATCTCGCTTGAAGGTGTACCTGGATACGCAGCTGCAACACCTACTCCATACTCTATAGCTCCTCTAGCAATAGCTTCATTACCAAGTAACAGAACTATAGAGCCTGGTTTCTCTAAGATCTCGTACTTCTTCATTATACCTGACCTCTTCTATCAATCACAACCTTCGGTTTCCCATCAAATCTAGGCAGAGTACCTGGATCAGCTATTTCAACTTTTGGTGTTACTAATATAGCTTCCCTCAGTTGATACTCGAGTCTTCTAGCAAGAAGAGACTTCTCATTATCACTAAGTTTAGTCTTAGATTCTACATATATCGTTAGCCTATCTAAAGCATCAACTCTATCGATAACTATCTGGTAGAAAGGTGCTAATAAAGGTTCTTTAAGTAACACATCTTCTATTGTTTTTGGCCATATGTTTACTCCGTTTATTATGAACATATCGTCTGTTCTTCCTTGTATTCTATCTATTTTTCTATGTGTTCTTCTACATTCGCATTGTTTTATATCGAGTATTCTCGATATATCTCTTGTTCTATATCTAATTAAAGGTATTGCATCTTTAGTTAATGTTGTGAATACTAATTCACCTTTCTCCTCAATATCGATAGGTTCACCAGTTTTAGGATCAACAACTTCAACAACAAAATGATCTTCCCAAACATGGAGACCCTGCTTATATATACACTCAATAGCTACACCTGGACCCCATAGCTCGCTTAGTCCATACATATCATATGCTTGCATATCCCATACTTTCTCAATCCTCTTCCTCATCTCTTCACTCCAAGGAGCTGCTCCGAAAACTCCTTTTCTAACTTTAGTATCTTTGGCCGGATCTATACCCATCTCGTAAGCAACTTCAGCAAGCCTAAGAGCGTAGTTAGGTACAGATGTTAATGCTGTAACTCCTAGATCTTTTAGTAGCATCACTGTTCTCTGCGTATATCCAACACCTATAGGTATAGCTACAACTCCTACTCTTAACGCACCATAATGAAAACCGAAACCACCTGTGAACATATGGTAGTTATAGGCTATTGCAAGTATATCACCTTTAACAATACCTGTTGCTACAAGACTTCTAGCCATAACTTCACTCCAATTCTCAATATCTCTATGCGTATATAGCGATATTGTCGGTTTACCTGTTGTACCACTGCTAGCACGTATTTCTGCCAACGACTCGATAGGGACTACAGACATACTGTAGGGATACAACTCCCTTAAATCTTCTTTTGTTGTGAATGGTAGTTTTGTTATATCTTGTAATGTTTTTATATCTTCTGGTGTTATGTTTTTCTCTTTCATTTTTTGTCTATAGTATTTAGAGTTGTTGTATAGTTTGTAAACAATTTCTTTCAATCTCTGTAACTGCAACTTCTCCAACAAATCCCTAGACAAACACTCCAAACTAGGGTTCCATATGTATACCTTCATCTACTACCACCGTTAGAAGG
>Ga0326760_1001003_pt1 | contig 13129 bp, 12 predicted proteins | sample GCREP_S_FD_207668 | JGI IMG/M metagenome (GOLD analysis project Ga0326760, IMG submission 207668) | Hot spring sediment microbial communities from Geyser Creek Basin, Yellowstone National Park, WY, United States - GCR.EP_S | ecosystem: Environmental > Aquatic > Thermal springs > Near-boiling... | reverse complement strand
ATCTATTGTCGCTAGGTTGCCGGGCGGTGCCACGGCTATGTTGTAGTTTCTTTTTGTTGTTGCTTTTTCGGAGCAAACCCGCCTAAGCTTTTCCTTCAACTCGTTGTAGTTTCTTTTTGTTGTTGCTGGTATCTAAGGGATATTGTGTTTGGGGTGTATTTAAGTTTGTGTTATTTTCTTGTTGGGGGTGGGGGGAGGAAACCCTAGCAAACCACTATAAGCACAGACCACAATAAAAGAAAATTCCCCACCATCAAACAATCACACAGAAGGGAAAACAATCGAGACATGCCCAAATTCTTCAACCTTGTTTAGGGAGTCTTAAGGGATTGCGCGATTCGTTTCGCTTACTTAATTGCGTAGATAAAAGGTTCAAATTTCGTTCCTTTCTCTATGTTTTGTTTTAACTCCCATGCTTTCGCGTAGATCTCTCCTCTTGCAGAATATTTCCATTTCCAATGTTTTCTCTTTAATAATCTGTACAAATGTTTTGTAACGACTTCCAAGGAGTTTGTTGTTAGATAGCCATTCTTGTCAATATTAAGGCTAGCTACTCTTGAGGCAATTACCGTGGCATGTACAGCTATTGGCTTGAACATCTCCGAGAAGTCATATACCAGAGAAGTTTTCCCTGCTCTTTCAGAATGAATAATTCCTACGTATGGATCTAAACCGGCCGCTATTAAGGCATGTGTACACAATCCATAGATTATAGCATAACTATAACTTATGGCGGAGTTTACTGGATCCCTGCTCTTAGGGTCTCTGCCAGTAAAGTTATAGTCGCTCGGTATAAACATGGAAATCAGCTCCCAAAACCTCTTGCTCCACTTAGCTTCGTAGAGGCGCAGAGCATCAACGTTCTTAACACTACCCACTTCATCTTTCATAAGTTTTTCTATTTCATCCAGTTCACTTAAAACCCATTTAACATCCTTCCCTTTCTCTACCTCCTTATACGTTAAGTACCTTAACACATTGATCAATCCGTAGAGTTTTCCCTCAATAAACCTTATCGCTACAGAGACACTCCACACAGGGTTTTCAGAAATACTGTAGAGTCTTCGCCTAACCTCCGCCACCCTCACATCGAATGGATTGACGAGTATGCTATCGCTTCTCCTACTATGAACGACTATCGGTACGCTAGCTTCGGAAAGCATTACTAAAACACCAGATGAAATCCTTACTCTAGACCCAACCACAGCGAGTAATTCGAGATCAAGCAAGGGTATAGTCTGCGTCTCCCACACAGTATTTCCTCTATCATCCTTTCTGGGTGTAGAAACAACTACCGTTGAGCCTCTCTTACTTATCTTTGCTACACCTCTCACCACGAGAATCATGCATCTCACAACGCATAACGACATGTAGATGCGTACACACAGTGTGAACAAACGGGCTCCTTAGAAGGTTTAGGAGGAGTATCAAGCAAGGCGATTTTTCTAATCTCTTCAAGTACGCTATGCATCTTCTTAGCAAGCCTTCCTCTCGGCACGAGGAGAAGTGCTGGAGGACTTGATGAAGGCGATAACGACACGTAGAGACTCGTAGATGGGATACCGTAATGCAGGTAAGTCGCAACCATGTACAAAAGTAACCTAGGTATCACGTGTCTTCTGCATAGAATGACCAGCGTATCGGTTTCGGCCACCTCAAACACCAGCAACCTAAGTAGCTTCTTGCGAAGCAGAATTATGGCTACCATATCAGGCTTACAACCGATCTCTTTATTCAAACCCTCATACTTCAAGTAATATATTCTGTTCTCCTCATTACAGTCTATGATACTCACAAGCTCATTTCCGTACTTCCCCCCGGCAGTTTTAGAATACTCTTCTAGCTTTGGAATAAGGTACTTACTAATGAATACTCTTCCCAGCTCTCCACTATCCTCCATATCAGGCATCTTCCTTGGTTTACACATTTCGGGGTGAGCTGTAAACCACGCCCTAGCTATGCATATCATGTAGTCGTCAAGTATCCGTGCCGGCAACGATAACATCCCTCCCTTCCGACCTGTACCAGATCTTACCTCTGGTAACAGCAAGGGTTCTACGGAAATCAGGGTCCTGAACAGGGATTGCGACGATAGAATCCCCTTCGCCAACCAGTCTGCTAAGTTGCTCGCATAGGATGTTGATCTTCGACCAAGTGAGTCTTCCGGCGTAGACTGAGTTGGATATAGGGCATAGACCGTAACGCCATAGTAAACGCCTAACTTTTCCACGAACATCGTTTCTCCGGATGTCGTAGGCGATGACAACATGCATCTCCTCACCTCTCTAAAGCAGGTATATCGCACCTAGGTATTCGCAGACATCGCCGCCTCCATAGGCTCGACGACATTCTTCAATAGGTATTGCCGATTCTACGGCAGAGAGGTACTCGATTAACCTGACTCTCTTCTTATCATCTCTGATGTCCAAGACCAATATCGGGAGGTCCTGCAATTCGCGAATGTCGGTAAGTCTCGGTAGAGAACACACTTTTCTACCTTCTTGGAATAGGGCGGCGTTTCCTCCAAGTAGCTCTACGAGGTGTTGCAAAGTTACTACCCTATTATCTAGCATTCCAAGAAAGTACCTAGCTTGCTCTCTTTGATCCTCCACCCTGATGCGTAACATGGTGTACTCGTAGAGCTTTCCCACAGATTTCACCCGGAATTCTCCGTGCTCGTACTCTAATGGAATGTTTCTACCTGCAGTAACAAGATCAACCACTTCTTCCAAGATCTCGCCACACATAGCTTTCTTTTTAATCGGTATACCAACAATGTTTCTATACGAGTAGAAGTTAAAGAGACCTAGAGGGGTTAGATAGATCCCGGTCTTCATGTATTTCCTCAGCTTCTTCTCTAGGTCTTTCACTTCAATGAAATTCTTCAGCTCCTGGAACAGTAACGAAAACTCGTGGAGGTATTTAACGTCCTCCAGCTTCCTAGCTGTCTCTAGAATCTCTCTCACCTCCGACCTTAACCTTATAATGTTCGTGAGGATATACACCCACACCGGTAGAACCATCCTTAGGAGGTTCGCCCACCACCCTACAATTATGTCGGGAGCTGGTCGCGGATACAGCTTTTCCAGCAATTTGACGAAGTCTATCTCCGAACTGTTAGAGATGTATGGTATTTCTTTACCGTCTATCATCTCTAGATATTTCTCTAGACTTTTATAATTTGAGTAGGGTACTGGAAGGTATATCTCTGCCACGTTGTTTCCTTCACCCCTCCCTATCCTCCCGATTTTCTGTAGAACCGTTAAGTAGTCTTTCGCAACTATCACACCCAAATCCATTCCCTCTATATCCATGCCAAACGCTATAGCCATGTTACCGATAATAAGCTTAGCCTCTCTTAGATTAATCTTTTCTTCTGCCCTACTCTCGTGTAGCAACTTCTTTATAGAGCAAATAGCGATTGCTTTCTCGCCCATCAGCTTTTCAACAGCCTCCTTTATCTCCAGAACCGAAGCCACCCTGTCAACAAGAATCATACACTTACCTATCGAATCATACTTACTGCGCCAGTCAGTACTCTCTAGAACTAAGGGAACATAGCGCTGAATGACCCCGAAAGCAGGAGCTCCGGAAAATTGACTCCCCATCATGACGAATACTATCTTTACTAGAGTTCTCTTACGGATCTGGACGTAACCTTCCTTAGGAGCCGGTGATGTATGCGTACTTATCTCTATTACTTTGTATTTCATTAGCTCCGCTATCTTCTTCACTAGCTCTAGAAGATCTTTTTCCTTCCTCTTAACTAGGATGACTTTCTCCGGTGTCGCGGACGATATTACAATTTTACCAACCCCACGCTCAGACAGATAAATGTAGAGTAAAGCTATGAACGATGCGAGGGAAAACCCGCCGTAAAGGTGGAACTCGTCAAAGAAGACAGGTGCACGGAAGATAATGAACGAGTTGGTTAGATTGCTTACGAACTCCCTGCTAACGTAGTAACTCTCAAACAGCCTTTCCCTGTCTATGTTGAGCTCTAGCTCCCTGAGCCACTTTTTAAGCAACTTCTCGTCTCTAGATTCGAGAACTCTTAGAAACCTCCTTAGCTCGATCAACGCAGCATACAGCCATATACCGGCCTTGTGGAAGTCTTGGTAGGCACTTGTCGAGAGCAGGTACGGGTACTCGGGGATCGTGAATATGATTCTGAAGGCCCTCCCTATAGTCTCCCTCTTTAAGTAGTCTAAAAGCTTCTTATTGCTGTCAATACCCTTAACGTACTTAGCGATGACGCTCCTGATGTCATTCAGGGATTCTGACGTTATGATCATAAGGACTATGCGGATTGGTGTTCCATTCTCTAGCTTCACTTCCAATACCTTTATGTACTCATCAAGGATTTCCTTCTCGCCTTCTGTGAGAGCTTTAAGCTCCTCGTAGAAATCCCCGATGTCTACCTGTCTAGCGCCTAGCTTTATTGTGAGCAGGTTGTAAACGGATATAAGCTGATCCTTAGCCAGCTCTCTAGAGGGATAAACGCCCACAGAGCCGTGATACATCCATCCGCTCTTTATGTTTGCAAAGAGAGGGATCAACAAGGATAAGGTTTTCCCGCTTCCCGTGGGCGCCTTTATTATAATTACCTCTTTCTCGTCGCGGTTTAAAAACTTCTTCAAGAGCTCGTGCTGGAAATCCCTCAGCTTTACAGAGCTCCCTTCTAGAGTGACCTCCTCATCTGAAAGCTTTAGGAAAACAGGTGATGTACAAAATGAAATTACTTTTTTAATACTCACTAAGATAACCCCATTAGCTTTAGTGGTAGTGGAACATAGTATTCGTCTTTTCGATCTCTGACTAAGAAGAGGTTTTTCGTCCGAACATAGCCTATAACTGAGGCGAGAAGCTTGGCTGACGGTTTGGAGCGCGTCTCCATGACCTTCATCACATCTAGCGGGTTGTAGCCGAAGAGAGAAACATCGTGGAGATTCACAGGGATATTTGACCATCTAAGCTCCTCAATTCTGTCCTGAATCTCAGCCTCTCTTAGGTGCACCTTGAATAAGCCCATTCTTTTCATGCCGATCCTGATATACATTACTCTCGGTAGCCCATCGCTCTTCGCCAATATTATTGTTCTAAATTCCGATGGCGGAACTAGCGCTATATAATGCTCAAGCCTCGGATATACTACTTTCAGAGCCCCCCGCACTTCCGCGTATCCTGAGCCCTGTGCCTGCATGAAGAACTTCTTCGGCGTTACTCTCAGTGGAAACGCTGGGAACGCGTAAATAGCTTCCCCTCCGGCTAGAAGGTTTCTGAGTTGCTCTTCAATAGCACCGTAGTGCAGAAGCTCCCTAGCTATTTTCGGGGCAAATGAGGATTCCTTGAGGTGCTGGTAGGTTAAAAAGTGTAGTGATGGTATGACCGCATACGCTTCCACATTTCTACCTAGTAGCCCGTATATCAGGGGGTAGTTGTGGATGAAGTGACCTGTCACTATCGCTGGCCCGCCCTCATCTGCTAGAGATGGTCTCTGTTCTGTGGCGAACAGGAGCACGCCTTGTAGCTCCATGTCAGCAACATATACTCTTAGCATTATTAAATCCTCCGCTACTTAGTGGAGCTATTTTCCGTGCACGAAATTATCTAAGCTACCCTTCAATACCAGCACGTCTTTCCATGCTTGCAATATTACTGTGTCTAGCTCTGCTTCGCTCAGCGACCTGAGACTGTCTCCTAGCCCTCTATCGAGTATTAGAATACCCTGATTCTCGAAATTCTTAGCGTATTCCACAACCTTTTCTACCGTGTCCTCAACCGTTGGACGCTTATCAGCATTCTTAGCTAATATTCTGAGAGCCATCTCGTACCCGCTTCCCATCTCGTACTTGCTGAAGAGTATCGCTGGTATGTGTATCTTTATCTCGCCGAAGTGCGTCTTCCTACCACCAATCCTCGTGGTTCTAGCTATGGCTGCTAGTGTTAGCAGGAGCTCTGCCAACGTCATATCTCTAAGAGCTAGCTTACCTACGAATGGTGTGCCTACCTCAACCATTCTAAACTCATAGAGGGCTCCGGTCCTAGCATCTTCTGGGGCTTCTGGCCTGTATGGTGTTTTACCGATATCGTCTATAGCGTTAAAGGTCACACTTACAATGCTCAGCTCTTGAGGTATTACGCCTACGTATATGTCTCCCTCAACCCTGGACTTGACGTTGTATCCTCCTCCCTCCTGTACGGCGTAACCGAATATCAGGCAATTGGGACACTGACGGCAGTAGCCTTCAAACCCTTCGGGGGCTTGCTTTTCCCTCTCTTGCTTTAGGTATGGCCTCATTACACAGGTATAGTCACCTATCCCCAGATCCTTTTTTGCTGTCTCCTTGTTTCTCTCGAACCACTCATGTAGCATCGCTAGCATCTGCCTCCTTATCGCTCCCGACTGTAACTTAGTGTTGAGTATTGCTGGAATTACTATACCTGTATATGTAGGTATTGTTGTTACATCGGTTGTTTCCTGCTCGTGCCTTATTATCAGCCTCGATACTGATTCTATTATTACGAACACGTTGGCTACTCTGCCCCTCGGTAAAGCGTGGTGTCTGTCTGGTTTCTCCCTCTTGATACACCACTTAGATACTTCCTCGAATTTGTCTCCGAATACTTTTCTACCTATTTTCTCTAGGCTTGAGTTGGGCTGAGGGGTTGACATTTTCTCCTCTCACCCCCTTATCCTCCCCCACGCGGGTACGTAGGAGATGGACGGGGTGAAGGTTGACGTAAAAACATTATTTGGTTTAAGTAGGGTTTTCATCATCTCATGCTCTTATACTTCTCGTAGGCACTATCTAGTAGCACTTCAATGAGCTTCGATAGCTTATTAGGTGGAAGCCTGTTCATAAGGTGGAGGAGTACTTCTGATATGTCATCAAATACTTTCAGGAACATCTGTCTGTACGTAACTTCCTCCTCTTCTCCTTTCTTGCCTTTAACCCTCTTCCTTATATTGCTTAGGTCCACACCTAGGCTAGTCTCTAGGATGTCGATGAACTTTTCTCTTGCCAGCTTTCTGGCCTCTTCACCACCTATAGTGGGAGTAAACTCTATGATGATCTCAATAGCTCTTCTCAGGGGCTTCTGGACGGCATGCCTCGATAACTCCCTCTCCTTCTTTTCGCTTAGCTCTTTCAGAGACTTCGCGTATATGTACACTGCTTTGTTTATAGATGGAAGTTCTTTACCTTCTAACACTTTATTTACCTGAGACATACGGGTCTCCACCTCCAGAGACTTTAGGGATATTAAACTGTAATATGGGAGGGGCTCATCCCCCTGCCTCGGATTGAGTCTCTCGGGCGGGGGAGCATCTAGGGCTAGTGGTACGTATGGCGTTAATGAGATGTATTCAAGAAGCTCTAAAGCGTAGTCATTGATCTTGCTTTGTCTGTTCTTGTTTCGCCACTTGGCGAACCAGCTAAATAGCTTCAACCCGTATATGAATAGCGTCTCTAGAAGGCTTATGTACGACATGTTATAAACTGCATACTCGCTTAGAGTCATCCGCCTCTCTTGCGACTTAGCCCTCAGCTTTACTTTTTCGAAATGCTCTACTATTGATAGGATGATTGGGGTGGGATGAGGCATAATCAGAGGAGTTATTTCTGAACCCATGTTGTAGACTCCGGTAAGGTTGCTCTCTAGAGCTACCTGGCCTCCACCCGACGCTGACATAACGAAGGGAGCTATAGCTAAAGCTAGAGCTACATCACGCTTCTTCAAAGACATGTCGGTACCTAGGGGCAAGATTACTTTAGCACCTAGGTGGTCGAAGAGAGTTAACAAATTGACTCCATACGTAGGGCTCTTTTCCGTCAACTGAAAGAGCACGTCAGGCGTAACCTTCATACCTTCATTTATAGCATTTTCGTAAATCCTTGCTACCTCGTAAGGGTCCCTATTAATATGGTCGTAAAGGTGCTGGAGAGTTGCTAACGTGCTCTTTATGTAGAGCCATAGATCGTATGATACTACTGGGTGTAGCGCAACAACGAGAAATGGAGGGCTGTATTTTCCCTGCAGTTGTTCAGCCTCGTAGTAGCAGAGTGGGCATATATACCGGATGCTGGTCTCTTTATCCGTAGCTATCTTCTCAAGGTCTGCTAGTGGTGGGTCGTCGTGTAGCCATATCTCGGAAGCCCCGCCGCCTTTTCCTATTACTCGCGCGTACTCTATGTATCGTATCGAATTCGATAGCAGAGGCTCGTTACAGATTCTACAGTAGTTGACTGCCTTAGTAACTCCTTCCAATAGTTTTTCGATGGAATTCTGGGGTTCAGTATATATTATGTCGCTCTTCAGCGTGGTTGCAATAAATCTTGAAACGTAGTAGCTGATATCTTGAGAGACCTTAAGCTCGTCGTATACGGCTTCAACGAGCTTCCTAACAACTTCGTCATTGTTGAGGTGCCTATAAACTTCAGCAATAGCTATCACACGCAGTAACTCCGGGTCGAGTTTAGAGGGGAGCGTTATACCTAGGGCTTTTTTAAGGATAGATGCCGACATGCCTTCCTCTTTTGATGGAAAGGCAACCATGTAGGAGAGCAGGAGAAACTTGTTCTTTTTATCGAGTGACAGGATTATACTGGTCAAAGTATCCTTAGAAACTATCATGGAACTGAGCTTCTCATTAAAGTATGTAGAGCCTTTACCGACACCTGTTGCAAGTCTTCGAGGATCAATTAGAGTTCCACCTCTCTTACCTAGACTGCTCTTCGCTTTCGCGAGCTTTGAATAGAGCTCTAGCACAGGAGATCCTTTCAGGTACTCAACGATGAGGTCGTGGTATACATGAATAGGCTCTACGGCTTCTCCTTCTACTTGGTCTAGGTTCGAGATGAGTACTTCGCCAGCGTTAGTCTGTTCCAGTAATGAGTAGAGTTTGCTTATTGATTTCTCCTCTAGATGCTGAGCCAACTCCTTGATATGCTTTTCGGGCTCAAAGACTTTCATAACCTCAGTCTCAACTACTCGGTAAATCTCTCTCATCGGAACACTTATTGCGTCCCTGCTCCCGACGAGGAGCACTCCGTTGAAGTAGACCGCTAGAGGTGTCCACCCGTTCTCAATGAGTATTTCCACTACTTTTTCAGAGGTCTTTACGTGGAGGATCGAGGGTGCTGAAACCTTTACGTAGCCGAACTTAATGCTGTACTTCTTGACTAGCTCTGATACGTCGCTGGACTTCTGTAGGTATGCTACTGCTTCGTCTAGTGAGCTTACCCCCATCAAGTTATCTGCAATTCTAACGACAGGCGCTATGTACACGACGTGTTCTTCCTCTAGTTCAGGCACACTCACGCCCTCAACAGCGCTTGCGAGCGATAGTACCTTGGATACGATAGTTTCCTCTGCATCCTTTGCATCTGATATAGTCATATTTTCAATTAGTTTCCGCAAAATTTTCTCTACTCTCTCCCTCCCTGTTTCCCCCTCTATACCGTACAGCTTGACGTAGTCGTGGGCTATTCCAGTTAGAAAGAGTAGCTTTTCATACTCTATTCCTAGCTTGTTCTCCATAGCTTCGATAGCCATCCTAGCCATGGAAGGAGCATTACTCTTAATAATAACACCCAACCTATACGATATGAGAGCGACCGACGTACAGTGATGGAAGAAGGTCTGCCAGCTATACTCTTTTGCTCTAGAGAATACCTCCTCTGAGCTGAGATACCGATATACGTCTTTTATGTAACTACTAAGATCTGAGTAGCTCACTAGGGGTTGCCCTAATAAATTTTAGGCTTATTAACTTTATAAGTATGACTGAGAAAAAATCATGATTGAGAGGCATGAAAACATGACTAATAGCAAGAAAGTAATGGTATTCACGTTCGGCTGGAGTCCCGAATTCATTATAAAACCGCTAGTGGAGGAAGGGCTGTCTAAAGAGGATGTTGTTGTCCTCATAGCGAGCAAACCTGAAACAGAGTATGCCGCGAAAAGAATTAACGAAGCCCTTAAACAAGTAAATGGTTTTCTACAGATGGCCGGGTTAAAGAATTTCTATTATAGAGAGGTTGACACAAACAGGGACTTCATATATATTTGCAGAGATATTGTGAGAATCCTAAAAGAATTCGATCCAATCAATCACTTTAAGTTCTACCTTACGGGGAGCACGAGAGTCCTAGTTATAGCAACACTCATCGTCGCAAGTCTGTTTAACCTGACTGGCACACGAGTAGAGGTAAAGCTTTCAAGGGAAGACGTGGCAGTATCCTACACAATACCAGTAAATCTCCTAAAGCTAAATATCGGAGCTATTACGAAGACACGGCTAGAGCTACTAAGGCAGCTCAAGGTGCAGGGAGAGGCTAGGTTCGAGGATCTAGCAATAGGAAGAAGTGAAGTAACTGTTAGGAAACACTTAACTAAACTACGAGAGAACGGACTTGTAGACTACACCGCAAGGGGTAGAAAACAAGTGTATAGACTTACGTCGCTAGGTGAAACATTATTAGAACTTCTGAGTTGATGCACTATGTACGTGGAAAACCCGGTCGTAATCAAGGCAAGTGTAACCTTTGAACGCGATTTATACGTAAAGGATTATACGGCCAAGTTGGTTAAGTCACTACTCATATCTGGAAACCCTGAGCTAGGAGAACTATTTTCTAGAACTATGGCATTCCCTCCTAAACCCATACATTTAACACCACTTTACACGCATAGGATAGGTAGAGAAAATCAGAAGAGATACGTTGAACCGGTCTACGCTAAGTATATACCCAGCAAACCTATTGCCAAGCCGCCCGACGTAAATAAGTTGAGCCCGGTCAGAATAGAAGCGGGTAAAGAGTACTTCTTTTATATAGGGACGAACATAAAATTGATGGATAACATACTCCTGAGCTTGTCTAACGTTAATAAATTTATTTTCGGTAACGATGTAGTAGCTATTAATCAGTTACATTATGAAATAGAGTATGTAAACGTGGAGAAGAAAGCTGAAGAAATAAGAAGCATATTAGAGGCGTCGAATAAAGGTTATATGAAGGTAATCTTTAATGCGCCAACCCTATTAAAAGACCCCCTGGTCATTACTAGAAGAAAAAAGAGAAAATTGCTACTACCGCTTCCAGAAGCTGTTCTCTCCACTTCCTTCTTTATGACGTTAATAGATATGGGAAGAGTGAGAAGCTCGTTCTTCGTAACGTGTATGAGGTATATAAAATCAATATTTGATATACCATATACCGTTCTCAAGACCATTAACTTGGTATGGTACGTTTACGACAATGAACTCTTACCAGCTTTAATAGGCTATGTCAAATACTATATAGACAGCCAGCTACTACAACGCATCCAAAAAGTAGTAGAGATGAAACATAACCTGGACTTTACAGACCTTCTCTCAAAATCTATGGTACTAGCACAAATATATGGTTCAGGAGATGGACGGGCAACGGGATTTGGGCATGTCTCGATTGTTTTCCCTTCTGTGTGATTGTTTGATGGTGGGGAATTTTCTTTTATTGTGGTCTGTGCTTATAGTGGTTTGCTAGGGTTTCCTCCCCCCACCCCCAACAAGAAAATAACACAAACTTAAATACACCCCAAACACAATATCCCTTAGATACCAGCAACAACAAAAAGAAACTACAACGCTGTGCCTGCAGGTAGGCGGCTTCAGCGCTCATTGCAACAACAAAAAGAAACTACAACTACACGCCGACCGCGACAGCCATAACGCAGACCATAAGCAACAACAAAAAGAAACTACAACGAAGAAGAACGCGCCCGCACGGTAAACGAGGCTCACGTCAAGCAACAACAAAAAGAAACTACAACACGACCTCCCAGCCTCAGGAGGGTAGGGGGTGGAGCCCTCTGAGGAGCAACAACAAAAAGAAACTACAACGAACTTCTTCTTCTCCACGTAGGTCGTGGAGGTCTCAGTGACCTCGCAACAACAAAAAGAAACTACAACAGCTACTCCTGCGAGCCCGAGGACGGCGAGTTCTGCAGGAGGGTTGCAACAACAAAAAGAAACTACAACTCGAGAAAGTAGGGGCTAAACCCCTAATCTCAGCTTTGATAAAGCTAGCAACAACAAAAAAGAAACTACAACCGTATTCATACACTCAATAAACTTGTTAGGAGTTGCCACGACGGTGGTCATCACAGCCCTCACACCAGTACTAACAACCATGACCACCAAGACCGTGGCGAGGGAGAAGCCCTCCCTAACGAACGTCGCAGGCGCCCTACTCACCTCAGCAGGCATAGCCATCACAGCACTCTAAGCAACGTTGACTGCGCCGCCCCACCACGCCCCAGCCCCCGAGCTTCTCTAGCGGTCCCCAACCGTTTTCCATGTGAGTATATAAGATGGCGTCTTCGGGGGGCCAGGATGCGGGGGTTTCCCCACAGCAATGAACCTGAGAAAGCGATGAAGGAGGAGCTGTGGGTTGGGGTTACCCCGAGCGGGCAGAGCCCGATGAAGCCAAGGGTAGAGAACTTGGTATCAAACAACACCAAACTCTATGAAACCCAAACCCCTCTCTTAGGTCTCTACATTAAACCCGCATCTCGAGGCGTTCCCCAGTAGAAGAAGCATCAACAACCCCTTATAAACCTTTACGAAACTCTACACAGTTGCGAAAGGCTACGACTTCATCATACTCCACCTAACGGCAGAGATACCTCGAGCTTTCAGAACAACGCTATTCTACCACATGTTCATCACGATCCCGTTAAGTAAGGTAGGTTTCGAGGAAACGGTAAACCTATACAAGAAGATAAGGGGTGAGGTAGGGCTGGAACCCCTAACCAAGGAAGACTGGGAAAACCTCAGAACGATCAGGGAGAAGAACGCCGAGGTACTTAAAATCAACGGATTACTCGAGAACCTCCGGGACACGGTGTTGGCGGCGTGAGGAGGGTTTACGAGTAAGCGTTTTTGTAACTCACAAAACCTTCAGGGAATGCCTGGTCACCCATAGATGAAGTTTTTAAGATCTTGAGGAGAATATATTTTGGAGTTGGGGTTTCCCGCACATGAGTGATGCGAAGAAATTTATTACGGGAATTCCAGGTCTTGACAAGCTTATAGGGGAGGTTGAGGCACCGTACACCCTCCTAGTAGCCGGGCACCCAGGCT
>Ga0326760_1001002_pt1 | contig 13145 bp, 16 predicted proteins | sample GCREP_S_FD_207668 | JGI IMG/M metagenome (GOLD analysis project Ga0326760, IMG submission 207668) | Hot spring sediment microbial communities from Geyser Creek Basin, Yellowstone National Park, WY, United States - GCR.EP_S | ecosystem: Environmental > Aquatic > Thermal springs > Near-boiling... | reverse complement strand
CGCGGGCTGGGGTTCTTCTTTATTCCTCAGCGTCGCTGGCGGCCTTTGGGGCTTGTGCCATGTGACGCTTGCCGTGCATCTGCGGCTTCCCGGCGCTGGAAGGTTTAAGTACGCAGATGTTGAGAATGCCGTGAGGAGGATTGTGCTTGAGCTTGTCCCTGGTCTCAAGACGGAGTTCATAGACAGAGACCGCGCCCTTGGGCAGGTGGTGGAGTGGGCTGAGAGGAGCACGAGGTTTCCCGTCGTCGTGTTTGGGCCGGAGGGTTGTGGGAAGTCTGCGTTTCTTAGGCAAGCCGCCGAGGCGTTGGGCGGGTTTGGCTTTGATGTCGTGTATGTGGATGCGGCGCATAGAGATTTCGTGGCTTATACAGACGTGGGGGAGGTCGCCAGGCGGCTTCTTGACGCCGCCTCCGACGTCTCTGGCTTAGCCCAGCTGAAGCTGGCCTACCTAGCCGTAGACCTAGCCAAGGAGCTGATCGGGCGGTGGGGCAAGAAGAAGGTAGCGGTACTTGTGGACGAAGTGTTTCAGGCAGTTGGGCTGGGCAAAGCAGGAATATACGTGAAGAGCCTCTTGAACCTCATCGAATACCCGCCGAGGAGTTACGAGAAGATCGTGGCCATCGCAGTCACCAGCGAAGGCGTGACGCGGGAGGAGATTGGGAGACACCTCTGGGCTGAGTTGCGGCCTATGTGGAACATGCCGCGGGAGGGCTTCCACCAGCTGTATGAGAAACTGCCAGGCTCCAAGCCTCCTTTCGAGGATGTGTGGAGGTGGACCGGCGGCAACCCGAGAATGCTGGGGAGGCTTTATGAAAATGGGTGGGATGTTGAGGAGGTAGTTCTCCGGCTGATGCGGGAGAAGGAGTTGACTGCGGAGTTTGTTAGGCGGTGGAGGAGGTGGCTTGAGCTGGCCGTGGAGGACCCGGAGACGCTTTGGACAGGCGACGCGCCGGAGGAGCTCGTCAAAGAGCTGGAGGCGAGAAACCTAATCGTATACAACATGTACGACAGAAGGCCCAGCTTCTGGGTCGACGCCCCGCCGCCCGAGAGGGACCCGGAGCTGGGCATAGGCAAAAACGTCGCCTGGCAAACCCCCATACACAGAGAAGCCGTGAGGAGGGCGTTGGAGAGGGTTTAGTGTTGCTCTGGCTGGAGCTTCTAGTTGGCGAGGCCCGGGTTCGGCGGTAGTGGGATGTTCTGTGGCTGGTGGGGATCAACGGGAGGCCGTTGCGGAGCGGCGTCATTGGAGTAGTGGGTGGGGCGTCTCGACGTGTTGCGGCTTGGGGGGTCGTGCGGCTTTACCGTGTGTTGGCTTTAACGTTTATATTTGGGGTTTGGTTAGGGGGTGTGCGGGGTTGGGTGTGGGATTTGGTTTGGTTTGTGGGATTGGTGGCGATTATTGTGGTGTACGGGGTGTTGGCGGGTGTGCCGTGGCCTATTGCGGTGGTTTCTTCCTACTCTATGGAGCCGACGATGCGGGTGGGGGATTTCATCGTGTTGACGGGCGCCTCTTGCCAGTCTGTAAACGTGGGCGACGTGGTTGTGTATGTGGCTAGGAACCCCATGTGGTACGGTAGCTGGATTATCCACAGGGTGTATCAGAAGGAGGGAAACTGCGGGTTGATAACTTGGGGAGACAACAACCCTATGCCGGATCAGGCGAAGGCGGTGGGGGAGCCGCCGGTGTCTGACAACATTGTGGGTAAGGTGTTGTTTACTGTGCCTTACGTCGGCGTGTTTCCCCTAGTCGCAAGACCCCAAGGCGTCGGCGCAGAGGCCATGGCGGCTTGGCTAGGCAGAATCGCCATCTTCGGCGCCTTAGTCTACTTCTTCTACCAATACTTCAAGGCCGCGGAGCCCCGGAGGGGGAAGGGGAAGGCGGCGAGGCCCCGTAGGTAACGCGGCTCGATATTCACATTTGGTGAGTCTGTTTTTTAAAGGGGGGTGTGCCGGTTTTTCATGAATAAGTGGTTGGTTGCGGCTGGAGTGTTGGCGTTGCTGTTGGTCGCTGCGGTGGCGTTTGCACACGACTACGGGGCGCGGGGTAGCGACTGGTGGGGCTCAAAGGCAGGCTGGAAAGACGTCGGCGGAAAGGCAGGTAAGAAAGGCGCCGACGGCTGGGGACGGGGGGCGGGTTATGCTAACGTCACGTTGAGTGTAGCCACTAGACAAGTCACTATCTCTGGCGACGGCATAAAGGCGGTGCTTACGGTAGATGTGGTGGGTGTAAACGTGACGCGGTTTGGCCGGGTGGTGTACGGCACAGGCTCTGTGGAGCTAGGCGGCGTCTCATACACGGCGAAGTCTGTGGCGGGCTTCCTTGGCGGAGACGCCGCCCGCTTCACCATATATACGGGGAACGCCATAATCAAGATTAAGTACTACAACGGCATGTATTACGCCGTGGTGAAGCCGCTCGGCACGGCGGGGTTCCAGAGGTTCAACGGCACAGCCACCCTCACAGTGACATAAACCGCGTAGCTAATTAATAAAACCCCCTCTTTTTTCCGGCTTCTCCTCCTCTGGCAATTATTTTCACTACACGACAAGGGGGTAGTTGCGGTATGGCGATATCGTGGCCAGCCGCCTGTCAGAGCCGTTTTCGGCGTCGGGGCTTGTGGCTCTGAGCGCCGAGGTGGAGACGCGAATAGTGAGTTTGCTTTGGTGAACGCCGCGGCACTTGGCGTATTTAGCGATGCCACGTCGGGGGCTCGGTAGGTCCGTCGATAGGCCGTGCGGGCCCGTGAAGGCCTAGGATCCACGCCGTGGGGGTAGTTCAAGGAGTTTGCTGTAGGCCGTACGTAGAGACGCTTGCCGTCGGCGTAAGATGAAGAACCTAAGTGGCGTAGGCGATATGCACACCGCCAACAAGCTGGTTCAGTGTGTCTACTAGGTGGAGCCGTCCTCGCCTACACGGCGATCCACCGCAGGCCTTAAGCTTTTTAAAAAGGGTAAACATTACACCGTGGATGTTGAAATTCTTAAGCGGGCGTTGAGAGAGCTTGTGGAGAGAGAGCCCACATTCTTCAGAGACCTCTTCCTAGACGCGCTTAGGGTCGACGGCCGCGTCGCCGAGGCGCTGTTGGATCTCTTCACGAAGCACCCGGAGGCAAAGCTAAAGCTGGCGCAAGCCGTGGCCGAAAGCGTCGCCATACCCCTCAACGTGGCCACCAAGGAAGACCTCAAGCAATTAGCCACGAAACAAGACATAAAACGGCTAGAAGACCAAATGGCCACCAAGGAGGATCTCAAGCACTTCGCCACCAAAGAAGATGTGAAACAACTAGCCACAAAACAAGACCTTGAGAGGTATGTGACTAAGGAATACTTCGACGCAGTTATAAAAGAGTTGAAAGAAATCATGGCCACTAAGGAGGATCTAAAGCGCATCGAGAACAAGATGGCCACTAAGGAGCAGATCGAGTCTATTACCATCAGCGTGGAGGATAGTGGGCGTGAGATGGTGCAGTATCTGCTTGAGCAGAGGGGCCATAAATGCGTGGCGGAGCGGTTGCGTGTTGATTCAGATTACGAGTTTGATATTTACTGCAACGCCGGCGTGCTCACTGCAGTAGGCGAGGTGAAGGTCAGGACCGGCGGCCGCGACGTAGAAAAGACGCTAGAAAGAATACAAGAACTCCAGAGGAGGTGGCCCGACAAAATCTCCGGCAGACTCGTCCCGGTATTTTACACCCTCGTCGCAGAGCCCCTCGCCGTCCAGAAGGCAAAGGAACTCGGGGTGTGGTTAGTAGAAAGCAAGAGAGAAGTCGTAACGCTGGAGGAGGTTCTCGGGGGAGGCCGCGGGGGCGCGTAGACGGGTCGGCCTGCGTCTTGCCTCTTGTGGATCTTCGTGCTTCTCGTAGGCGCGTCTCCGCGCCTTGGGGGTTAGAGGGCTTTGTCTTTTGCCGCCGCTGTGTTCTGTTCGGTGGTTCGTCTCCGTGGGGCACGTCGTACTGGGGAGGACGCGCCCTGGTGACCCGTCTTCCCCAGGTCTCAGGTGGCGGCGCCGTCTGTGGGGGTGTGGGGGGGCCTTCGGCTGGGGCGCTTTGTCGCGTCTTTCTGGGTGTGGGCATCCGCCGTAGAGGGCTTCATCGTCTCCTCGCCGCCGCGGCGTCTGTGGGGTGCGCATCTGGGGGTTGTGTCTATGGCGGTTTCTGGAGGGGTTTCTGGGGTTAGGTGGAGAGTGCTTGTTTTAGCTCTTTTATTGCTTTTTCTAGCTCCTGGCCCCACTTGATGCGCCCCCTAAGGGCTTCCACATGTTTTGACACCTCGGTTGTAAGCCTTATTATATCTGTTGTTGCCTCTTCTCGTGTGGTGTATTTGGAATTGGCCATGTCTGGGTCTGGGCCGTGGTATTGGTAGTCGTGTAGCTCGAGGGCAAGTAGGGTGCCCGTCAGGACGCTGTGTCCCAGCTCCTCGAGCATGTTGGTGAGGGTGCGCATCTTGGTCGTTGGTACTCTCAACACCGCCGTTGTTTCAAGCCATCTCCTCTCCTCATCTGTCTTTACAATTGCCTTCAGCTTGTCTAGTTCAAGCCGTAGCAAGGCGGCCAGTAGCGCTTTCCACGCTTGGAACGCCTTGCCGGCGGCGTTTCGGGTGAGGCCCTCTTTCAAGAAGCGGAGGGCGAGACGGGCCTCCGTCACTGCTTCCAGGAGCCTAGCCTCTACGTAGCTTTCCTCGGAGGGCTTGGGAAGAGGCCTCTCCACAAGCTCTGCGGCCACATGAAGCGTTGTGCCTTGGTATTAAAATCTTGTGGGACCGTCTAAGCTGACGTGGGGGCTTTTGTTGTTCTAGCGGCTGGGAGGTTGCAGGGGCTAGCGTGGTAGCGCTTGTTTTAGCTCTTGTAGTGCTTTTTCCAGCTCGTCGCTCCACTTGACGCGTCCTCTAAGCGTCTCGACGCGTCTGGCGAGCTCCTGAACCGCAGACAATATGTCGGCAACTGCGTCCTCCCGCGTGGCGTATTTAGACAGCTCGCCGCTGGGGTCTGGGCCGTGGTACTGATAATCGTGCAACAGGAGCACATTTCCGGCCCACAGAGCTAGGCCGTCGTGGCCCATGGCCTCCAGAAGTCTAGCCAGGGGTTTCATCTTGGTCGTCGGGACCCGCGGCACCGCCTTAGACTCAAGCCACTTTTTCTCCTCTTCAGTCTTCGCAACGGCCTTCAGCTTCTCCAGCTCAAGCCGTAGTAATGCGGCGAGCAACGCCTTCCAGGCTTGGAAGGCCTTCCCCGCGGCGTTGCGCGTCAATCCCTCCCCTACAAACCTCAGCGCTAGGCGGGCTTCCACCAGAGCCTCCAGGAGCCTAGCCTCCACATAGCCCTCGTCAGAAGGCTTGGGAAGCGTCCTCTCCACAAGCTCGACAACCACGACAACGGCTGATTGCCTCTTTAAAAGCTTTAGAGGCGGCGCAGATATGACACTGTTACGGTATCAGAAGTCGCTACGTTTTCCTCGGCGCCCTCTGGGATCTGAGAGACGTGAAGAGGACACTGGAGAAGGGGAAGGGCTCATGCCGAGGGTGTTCGCAAAGAGCTGGAATCAGCCTCCCGCGGCCAGCCGCGTACGTTGTCTAGACTTCGCCCAAGACGCTGGGGGCCAGCAACAAACGGCCCGCGGTACTGACCCGGGCCATGACCCCCACCCAAGTCGCCTATGAAGGCAGGGGTGCCCCCCGCGGAGCAACCGCCTAGGGGGTCAGAGGTCGAAAAACGTGACTCCGTCTTTTTCGAACTTTCTTAACAGCCCCTTCTTCACGAGGTAGTCCAGAGCCTCCTCCACCTCCTCTCGTGCGGTGCCTAGCTCCCGTATTATGTCGCCGGTGGAGAGGGGGCCCCGGGTCTTGACCAGCTCCAGGATTCGGGGGGCAAGGGGCGGCGGCCGGGTGGCGAAGTACTCGTATATCCAGAGGGCGGCGGTGATTATGAGCGCTATCAGGCCGACGCGGACCGCGATGGGGGCGAGGCGGGGGAAGGCTATAGACAGCACGGCCGTGAACGCCGCGATTGCCAACACCGCGGCAAGGTATTTGTTCATCGAGTGATGGGTATGACGGGGACCACTTGGCCCGCGCCTCCGGAGATTGCGAGTATCTGGACGTTGCCCGTCTGGGCTACCTCTCTAAGGCCGCTTAAATAGATGTAGAGCTCGGCGAGTCTGGCGGCCTCCGTGGCGTTGGCGCCGGCGGCTTTGATGAGCATTTCTATCGCCGTCCTCGTGGCGTCGGCGATGAGCGTTATCTGGGCGGCTTGGGCCTTGGCGCGGGTTATGGTGGCGTTGGCCTCAGCCATGGCGGCTAGGACGGTCCTGGTGTAGTTGGCCCTGGCGAGCTCCTCCACCCTCTGCCGCTCAAATTGGGCTCTTATGGCGTCTTGCTGAGCGGCCACCTTCCGGTTTATGGCGTCTGTGACCTGGGCGGGGAGGATGAAGTTTAGGACGTTGACGTCTAATACATCGACGAGGCCGGCCAGCGCCGGGTCGCCCTCCACGGCCTCCCTATACTGTTGCTCGATCTGCTTCGCAATCTGGTCGCGGTTCTCTATCAAGTAGTCCAGAGACACCTTCGAAACTACGTCGCGTATTAATTGACGAGCTTTCGGCACGAGGACCTTGTCGTCGTAGTCCACCTGGGGGAACTTCTTGACCAACTCGTCGAAGCGCTGAGGGACTATCCTGTACCTAACCACCATCTCCACCGTCACAGTCACGCCGTCTCTAGTGAGGACCTCTGGAGCGTTGAATTCCCACTTCCTCGCCGCCCTCTCCTTCTGGACGAACTCGATCACCTCTACTGCGTAGGTATCTTCAATCAAGTAGGCCCAGGGCGCCTTGAAGCCCAAGGCGGGGCCTATGACGGGCTTGCTTATCTGCCCAGACACGGGGTCTACCACCACTGCGACTACCCCCGCCGGCAGGCTGTAGACAGAGAGGGAGAGGACCACCGCCGCCACCAGAAAGATGAGAATGGCAATTACAAACCCAGCCGCCGTCCTCCTGGGAATTCTAACCCTCCTGACCTCGACGGGCACATACGCCATAGCTCTGCATGTTCAACCCCTTAAAAAGTTTGTTTATACACCGATTCCACATCCACGCTCCGGCTCCTCCAGCAAGTGCCGCATCGCTCTGGGCTCCTGAAGTTGTCTCTTACTCCCAACGGCGAGCTGGTCAGGCTAGAGAAGCTTTAGGCGCTTTCCACCAGGCGGCCGGCGAGGCAGTGTTTTCACGGAGAGGTGCGGGACGTGTATCTGACGCGGCGTCTACCGCAGGGTCAAGGCTGTTTCGGCCTGGTGACGCGCGCCAGGAAGACCTCCACTTTGTGTATCCTCTTCCGGTGGTGTCTATACATGGGCTTTATGTTTAGGACTGCGGTGTCCACCACCTCCAGCCTGTAGCCCCACCTCTCCACGGTCTCCTTGACGTATTGAAGCGTGGGGAGCTTGTGGATGGTGTAGACCACGTCGGCGTGCTTCACGGCGGCGGCTAGAAACGCGATGTCTGTCCCCCTCCCGCTCCATATTCCGAAGGGCGGGTTTTGGAAGGCCACGGCGAATCTCCTGCGCAGCGCAAGGGTGGGCGCGTCTGCGGCGAGGAAGTCAACGGCGTGGAGGCCGCGGGCGGCCGCCGCCTCCTTGGCCACCTTAAGCGCATCCACATCTACGTCCACGCAGAGCACGCGCCGCGCGCCCATCGCCGCGGCGGCCAAGGCGAAGCGCCCCGTCCCGCATCCCAGGTCTATCGCCGCCTCCAAGAGGCCGCGCATGTGGGCGTCCCACACCGCCGCCGCCACCACGGCCGCGTCTGTGGGGTACTGCTCCAGCCTGAGCTTAGGTCTCCTAAACGTGGGCAGAGACTCGACGAAGATCTCCAGCTCCTTCTTGTTCCGGAACACCGCAACCTCCTTGTCCACAGTACGTCATTAACTATTCTTATTACAGCTTTTTAACTGGAATTCGAAACTGCTCCTATGAAGTCGGGCATACTGGCAGTAATAGGGCTGATAGTGGGGATCGCGATAGGGGCTTTGCTAGGCGGCGGACTCCTGGCGACTCCCACCACTATCACTACCACCGTTGTGCAGACCTCCACACAAACAGTAGCCACCACCGTCCAGACCACCGTCACGCAAACTGTAGCCACCACCGCCACGCAGACGGTTACGCAGACCGTGGCCGTGACCCAGACGGTGACGGCTACTCCGAGGCTCTCTGCGACCGACGTGGCGCTCCGAAGGGAAGTGGGGTCTCTCGTGGGGAGGCATTTCCTGGGCGTGTTCCAGACGGTTGCCGTAGTTACTCAGCCCAACACGTTGTGTTCGGCGTTGGCCGCCTCTGCCCTCGCCTCGCTTCCGCCGTATTCCCGAGGCTACTTGGTGATGTACAACGCCACCGCGCCAGACGCCTCAGCCCAGGCAGCCGCTGGGGCTTCTGCAGTCTTCTTGGCCTTCGGCGGCGAGGAGCCGGCCGCAGTGGCTGACAAGTCCCTCCGGGACTTCCTAGCCGCCTTGGCTAAGACCGGCTTCAACGGGGCGCTTGTGGTGCACTCAAGGGCGTGGGCCGTCACCAACAGCTTCAAGACCGTGCTCAACGACACGAGGGTGGCCGACTTCGTCAAGAGGAGGGCCGTCTACGTGGTAACCCTCAACGCCACGCACGTAATTATTTCGCAGTTTAACGCCACCACAGGCGCCTTGACTCCTAGGCTCTACGTAGACAGGAGGACTGGCGAAGCCGTGCGGAGGTACACAGACGCCGAGTCCCTCTTCCTGAGATCCACCGTAGGCAGGGTAGCCGGCGCCGTCTTGTTCCAGGGCTACAGCAAGGTGGCCATTGTGACGGGCACGGACCCGGCCTGCGTGGCCCTCGCCGGCGCCGCCTACGCCGCCTCCAGGGCCAACTCCACCAAGATAATTGTATACAGCGGGGACGCCAACTCCTTGGCCCGGGAGATAGCGGCCTACGGCCCCGACGCCGTGTTCATCGCCTTCGGCGGCGACATGCCCAGCTACGCCATATCGCAAGCCACGCGAGATGTGCTCACGGCGTTGAAGAACGGGAACTACAGAGGCGATGTGCTTCTACACGCCTTCGTCCTAAGGGCGACAAATCTCCTTGGCTCTGTGCTAGACGCAGACTTGTCTCAATGGCTAAGCCAGAGGACTGTGAAGGGCATAGTGCCGGATCTGGCTAACCGCAGAGTAAACATCGTACAGTTCACAGTGGCCGGCAACAGACTCCAGCCGCAGACCACCATCACGTCGCTCCCAATGCCGGAGACAATAGCCGACGTCTTAACACGCGTCCTAGCCTCCTAAAATCCCTATTTTTTCCCTTTGACACGTATTTTGACAACTAACAGTTTTATGTCTGTGGCAAGGTCGATAGGTATCTATGTGCCTTTGCCAGCACCCGTCTGGAGGATTCGTAGGTGAGTCTAGCAAGCGCCTGGCTGAAGGGGAGCCAGACGTATTCTTTGTGCTCCCAGCTGAGCCGCACCTCCTTAGTGGGGGCCCTCGCCAGGAAGAAGATCACCTTTTTCCTTATCTTACGCCGCTCCCGCGTGTAGACGTACTCAACCTCCTCTCTAAACCCCGGCAGAAGCTCCACCTCGAGCCCCGTCTCCTCCTTTATTTCCCTAAGTGCGGCTTTCTCCGGCGTCTCGCCGGGCTCTACGTTGCCCTTGGGGAAGTCCCAATGGCCGGCTGCGTAGTGCAACAGCAGATACTCCAACGCGTCTCTTCTGTAAAACACCACAGCCCCCGCCGACACCTCGTCGAAAGACATAGATGCGCAGAGCAACTACTTTAAAAACTGTTCCACTAAGCCTGTGGAGTCTCCATCGGTCGGTCAGCGGCGGGGGGTAGATGTTGTTCTCTCCGCGTTTCCCTGGGGACGATACGGCGTCCGCGTGGCTATTTTGTTCGGGTCGCGGGCGGGGCTGTCCCCCATGGTCAAGGGGGATTGGGACGTGGCTGTGTGGCCCGACCCGGGGGAGAAATACGCCGATTTAGTCGCCGACTTGGCCGAGGCGCTGGGGGCCAGGGAGGAGGAGGTAGACGTGGTGGTAATCAGCGACGATATGCCCTGTCCCTTGGCGCTGGAGGTCTTCAAGGGGAGACCGGTCTACCGCGCCGACTTGGGCGAGCACCTGGACCTCGTGACGAGGTTCGTGGGCGTATGCACCGACTTTATGATCAGCCGGTGGAAGGTAGGCGTTTGGGAGGCTCTCGCCAGGAGGATATGGGAATTCTGAAGGAGCTGGCGCAGGCCCTCGCCTCGTACACGGCGGAGCTGGAGACCTACAGCCCTGAGGATCTAAGAGACCCCAAGAAGTATTTCGGGGCTCTCTATCTCCTCCAGTCGCAGAGCCAGGCGTTGATAGACATGGCGCTACGCGCCGCCGCGTTGCTGGGGACTTCGCCTAGCGGCTACATAGACGCCGGGCGTAAGCTGAAGGAAAAGGGCGTGTTCACCGAGGAGGACTACCGGATTTACGCCGACGTGGTCAGGTTTAGGAATATCCTAGTCCACAAATATATGATGGTAAAGGAGGAGGTGGTTAGGGAGATCGTCGAGAAGAGGCTCTACAGGAGGGTGGCTGAGCTTGCGCGGAAGATATTGGAGGCCTTGCCTGGAGACCCCTAGTTGCCGGGGGGCACAATCCAGCGGTCTACGTACCGGTCCATGTTCTGCAGAACTGCTATGCGGCTGGGCTCGTCGTCGTCCATATATCTGAAGCGGGCCCCTATCTTCTCCAGCTCCGCCAGCAGTTTCTTGACCCACTGCTTCACCTCCTCGTGGCTGAGCATGTCTTCTTTCTTTAGGCGGAAGGTGGAGTGGCCGAGGTGCATGTAGCTTTTGACCTCTACGAAGTGGGGGTTGCCCCGCTTCACGATTTGCGCAAACTCCGGTATGTACCTGTCGTCGTAGTTGAGGCTTCTGATCAGCGTAATCCTGAGGACGGTGCGGGTCGGCACAGCGGCCAAGATGTCAAGCGACTCCAGCCACCTCTCCCATGCGTCTTCTCTGTGGTACACTGGCACGTTTATCTTGTAGTACAGCTCTTTGTTTGGTGCGTTGGTGGAGAGGTAGAGCTGGGTGGGCAAGGCGTCTTCCTCCACTAGGCGCCTCAGCATCTCGGGGTGCTGGCCGTTGGTCACCAGGAAGACGGACTTGGTGGAGGGGAGCGACTTGATGAGCTTTATGAGCTGAGGCAGTTTGGGGTACATGGTGGGCTCGCCTGATAGCGAGATGGCCCAGTGCGTCGGCTTCAGCGCCTCCTTTACCCTCCTCCGGCCCACGGGGTGGCCCCAGTAGCCGGAGAGGAGCCTCCTCCTCTCCTCCAGAACAGCCTTAACCACCTCCTCCGGCTCCATGTAGAACCGCCCATCTAGCATAAAGGCGTCGAACTCCTCCGTGGGGCGCCAGCAGTAGACGCAACGGTTGCTACAGACAAGCCCCACGGGGCTCATCTCGACGCATCTGTGGGAGCCGCCGGCGGGGGCGTTGTAGAACTTCACCTTGTAGCAAGACTTCCCGCCCTCTATGGCGTCTTTAGTCCACTTACACAGCTCCACTGCGGCGTGCCCCGCCACGCCGTAGTGCCGCTCTATCAAGGCGCGGTTAGCAGAGGCCCTAATCTTGATGCGGGGCCCCTCCCAGACGTGGTAGCGCCCAAGCGCCTCCACCTCGCAAGACACAGACAAACCTCGACAGAACTTTAAAAACTTAGCCGCAACTTTTTTATTGACCTTTAAGCGGCTGGACGTGCCGCGGGCCGCGGCGCCTCTGGCGTATCTAGCCTCGGCGTTGCTCATCTACTTCGACGCCTTGTTGACCTACATAGCCGTGGGCCACCTCGGCGCGTATGAGGTGGTGTTGACTTTCGTCAATCAAACCCCCTCTGCGATTTGGCTAGTCGCCGCGGCGAAAAACGCCGGAGTCCTCTACCTAATGCTGAAAAGGAGGCTGCACCCATGGCTCGACTACGCGGCGCTCGCCCTACTCCTCTGGCACGCCGCCGTCGTCTACAACGGCATCGCCCAGCTGGCCGTGGCCGTCCTCGAACCTTATACGTCCCTCCTAAACCGGTGGACTAAGGGTGAGGTTGAGAAAAGGTTAAATAATGGGACGTGAGTGTAGGTATGAAGTTGACGGCAGGCGTCAAGTGGGGCCTTGTGGCGGGTCTCGTGGTGGGCGTGTTGGCCGGCGTATTGGCGTATATGTCTGTTATGTCTATACTCGACGCCCTCGTGGAGTATGCCTACCAGGCAATGGTGGAGATGGGGACTCCGCAGGATCAGGCTAGGCAAGCGGCTGAGCTCACTAGACAGATCGCGCCGCCTTCTGCGTTTGCGGGCGGCATCATCGGGAACGTCATTATCTACCTCATAATGGGGCTTGTCATGGCGGCTATGTGGGAGAGGCTTAGGTTGCCGTGGTACGCCAAGGGCGCGCTCTTCGGCGTCGTGTTGACGGCTCTCCTCAGCCTCCCCTCCCTCCTCTCACCCCCGCCGCCGCCGGACATCCCGACGCCCCCTGCGGTTTACAGCTACGCCAGCACTGCTCTAAGCTTCGCAGGCCCTATCCTCCTGGCGTGGCTTCTAGACAGAGCGGCGAGCCGAGCCTAGACACCTAACCCCCCTCCTTTTTTCCGCCATTCCGCTCTCGGCTCAAGAGGAACCCACCTGTGGGGCGGTACGCCTGTGCGCTCACCCTACTTCAAGACCGTCCATTGCGGCGTTGCTGGCGCTGGACACGCTAGCTGTGTTGGCAGGCGGTTTGAGCGCTAAAGTTACAACTGTGGCAGAGCCAAAAGTGACGTTCGGTGTGCATGGCTTTCTACTATGCGACTGGACCAATAACCTCACGCGATATAGTTAAATGCGGTTGGGGAAGCATCTACGGAGGCGCTGGACTTGAGGGCCTTGCCTCGAGACTGACAGGTAGGCAGTCGTTCGCTGTATGGCTAGGGGAGCGGATACTTAAGGCGTTGAGACTTGCCAGATATGCTAGTCCCTTGGCTGCGGGGCCGCTTGGATTCTTTGTAATAGCTGCATAAAACAAGATGACGGAATTCCTCCGCAGATTTTTTCTCTTTTTGATTCTTAGAAGATTTTATTTTCTACCATGGATTGGACTATGGTTTTTT
>Ga0326760_1001000_pt1 | contig 13146 bp, 12 predicted proteins | sample GCREP_S_FD_207668 | JGI IMG/M metagenome (GOLD analysis project Ga0326760, IMG submission 207668) | Hot spring sediment microbial communities from Geyser Creek Basin, Yellowstone National Park, WY, United States - GCR.EP_S | ecosystem: Environmental > Aquatic > Thermal springs > Near-boiling... | reverse complement strand
GTTATTACGAAATTTATCACTATGGCTTGTAGAGGGGAGCCACTACTAATTCATGGTGATGGACTACAGACAAGGGACTTCATACACGTAGACGACTTTTCTAGACTAGTAGAACTTGTTATTGAGGAAAAACCATATGGACAAGTATTCAACGCGGGAAGCGGTGTAGCAACCCGCATATTGGACCTGGCAAAACTCATAATTAAATTAACCAATGTAAATGTAGATGTTAAGCACACAAATCCACGTCTAGGAGACATTAGGAATAGCTGGGCAGACATCACAAAGGCCAGGGTGATTCTTGGATATAAACCCATGGTGACTCTTGAAGACGGGATCAAGTCTATTATCCCCGATCTATGCCATGATGCAGGTCAATCGATAGGTTTATAAATGTGCACTTTTTACTAATAAAAGTGCACGGTGAGCGAAGTGGCTTGCTTCATAACTCCATTAATTATCGGGATAATATTGTCAATAATTAAGAGGCTTTGGAAAGGCGCTGAGAGAATTAGACTAGATATCTTAATATACATGATGCTTGGCGGTGCACTAGTGCTTGTAGCTGAGCATGTTTGGCATGGTGAAGTAGTTCCATGGCCTCCATTCCTCACAGCTATGAGCAACCCCGAGGACATACCAGTAGTAGTCAATGAGATAGCGCGTGTTGGTGGAACAATGGCACTAGCAGTTACAGGGGCATGGGGACTCATACTGGGGTTCACCAAGAAGCTACAAGTCAAGATCACTACACCCAAACCCATAACAACAACCCTCGGTACTGGTGCTAAGTAATATGTGGGTTTTAGCACTACTCGCATTCTCTACTATCACGACCATAATATACAAGGCGTGGAGGAGAGTAGGGGAGAGGTATAGAATCGATAAACTCGCATTGATCTCCTGGGGGGCCACAATAATGTTCACAGTTGACACTGTATATGCATACCTCGAGGGAGAGGAGCCAATAGAGTTCTCAATAGACGCAGCACTACTAAGCGCCACCCTTATCGGAGTAGCTATTTTCATTTGGCTCATAGCCCTATTGTATAGTAGAAAACACTAGTTTTTCCCTTATATCCCTCTATACCCCTACATATGCATCTAAGGATTATTGATTATTTCATCTCCCGGTGTTTCAATAAATGGAGTGCTCTTTGTTTAAGTGCGATAGGTGTAGTGATTGCTGTTTCTTCAAGGGCGAGGATGAAGACCCTATACTACTCCCCCACGAAGTATACTATCTCAGGATCCTCGGTGAGCACTATGGTGTTAAATTAGAGTTTAAGCAGTTGGAAAACGGGTTCTATAGGTGGATTATTAAGGGCTACTGCCCATTCTATGATCCCGAGACGCATTCCTGTAGAATCCACGTTGAGAAGCCATTGGCTTGTAGAATGTTCCCTCTACTCCTAGACATCGTAAATTTGGGAGTTGTTGCATCCTCTAAGTGTACTTGGGTGGGTAGATGTATTGGTAGAATTAAGAGTATTAGTAGTGAGGGTGAATTAGCGAAAATATTTCCCGTAGAGTACGAGGCGCTGAAAGAACTACTAGGCGTAATATATAGTAACGGTGTAATCGCAGTTGCCTTTAGAGCCAAGGCGTCTGAAGACGTACTAAGTAGACTCAGGGAGAAGTGTGAGATCACTAGTTGTATTGAGAGTAAGCTATTAGAGGGGTTACACTTAATTTTACTAACTGGTTGCAATAGTGAATTCGTTGAGGAAGTGGTTGGATCAGATAATGTAGAGTTCTTGATCGAGGAGAAACTAGTACTTGTTTAATGGATATTAGGAGTAACGTGATTTGTTTTTATATAGGAGTCAAATACGAGGGTAGCGAGTAGATGTCGATAGATCTAGAGAGCATTAAATTAAGATTGCTGACTCCTCCAGCTGGTGAATTGAAGTGCGTGGAGAGATACATAGTGCCATCTCCACAGAAACCCTTATACTCCATCTGTATCACGGAGGGCTCATATGTAGTGTGGGATAGTGTTGCCGAAGACCCTGTTGCAGTTAATGAATTACCTAGGCTCGAGGAGAAATTGTATGATGTCTTAGTTGGCGACGAGTCCCTCGTGGACTTAATAGAGGAGATCAAGGATGAGAGACTCAAACACATAGTTGAGAGAGAGTACATGGGGTACGGTGTACTAGAGCCTTTCCTACTAGATCCAAGCATCAACAACATCCACATAATGAGTAATAAGCCAATACAAGTCGAGCATAGAGTTCATGGAAGGCTCTCTACAAACATCGTATTAAACACCGATGAAACATCGGAGCTAGCACTGAGACTCTCAGCAGCCGCTGGTAAACCACTCTCAGAAGCCACTCCTCTAACTAGCTTCATTGAGCCACGCTACGAGGCAAGGGTCTCCATCATCTTCCTCTCAGATATTACAATGAGGAGGAGTTTAACAATCGATATTAGGAAGCCCACGGAGAAGCCATGGACTATACTAAAGCTCATAAACCTTGGCTCAATAAGCATAGAGGAAGCTGCATTCCTATGGCTCATGGTGAAGTACAAAGTCCCGATCCTAATTGTTGGGGAAATGATGAGTGGTAAGACAACACTCGCTACAGCTCTACTCGCATTAATACCACCAGGTAGTAGAGTCCTCACTGTTGAGGATACACCAGAGATCAGGCTACCAGCCACCTACTGGACTAGGACTACTACGAGGGACTATGGAGAGTACAAAGTCTCAGTATTTGATATACTTAAAGTTGGTGTTAGGCTATCGCAAGACTACGTTATTGTAGGTGAAATACGTGGTGAGGAGGCGAGAGAGTGGGCTCACTCAATACTACTCGGACACTGTGCAATTACAACATTCCACGCTGAGAGCCCTGAAGCCGCTATACTGAGGCTAATATCACCCCCGATCTCACTAGACCCCCAGGTACTGAGAATGCTCAATGTATTCGTGAAGACAAACCTCATTGAGCGAGAGCCCGGTAAAAAGATCTTTAGACACGAGGTATACATACATGAGGAGGGAACTGTGAATCCACTATTTACATACAATCCATCTACAGATAGTATTGAACCACGCGTGGAAAACCCCATTAAAACCCTTAAATTCATAGATAGAGTAGTGCTTGCCCATAGAATAACAAGAGAGGACTTAGAGAGAGAATATAGAGCCATGATTAAAACACTCGAGGAAACATACTTCGAGGCGCTTAATGCAGACCCCTCCCTTGAGACTCCATCATATAGAGAACTACCCGAGATCCTCTACACTAAGCTCTATAGAAAACTAGGGTTGAGTAAGTCTTAGTTCTTAATATTTATATTCCCATATTGTAGAGTAGAATTTTGAGGAATTAATTGGGTTAATAAGTGGTTTTCTTGGCGTTGACTAAGCTATTAGGGTACTTAAAGAACTCTGTGAAAGCAGTGAATAATAGAGTAATTATACTTGATCTCGGCTTATTCCTCGGACTCCTCGTGGTGTTAAGATTCACTACTAGACTAGACTACCCCTCCATTGCGTTAGTAATTCTAGCCAGTGTAGTTGCATTAAACCTGGATAAATTGCCTAGAGCATATGTAGAGAAAACACGTAGATTGATGATAGCTTCTCTGTTAACCACTGGTAGGGGTTTGAAAGCGAGCGAAATAAAGCTCCTTGGATTAGCATTGAAGATCACGGAGATCCTTGTTCTACTACTCTCTCTATTTGCAGTTTTATATAATACTATGCTTGGATTAAATACTATATTATTGATTGCAACTTGCCTAGCCATCGCGTTACTAGTGGTAATACTAGTGCTCCCAAAAATACTCGTATACTCCTGGACTTCGGCGAGGAAGACGAGTATAGAGGTTGAACTCCCATATCTCGCAATACTACTAAGGGTTGTATCAGCTATGAATATACCAATCTACGATGTTCTCTCACTAATTGAGAATAGTACAGCACTACAAGCTTCTGCTAGAGAGGTGAAGTTTGCTAGAAAAATAGCGATGGCTACGAGGGTCTCTCTACTTGGGGCTCTAGATAACGTATTCTCACACCACTCCTCAGAGAAAGTTGTAAACTACTTGAGGAGATTGATTATCGCAGCCTCTACATATGGAGACCTCGCAAGTGTCTCAGAGAAGATATTCGATACTTTCTACAATTTGTTTGAGTCAAAGATCTCGGGTCTCGTTGGTAACTTTACAATTATAGTTGGTATTTCTCTATTTGTATACCTCTTCCTCCCAGTAATTATTGCAGCCGTAGCACCAGTTATGGGTGGTAGTCTACTACTAGTGCTTGGCGTATCCCTCTCGATCCAGGTATTTGTATTCTTCGTACTATACGCTATGATAATGAATCTATACCCTACAAGCCTGGTTGTAAAGCCCTCTAGTGGACTCCGCGTGGTTTCAATAGCTACAATAGTATCGGTGTTGTCTATACTACTCTACAACTTATTCTCTACTTTAACTAATAGCATGCCACTAAGTGAAAACACAGTGTTTACTCTAATACCCCTAATCACTGCTCCAGCACTAGTATTGTCGGAGCTTGAATACAGGCGTATAGCTCTATATGATTCATTCGTGAGAGTTGCATCAGAGGCTCTATCACTAGCAGCCGCTACAGGTGAAAACCCTGCATCAAGCCTTGAGAGGAGTGCTTCGAGGTATGGTAGGAGAATAGTGAGGTTTACGAGGACAATAACTACAGGCTACGTCTCGGAGAAACTTAGGAAAGCTATTGTAGCTAGGTCGCCAAGTCTCTTCCACGCGGCATTCATTGAGACACTAGTAAATGTACTTAGACTCGGTGCAACGCCTGAAATGCTTAGATTATTTACATCTAGCTTTGAGAGATTAAATACACTTGTATCGAGAGTTAGAGGCTTCGCTAAGTCATTGGAGGCCGTAATGACTGGGCTTGTAGCGGTTGTAGGAGGGTTTCTCACATATATAAATAGGGTTTTCGAGACAATACTGAGCCTTATCCAGAGCGCTAAAACCAGTGTCTCAATACCACTATTAATACCGTTCACATATGATCCAAGAATATACAGTCTACTGTTCAATTTATCAATACTATCACTACTCTTCATATCACTATTCATAGGATACATTAGAGGGGGTTCATATACATACGGCTTTAGAACATTCATAGTAATGCTAATAGTATACATGGTCTCCAAGAGCCTTATGGCGATTATAATACCTTAGCGTTCGCCACCCGCCAATGCTTGTCTTGGCGGGTGGTTCATTACGCTACCTCCGAGCCCCCTCACCGCGGTAGCTCAGCCCCAATCGCCAGGGGTTTATATACTTATCGGGCTATAGCCTTGGTTGAGAACGCCTTCTACACAAATAAGTTGGCATTTAATGTTGGTGGTGATAGGGCTAGGAAGGTATTGTCTACTGCCTGGTTGTTTAAGTTGGCTTGCCACAGGGTTCTCAGTAGGAGTGAGGAGTTGTTGAATGCTCTAATACCTTCTAAAATTGCCTGGGTTAAGATGTTTTATAGTGATGCCAGAGACCTTATACCTAGTAAGAGGTATGCTTATGGAGCTATATACCTCGTCTATGGCGTCTGGGAGAGCTCTAGGAGTCTAAGGATTGACTATAGGAATGTCGAGCTCTCAGACTGGTTGATCTTTCAGCACTACGATAGAGAGGTAGACGGGAATGTCATCAGAGTTCTGGGAGATGACACTATACTAGTAACTATATACAGCTATGATGGCTCCAAGGATAGAGTACTCGTAAAGGCGAAGCCTAATAGGGGTCATGGAGAGCTTTTGAAGCTCGTCGTAGAGTCTAAGGAGAAGTACATGCCAAGAATAGTAGTCAGAGGATACAATATCAGAAACTGTAAGCTCTATGTTAATGGTGAAATCCACGTAACTATCGGTTACGACTTCTACCTAAAACATATGACAAGACATAGAGAGCCTAAAGGCAGTCTAATAGGTGGCGTAGATGTTAATGCTGATAGAATCAACCTTATAATAATAGGTGAAAAGGGGAATCTCAGAGACTACAAGACATTCTGGTTCCCAGAAGCAGTGGCTAGGGGTTATCCAAGGAGAAGGGCTTGGAGCGTAATAGGTACGAAGATTCATGAAATGCTTAGATATGCCCTCAACCATGGTGTAGCAACCATCGCCCTAGAGAACCCAGAGGTTTTAGGCTATTTGAAGTTTGCATGGATCAAGAGTGGCGATAGAAAGCACGAAAACTACAACTATAAGAAAGCTGTTTTCAGGAACTCTGTTATTGAGAGGGTAATGATGAAAGCACCTCTCTACGGGCTAAATACAAAGTTTGTAGACCCCAAGGGAACAACAAGTTCTAAAGAGCATGACGAAGTCGTGGAGAGGATTGGACTAGACAGACATACGGCGTCAGCATACCTCATAGCCCTGAGAAGTATTTAAAAATATTTACAGCTAATTACAAATCACTTCCAACCTACAACAGCCTTGTGTTTTTCATTTCATAAGTTAGTGGAGCACCCTCTTTTCCACATGGGTTAAAAATATTGGGGATCATAAGATCATCTAGCTACGCACTAGCTTATTCTTTATTGCATCAACCCATTCACTAACACACTCCTTTAATATTTCACCAGGTAATATTGCTGGATCTCTGAACCTCTTATATACTATGATCTTTACATCTACTTCTCCGCTTTCCTTCACTACTCTATTAAATCTATAAGTTACATCAGCTATTGAAGTTTCTGCATCGCAGTGATAATTATTTATACAAATACCAGTTCTGAAAACCGTAATACCCCTAGACTTCAAGTACAATAATTGATTATACAACTCCTTGAAGTATTTTACATAATCCCGGGTTGTGCTCCTAGAAATATGTACTCCGTGAAAGACTACAACGTCTGGTTTAACGAGCTCAATGATCTCTAGCTCGCGAACAGCTAACCTTGGTAAGCTCTGGCCAAAGGGGTTTAATGCTGTAATAGTCATATATCTATTGAGTACATTCTTGATCTCCTGATCACTCAAGGCACTGTTGCGGAAGAAATAAGTAATGTTATTTACGAGTACTGGGGGCGGGTGTGAGTAACTAATTACAAGTACCTTCAAATCGTTCTCAACAGCCATGGCTAGTATGCCCAATAAGTCCTCTGCACCTGGAGGAGATCCAGGTGAGTAGAATACATTTATTGTAAAGCCCCTATGATAGCGATTCACCGTCTCCTTCAGGTGTTTACACACTAATTCTATTTCCTCGCCTTCACTGGGGATCTCTCGTAGAATAGGGGGAGTGTGTACAACTACGCCTAGATCTTCACTTATTGAGAAGACTGTTTCAGCTGCCTCTATTGATACACCACGAGCTTTTCTAATTTCTATTAACCTAGTTATGAAGCCGTCCTCTATTCGTTGCTTTAATAAAATTGATGCATCCACTATGAACTCTATTGAGTAGGGAGTTATTGTCTCCTCTCCATATGGTAGCTCAGCTATTAGTATTAATAGTCCATTCATAACTACTGGTAGTTGGTAGAAGAAGTTTAGTAACCATGCACGCTTCTCGGGGTTCCCCGCTACTGGCTCTAGGAGTACTGATATGGAGTCCACAACTAGTACGCTGTAGCCTCCACTAATGAGTCTAGTGATCTCTTCGACCAATTGATCTATGTTCATCATTGTAGGTAGTCTAATAAATCTATAAACACCCTTAGACTCAAGAGCCTCTAGGTTTAATCCAAGTCTCTTCATGTATCGATAGTGCTTTTCCTTATCCTCGTAGAATGATATATAGAGACATTTATCACCCTTAGCAGCGTTCTCACTACATATAGTAGCTGCTAATGTTGTTTTACCAGTACCCGGATATCCTGCTATTAGCATAGTGTATGGTGCTGTAATCTCACCTATTAACCTATCTAATCCCGCTATACCGGTAGTGAGCTTCTTGAAGCTACTACTAATAGTCACAGATAACCCCCCTATTACAAAATAAAGTTAGGATAAAGTTAAAAAATATAGTGTAAATAACCATTAATTACTCAGGCTCCTCCACCACGAGCCGCACAACGCCTGATGCATTCAACTATTACTTTGAGGAATTCCTCGTCTCTACCCGACTTCACTAGGTTTAGTAGTTCTCTCGATAGACCCGGATCCCCCAGGATTAATAATAAGGGGCTGAGGAAGGCAATTGAGAATGCGAGATCAGCCGAATCGATGTCTCCCCGTTGGTGTCTTAGTACAATGTGGTATAGCCTACTAGGCCTAGTTAAAAAGAGGGAGAGGCAGTCAACTCCATACTGTAGAGTACAATATAGGTTATAAAGCTCTAAATTACCTGGAATAGTACGATATAAATAGTCCCTAAGCCTCTCCCTCAGAACACTCAAGTCCGGCAAAGTACACTACACCATTATATATATAGCGAAACCCCCTTAAATACTTGTATCCGTGAAGACTCTCAATTATTAACTAAAAAGAGTAAAAAGTTTAAGACCATACAACAGTTAGATTGGTAGTATATACACCGTAATTAGCCTGAATAACAGCACTTACGGTAAACGTATCAAATGTTATTGATAAACCTGTGCAAGTTGTCTCAATTACTTTGGATTCTCCAGGATTCAACTTTATAGAACCATTAGTGATAAGACACTTTGTTCCATTCACTATGACATCACTTACTATTACAGCGTCGTTGCCAACATTCCTCACTGAGATAAGTGCTTTATAATCGTTACCTGATTTTACTAAAACTGGCTGTCCAATTATCAATAGTGTTCCAGCTTTACCAGCCGTTGGTGCAAACCACCAGAACCAAGCCATTAATACTAGTCCTGCCGATACTAATCCAATTGTTACTATTATCGCTAGAACTGGTGCACTGAGATCTCCACGTGTTTTTATCACAGACACCACCATTATTATATTGGGTAACAGTACTTTTAAAGTTTAAAATATGTTCCCACGCATACACTGCACGTTGGTTTAATTAATGTATTTAGTTTTCTCCATGTTGGATAATAATGCTCAGAGTTCGGGTTTCATCGGGCTTGGTATTGTTTAATACCGGGACTCCATCCTTGGCTTCACAGCCCTCAGGATCCCTCCTCATCGGGATCCATGCCACAGGGCTCCACCCGCTCTGGTTAACCCCAACCCACAGCTCCCCCTTCATTGTTTTCTCCGGGTCATTACTGTGGGGAAACCACGCATCCTGGCCCCCAAGACACACCCCTCTTGGGTCTCTATAATACACCAGCATCCCGGGGGATCTCCACAGTAGAGAAGACATCAACAACCCTTATAAATTCTAAAGCATTTTCACTACGGTGTTTTAAGTGATTTAAGGTTATCTAGCATAGTGTATATTTGAGTGTGGTGTTTGTGGGTGTTGAATACCCGTATCTAGCAATATTGGCAGTGATAGCTTTTACAATGGCTGTTTCGGGGTTAATATACTTCTTCATAAACACCTACACTGAGGCTTTGAAGACCCCTATTTTATCCACGTATGCACAGGCATGCTACACACTTGATAATAAGTCGTACTTAGAGGTAGTAATTAAGCATGAGAGGGGGTTGATTGTCAACCTACAGAGGATAGAAGTATATAGTGATAGTGGTGCAGTAGTATATACTCCAGGCGAGAGCTTAGCCGATATTAATGTGACGATGGAGGGGTTTGATAGGAGACTAGGGCCGGGTCAAGTGGGATATGTAAAAATGAGTTTTCCCAGTGGATACTTTACACCCAATAAAACATATAGTGGAGTAGTATTATTCGACGCTGGAAACACCGTATTCACATTCCAAGTAGTGAAATGCCCATTTATAACATATCCATACCCAACAACACTACTAAACCTAGGTTTAACAGCTTCAACAGGTACAATACTAGCACTTGGATTAATCAAGACGATCTCGTTGAAACCAGACATACAACCGCTCACGAGACAAAACATATTTTACAACGACACCTTTGATACGACGCTTGAACTATACGATGAAAAGAGGGATTTAGTGGTATCTAGGAGCCTCAACTATATTATAGGTGGAGAGGTTTACACTGTTACCTGGTCATACACTCCAGGCGTAGAATTTACCGGTCTCGCTGTGGGCATTGGACAGTTGAATACTATATTGCTGTATAATATAACGGATCTTGGCAGTATCACACTTGTTCAGAGCATAAGTGCTAACTCTGTGTTTAATGGATCCTCCAGTATAGTGATCGGCTCTGGTGCGATCTACTTGTTGAATACTAGTGGTGTGTATATATACGACTATTCAATGGGTATGTGGAGGCTTGTTACGAGTGCTTGTAGGGCTAGTGGACGGGGGGCTGGTATAGGTGTGGTTGGAGATGGAGTAGTTGTTGTACCTGGTGTTGGTAATAACTCGCTCTGTGTTTACAACACGACTACTGGTTCTACTACTCTCTACTTAGTCACGGATGGTGATGTAACAGAGTATACTTGCTTAGCGAGTAGTGGATACACAGTCTACGTGTCTCTACTTAGTAGTAGTGGGCCCGTGATAGTTGCATATAATGTATCCAATGGTATTGTCTCCAAGAATGCTACTTACTCAATTAGAGACTACAGGTTATATGGTTTGACTCATGATGGCTCGAGATACCTCTACTTCATTATACCATATGGTGGGGATTATGGTGTAGTCTATAGACTCGACACATTGACAGGTGAAACATATCCTCTCCCAATACTATTATGGCCGGCACCCGTTAGCCCTGGGGATAGACTTGAATACTACTCTAACAGCCTCATATATGCACGCGATGAGGGTACTGATGAATTATACTTAATTCCACTAGAATACGTGCTCTAATAGTGCAAAAAGTTGTTTTAAACACCGAGTATGGTTTTTATTAGAGCCATGCGTATGTATAGTCCATTCTTGGCTTGCTCGAAGTACATTGCTTGTGGTAGTGCATCCACGTCTGTTGTCAACTCCCAGACTCTTGGTAGTGGGTGCATGATTATTGGTATGTGCTTGAGTTTCTTGAGGTAATCGTAGCTTACTATGTAGCTACCCTTCAACCTCTCATACTCCTCGGGCTTCATTCTCTCCTTTTGTAGTCTTGTAACGTAGAGAACGTCTAGTTTCTCGATTACCTCGTCTAGTTTCTCGTGTAGCTCGTACTTCACCCTCCTCTGATCTAGTATCTTCAATACCTCTTCACGTGGCTGTAGTTCTCTTGGTGAAATATAGTGTATTTCGACATCTCTAAAGTTTGAGAGTGCATATGAGAGACTAGATATTGTCCTCCCATACTTTAGATCACCCATTAATCCAACGCGAGTACCCTCAACTCTACCAAATACTCTCCAAATAGTGTAGACGTCTAGCAGTGCCTGGGTTGGGTGCTCATTGTATCCATCACCAGCATTTATAACCGGGGCTCTACAGATTTGCGCGGCTCTAGCTGCAAACCCCGGTTCTCTATGCCTCACAACTATTAAGTCGGGGTTGTAGCTGTCAACTGTTCTAAGCGTGTCCTCTGGGGACTCACCCTTAGCCATGCTTGTAGCCTCCTCGGGCCCCAGATCTATGGTTAAACCCCCTAGCTTCGCCATTGCAAATTGAAAACTAAGCCTTGTCCTAGTGCTGGGCTCGAAGAATGCTGTGAATAAAATCCTACCCCTAGCTACTTCAAGTCTCTCCCCGCTCTCAACCCTCCTCCTCAACTCCTCTGCTAGATTAATCAAGTACTCTATATCACTCCTACTGAATTGGAGGGCTGATAATACATCCATTCCCCTATACATGTGGATACACCACATGATAGTATATGGGCTCCAATTATATATTCACCTCGGTGGGGGCATTGTATACTCTACCCAGGCTCTTAGATATCAATGCAAAGTCAAGGGTCTTCAGGGACTCCAAGAAACTAGTAATTGTGAGTAGGTGCCTTGAATTAGAGAAACCATGGGTTATAGAGGAGTTTAGGAAAAAGGGGTATCAAGTAGTCACTGCATGCCCTGAGGCAGAGCACGTGAATATGCTTGGCTTCAAACTAGCAGGTGTTCTCGCTAGGTGTAGCTTTGACGAGGTAGCAGTATTGACTGTTGATGGGAGTATGCACTGTACTCAACTACACTGGATGCTGGAGGAGGTGTATAAGTTCGCGAAGCCTCTTGGAGCCCGCAGACACTTCGTTGTATACGAGGATAAAGTAGTGGAGGCTTCGGAGAAGACTGTTAAGTACTCGAGGTACCTTGCGAAAATACAAAGACTCCTGGGAGAAGTGAGGGAGGAGTAGTTATTACTTAGTAATTGGCTTCAACCAAACACCTGTTTTTACACCAGTTAATTCCCCATCTCTAACCACAATGGATCCTCTTAACAAAACGTGTTTTACTCTACCCTTCAACCTCCAGCCGGTGAATGGTGATATCTTATACTTGTACTCGAGCCACTCGGGTGTGACTACAAACTCTGTATTAGGATCTACTATGACTAGGTCTCCACTAGCGCCTGGGAGGATTGAGCCTTTGAATGGCCATAGTTTAAATAACTTAGCTGGGTTCTCCGATAGTAGCTTTGGTATATTTGTTAGTGGAATATAACCACGAATAGCTAAGTCTAGCATTAATGGTAGCATTGTCTGGACTCCTGCAAAACCCGCTGAGGCCTCCCAAATACTCTTAGACTTCTCCTCCGGTGTGTGTGGTGCGTGGTCTGATCCAATAGCCTCGAAGTAGCCCTTTGCTACAGCCTCCAGTAGCTTCTTTCTGTGAATTCCTCCCCTTATAGGTGGATTCACCTTTACAAGGGATCCGTACTTAGAGTAGTCTTCTTCACCGAGTACTAGGTAGTGTGGGCATGTCTCAGCAGTTATGTCAATCCCTAATTTCCTCGCATTCAATACTGCTTCGAGTGCATCTATTGAGGAGACGTGTACTATGTGTGGTTTTCCACCAGTGTACTTGGCTATAGTAGCGATCTTCGCGATACTGTACACCTCGGCAAATGGAGGTCTAGCGTCACGGTGGAGTATGGGGTTTTCACCGAGTCTCCTTGCTTTCTCAGTGAAGTACACTACTAGCGCGTGGTCTTCAGCGTGGAACATTATCCTAGTATTGTACTTGGCTGATTTAGATAGTATCTCGTATAGTGAGCTATCGCTTGGTGGAGGTATATT
>Ga0326760_1000999_pt1 | contig 13166 bp, 16 predicted proteins | sample GCREP_S_FD_207668 | JGI IMG/M metagenome (GOLD analysis project Ga0326760, IMG submission 207668) | Hot spring sediment microbial communities from Geyser Creek Basin, Yellowstone National Park, WY, United States - GCR.EP_S | ecosystem: Environmental > Aquatic > Thermal springs > Near-boiling... | reverse complement strand
CGTAAGCCCAGTTGCAGGCATAATATAAGGCGTCTTTTCTACCCTTGCTTTCGGTATGGGTCTTATAAAATTTGTATAGGGAATCGGATAGGGCGCTCAGTGCGGATGTGTCGGAGGTTGCCTCCTCAAACATGGTTTGAATTTTCGGAAGGTACTCATCCCAAGGGTCCTTCTTCTCCTTTTTACCACCGCAAGATAAGAAAATAAGAAGGGTCAAAAGGAAGAACTTCATATCACCCTTAAGATCTCACCAATTACCTTTCCCCTATCTACCCGCAAAATTAGGCACTCCACTTCCCCCTTTTTAAGGTCCTGTAGGGAAAACGTCTTCGCGGGTCCAAGCCTATTTTTTGGTATATACACCTTTTTACCCTCTACGGAAACCACAAGCCCCCCATCCCTTGAAACCTTCGATACCTTACCCCTCACTACTGAACCCACTTTAAGAACCCTTTCCTCTTTGTACAACTTTGTTCTGAGCTTCTTTTTGACGTAATCCGCAATTACGATCTTCGCCTTAACCGTCTCGCCTATGTTATGCTCCTCGGGTGATTTCAAAAGCCCCCTAACGGTGTCTTCAAATAAAATCTCGTATATCTGGGGTTTAACCTTCTTCGTTATAATCACTTCTATTGGCTCTCCCTTATCCTTTGCGGAAAATATCTTTCCCCAAGCTTCAGCCCTTTTTAGTACCTCTTCGGGAGATGGAGATTTTTCGTATGCTAACAAGGGTATCCTTCGCACTTCTCCCCAAGCAATTTCCTTACCGTTTCCTCGTAGTACTGGGCATGGGCTTTCGAGAATCCCACCTTTCTCGCTACTATGTTCCCCTTTTGGTCTATTATTAGGGTGGTGGGTATTGAGAAGACGTTGTATAGGTCGGATACGAGGTTCTCCTTATCAAGGAGTATTAAATATGTTAAACCCTTGCTTTCGACGAATTTCTTAACTGCCCCCTCGCTTATATCAACGCTTATTCCAACAACCACAAGCCCCTTGTCCTTGTACTTCTTATGAAGCTCCTCAAAGAAGGGTAGGGATGCCCTACAGGGTGGGCACCACGTTGCCCAAAAGTCCAATACCACCACCTTACCTTTAAAGTTTGAAAGCTTATACTCTTTCCCGTCTATCCCCTTAAGGGAAAAATCCTTTGCCTTCTCCAAACTCAAAAGGAGCATCAACATAGCAACGGATATTATAAGGCTGAAAACTTTAAAATATCACCTTGAGGGCGGAATTTAAAAGGAACTCCACCCTTCTTCTCTTGAAGGCTTTCACCTTTGCATCTTACAGTTTGGGTTATGAGGTTACGCAGGAACTTTTAATATCCTTCGGTAAAATTCAGCCAAGGCTTGCAAGGAGGAGGGCGGGGGTAGTAAAGAAGAACTTCCTTATGGTAAGGGGAAACACGGAAGGCTGGGAAAGGACATTCATAAACTTTTGGGGACTTACAACGGATACCCTTTATTTACCTTATATGACCGCGGAGGAGGTTTTAAGTAGGCTTGAAAGCGTGGAGAATTTGGAGGTGTTCAAGTGGTTCAAACAGAAGGGTAGGCCTTTGATAGTTACCACCGCCCACATAGGTATGCCCGAGATGTTGGCGAACTTCGCATCCCTCTTGGGTTTTCCGGGTGTTGCAGTAGCGGAGGTTCCGTCAAACGAATGGTATAGGGAGTTTTTGAAGAGGAGGGAGAAGTTCGGTATGAAGATAATCCCTATGGGTGGCTCTTACCAAATCCTCCTTTCAGCGATAAAGGAGGGACAGTTCCTTTATCTCGTTTCGGATAGGGACATTAAAAAGAAAGGGATAATCTTAGACTTTGGTAGAGGTAAAAAGTACTTTCCAACGGGTTTTGCCTCTTTATCCGTTGAAACAAAAACCCCATTGGCCTTTGGGTGTGGGGTTCCAACGGGCTCTAAAGGAAAATACAAGGGATATATTTTGGGTCCCCATTACCCGAAGGATATTAACGATGCCCTTGAATGGTTCGTCCAAAACCTTTACGAGTTCGTTTATAAATACACGGATATGTGGTTCGTGTTTCAGGACGAGTGGGTTTGAAACCATCTTTCAACCGTCAGAGCCCTCTTCCTTTTTTCTCCCTTCATAAGGGCAAGCTTTAAAAACCAAAGCTTTCCATAAATTTGCGGTAAAACTTCAAACCTTCCAATTTCCCCCTCAAAAATTTCAATTCCCCCCTCTCCCAAGACATCAAACTTTAAACCACCTTCAAATCTTATCCTCACCTTCCCCCCTATCCTCTTTGTGTATTTCAAGGGAGTAAATCCCTCAAAATCCCCCTTCTCTATAAATTCCTTGCATTTTTCGTAATCCGGTGGAACCCCAACCAAGTATAGGGCGCCTATGCTGTCGGAGAAAAATCCAGAATCCGAGTAAAATATCGGACCTGTCTCCAGATCACCATACCTCAATATTACACCCTTGTACCCGTAAATATATCCCGAGATCTCCCTAAACCTTAAAACCTTATCGCCCAATAGGATGTATTCTATCGGTTTTGGTAGCAACGTGGAAAAGGATAGATCAACACCTGGCGCATCCTCCCTATAAAACCCAAAAACCTTCATTCAAAACTCCTATTAAGTTCCTCTTTCAAGTTGATAATGACGAATCTTACCCTTTTATCCTCCACCGCTTTTCTTACCTCTTTTTCCCGATCAGACTTAGATAGCCCCTTAAAAGCAACATAGTCAATGGGGGTTCCTATATGTCTGAAATCCTTTGGTTCAATCCCTAATTTCTTGAACATCAACAGGGGGTAAGCTCCTCACCCACTTTGCCCAAAATGGTTGATAAACTCTTTTTTACAGCATCCTCTCTGATCTTCTCCTCATACTCATTCTTCCATTTCTCAAACAGATTTTCATAGTCTTTCTTAATAACATCCTTTAACTTCTCAAGTTCCTTTTCCTTCCATTCCTCAAACAATTTTTGCGCCCGTTCATATGCCGACTTGTCCATCTGCTCATTTAAAACCGCGATATTTTTCTCGTATTCATTAAGCTGTTCAAACAGTTCCTTGTTAATTTTCTCGTATTCCCTAAGCCGTTCGGACAATTCCTCCTTCTCCCGTTTCCGTTCCTCAAGTAGGTTTTCGTAATCTTCTTTAATTCTATCCAATTGTTGCGCCCGTTCCTTTTCCAATATCTCCAACTGCTTATTTAAAACCGCGATATTTTTCTCGTATTCCTTTATCCTTGCTATTAAATAAGCAACCAACATCGTCACCGCAAATAAAACGAGCAGAAGTCCGATTAAAAGCGCATATTGGCTCATTTCGGAACGAAAATTATATTGCTGTGTATGGGGTTAAATGGGGAACAAAGTCCATCCCCACTTTGAAGTTAGGGAAAAGTTAAAATCTTTAACATTTTTGCACCCGTTTAATTGCGGTAGGATTGGGTTCAAAGGATAAAATTTCACCCTAAAAAGGGAAATTATCTCAAAACCTATCCGCCTTAACGCTCTTTAAAACTTCGTTCAATATCTCCTCCACCTTTATCCCCTCCGCCTCTGCCCGGAAATGCAAGATTATCCTATGCTTAACTATGTAAGGAAAGAGCTCCCTTACCTCCTCCGTTGTTGGCACCGCCTTATCCCTAATAAATGCGAGAGCCTTTGATGATAATATCAAAAACTGAGAAGCCCTAGGACCTGCCCCATACCTGACGAATTCCTTCACAATTTTTGGAGAATCCGGGTTTTCGGGTCTTGTATTTCTCACCAAGGATACAGCGTAATTTACCACATGCTCGGGTACGGGTATTTCCCTAACCTCCCTTTGAAAATTCCCAATCTCATCCTTGTCCAAGACCTTGCTTACCTCGTCAAGTTTTCTGAACCCATCCAAAACCGCTATTTTTACCTCCTCCTCAAAGGAAGGGTACCCCAAGTCTATTTCCATTAGGAACCTATCAAGCTGTGCCTCCGGTAAAGGGTAAGTTCCTTCCTGTTCTATTGGGTTTTGGGTTGCAAGGACAAAAAAGGGCCTTGGAACATCATAAACCTTTCCACCGTAGGTTACCCTCTTTTCTTGCATAACCTCAAGGAGCGCGGATTGGGTTTTAGGAGGCGCCCTGTTTATCTCGTCGGCAAGGATCACGTTTGCGAAAACTGGTCCCTTTGAAAACTCAAACTTCCCATCCCTGAATATCTCCGTCCCCGTTATATCCGTAGGCATGAGATCTGGCGTAAACTGTATCCTACTAAACGTTAAGTCAAGGGTCTTTGAGAATGCTCTAACCATCAGGGTCTTAGCTAAACCCGGAACCCCTACGAGTAGAACGTGCCCCTCCGAAAGTAGGGATACCAAAAGTTTCTCTATTACATCCTCGTTTCCTACGATCGCCTTCTGGATCTCCTTAAAAACCCCTTCAAACTCTTTCCTCAACCCCCAGCTCTCCCTTAAACTCTTCCAACATAGTGTTGAAGGCTCTATCAAGGCGCATCAAAAGGTCGTTGTTAAGGATAAAGTTCCTCCTTTTATCGACGAAAAGGGCACCCGCCCATACCTTCTCATCCTCAACCACCTTCCAAGTCTTTAAATCCACGTCCCAAACGGAGAAATCCTGCGGGGGATTCATAACCCATTCGCTCGGAAGCTCCCTTAAAACCTCCTCCATCAGCCCCTTATCCCTAGGGTTTACCCTCACTTCAACATCCCTCTTCATATACCTTATCGCCTCATCCACGAGATTTTTGAAGATCTCTTTGTAGGTTTCCCTATCGTTTATGGTTTCTTTTAGCTTCTCCTTTGCCTTCTCCTTTGCCAGTTTCAGGATTTCAAGCTGTTCCTGTAAAATCATTCTCGTTGCTTCCTGTCTTGCCTTGGAGATGGCGAGGTTATACTCCCTCAGAAAGCCCTCCTGAGCCCTAATTTTGTACCCCTCAAGCACCCTTTCCCTTTCCTCTTCGGCGGACCTTAATATAGACGAGGCCCATTCCTCGGCCTCGGATATTATTTCCTTGACCTTAGAACGGGCCTCCCTCTCTAAAAGTTCCCTTATTTCCACCTTACAGGATCAGTATGAGTATGGAAACCACGAAACCCAATATCACGATCGTTTCGGGAAGGGCCAATAGGGCTAGGATCGGAACAAGAAGGCTTTTATCCTCCGCTAAAGCACCCGCACCCGCGGAACCGATCCTTGCCTGGGCGTAACCCGTAGCTATGGCAGAAAGGGCTATAGCAAGCCCGGCACCAAGATATACCGCCCAGCCTTTACCCGTCTGGGCCTCGGCGGCCATCAGGATGCCGAAAGTTGAAACAAGGGCAAGATTTAAGCCCAAAAAGATCCTAAGAAGCTTCTTCATATTCCACCTCCTTGTTTTTTCAACGGTCTAAACAACTTATTCGCGGGTACATAAAACTTCGTAAAAAACTCCACGAATTGCAAACGCATCCCCTGTATAGTGGGATCCACTATACCCAAAACAAATGCTAACATATGAAATGCAACCCCAACCAAAATCGCAAAGGCGGGTATGGGCATAAGCTCTATGAACTTGTTAGCTATTTCGGCAAGTATTGCGGAAGCCAAACCCACCGCCGCAAGACGCGCGTAGGATAATACGTTCCCAAAAGCTGAAAATATCTCTATCAATCCCAAGGGTCCTTCACCGATTAAGGTCAAAACCACGCCAAGCCCTATGGAAAGCATTCCAACATACCCCAACTCCGCGGGTATCCCGTACATCCATTCGGGCGTTATCCCGGGCATTTTAAAGTTAGAAATTAAAAGGAGAAGGATCCCCAATATGGCAAAGAACCTACCAAGCTCAAAGTAAGCGTGCTTTTTATGATCCAAAATCCAATAATTGTAAAAGCCCAGCAACATACCCAAAAGTATTTGGAAGAAACCGAACCCAACCGCTATAAGGATAAGGTCTATCACCTCGTGCGTTCTATGGAAGATCGGGGTAATTATCCCCATTTTGATCCCAAGGTCCCCGAAGATCTCGCCGAACATTATCCCAAAGATCGTGGCAAAGATTGAGTTTATAAAATACACCATGGAGAGGTTATAGCCTACGGATCCGACCTTAAAAGAGTTTGAAAGGAGCCAGAAGAGGAACATTCCAACTATCCCATACCCCGCATCCCCAAGCATAAATCCGTAATATATCGGGAAAAAGAGAGTTATGAATACGGAGGGATCAACGGTTTTATATACGGGGGGAGAGTATATTTCAAGGAAAGCCTGATAATAAGATGCGGGTGGGGAATTCTTTAGAGCGACGGGGACATTCTCATACTCGTAATTCTTTGGCTCGGAAAACCTAACAAAAGCTTTCTCATCAAGGTTTTTTATTGCCCCCTCAAATTCCCCTTTAAGTTCCGCCGGGATCCAACCCTTAATCGAAACCAAAAATTTTGAAAACGCCAAAAACCTTTCCTTCGCCTCTAGATAAAACATTATTTCTTCCGCCAAGAACTTTTGCCTCTCAAGGAATTCCTTTATACCCTCAAAGGAGATCCTTGCGGTTTCCTTCAAATTTTTTATTGCATCTGGGATTTCCACCTCTATCGCCCTCTTAACCTCCTCAAGGCTTTTGTATCCCTTTGGGGGCCTTGCAACAGGGAAGGAATTTTCCTCCAAGAATTCCTTCACCTTAAGTACATCCTCAGTTTTTACCCTCAAAAACATCAGAACCCTATCTCCCTTTATCCTCTCAAAGAGCTCAACTCCGTTTTCCACCGCCCACCTCTTTAACATCTCCTTTGAACCCACCTCCTCCCTACCCAAAACCACCGCAAAAACCTCAAACCCTTCCCCACCCAATTTCCCCATCTCCTCCGCTATCTCATAATAATCCATAAGCTTTCTAAGCTCCTCCTCAAAACCGTTTATATCCCTAACCAACGTCATCAACCCATCCCTAATTTTCTTAACCTCTTCAAAGTTCAGCTCTCCCCTGTTGGGCAAACCTTCCAACTTCCCAAAAAACTCCTCAATTTCACGTATAAAGGTTAAAACCATCTTAGCCTTACCCCTCAAATCCTCCTCTTTATCATCCAAGACCGCCTTGTTTTCACCCTTGTACTCTTCCGGGTGGAAAAAACCCAACCTTGCGATAAGATCTAATAGATCCTTCCATCTGTTTTTGGGTAAGGCAACATCAACTTTCAGCATGCGAACGTGCATGAGGCGGGTATTATAACGATGATTTTTAATAAGCCTGCCAGCGTAAAGGACTATCGTTTTATGCTTGATGAGGAAAGGGAGGAGGTCTATTCGGAAAAGAAAAATCTCTTTCTCTTTTCGGTCCTCTCTTTGTCCCTCTACGAAAGCGAATCCTTTATAACACCCTACAGCAAATTGGATCTTTGGCAGAAGAAAAAGACGGTATATTTGAACATAAGAAGAAATCACAAGGAATACAAGATACCCTTAAACTCGGCGTTGTATGAGATGTTGTACTTACTGGGTAAAATACTAGATTTATAATAAACCTTAGAATCCCCACTTATGCCAAAGGTTGCTCTCATAACGGGTATAAGGGGACAGGATGGCGCCTACCTTGCGAAGCTCCTTTTGGAAAAAGGTTATGAGGTTTATGGGGCGGATAGGAGGAGTGGGGAAGGGGGTTTTTGGAGGCTCAAGGAACTCGGGATAGAAAAGGATGTTAAGATCGTTTATATGGATCTCTTGGAATTTACCAACATCTTCAGGACAATAGAGAAAATAAAACCCGACGAGATCTACAACCTTGCCGCCCAAAGCTTTGTCGCCGCTTCCTTTGAACAGCCCATATTAACCTCGGACATAAACTCCCTAGGCACCTTAAGGTTATTGGAGGTAATAAGGACGGTTAAACCTGATACTAAATTTTATCAAGCGTCAACAAGCGAGATGTTTGGAAAAGCTAAAACCTTGCCCCTAAACGAGGAATCTTACTTTTATCCCAGAAGTCCATATGCAGTCTCAAAGCTCTTTGCCCACTGGATCACGGTAAATTATAGGGAAGCTTACAATATCTTTGCCTGCTCGGGGATCCTTTTCAACCACGAATCCCCCCTTAGGGGAACGGAGTTCGTAACTAGGAAGGTTAGCCTTGCGGTGGCAAGGATAAAGTACGGGAAACAAGACAAACTCGTTGTAGGGAACCTTGATGCTAAAAGGGATTGGGGGTATGCCCCAGAGTACGTTTATGGTATGTACCTTATGCTTCAGAACGATAAACCGGATGATTTTGTCTTGGCTACCGGTGAAGCCCATTCTGTTAGGGAATTTATAGAGGAGGCGTTTAGGGTGGCGGGCTTTGAGATATATTGGGAGGGTAAGGGATTGGAGGAAAAAGGGAGGGATGCTAAAACTGGTAAGGTTTTGGTTGAGGTTTCGCCCGAGTTCTATAGGCCCGCGGAGGTAGATGTTTTGGTTGGGGATTATTCTAAGGCGAAGAGGATCTTGGGATGGGAGCCGAAAACGACCTTTAAGGAGCTTGTGAGGATAATGGTGGAGGAGGATCTGAGAAGGGTTAGGGATGGGAAAGTATAGGTTTATAGATGAGGTTTCAATAATTGTGGAGGGGGGTAAAGGTGGGGATGGTGCGGTGCATTTTAGAAGGGAGAAATATATGCCAAAAGGGGGACCGGATGGCGGAGATGGGGGAAAGGGTGGGAACGTTTATTTTGTTGGAAGTTCTTCCCTTTATTCCCTCCTTGATTTCAAGTACAAGAGGTACTATAAGGCGGAGGATGGGGAGAATGCCAGGGGAGATCTGAACGGGAGAAAGGGGGAGGATCTTTATATACCGGTGCCCATAGGGACGGTAATATTGGACGAGGATACTGGGGAAATAATTGGAGAAATCTTGGAAAAAGGGCAGGAGATCTTAGTTGCAAGGGGAGGGGAGGGGGGCTTGGGAAATAGGCATTTTGCAACCTCCACCGCAAGATCCCCATCAAAGAGAACTTTGGGAAAACCCGGGGAAAAGAGGAGGATAAGATTAATATTAAAGGTTTTGGCGGATGTGGGGCTTGTGGGATTCCCAAACGCCGGTAAAACCTCCCTCCTTAACGCCTTGACTGGTACCGGGGCGAAGGTGGGGGATTGGGAATTTACAACCCTTTCCCCGAACCTTGGGGTAATTAGGTCCCCATATTGCGAAATAACCGTGGGAGATATTCCGGGTATAATAGAGGGGGCTTCGGAAGGTAGGGGTTTAGGTTTGGAATTCTTGAAACACCTTGATAGGGTTAGGATGCTTATGTTCGTCCTTGACGGAACGCGGGATCCCATAAGACAGTACGAGGTCCTGGTTCGTGAAATAGGGAAGTTCAGGGGGGAAATTTTAGAGAAACCGAGGATAATTGTTTTAAACAAAATAGACCTTCTGGACGAAATTCCAAACTTACCCTTTGAATTTTTCCTAGTAAGCGCAAAAACTGGGGAAGGGATAGAAGAGCTTAGGAAAACCCTAATTAACCTTCTATGCCTTCAAGGATGATGTTTAGTATATCCTCCCTGATGTTTGGGTTGAAACTTCTTATCCCAAATTTATCCTTCCCTTCAAGCCTTATCTCTTTTGGATCCTCAACGAACCTTAAAAGGCCCATCTCCGAAAGTTTTTTATCCAAATATCCGGGTTGGGGTAAGACGGAATAGGCCGGAGTTCCGAGGATAACCGCCTCCCTCGTCATAGTACCACCCCCACCGACAAATATGTCCGCCCAAAATATAAGCTGGGGTGCGGGTACGGGTTTTTTCAAGCTCTCTATCCCAAGATCTTTGCAGATTTTTTCATCCTCGGGATTCCTTGGTAAAACCCTCACATCCGCCCCCTTGTTTTTTAAATACACTAAAGTCTCCCAAAATATCCCATACCCCTTTTGGTATAGGGATGAGGTTGACGGTGGCCTTGAGAAGACGAAGGGCCTCTTTATGTTGAAAATCCTAGGAACTTCTGGGTCAGGCTTAAAGTCCAAAAGGTACATTTCCTCTTTTAACCCCCTGTACCTTTTAACCCTCCTTGCACCAAAATACCTGAGCGCCTCCTCGGGGAACCATTCCTGAACAACTACAAGGTCCGAAAGCCTAAAGGCAAGATGATTCGCAATTTGCTTATCGTAATCCATAAAAGTTATGTTCTTTATGCGGTATATCTTGCTTGCGACTATTTGGTCGTAGGAGTTGTGGGAAACCGCCAAGGCAACCCTCTTCCCCTTCAAAATTTCCCCAAACTTCCAAACCCTCTCCACCATCGATCTTACCTTCCCCAATTTCCCTTTACCCCCGTGTTTCCCCACCAAAACGAACTCCATCCCGAAGGACCTTAAAAGATCCAAGGTTTCCGAAAAATCCCTTGCGGTTATTAGTATATCAAAATCCTTGATTGAGGATATTACAGGCTTGAAAAACATTACGTGGGGGGAGTTTGCTAGATCAAACCATATTACCCCACGCATTTTATTACAAGCAGGGTTATATCGTCGGACTGGGGGGTACCCCCAACAAAATCCTTAACCGCCTCCAAGATCCCACCTTTTATTTTTTCCGCGGAGTATTCACTTTTTGCTAACGATTCCGCAATTTTCAGGAGCCTATCCTCCCCGAATTGATCTTTTCGGAAGTTTTCCGCCTCCGTTATCCCATCCGAATAAAGTATTAAAACGTCCCCCCTTTCAAGCTCCAAAGGGTATTCCTCAAGGTTTTTATCCACATCCTCCAAACTTAACACGGAAAGGCCCAACGGTACCCCCTTCATCTCCAACATAAAGGCTTTTCCCATACTAGCCCTGTATAGGATCGGTGGGTTATGTCCCGCGGAAGCTAAGGTTATACTCCTTCCTTTTATAGCACCTATACAGGTGGTAATATACATATCCTCGGGTATTTCTCCAATAAGGCTCTCATGGGCCCTAAGGAGGAGCTCTTTTGGTGAAGAGAATATGGGGGATTCGGAGTGTATCACAGACCTAAACATAACGACTACCAGGGAGCCCGCAACCCCCTTACCCGAAACATCCGCAACCAAAAACCCCACCTTCCCATCCCTCATACGGAAAAAGTCGTAATAGTCCCCCCCTACCAAGAGGGCGGGTTGGAAGGTTACCGCTATCTCAAATCCTTCCAACTTTGGTATAACCCTCGGAAGGAGGGCACTTTGTATCCTCCTGGCAAGTTCCACCTCTTGCCTGAACTTCTCCGTCTCCAACAGCCTATCCTGGACCTCCTTGAGTTTAACCGCCATATTCTCCACCGCTCTGGCTATTATTCCTATCTCGTCGTTTGAAGAGACCCTAACTTTATGCTCCAAGTTTCCCTCACCTATCACCCTCATATCCTCGAGCAATATCCCTATGTTCTTCGTTAGAAGGTTGGTAAATAACATGGTTGCAACTAGCCCCACGACTATCGTAATAAAAGCTGTTGCACCCAAAATAAAAAGAATATTTCTCCTCGCCTCATCAATATCCCTCTTCGACAGGGTGAGAAAGACCTTCCCTATCTCCCTCTTCCTTATCCTATCAAACATCTGCGATACAAAGACCATTCCCCTTTCGCTCTCGTATATTTCCGCTTTTAAATTTGATATAGAATCAAAAACCGTTCTGTATGGTCTTGAAACCTTTAGATCGTAAGTTCTGCCCCTTAGTAGGATGCTGTCACTGTGGGATACTATCTTTCCGTTTCCGTCCGTCACAACCGCGGATATAACGCCTGGGTTTGACCTCTTTAAGGAAGCTGTCAGGCTAACTAAGGTTAAATCGTCCTCCTGCAGGTAAGCTTCCACCGCTTGGCTTGAAAGGAAAAAAGCTAAGGATATTCCCCTAAGCTCTATTTGGTTTCTTACCTTCTGGGATACCGTATTCGTTATTATGATGAATGAAGCCGATATGGCAAGAATCAGAATTAAGCCGAATATCAGGAAGAGCTTGAAAGAAAGCCCGAGCCCTTTCATTTAAACCTCTTTATAGCCACGAAGTACTTCCCACCCCTAACCTTCTTCCAATATGCCTTATCCGCGAGGCGGGAGATTATGGACAGACCCATACCCCCTATCTTGTTCGTCTTCTGCAGGTACTCGTAGATATTCAGGTGGTAATCCTTAAGATTTGTAGGTATTCCCTCCGGCATTTCACCCCTATCAAAAACCGTCAGAACAAAGTATCTTTTCCCTTTCCTATCGTCTATGTAAAGGGTGATCTTAACTATATCCTGCTTCCCCTCCGGGTAAGCGTGCCTTAGTGCGTTTGACAAAGCTTCGTCAAATATCGTCATCATATCCTCTGTTATTTTCTCATCTTTTGAAAACCAACTTATCAATTCACTAAAGAACCTCCTCGCCTCGGAAATGTGGGATATTAGATCGCTTGACATCTCAAGGCTTAAAATTTTTTGCCTCAAGGTATGGGTATTATAAATCCGTTTTCACCTTTTCGCCAACTTTTATGAAAACCCCTTCAAACAGGTGCCTCTTTATCTTCCTCGTTGTGGTTTTTGGGAATTCTTCGTATCTTAAAGCAAACCTTTTGATCCTCTTGTATGGCGCCAGGTCCTTGCTGAGCCTCTCTATCTCCTTTGAGATTAGCTCGTAAATAAAATCGTCGTCGGGAACCCTTCCCATCTTGTGGGCTATGCTCCTGACCTCGTCCAGATTCGGATAAACGAGAGCTTGGACCTCCTCCTCTCCTGTCTCCGGGTTTATCGCTCCGAAAACAAGCACCTCCTCAATATAGGGCGATTCCGTGAGCTTGTTTTCTATCTCCTCAGGATATATGTTCTTTCCGCCTTTCGTCACTATAACCGCTTTCTTCCTTCCGGTTATGTAAAGGTATCCGTCCTCGTCAAAGTACCCAATATCCCCCGTCAAAAACCACCCATCGTAAAAAACTTCCTTCGTAGCCTTCTCGTTCTTGTAATATCCTTTCATAACCATAGGTCCTTTTGCCGCTATCTCGCCCTCCCCCCTCTCGTTCACCTCAAAGAGCCTTATTTCTACCCCTGGTATTGGAAGTCCCACGGATTTGTTCCTTGGAGAATGGGGAGGATTGAGGGTCAATATGGGTGAGGTTTCGGAAAGTCCATAACCCTGAAGTATAGGAAATCCGAGATCCTCCAAGCCCTTTGATACCCACTCGGGAAGCGCAGCACCGCCCGATATCACATACCTCACCCTATCCAGCCCCAAAGACGCC
>Ga0326760_1000996_pt1 | contig 13187 bp, 10 predicted proteins | sample GCREP_S_FD_207668 | JGI IMG/M metagenome (GOLD analysis project Ga0326760, IMG submission 207668) | Hot spring sediment microbial communities from Geyser Creek Basin, Yellowstone National Park, WY, United States - GCR.EP_S | ecosystem: Environmental > Aquatic > Thermal springs > Near-boiling... | reverse complement strand
AGAGAGGCGACCGCCCCGGCGAGGAGGGCGGCGTAGAGGAGGACAACTGCTGGGATCTCCATCACCTCACCACGGCGGTTCTGTTATATATCTTTATAAACACTCCGCCATCGCTGTATATACACTGCTGCGTGCCTGTGATGCGGATGCAGAAACTACAGGCGCGGAAGCCGGCGGGCGGCGGTATCGTGATTTCTCTCACGTCGATTACCTCTATCTTCAGAGGCCCTCCGTACACAACTTCTGCCACGTTGGTTATGTTGGTGAAGGTGGCAGTCACGTATCTGACCTTGTAGAGTTGCACCGCGGCGGCCCAGCTCCCTACGGGCTCGGCCTGCCCTCCCTCAAACGCGGCGCTCAGCGTGCCCCCGCGGATGCCCCTCAGCTCGCCGGGCGGGGACGGGAGCACGTACCAGACCCTGAAGCGGCGAATCTCGCTTGAGCAGTTGGTGACAGCCTCGACCCGGACCGAGGCGAAGTAGGCGGCTTGTCTAAAGTTTATCACATTGCCGGTTTCTACCATCTGCCAAGCAGGCTCTGTCCTCTCGGCGGAGGACAGTAAGGGGGCTATGAACGAAAAAACTAGAAAAGCAACCGCGACGAGAAGTGAGAAAAAAATTACTGCCGGTATTACATCCATCACCTAACAGTTACGGGGTAGAGATCACTCCTTTCTTTAATATCCCCTTTCTTGTAATAAACTGCAACGTAGTAGGTAACGCCTGGCTGTAGTTGTTTGTCACTGAGTGTTCCAGTAATCGTTATTGAAGAACCTGGTGAGAGAACTGGCTTGGATTGGCCTCCTGTGCTGGATTGGCCGCCTGTGCTACCTTGGGTAGACGTTATGGTGATGGATACGCCTTGGTTTTCGAGATCTGGTCCGAAGATCCGTGCCTCTTCAATTATGGTTGAGGCTCCGCCGATTTCTCTTACTGTAATTGAAACGTCGTATATCTGACCTATTTTTGTTATTGTTGCTTTTTCTATTACTACCTTTGGTTGTGGTGGGCTGATGATTCCACTCATCATGCCCCAGAACATGAGCACGGCCGCGATTCCTATTACTGTGAGGAGCACGGCAACTACCACGCCGCTGATGCCTCTGAGTTTTTTCTGACTTGGGCTTTGCATACTGTTTATTCTTTGGCGTATTTTAAGTTTTTGTGCCGTGTAAATTGAGGATTTGGGGCTGTAAATGTTTTTAATTTGTTTATTGTGTGTTTTATGCGGTTTCGTGGCTTGAGGGTTGGCTTGTCTGGCGTGAGGGGGCGCGGTGGGAAGAAGGGTGGAGGCGAGGCGGAGGAGGGGGTGGGCGTGTCTGGTGTGAAGGTGTGGAGGGGGGTGCCGGAGGGGCGTGTGGTGAAGCAGTACAGCGTCGGCCCTACCAAAATATATATAGTGGAAAGCGGCGCTTTTTATAAGTACGTTGTGGCGGATCCGGAGGTCGATGGGCGTGCGTTGAGGAGGCTGGGGGAGGCGTTGGAGAAGTTTGTGCAGAGCGTCGATCCGAGCCTCTTCCTAGACGTGGGGAGGAGGGAGGAGGCTTTGAAGGTGCTTAGGTCTGGCTTGGCTAAGTTTGGTGTGCGGGATGATACGTTGCTGTATTTCGCGGAGCGGGAGCTGTTGGGGTTTGGGCCTCTTGATCCGGTTCTGCGGGATAGGCAACTGGAGAACGTGGAGTGTAAGGGCCCGGGGATGCCGCTTAACGTGGTACATGTGGAGTTCGACCGTATCGAGACCAACATGGTGTTCAGCGAGCCGGAGCTGGATAGCTTGGTGCAGCGCCTCGTCTTTAAGGCGGGTAAGTCTTGTAGCGCCGCCTCGCCCAAGGTGGACAACGCGCTTCTGCCCGGCGTGGGGAGGCTCACTGCGACCTGCGGGAGGGAGATCTCGGGTGGTAGCTCCTTCGTTGTGAGGATCTTTCCTGAGAGGCCTTGGACTGTGCTGGGGCTTCTGGAGTGCAACACGCTGTCGCCGGAGGTGGCGGCGTACCTCTGGCTGGCTGTGGAGTACAAGATGCCCATCCTCATCGCTGGGGAGATGGGGAGCGGCAAGACGAGCTACGCCAACGCCATCTTGGGCCTGGCGCCGCCGAATAGGCGTATAGGGACGGCCGAGGACGTGCCTGAGTTCAACATCCCGCATCTGAATTGGCAGAAGTATCTGACCGACGAGAGGAGAGGGATCGACCTCTTCGAGCTTGTCAAGCTCCTTCTGAGGGCCAACGTGGACTACGTGGTCATCAATGAGATCAGAGGCGCCGAGGAGTCCCGGGCGTGGTTTCAAGCCATCTCCACGGGCCACGGCGGCGTGACGACAATACACGCCGACACCGTCGAGAGCGTGTTTAACAGGCTGGACAACCTCGGCATACCGCCTGAGTATCTGACCTCGCTGGCCCTCGTGGTGTTTATCGGCAGGTTTAAGATCGGGGGGAGGATCCAGAGGAGGACGCAGTACGTCTTCGACATTATCGACCCCAAGGCTAGGCAGTACGCGCCTATATTTACCTACCGCGCCGAGACCGACGGCTACGAGACGCAAGACCTCGCCTCGGCCCGGACCACTAAGCGCATCTTAGAACTGGCGAAGTGGGATGTCCGGAGGTTTGTGGAGGAATACGAGAGGAGGGTGGAGTTCCTGCGCCGTCTCCTCTGTCTGCACCGCAACTCCCCCATCAACGACGTTAGGGTCTTGGCCGAGCACTTCGCCAGGTTCTACCAGGGCTACATGCCCAAGGTTCCGCCGGTATGTGAAGGGCCGGGGGACGAGAAAGACGACGGGAAGCCGCCGCCGCGTAAGGCTGATTGGGTTGTGAACTTCCGAATGCCTGCCGGCCCCAAGAGGGTTAGGCTGAGGGCTGTGGCGGCGCCGGGGACCCGCCTAGAGATTGTCGAGGTTAACGGGAGGCCTGTGGGTGGGGCTGAGGCTGAGGTGGAGGTGGCTGAGTCGTCTCTCTCGGTGTCGGCGGTGGGCTCCGGCCAGTTGTTCTACGAGGTGGAGATGGGCGGCAGGGTTGTAGGCAGAGGCGCAGTCGGCCTAATGAGGCAGAGGCCGTTGCCTAGGAGGGATTTGGTGGATATGGGCGAGAGGAAGGTGTTGGACGAGGAGGAGACGAAGGTTGTGGAGGAGACCGTGGTGTTGGGGGAGCAAGCCCCTCCGCCGCAGGCGCCTAGGCTTTGCCTTAAGGTGGGCGGGAGGTCTCTGCCGCTTGTTGCTGGGAAGGTGTACGGTAGGAGGGATTTCGACTTCGTGGGCGAGGGGGCCAGATTTGTGTCTAAGGAGCATTTCCGGGTGGAGGAGAGGGGCGGCGGGCTGTGGATTGTGGATGTGGGCTCTAAAAACGGCACGTTTGTTAACAACGTGAGGGCTGAGAAGGGGGTGGGTATTCTGCTGTTTCCCGGGTCTGTGGTTAGGGTAGGCAAGGTGGAGGGGACGGTGGAGGTATGCTGAAGCCATCGGTGGATAGGGAGCTGGCGGCTCTCGTGGGTGTCAAGGTCGAGGAGGCTAGGCGCACCGCCTTCCTGCTCATGGGGGCGGTCATCGGCATCGGCGTTGCCCTTGCCGGTTTTGGGGTTTTGTCTCGGCAGTTCTTCCTTATGGTGGGCGGCCTGGCCGTCGCCGCGCTGTCGGTGGTGTTTTTGTTTTACCCCGTGTTTGAGATCAGGAGCAAGATCGGGAGGGTGGAGGGGGAGCTTCTGCCGGCGGCGCTCTTCGCGACGATTTACGCCTCGGCCAAGCGGGATATGGCTGAGGGCTTCTACGCGGTTGAGCCGGGTGTCGCGCCTCACATGGCTGAATTCATTAAGAATGTGGAGAGGATGCGGGTCAAAAGGCTCATCGCCACTCCGCATGAGGCCCTGGGGGAGGTTGCGCGCATGCTGGAGGGGAGCAGGTTATCCGGCGTGTTGATGGCGATGTCTACGGCTAGGGCCGTTGGCTTGAGTCAGTACCTACAGGCACGTGACGTGCTCAAAAGCGTGCTTTTCGAGCTCAGGTCGGCCTACGCCAGGCTGGCGGATAACGTGAAGCTTATCGGCGAGGTCATTTTGGTATTTTTCGGCGTGCTTCCTCTAATGATGTTGATAATCAATTCGATCTTCTACAGCGCAGGAGCCGCCGCGCAACTCCTCGCCTACGTCTTTTTGGTGATCCCAGCGATGGGCGTGGCGCTGGCATATCTCGTAGACTCCGCCTACCCGAAGACGCCTGAGTCGTTCCTCAAGAAGTACCGGCTCTACCTCATCGGCGCGGGGATCGGGGCCGGCATCGCCGTCGCCGTGTCTACGGCGCTTGCGGCGTCGCCTCTTCAGATCAAGATCACAGCGGCGGGCTCTGGATACGCAGGTGCGGTTAAGGGCGCCTACGCGGTCGCTGTGGGCATAGCCGCGGGGGCGCTCGCCGCAGGTGCCTTTGTGGCGCCTAAGTACCTCCTAGACGCTAGGAGGAGGTGGGGCATAATCTCGGCTCTGCCGTATTTCGTCAGGGACCTGGCCGAAAGCGTGAAGACGGGCTTCGCCCCCGCCCGGGCCGTGGCCGTGTTGATCCAGAAGAAGAGCTACAACAAGTATTTCGACGAGGTCCTCAAGTCGATGGCTCGGCGCATTGTCAGAGGCGCCACCTTCCGCGATGCGGCTGTTGAGGAGGCCCGGGAGGTCCCGTGGATAGCCGGAGTTGTCCTCGCGGCGGCTGGAGAGGCCGAGAGGCTGGGCGCTAAGCACGAGATCTTTGCAGACCTCGCAGACGCCGTCCGCGACGTTGTCGACATCCTCAAGGCGGCTAGATCTGCCATGTGGGGCGCCGTGATGTTCGGACTGATCACCGTCATGATAATCACGGTGCTTCTGGGAGGCGTGGCGAAGTCTCTGATCTTCCAGGTGGCGGATCAAGCCACTATGCTTCAGTCCGCTACGGCGCAGATCCCAGGCGGGATACAGCTCATCACATGGTCTCAAGTCCCCGAGGTCTTGCGCTACGCCTTGATAGGCGCCGTCTTAAACGCCGTTGTGCTGGGGATCTTAATCGGCAAGATGGCAGAGGGGAACTTCTACGCCAGCTCCCTGTACCTCACAATTTCGGCCGCCATAGCGCTTGTGTCGGTTTTTGTATCTATATTCATATGAGGTTGCTGATTTTCTTGCTTTTTCTCTCCGTGTTTCTGCTGGCGTTGCCTCAGCTGGGTGATACTGCCACGGTTGTCCCCGACGTGGGGTACGGGGCCGAGGAGGGGACGATCGCTGTGTTTCTTACGCCGGATTTAGCCGCCCGCAGGAAGGAGGTTTACTTGGGCGAGAAGCTGTGGTTTGTGGTTCAGATAAGGACTGCGTATTCGCCGTGTCCCTTCTCCGTGGAGATCACGGACCTGGAGACTGGGGAGGTCGTTTTGAGGAAGTCCGCCACATTAAACGTCTGCGGGGGCCAGATGCTCAGCGGCATGTACCAGACGTTTATATTCCACGACTTCAGAATCGTGGAGCCGGTGGTGGAGGGCCGCAGGTTTAAGATAGTGGTGAGGGCCGGCAACGAGTGGGGCGCCTACACCTTTACCGAGCGGCACAACCCGCCGGGGAGGATCACCGGCATAACTTTTTTCGAGGGTGCTAAGGTGGCCACAGTTCTTAGGAGGGACGGACGGTATCGGCTTGAGGTTAAGGTGAGAAACGACGGCGAGCTGGAGGCGGGGTACAACCTAACGCTTCTCGTGGACGGGAGGAGGTTCGCGAGCCAGAGAATCTCCGTGAGGCCTAAATTGGAGTCCACGGCGGTTTTCGACGTCAAGCTTGAGGGTCTCCGGGGGAGGGTGAACTTCACGGTGGTGCTAAGCGGCGTTATTGTAAACGACGTGCAGTCGGCCTTCTACGACGTCGTTTCGCCGTATCCCGACTTTTCGCTTGTGTACCCCTCCTCGGTAGAGGGCAAGGTCGGCGAGCCGCTGAAGGTGGGGGTTAGACTTAGGAACGAAGGGCCTACGTGCAGGCAACCAGCCGTCTCTATAAAGGCTGAGCCCGCCGCAGATGTGGAGGCCAGCTACGGCAGATCCGATGTGGGCTACGGCGGCTTCCTCGACTTGGATCTGTCTATAAGGCCGTTATCTGCGGGCCGCGGCCGCCTTACTATCTCGGTGACTTGCATCAACTACACCTCTACAGTATACGTGAACTACACAGCATTGGCGAAGTTATCTCTATCGGCGGTTGACCAGACCGGCGGCTCGCCTCCTGCCCGCCTCTTCCTAGACGGGAAGGAGGTAGCCGGCGAGGTTTGGCTCGCAGGCGGGAGCTACGTGGTGGATGCCCCGCCCGAGGTGCGGGTGGGCGACGCGAGGTGGGTTTTTGAGAAGTGGAGCGACGGCGTCACGTCTTCCACAAGGCGCATCGACCTAACGGGGAACTTAGAGGTGAAGGCCCTATACAGGCTTCAGTACTACGTCTACTTTAAAACTCCTTGGAGGACCGTGGAGGGGTGGTTTGACCGCGGCGCAGAGGTCGAGGTCCCCAGCGCCGACGTGGAGCAGGGAGACTGGCGCTACAGGTTCAAGGGGTGGTCAGGAAGCGGTTGCCCCGCCTCCGGCAGATTCACGGTGCTGGGGCCCGCCCGTTGCGAGGCTGTATACGTGAAGGAGTACCGCGTAGTGGTGAAGCTCTTCAACAACACCGAGACGTACTGGGTAGAGGAGGGAGCCGCCTTCCGCAGAGAGGTGTGGGCGGAGTCGAGAGGGGGCGTGAGGCTCGTCCCAACAGGTGCCGAGAATTGTGAGTGGACGCCGGCGCAGGACCGCATAGTCCTCTCCGCATCAGGTCCCGCCCAATGCGTAGTCTCTTGGCGTAGGGAGTACTCCGTAAGGATAGAGAGCGGGCTGGGCGAGAGGCCGCTGTTTTGGGAGGGGTGGCTACCCGAGGGCTCAGTAATACGCTACATGGAGGGCGGCTCCCTTCTGCCTTCTAAAGACGGGCTTGCGGCGGCCACCGTGGAGGAGCTCGGCGTGAGGTATAAGCCGGCGGGCTGGACGTGCAACGGTGCCGAGGCCCCCCGGGAGGTTGTGGTAAATGCGCCACTACGGTGCGCCGGTCTGTGGAGGAAGGAGGTGCAGGTGGCGGTTGAGGTTTATCTCGATGACTCGTTTAAGGAGCGGAGGGAGTTCTGGGTGGCACAAGGCGACATCCTTAAGCTAAGCCCCTCCATGCTCATGCCTCAAGCTGGTCTGCTTACGCAGGTTAAATTCGCCGGGTGGGAAGGCGCCTACGGAGCCTCCGGCGATGATATTCTGCTGAGACCCGAGACGCCCACCACACTCAGGGCAAAGTTCTACACAGACCACATGTCTCTCTACGCCGTTATAGGCGCCGTGGCAGTCGCCGTAGCTCTCGGCATCTTCTTCTACATCAAAAGAAAAGGAGATCACACAAGAACATGGGCGAAGTAACCTACGGAGACAGAAGAAATAGAAATCAAACCTATGGAAGTTACAAAAACTAGGAAAGAGGAGAGAAATTGAATATATTTCATAATTTAATTGATTTTATAAATTACACCTTTAATTGATATTTCAATATATAAATTATTATAAAAACTATTTTACATTTTACGGAGTTAATAACATTAAAATATAAAAATTATGAACTATACTAGCATATGGAAATTGACCGAGTGGCTTGGGGTTTACTACTTGTTTACGTAACTTTCTTGGGTCTGCATGCTGTCTTCTTTTTTATTGTGCTTACCACTATTAATGGAAGCTTGCAAGTATCAGCATTGTTTATTTACATTTTATTCATTGTTCTAACTATAATAACCCTAGGTTCAGTAGATTTTTCAAGAGCGACTATTAGGTGGGAGAAGCCTGCAGTTGCGGCTCTTATTTTTGCAATAGTAACATTACTACTTGAAAAAGGTCTTACAATTTTCGCATTAGTGGTTGTAATTGCCAGCATGTTGATCCTAACGTCCAACTCACTTCCATTTCCAGCATCTAGAATAGCCAAGGCTATAGGAGCCGCCGTTGCGGGCGTAGTAATATTACATATAGTGACTTTGGTCTTGGATGCGCCGGTTGATCCTCTCCTGCTACCAAATCTCTTGTTGTACGGCTCAACGGTCGCATTAGCCGCGGGATACATAGCAGAATTGCGCTTCCCGCGCGTATATTACTACATCTCGCTAGGAGTAATCACGGTGGTGGGAGCCTTTGCGATAGTAACAGGTGGGGCCTTGCTCCAAGAACTACCTACATTAACAGCTTCCCACACCTTTGCATACGCTGTGTTTATAGTAAGTGCCTACTTGTCTGCAACGCTCCTCACGGCGTTAGGCGTGTTGGCAATTATCTACCTAGTCAGAGTCCTTCTTGCAAAAAAGATGCAACCTAGTGAACAGCAACCGAAGTCTCCAGAGGAGATAATACTACATCCCTACAAACCTGACGCCACCGAGGCGCGGTAACGCTGTCATCTACAACGTGCTGAATGTAGCACGTGGGACGAGACAGTCTAGGTCTCTGTAGGAGTTCATAGGAGTCTTTATTCTTAACCAGTCGGCGTCGCTGAACGGCATTAGGCGTGGATGTTGGTTGTGGCGATTTTGGATATGATGTATTTCTTGGTTCTCGTCATTGTGCTCTTAGGCTTCCTAGGTCTCGCGTAGCCCCTGTTAAGGTTTTTGAGTCCCACAGCGTCACGGTATTTGTGAAAGACGAATTGAACAACTCGGCGAAGGAGACGCTCGTCAAGGCGTTCTCACCTGAGTGGGGTGTGGCTTATCTTCGAGGAGTGGGAGACTGCAGATGGGGAGGGCAAGTTTAGATTTGTCCGCAAGTGACTGTGTTTTCCTTGTCTCGAATGGTTGAAAGAGACGTGGAAGGCAACCGTTCTTGGGTTGCACCAAGGGGCATGGGTGGGTTGTTAATATGTTGGTTAGGTATCGCGCTGATCTGTACGCAAAAGAACGAGTGGGGTAGGACCCCCCTTGACGTGGCTGTGGGGGATGCTAAAAAGGTGTCTAGAGAATGGGCGCGGCGGTTTAAAGGCGAAGCCCCGCCGCCTCCTAGGGGCTACATAGAAATCGAGCCTTTAGACGGGGAGGTCTGTCGAGGCGGTGCCGACAGGTAATAGTGGGTTTAGATTTGGGGTTTGTCTAACGTAGGCCTTAGTCGGCGGTTGAGGGCGTACTGCAGGTGTTGTAAATATGGGGGCTCTTTGCGTGTTTGAGAGGTGTTGCAGGCGGCTCAAGGGCTTCTCTGTCTGCGGCGGAACTGGTTGCGGCGGTGGGGGGAGTTCAAGGTGGCGAACTGATTTCGCGTTGAGGGGTGTAAGAGGAGGCGGAATGTCGGCCGACGCCGTCGGGTTTTGCAGAGTCTAATAACGCAGTCTGCGGGGTAGAGGAGCCGTGGGGGAGTCAATGCGGCGGCCGGGATTCGAACCCGGGATCAACGGCTGTCTTCGTGGTGGCGTGGAAGGCCGCCATCCTAAACCAGGCTAGACTACCGCCGCTGTGTCTATTGATGCCTCTCTTTTTAAATTTTGGGGCGTCTCGTTTATATAGGTGCAGTGTGAAGATGGCCATGGAAGTGGTTAGGTTGGGTCGGACCGATATGAGGGTTTCCCGTGTTGGGATGGGGGCCTGGCAGTTTTCCGGCGACGCGCGGGGCGCCATAAGCTACGAGCAGGCCAAGGCGGTTGTGGCTAAGGCCGTGGATGTGGGCATAAACTTCTTCGACACCGCCGCCGTGTATGGGCGGGGGAGGAGCGAGGAGTACCTCGGCAGGGCCGTAAAGGAGCTGGGCCTCCGAGACAGGGTTTACATAGCCACGAAGATACACGGCGAGTGGCTGAGGCGTGTGGATATATTGACGTCGGTGGAGAACCAGCGGAGGAGACTCGGCGTGGACGCCATAGACCTCTACCAGATACACTGGCCTGCATGTTGGCACAACACACCCATCTGCGAGACCATGAAGACGCTGGAGGAGCTGGTAAACAAGGATCTCATGAAATACATCGGCCTGACCTCCTCCCCGCCCTAAAGGGCGGGGGTTCCCCTTTGGGCGGTTCATAGACGCCCTTGCCCCGCCTTCAGCGGCCCCTTGGGCGGGGGTCATGGAGCTACCCGGGCCAGCACCGCGGGTCACACGCCCCCACAAGGGGCTCAACTACGTACGTGTCCGTCTTTTTAAACTTTTCCCCATCCCCGCCCTAAAGGGCGGGGCTTTCGATTATTTGTAATTTCCCGGTTCAGCTCCTCGACTACGCCAGGGCGTGTCTCTCCCGCACCGACGTGGTGACGTCGCAGAACAGATATAACCTGGTGGAGCGCGAGGCGGATAAGGAGCTTCTTCCGTATCTCCGGCGGGAGGGCATAGTCCTCATCGCCTGGAGCCCGCTGGCCAAGGGGGTCCTCACGGGGAAGTACACGCCGGAGAATCCGCCGGCGTTTGAAGACGTCAGGCGGAACGACCCCCTCTTCACGCCGCATAACTTGAAGCTGGCGTGGCCGCTTGTGGAGGAGATAAGGCGCCTCGCCGCGGCCTACAGCAAGACCCCGGCCCAGGTTGCGCTTAACTGGCTGGTCAGAGACCCGTGGATATACCCCATCCCCGGTGCCGTTTGGCTCTTCTGGTTGTCGTCGGCGTTGCTGGGCGCTGGCCGATGCTGGTTGTCGTCGGTTCTGCAGGTTCACATCGACTAAGCTCGGCGTTGTAGCTCAATATCGGCAAACGCACAGCGATGCCGGCTTCGAGAAGGCGGCGAGGCGATTAGATAATAAAAAAGAGGATGTCTCTTTAGGAGCTTTTCCGCTATCTCCCTCTGCATCGGCGTGCCGTTCTTCACCTTATCGGCGAGATACAGCGCTACGGCCCTCCTGATTTCGACATCTCGTTCCGCCGACCTCAAGAGATCGGCCGTGGCGATGTACACTACGTATTTGGGGCCAGACCTCACTACGTTCGGCCTAAGCCCAGCCGACTCAAGCCTTTCGGCGGCGGCGAGCGCCTTCCCGACGTTGCGGGTGGAGTATTTAGCGACGAGAGAGCCGCCTCTGCTGTTCACTAACGCAAAATGCATCATGACGCCTGCCACAGTCACGGCGCCTCTCTTCGGTCTCTCTGTATGTGAGAACTGTTCCATAGGGGTCTCACCGTTGTTCCGCCTATACGCCTCCCTAAGCCTGTCTATGCTCCTCTTCTCCGTATTCAGCCGATAGGCCACCCTGAGGGCGTCGTCTGTGGCCAGCTTTATGTAGATCCACTTGTGGGCCTTCAGCAGATCCAGCAACTCGCCGTATACGCCCGCCGCCTCTCTAAGCTTTACAAACGCCTCCTTGCCAGTGGCGACGAGGGCCTTTCTCGTACCCATGCTGTGGCCCAACCTCCATGGCTCCTTAGCTACAATAACAAGCTGATAATCACCGCGCAGGACCTTCTTCCGGTCAGTTTGACCATCACCAAGCCACGCAGTGATGACAGGCGCCCACTCCCCGCGCCTGAGGTGGCCCGCGGCGAGGTCTACGGCCTCTGCCTTGCTCCACCTCTGCTTCCAGCTTCTTGCGATACCACGTATTAATACGCTTACGCCCTCACGCGTCGAGTTAACTGAATTGATATACATATAGAGCTTTCCATATCTTGTCGCAATCCAAGCAAACACCTGCCAGGGTTGTGTAGTGCTCATGTAGGGTAGGCCGCTCACCTCGCCCTCATCGCTTGCCCTCCAGCCCAGCTGAAGCAGTTCAAGCCTCTCGCGCGGAAACTTCAGCAAGTCGGGAAAACACGTCTTAGCTGTTACGCCGCGGATTGGAATGTGTGGAGTGGAGTCCCCTATTACATACATCCACGTCCCGTCCGGCGCATACAGCCTGTTTCTCTCTAACCTGTAAGTGTCCTCGGCGACGGCCTTGTACAGCGTCGTCAGCTTCTTCTTTGCTTGCATCCACGCCTCCATCAGTAGCCGTTTCAGTGCGTCTCTGAAGTCAAGGAGCTGACTCCTCTCCCCCTCCGAAAGCTGAAACGTCTCGGCGATCTTCTGCGTTGCGTATTCCACGTACAGCATCCACGCCGGGAAAACCCAGTCCACCGGCCCCCGCAAGACGCCGCGTCTAGAAACTTTCTCAAACACCTCCTCCAGCGTCGGCGGCTTCTCAACAGGCCTCAGCGCAAGCTCCAGACGTTGTTTAATTTTGCTCAACTCCATAACACGTTAAACGCCGCGGCGGCGAGCCTATCCATATCTCTTCTCTTTGCTTCGCTATATAAGCTTTCTCTCTACAGGTAAAGACTGACAAGTACAGAGCTACAGGAGTAATTATACCTGCCAGGATATACCACGTGGAACTGACCGCAGAGGTCGTCCCGCTGTGTGAAAAGGTCTGAGGAGCCAACACCTGCAGGTACTTCCCTGCAGTTTTTTCCTCGCAGGAGTAATAGACCTGTGAGCGAATTCCTGTAGGGATGTACCTGCAGGCGAATAAGCCTCTTTTTTCCTCTTCCTCTTGTCCACATTATCCCTCCGGAGGAGCCCTTCGCAGAGCACAAGGCGGCGCTGGGCGGCCTCCAGAGAAAAAAGAGGTCATTGAGCTAACGTCCTGTTCACCACTATCAGCTTTTCCATCTTTTCCTAATCTCCTCAACCTTCTCCTTTGGTATAGAAGTGCAGAATATTTTCAAACTGTTCCGCGTAGGTCAGGTCTAAGACGCCTGAGCAGGCGGTAGAGAACGCAGGCGCAACGGGCTGGATGCTTTCAGACGACGACTGGAGGAGGCTCGACAGACTCGGCTGGGAGACCTCACAGAGGATAATCTACGTGACCTGGTGAGCTCCCGGCAAACCTCCCGCAGCCGGGTGGCCTGAGCCGCCACTTCAGACGTTTTTCGGCTTTCTGCGTCGTGATGTCTACGGAGGATTTATGTTGTGGTAGCAACATATATAAGGGGATTTCAACAATGTAGCTATGTCGCAGGCATTGAGGGAGTTTTTGCTCAAGAAGGCTAAGCTAGAGTCGCTGTTTAAGTGGGGGGTTCGGTGGAGCCTTTGGCCCGTCCACCTGGTCACCTCCTGTTGCGGCGTGGAGGTTGCCCACACGTCAGGTCCGGGGTTTGACGCGGAGAGGTGGGGCGTGCTTCCCTTCCACACCATGAGGCAGTCAAACGTCATACTTGTGGAGGGCACCATCACGAGGAAGATGGCGAAGGTCCTTAA
>Ga0326760_1000993_pt1 | contig 13201 bp, 19 predicted proteins | sample GCREP_S_FD_207668 | JGI IMG/M metagenome (GOLD analysis project Ga0326760, IMG submission 207668) | Hot spring sediment microbial communities from Geyser Creek Basin, Yellowstone National Park, WY, United States - GCR.EP_S | ecosystem: Environmental > Aquatic > Thermal springs > Near-boiling... | reverse complement strand
AAGCCCCCTTCAAACTCGTAATCCTCGACGAAGCAGACAACATGACCAGCGACGCACAACAAGCGCTGAGGCGCATAATGGAAATATACGCACAAAACACAAGATTCATACTACTAGCAAACTACGTAAGCGGCATTATTGAGCCTATCCAATCCCGCGTGGTTATGTTTAGATTTAATCCTCTCCCAAGAGATGCCGTAATTGCGAGGCTGAGATACATCGCAGAGAACGAGGGTGTTAAGATCACAGACGACGCGCTGGAAGCCATCTACGAGTTTACTCAAGGCGATATGAGACGGGCGATAAACGCCCTTCAGATCGCCGCGGCTGTGAATAAAGAGGTAACTGAGGAGGTGGCGGCCAAGGCTCTTGGCATGGTAAGCCCTAGGCTGATACGTGAAGCCCTTCACGAGGCTGTTAAGGGCAGTTTCGCGAAGGCGATCACGCAGATCTATGGCTTTGTGGTAGACGGAGGCGTCGGAGAGCTGGAGATTATAAAACAAATCCACCGCGAGGTGCTGAAGCTAGACGTGCCTGAATACGTGAAGCCCGACCTTGCGTATATAATTGCCGAGGCACATTACGCCACATTGCGGGGAGCCAGGGGACTTATACAGATATACGGCGCGCTTGCAAAGATCAGGCAGCTTCTAAAGGCGGGACCTTAGCCGATAAGTTGTTTTTAAGATAAACGAAAAGTTTATATAGATAAGAAGAGTTTAAATACTCGCCATGTCGTCGGGCAACCCCCCCTCTTCAGGAAAGCCGCTGAAGCTCCGCATCAATAGGGATAGTGAGGGGTATTTAAGCCTTGTTACCGACACAGGCGAGGTTTACCGATGCCCAATTTGCGGCAATGACAGATTCGTCTATAACTACGAAAGAGGAGAGGTCGTCTGCATAGTCTGCGGCGCGGTGGTGCAAGAGCAGCTTCTCGACCTAGGACCAGAATGGAGGGCGTTCACCTCCGAAGAAAAGGGCCAGAGAGCCCGCACCGGTGCGCCTCTCACTCGTTTGATCTCTGAGGCGCTTACCACAGTGATAGACTGGAGAGATAAAGACGTGTCTGGCAGAGAGCTAGACATAAAGCGGAAGCTTGAAGTAATTAGGCTGAGGAAATGGCAGACAAGAGCTCGCGTCCAGACGTCTCACGAGAGAAACTTCATCCAAGCGGCTCAAGAACTGGAGAGGTTGAGAAGCGCCATGGGCATACCCAGGCCTTGCATAGAGCAGGCTCTGGAGATCTATAGGCAGGCGCTAGAGAAAGAGCTCGTGAGAGGTAGGTCTGTAGAGGCCATGGCCGCCGCCGCGCTTTATATGGCCTGCCGTATGATGAAAATGCCGAGACCTCTCGACGAGCTGGTGAGATATACAAAGGCGTCTAGGAGAGAGGTGGCTCGTTGCTATCGTTTACTCCTTCGTGAGCTTAACGTCAAGGTCCCAATAAGCGACCCAGTTCTCTACATATCTAGAATTGCAGAGCAGCTGAAGCTCAGCGGCGAAGTGGTGAAGACCGCAATTGAGATATTACAGAAGGCAAAAAAGGCGGGAATAACTGCTGGAAAAGATCCAGCTGGATTAGCTGCCGCCGCTGTCTATATCGCGGCTTTAATGCACGGCGATAATAGAACTCAGAAAGATTTTGCAGTCGCCGCCGGCGTCACGGAGGTTACAGTCCGCAATAGGTATAAAGAGTTGGCAAAAGCTCTAAATATAAGGGTTCCAGTGAAGTAAGGTTTTAACTGGGGTTTTTTCTATCGTTGTGAAATTGACTGTTAAAGCGCCTAGTAGACCCTTTAATGGTGGCCACTTGGTCGTTGAGGCGGATAAATCCATTTTTACTATGGATGAGAAAGAATTAGTTATGTTGAAAAAGGTGTTAGATATGCTAATAACAATGGAGAAACAAAAATTAAAACCAGAAGGATTTAATATTTACATATCGACGACTGGCATCCACCTGTTGCCGCGTTGGTGCGGCGATATAAACGTCGCATTTTTTGGCGGATTAAAGGTGATTCCCGTGTCTAGAAGCGAGATAGAGGAGATGGTCGGAGAGGCATTAAAGGCTTTGCATCTATGAATTTAATACTTGAGTTTTTAGGCTCACTTATAATAGCGACAGTAGGTATCTATTTAACACAAAGAATACAACATGACTATAAATTAGTTAAGATTTTCAAGAATTACCCAATCCCATCAACGCTAAGAGTTGGTGGCATCATAGATTTAGAAAAATTATACATATTTATACAGAATTTTAAATATGAAATAGAAACACGAGGAAACGTTAATATTGAAACTAATGGACACATAGTTAAGATAGTCTCAGGACCTGGAGAGGTTGTTATAACCTTCGACGCTTGGGGGTATTTGGATTTCTACAGGATTCGGCGTAGTGTAAAAATAGTTATTTGATCATGTTTGTATTTGTCTAAATAACATTAGTATTTGTATATCCCAAATTATAAAAAACGTATATGAGACAATAAGAATAATAGAAATCAACGTAGCTGATAAAAGTAGTCCTATGGCATCGATTAAAAGTATGAGACTAACGAGCACGAATCCCACCTCTCCCTCTTGTACAATTCTTGTTATCACTGCAGATATGGCCATGAGGATGCAACTAACTAAAAGCACGGGGTCGAATCTCTGAGCCGAGAAGAACAAGATAAGAGATGCAAGGAGCTTAAACACAGCCACGGCGGCAAGGGCTCTATGCATCTACTGGTGGTAAAGCTATGGTAAATAAGTTTGCCGTAGGCTAAAATTTATAAATTAATCAATCCCCCGGTCTCAATGACTACGGCTCCCAAGCCGCTTGTGAAGGCCCCATCTAGCATAGCTAGTGGTGGCGTAGTTCGATGGAAGACTGGGAGAGGTTTCTCCACTGCGGAGTTAAAAGCAGTGGGTCTGAACGTCGAACAGGCGCGGCTTCTTGGCATACCGGTGGATGAGAGAAGAGATACCTCATGGCCGCAGAACGTAGAGGTGCTGAGAAAATGGCTTATTGACCTCCTCGAAGGAAGGGTCACGCCGCCCGAGCCCACGTTGCCCAAGGTCGTTAAGATAAAGCGCAAGAGAGGCAGAGCATTTAGAGGTCTCACCGCGGCAGGTAGAAAATCACGTGGCTTAACAACCACTAAATATAGAGAGACGCACAACTACAAGTTTAAGAAGAAGGCCAAGGAGAGAAGACTTAAGAAGAGACACGAGGCAACTAAAGGCCTTGGCAACGTGTTGCGGATATCTAGAATTATTAACGAAGAAAAGAAGTAACTACTTTAGTTGTCTAAGGTTCTCTATTAATTTCTCTAAGGTGAGATTTGTGACTGCAAGCGGTATGTAACTCCTCTTTGCGATTTCCACAGCTAAAGGATCTACCGTCTCTGGCTTAATGCCGTGAAGCACTACAACCGCAGGTTTTATGCTTAACACCGAAGACATAGACTTGATTGCCACCATCGGCGATCTACCTGTGGACACTTTAGTGAATATAGCCGCGCGTTGCGTCGTGCTTCCATAGAGTCTTACGTACTCAACAGGTGGGACTTCCAACACAAGCTTGACACTGTCAACCACAGTGTATCCGTGTATGTCGAGACCGGGAGGAGGACGTACAATAGTCTCTGCCTCTATGGCCTGGAGAAAGGTAGAGATAGGTACAGGTTCTGTAAACTCTCTCATATCAAGTACAGCAAGCCAGAACTTTTCCTTTAGAAGTTGTCTCTCAAGTAGGCTTATTACTAGGCTTCCCCGCTCGAGGTCTGTATCTATTAAGGCTTGTACAAATTTTTTAACAAAACGAGCACCTGGGAATTTTCTCCTCCCTGATTCGTAATCGCTTATTACACTGGGTGATGTGTTTAGCTTAGTTGCTATAGCAGTTTGGGTAAGTCCAAATATGAGTCTCCACTTCTTTATCGCCTCGCCTGGGTTGTCGGACATTATTATGTCGCCTGCTATATATATCCCAACATGTTGGTAACTCATTGTATGGCTGTTCTATCCTCAATTTAAATTTTTACGAGTTGTCGAAACTAGGCGTTTTTGTTTGGGTCTTGTTTAGCCATTTTGTTATTACGTCAGCGAGTTCGGTGTATTTTTTGAGTCCTTCTAGGTGGCGTCTGGTGTAGTCTATGCCGCCTTTGTTGTCTACTGCCGGTTCTTCGTTTGTTATGGCTTTGACTAGTGTCTTTATTTTCTTTAGTGTATTCGTCTCTGTTGCCGGAGGCGTCGGCGTGTGGTCGTGTAGTCCATAACGGCGTTGTCTTTGCTACGGCGGAAGTATGTCATCCTCCACGTTACTGGCGTTTTCTCGACTGTGTTTCTAGCGCTTATTTCTGCCTCTATCTCTATGTGAAGTTTGCTTTTTCCTAGCTCTTTTTCGTAGACACATCTCGCGGTCTTCTGCGGCGTAGTCGTGGACGGCGTAAGGCTGGACAAGCAGTAATGCCGCACGGCAGAGGAATGTGTTGAGGAAATACTAAGAGACTACAAGAGGGAGGTGGAGAGGCTTAGGGGGCCGCCTCCGCCTGACCCGGCGGAGGAGCTTCTGCAGGAGCACCCAGAGCTGGAGGCCTTCGGCGTTGATTGGGTGGGCGTGGGGTGTTGTCGCGAGGGATAGGCTGGTTGAAGTTGCGGGAGTTATGCGTAGATACCAGTGGATGGTGGGGGTGGTGAGGCAGAGGCCGATAAGCATCCTCCACTTATACGTGGTGGAGGTGTATGTAAGGACGGCTCTGAGGTGTGTCTCTCGCTTAACCCGCCTAAGGCATACTGTGCGCGGAACGACGCCGTGAAGGAGGCGAGACTGGAGCAAGCCTTCAACAGATATGAGACATACGAGGAGAAGATAAGGGTATACAAACCAAAAGGCCTACTGGCCTACGCCGCGGCGGCGAGGGAGTATGCAAGACTGCTCTAGCCCCTCTGAAGCCGCAAGTGTTAGACGATTTTTACGTCTCGCGTGAGGTCAACTCACAGGTGGCGGAGGCGGCGTGGTTGCGGATAGTCGTCGAGAGGTTTTGGCAAACACTACTTGTCGATAGAGAGGTGATAAGAGAGGGGGTATAAGATTTAAATTAGGGGTTTTCTAGTGGCGTGCTTAGTAGAGAGGAGTTGCTTGAAAGACTTCGTGAAGTGAATTCTCAAATCGACGAGATTCAGAGACAGATCGATGCGGTTACAAACGAAATAAATGCTCGGAAAGCCTTGTTAGAGGAGATCCGTAAACAACTTGCCGAAGTTAGGTCGCTTATCGACGGTAAACGTCAACAACTCCAGAAGACGAGAGAGTTGATAAGCTCGTTAGTCGAGAGGAAGAGCCAGATAATAAACCAAATTAGGACGCTAAGAAACGAGCTTATTCAAATCAATATAGCGTTGCAGAAGTATAGAGAAAAATTAGTTGTATATAGGAATCTGTTGTCGACTCTTAACGAATATGTGGGAGGCAAAGTCTTGGAGAAAGAGAAACTTAAACGTGTTATTGAGCAACTTGAGTACTTCTTCGAGACGTCGCCGACGAACCCCGAATGGGAACGCCAATTTATAAAGTACATTAGCCAAATAGAGAAAGAGCTTAACCTAGTCGACTCCATGGAGAAGATAAAGTCGCACATAGCAGAGCTTAAAAAGCAGGCCGATGAATACAAAAATAAACGTGAGGCCATACGTGGCGAAATTGCACGCCTTGTGCAGGATCTCACCGCTGTGAAGCAAGAGCTTTCACAGCTGAAGGCAGGTAGAGAGGAGATATACAAGGAGATTGCGAAGTTGAAAGAAAAGAGAGAGGAGTTGAAGAAGCGCCGTGAGGAGCTTAAGGCCGAGATTCTTCAACTGGCGTTAAAACGCAAAGAGTTGAGAGAGAAGAGGAGAGCTGTAGAAGAAGAGCTAGAGAAATATCAAGTGTTGTTGAAGGCATTAGATCTCTCGGAGAAGAGTAAGACGCGTGCCCAAGCCAAAGCGGCGGCTACGCAGAGTCTCAAGGAGAAGGCTGAGGTTCTCTTCAATAAGCTAATGAACGGCGAGAGACTGACCCATGAAGAGATAAAGATCTTGATAGAGGCTGGTTATCTGCCTGAGGAGTAGTGCGTATCTTGGTTTTATACGTCGATAGAGATGGAGACCTAAAGAGTCAGGGCCTAGAAACGCCGATTATAGGTAGAGACGAGGTGTTGAGAGCTGGAATTAAGTACATCTTGGAGAATCCGGATGACTCAGATGCAAACGCCGTGTTTGCCGCCGTCAAGATATACGACAAGTTGGTTGCAGAATATGGGCCGGAGAGCGTAAATGTAGCTGTTGTGAGTGGGTCTGCAGATCCTGCGGTGGCAGATTTTGCAGTATTGAAGGAACTAAGCCAGGTGCTTTCGGTTTTTGACGCAGATGCTGTGTACTTCGTATCTGACGGACCTAGCGACGAGGCGGCGATTCCGGCGATTCAGACAAAGAGACCTGTCGTCTCTGTGTATAGAGTAGTTGTAAAACAAGCAAGAGGGGTCGAGGAGACTGTAACATTATTCCGGCACTATCTCAACAAGGCGGTGCGAGATCCAGAGTATAGGCGGTATACTGTTGGCGTGCCTGCTCTTCTAGCATTTATATTTTTATTAGGAGTTGTTTTCAATCAAGTAGTTGTATGGCAAATTTTAAATGTTTCATTTCTATTTTTTGCGTTTTTTGTTATGTTATATGGATTTGGTATATACGATTTCTTGAGAGAAATATTGAAGAAATTTGAAATAACGTTTATAATTACTATAATATCTCTATTTGTACTTGTTATATATATTGTTCAGTTAATACTTAAGGTGGATTTAATACCTTGGTATATTCCGCAACGTCTAGTCGTAGTCGCGGCGTCTACGCTGCCATTTGTGTCATACGTGGTGGAGGGGTATTTCTCAACGAAAAAAGTCAGGTATGGAGGCGTAATAGCAGGCGGCGTATCCTTTTCTTTCTTTTACTTCTTATTGCCTGTGCTTTTAGAAAATAGAAATTTTGCAGAAATTCTTCTCGCCGTGGCTTACTTCTTGGCGTCCACCTTCGCCGTGACTCTGATAACTTATTTCGTGAGAATTTTAACACGGCGCAGAGGTGCTCTGTAGCGTAGAACTCAACCTACGTTTTCCATGTCTATCCATGGAGGAGGCCGCTGCCGTGGGGGAGGTGGGTGGCTGTAGAGCTGTGAGTTATGATGTACGACGTATGTTGTTTGAATGTCCATCATGTGAAGTGTTCAAGAGGTGCGCCCTTGTTAAGTCTGTTAATGGTGAGAAGATAAAGAAAGAGAGACCTATGATTGAGAGAAGTGTAAAGACGTTAGACGCCGTGACTGCCCGTCTAATGGTGAACCTGGCCCGTGTGGTGCAAGGCCACAGAGTGTGGGAACCGTTTGTGGGCACAGGCGCCGTGGCGCATGAGGTGGAGAGATTAGGCGGACACGTCGTTGGTGGAGATATAGACGAAAAGATGTTAAGAATAGCCAAGCGAAACATAGACGGCGACCTTGTCTTGTGGGATGCCCTCTACCCTCCCTTGAGAGGAGGCTTTGACGCAGTGGTGGGAGATCCACCGTATGGCCGGCTCTCTACGTCTTCGAGGGACGTAAGAGCTCTCCTTACGTCTTTTGTGGAGGCAGTATCTCTATATGTAAAGAGAGGGGGCTACGTGGTTTTTGCGTCGCCGGTGTATATCGACCTACCTTACTTCAGAAGTTGTATGATGTACCTACACGGGGGGCTTTACAGAGTGATCTATGTGGCGAAGTTCTAGTCAGGCGGAGGCGCCTCGTAGTACACTCTGCCTTTGTAGGTGCGTGGGGCTAGCCAGTCGATGAACTGTCTCACGTTGTTGGTCTTCACGGTGAAGGTGATGGGGCCCAGGGGCGACTCGCCGACTTCTGTGACAAAACTCACGACGCCCACGTAAGCCGCCTGTTTATTTATTGAAAAGATCACAGTATCTTCAGACACTATGCCCCGCGACACTATGCTTCTTGCGGCGTCTTGTATGCCTTGACGCCAGATGGCGCTACGTAGCTTTTCTAGACACCTAACCCCCTCGCATGTGGCCACCAGGACTGTGCCAGCGTCGCTTGACCTCTCTTGGATAGCCGTCGGCGTGAAGACGTTTTCTAAAGCTTTTAAGACCTTGTTGCGGTCTTCGGTGTATCTCACCTCTACAACAGCCTCAACCCTCATAGCAATCTGCTAATCTCTTTTTGAAGCTCCTCTATAGTTTTATCCTCGTTAACTAGTATATAGTCGGCACGCGCCAATAGATCTGCGAGCCCGAACCGCAACTCTCTAATGTCGCGCATTAAAAACTGAGAAAAGGTAACGGGATCGTCTACTCTGCCCCGGCCTACCAACCTCATGTATCTAGTCCTTCGCGAGGCTACTACATAGATCAGAAACACGTGGCTGAAAACCTCCTCCAGGGCCTCCACCTCCTCCAAGCCTCTTACCCCATCGATTACGATCTTTGCGCTGGTCTTCATGTTCTCTAAAAGTCCGTGGGCCACCGCCCTTCTTCCCTTTTCTAGTCTTAGAACTACTGCAGCCTTGTCAGGAGATGTGCCCGCCCTTTGCGCCTCAGCCCTAACTACGTCTCCTAGGCTGTAGTAGCTGTATCCATAGCTCTCTATGATTTTTGCGACAGTGGTTTTTCCCGATCCCGGCAACCCGGCCACCGCGACTACCCTCTGCATATAGAACAGGGCCTCTGGCAATTTAAACCTGCATCGCCTGTTTAAGAACCCTCTCTACTTCGCCGTATCCTCCATCCGTCTTTATGCCGTCTCTTGCCATGTGTGTAGTCACCGCGTAGATGCCCGACTCCTTCAAGGCGGTAAGCGCCTCTTTGAGGGTTGGACTTTTTCCATCTACTGCAAATTCTGGAAGTCTATAGAACCACGGGACGTGGATTGAGTACTCCGACTCTAGGAGTTGTAGAAACTCTCTATATGGCCCAAAAGTGGACATCTTATGGACAAAGAGAGGCTCTCCCAGAGGTCCTATCCAGAGGGGTCCCGACGTATGTAGATCTGGGAACTGCGTTATTCTTCTCTCCTTTCTGCGGTACGCGACGTAGCCGAGGTTGTTGTAGTTGTCGTCAGCGTCTCTGGCGCCCTTTATAGAGTAGACGCAGACTCTGAAGTAGTGCCTCTCCCAGTATGAGAAAAGCGGCTGGATATAGAAATCTTCGGAGGCAGCCACCCTAGCTATATAACCCAATAGATTTCTCAGCCCCACCTCGATGTAGAACGGGGTTTTCCTGATAACAGAGCCGTAGCGACGGAGACATTTCCTAGGATAACGCCCCACCAGCACTGCCGTGTCTGTGGCAGTTGCGCAGAGTAGCCCCTCCTCCTTAAGCGCCTTAAAGGCGGCGTGGAGGAACGGCGCCGGGGAGCCGAACGGGTCTATATCTACAACGTCGCATTTGTTTTTAAGTTTATAAAGTAAGACGTTTGCGTCTTCGTTGTAGACGTCAGCATCTACGCCATTTAGTTCTAAATTCTTCTTAATCAACTCAACAGCCTCTTTAGATATGTCGTTTAGAATAAGTTTTTCCACGGATCCGCTCTCTACGGCGTATCTAATTCCTCTCACGCCCGAGCCGCTTAACGGCTCGCAGACAGTCAACCCAGTGCCGTAGCTCCTCAACGCGAGGACAGATAGAGTTCTGTTTCGCTCCATTAAGGGGTTATAAAACACCGGCGCTGAGTATATTCCTCCGTACTTTTCCGGGTCTGGCACGTAAAACCTCACCGCGCCCTCCTGCCTTAGAAGTAGGTGGTTCACGTCTTGTCAACCTCTACGCCGAGGGCGTTGGCGAGTTCCACAGTTTTTTCATACTTATCTCTATTTGTTGAGATGAAGATGACGCGTTTCTCGATTTTTATAGCGTCGGGGTGGCTTTCCACAAGTCTATACGTCTCCTCTGCCATCTGCCTACTTCTTAGTTCCTCTTGAGTTATTTCGGGCCGTTTCCAGATGTCGACTTTACGTATCACATCGGCTCCAAACATCTGAATTAGCCTTTCAGCAATCCTCAGCGGCGCCTCGATCTCCCCCCGCTCGTAACGGTACACGGTCTCTCTGGTGACGCCCAACTCTTCCGCCACCGCGCCTAGGCTCATCTTTGCGCGTTCCCTCAGTTCTCTAAGCTTCTTTCCATCTATCATTGCAGTAACTGCGCCGCGGCTCACTCTATAAGTCGGCTCTTTTCCGTTTAAGACATCTGTAAATGTAGAAAGCGACATGAATACAACGTCGTCTTTTACATAAACCACGCCTCTTTTAAGTACTTGTCCTTTTACACCTGACACTACGCATATGCTTGACACGTCGGCGTATTTGCTGATCAGCTTCAGATCTTTTATAGCGCTGTTTGAGACGTCTTCCGCGTCGGTAGCCACCTTCATTAAGTATTTCTTCTCGTTGAACTTCGCCACTAGAGTATAGGCATAGGGCCTACTCACATCTATGAACAACTGCTCTCCCACGCTCCTAACAATATTAAGAGTGGCTTGTAGAAGCTTCTCCACTGAAATCTATATACGGCGGCTTTAAAAAAATTAAAACGGTCATATCTCTTGAGGGGTGACGAGTCCCGGCAAGGCCTATAGATGACGACGCATTTCATGCGCTGACTAAACTTATATTGGCGCAGTCTTCCTCTCTTTACGTGAGACGTGTTAGGCTTAGTAATAGAGAAGTTAGGGAGTTACGTGAAACTATTAAACTTATGGCGCCTGTTTTGGAGGGGGCCGACGTGGTGGAAATAGCGCAGGTGTCGGAGAAAGAACATCTTTACTTGATAGACAACGAGCCGCTTTTCCTTAAGACTGCCCATAAAGACGTGGGGGAGTACATAGTGCCGACGCTTTTCCTCATTCATAAGTCCCCAAAGGGAAGGCTACTTCCACAGTTCCCCAAAGCGGTCGTAGACGTGGGTGCCGTCAAGCACATTATCAACGGAGCCGATGTAATGCGGCCAGGCATAAAGGAGTTCACAGGCGACTTCAATAAAGGCGACGTGGTGTTTGTTGCCGACGAAAAGGGCCGCGTGATAGCCATTGCAGCTGCTCTCTATTCAAAACAAGAAATATTGCAAATGCAGAAGGGTAAAGTGTTGATAAATCTACATCACCTAGGCGACAAAATATGGCAGATATCCCTAGAGTTGGTCAAGGAAAAAACGTAACACCTCCCTAAAGGCGTCGTCGCATAGGCACTTCTTATACCTCCGCAAGCCGTCCAACGGCAGTTTCAGACCCAACCTCATGAGCCCGTTGGCGACCTGGGTGACGTTGTTGCCGCCGCCGACGGTCGCCGATTCGAAATCAATAATCACAGGTATGTTTCGCTCTACTAAAACATGTTTCTCAAGCCTAGACAACTCGTTATGAGAGATCCCGCCTCTGTCTAGTCTAAAGGCCTGGTTGAGGAGCTCTTCAACCAGGGCGCGTCTTCTCTCTGCAGTGGCGTCTCTCCACCACTTGTCTATGTGGACACCGTCTACGTAGCGGTAGGCCACTACGTCTCTACTGTATACATAGACCCTAGGCCCTACGTCCACCATATTGGCGAGATACAGCATCTGCCCCTCGGCGGCTAGGCTACTCCGCGTCGCATCTCCACGTCTAATTTTACAAGCTAACTCAACACGCCCTGTGGCAGGTTTGCACTTAAACACAACGCTGTTGGTGCCCTTCCCAACTACGCGTACCCCGTTTATGCACGTGTTGCCCCCCTCTAGGACTTCGAGCTGAAGCGAATTCAGCTGGCGGTATACCTCTACTACATGTTGCAGACCGCCCCCCAGCGTCAACAGAAGAAGCCTCAGCTCGTCCATAGGCTACTTCGTCTCTAAGCTTTTATACACCTGCTCCTCTGCGTGTGTGGAGAGGGACGTGGTGAAAAGAATTGCGCAGTTGGTAAGAGCAGGGGCCACGTTGACGTCCTACACTTGTCCGGTTTGCGGCACTGTGCTGGTTCGGCTCAAAACCGGCGAGCTGTATTGTGCCAATTGTGAACGAACGGTCGTCTTGGTTAAGTCTGACGAGGAGGCTCAACAGGCGCTGGAGGTGATACAACTACGGGAGGTGAGGAAGATAGTTTTTGACAAAATACTTCAACTGGGGAAAGAACTAGAAAAGTTGTCTGCCTCAGAGATGATAGACCATCTTAGATCTATATCATTGCTGTTGGATATATACGAACGCCTCAGCCGCGTTCATACAGAGGCGGCCAAGACACAGACTAAGTCTTCCTAGAGAGGTCGGCAATCTTACCTCTACGACTGCCTCAACTCCAATCGCAACTTCTAGCTACCTTCTGAAGCTCCTCCATTGGCGGCCCGCCTCCTCTAGCCACTTCACGATGGCGTCTGCTAGCTCGGCGTAGCGAGCGAAACCGTCTAGGTGCCACCTGCTGCACTTTTATTCTGCCGTCCTTCATGCGGTACATCTTCAGCTCCTTGCCCGTGAGGGCCTTAACCAGCGCCGAGAGGACCTCTCGGCGCCTGTCTCTCTGCCGCCGGGGGCGCCAGCGCTGACGTAGGCGAATTCCACAGCCGCGTTGATTCTGGCGTGTCCACTGTACGTTATCTCGTACTCGCTCCTTACGCCGTCCACCTCCGCCGCAATCCTAATCCTCAACAACTTCTTGCAGTCTTGTCTCTCCTCAAGCTTGGCACCTCTGCCTATTACTCTAGACAACTCACCGCCCGTAGAGGCTTCTTTCCACTCCCCCGCCTCGTCGTCCCCCCAGTTCAGCAAATAGGCGGGCCAGCAGTATGTGCGCCAGCGGCGAAAAGTGCGCGGCGTAGAAACTATAGAGGGTGTGGTTGCCCGCTAGATAAACCAGCCAATACCCGCCGTATGTTGAGAGGTAGAGGGCTGACACGTCGTCTCTTTTGTAGAGGGCGTATGCAAGCGCTACTAGGTAGGCGGGGGTCCCGCTGGCGTACACGTCGGGGTTTATGTAAATCGCGAAGCTGTTTTGCATAAACAACCAGTCGAGGGGCGTGGAGGCGGTGGGGCCCGGCGGTCTGGAAGTGGTGTGCCACGATATGGCTCCCAATATTTCGCGGGCCCATCTCTCAATCCCTAGATGCCCCGCTATGGGGATGTTTACAAGCAGAAAAATAGAGACCGCCATGAGGAGGACGGCGGCGAGCTCCC
>Ga0326760_1000992_pt1 | contig 13203 bp, 15 predicted proteins | sample GCREP_S_FD_207668 | JGI IMG/M metagenome (GOLD analysis project Ga0326760, IMG submission 207668) | Hot spring sediment microbial communities from Geyser Creek Basin, Yellowstone National Park, WY, United States - GCR.EP_S | ecosystem: Environmental > Aquatic > Thermal springs > Near-boiling... | reverse complement strand
CGCAACGCCGAGCAATGACAGGAGAGGCTTCGTCTTGTGGGAATTTTTGCAAAGATGGCTTGCCAGAAGGTATCGCGCTTCCTTTGCCAGCCCCAACATAATCTGGTGGTTCGTCGCAATTTTGTGGTTATTGGGCATGATACCGACGATGTGGCAACTGGGACGAAGGACTTGGGAGAGATACAAGCCAAGACCGAAATGGCAGGTTATAGCCCATTGCTATTTGATGGCAGTTCAAATGGGACGCAAGGCAGGTTTGAACCTGCAACTTAACGCCACCCCTTGGGAGAACGCTGAAATTTGCGCCCAAACGCCTCGGTTTCCAGTCTTAGGCAAGAAAGCTTTCCGAGAACTTGCTGACTTGACGGTTGCTGTCCTTTATGCAGGCGAAGAGCCAGACCGAATGACTGTCAAGAGAGCAAAGCGACTTCTCAAAACTTTCCATCAACAGGTTCGCCTCTACAAGCACTGGTTCGCTGCCCCAAAGGTCACACAACTTTCGCTGAAAGCCTTGAAGCAGTTGTGGGAGAAGTTGTGAACTTGTGCAAGGCTCTTATCGCCCTTGCTTCGCCGGTTTTTCTTTCGCTAATTCTTGGCGAACGACAATTGGGACATATCCGACCTCAAAACCCTTGGGCGGCTTCACTATCTGGGCTGGATCAAGGTCAACAAGTTTGCCCACCGTCGGAGAAGGAAGATATTCTCGGTCCTTCGTCCAGTATTTGTGGATCAGTTCGACCCTCCTCTGCATCTCCTCCCTCTCTTCTTTCGTTAAGTCGGCATTCAAAAGTGCTGGCTGGTCTGCAAACCTATACCAGTAGTAAGTGACAACGCTTCCGTCTCCAAGATACGCCTTGAAAGGTCCTGCCACCGGTCCCGGATTTCTCCAACAACTCTTCGGGTCATCTATCGGAGTAGTGTATGGCTCTGGCTCAGGTTCAACGGGACGAGTAAACTTTACTTCCTTCAAACGAGTTTCAGGAGGAACCTCTTCTGGCAGTATCGGAACCCATTTTGCTCTCTTCGGGTCATCAGCGTTCTCTAAGCGATAAAATTCCGGAAGAATAACAAAATTGCGGTATTTCCTCACAAATTTGTAATTCCACTTGTATCCATAAGTGTATTCGTCAATGACTATGGGGGTGGCAAAGGATTCCCAGTCCAAGGGTGCTCTCATCTCCTTGTTGCCCTCTCCTGTGGGAATTCTGATTTCCCAAGTGCTGTAACCTCTCCCTTTTATCCTGCGGACATAAGCTCCTTTGATGTCTACCCTGCCACTGCTTGGACGACCCCCAGAAAACCAATCTCTAACCGACTCCCATAGCGCTTTCTCGTTGTAGACCGTATCCCTGTGCAGGAGAACAGTAACTCCATCGTGGTTGATGGGGAACAAGACCTCCGCTATGCGTGCATAGAGGTTACCTTTACTGTCTTTTGCTACCCGACAAGGAATCCATTGAGTTTCCATTTGAACAGCCCTATTTGGATCAGCCGGCTTGCTGTCAAGGAGACGACCGACCCAATTGGGGTTCTTGAGTCCGTGCTTGGACCAAAAATAGGGAAGGAAGAAGGCAACAGGACCTTTGAAATTGTTGGCGTTTATGAAGAGAGTCCAACAATTTCCTCCCGTGGGGACATTTTTGCCGTTGGTTTTTTCTTTCGGTTCGGTGAGGGGAAGGTTGAGGTAACCGTAGCCGAGTAATTCTCCCTTTGCCCCATCCTTTATCCGCAGACCATCCAAAGGGAAAAGGAGACGGTTACTGAGTTGGGCAACACCATAAAGACCTCTTGGCTCTTCCCAAGTTCCCCATCCACGACCGGGACCATTTGCTACCTCGGAAAAATCTGGTCCAACACCTCCCATTATGAACTTAGGCGTTTCTGTAGGAAACCTTGTGTCCCTCCACCATCCGAGTCCTCCCTCAATGTCGGAATAAACAGGGGAATCTTGGGCGAACATCCAAGTGCTGGGCAGTCCTGATTGGAAGTTGTGTCCGGGGTAATGCATGAGAAGTGGCCAAGCAGGAACATACATGGAGAATCCATACCCGTAACTTCTGTCAACACCGCCTTCAACGGGAAGGATCAAATAGCCGAAGACATACTCTCTCGCCTCTTCATTTGCTCTCATAAGCCTCACCCCTACGCTAATGAGTAACGAAAAAGAGAAGGAAACCAATAAAGCCCTTCGGAGAATTTTCGTCATCTTTCTCACCCTCCTCACTTTATTTTCAGTCTTAAGGCGAAGATTTTGTCCTCTGGCTTCCTCTTCAGTTCAATGAACAGTCCTTCTTTCTCTTTTCGCCAATTAAGTTTCTCTCCTTGAGGAAGCAATTCTACCTCTTTAATGTCTTGAGAATACGGCTTATCAGCCCCAAGAGACTCTATCACAAGTTGATTTCCTTCGGGGCTGTTCATGAATATAGCATAAAGGTAATCGCCCTTCTGAGTAAAGCGGATATCTTGTGGAGTGAACTCAATTTCCTGACCATCCACAAAAGAACCTGCAGGGAAATCCGTCGGTCCTTCTTTGTAGGTAACCCAAGGACGAGTTCCATAAATGGCTTCCCCATAACGAGAAAGCCAATCCCCTATTTTCATCAAGATTTCCTGTTGTTCCTCAGGGATTGTGCCATCAGCGCGAGGGGCAACATTGAGGAGCAAACAACCGTTTTTGCTAACTATATCGACAAGTTGGCGAATGAGGTGTTCTGGTGACTTATAATCATGATCTCTAATATGACACCAAGACTTACGGCAGATTGAAGTATCTGTTTGCCAGAAAAATGGACTAATATCACCAAGTTGACCTCTTTCTACATCTAAAACTGCTGTCCCTTCAGGAAAAGCGTCATGCTTATAGTTGATTACGACTCCTTCGCCCCACTGGTGTCCTCGGTTGTAATAATAAGCAGCAAAAAATCGAAGGTAAGGTTCAAAGACTGACTTCCTCTCAGCAATCCACCAATCAAACCAAACAAGTGAGGGCTTGTATGTGTCAACGAGGTGAATGAGGCGTTCGAGCCAGTGGTCAAGAAAGGCTTCATCTGGGGATGTGTCCTCGGGCTGTGCTGGACCATAGAAATCAGCATATTCAGGGTCATTGACATCGGAGTCTATCAACTTTCCGGGATGGAAGAAGAACCAATGCTCGGCAAAATGATAAGAAACGCCAAAGTGAAGCCCGTTTTCTCTCGCTGCCTTTGCCAACTCGCCTGCCACATCCCTTTTCGGACCCATTCGGACAGAGTTCCAACGAGTGAATGGACAGTCATACATGGCAAAACCATCATGAAATTGAACAACTGGGACAATGTATTTTGCCCCTGCTTTCTTAAATAATTCAACCCAAGCGTAAGGATCCCACTTTTCACCTTTGAAGAGTGAAATGAAATCCTTATAGCCGAACTTCGTTAGAGGACCGTAGTGCTGGATGTGATAATTGTATACCGGCGAATCCTTGACATACATGAAGTGGGGATACCACTCACTGTAGAAGGCAGGCACCGAGTATAGACCCCAGTGGATGAAGATGCCGAACTTGGCATCGAGATACCATTGGGGGACTTGATAATTCCTAAGGGATTCCCAAGTCGGCTCAAAAGGTCCTTCTGGTAGAACGAACTTGTCTATACCCATCCTCAATCCCTCCTCACTTGCAGTGCACTTGACCACAGAACCCTGTTCGTTAGACAACAAGTAGCGTGTGAGAGTTTTGGTGTTAAGGGACGACTGTTCACAACAAACACCTACAACGAGGAGTGCGCTTTTGAACAATTAGGCACGGAGGTCGATGAATAAAATTCGCTGTTCGGTGCAATTTAATTAATGGGCAGGCAAATCGGAAGGCAGGAGGTTGAAAATGAGAAAACAAGGTTTCACTCTCATTGAACTGTTGACCGTCATCGCAGTCATAGCAGTGCTGGCAGCGTTGTTGCTTCCCGTTCTCATGCGGGCGCGGGAGAGCGCAAGGCAGTCAAATTGTCTCAGCAACCTGAGGCAAATTGGGATGGCTTTTGAGCAGTATGTCAGCGATTGGGATGAGGCATTTCCTATCCCAGATGCCAATTTGCTGTCAATGGACGAATGCGCCGAAGTTTATGAGGGGCACGAACCGTTCAACGGTGTCCGAACTTATGGTGATCAACTTTTGCCATACAGCAAAAACGGTCAGATTTGGCAATGTCCCAGCGACCCTAATGAAATTCAAACGCTGCCAAATTACGCTTTAGGCAAGCGATGGACTTCATACCATTATCGCCACTATTTCGTTGTTGGCTTTCATTGGCTTTGCCCTACAGAGCCTTTGGTTCAATGGGTTCGCGGTCATGTCCCCCGGCTGGCGATGTTCACTCAACCTGCAGGCATTTTCTCCTTCCACGAATTGGGCGTTTACCATCGGCAGGAGTTGAGTCAAAACCAAGCAACAGGTCAACCCGAATGGAGCCCTTCAGCAGGCATGCAGTTTTCTTTCCTTGACGGACACGCCAAGATGGTTAGCGTCGGTCAAATCCTGCAACGCGCCGCTTGGTGGACTGGACAAGGCTGGGACTACCACTGGCCGCGAAATGGCTGGGAAATTGAACCCATCGTCGGTAAACCCGATTTGTAACTAAACACCGTGAATAAAATTCTTGGGTCGTTGCAATTTAATTAATGGGTGCCTGAAAAGGCTGCCACAAACCAAGTTAGGAGGTGTCTGGCGATGCGGAAATTAGGCTTGGTCTCTCGATGGCTGCTCGTCGGTTTGGTTGGCGTGATGCTCATAATGGCAGGCATTTCACGAATTGTGGATGCTCAAACAGGTGGGTGCCCTTACCTGGAAGCAGTAGAGGGTGGATGGGGTAATTGGAGTAGTTGCTTTCAGAGTCAGCAAGATGGAATATGGAAGTGCATCGCTTATAAATTCCCGGATACTTGTGTGCAAACTTGGAGGAGAACCTTATGCAAGCCTTATGGGACAGACCCTACTTATTCATGGAAGCCTTGCACTTCTACAGACGGTGGGAGGACATGGACATGCCCAGGGGGAGACCCTAGATATGGAAACACGGGCGGGCAGCAAACTCACTACATAACTTTGCCTTGCCCTTAAGACCGACATCAAGGGGGCAAGCGGTGCTTTGCTTGCCCCTCTGTTTGTTAATTTAAGGGGGTGTTATAGGATGAGAGAACAAATTCAAATTAAAATTGTGTTAATTGGAATATCTTTGCTTTTAACCAACACATTAGTATGGTCTTCAGAAGGGGTATGGGAGATTGTTTTAAAATCAACATATCAAGAATGCCTTTTCTCAGGTAAGGTCTATTTTCGTATATTGCGTGAATATAAACCTTCAAATCTAAATGAACAATTATTACGAAAACATGTTAAAGATCCACAAAAAGTTCGAATAGAATTAGAGATCAGTAAGCAACTAAAATTAAACCCTAAGCAAGAAGAAAAAGTACTTTTTATTTTTGATAACATCAATCATAGGTTTATAAGAGAAGGTCAAAGGGGTAGTTTATATTGTAAAGAGATTTTTACAAAGAAGATGAGAGTATCATTCACAAAAGATCTAAGTGATCAATATTCGATTAAATATTCAGTTTTCAGAGATTTACCAAATTATCCATTAAGCTGGGAATTACATCTTTTAAGAGGAAGATTCTGGGAATGTATGACAAAATCAAGTATTCTTCAATTGAGTAAATTAACTGATAATTATGCAATCATCCTTTCACGGAAAATAAACAATCCTAAAGTATATAGTGAAATTAAAGTTGATTTGCAGAATAGTTATAAACCTGTTAATATCAAAACTTTTAATGAAAGAAAGCAAATGGTTTTAGAAGCACAAATTTCATATCGGCAACAACAAGGTTTTTTATACCCTTCAAAATTACTTGTCAAGGTATATGGTTACCCATCAGGAAGAAAATCGCTTTTGTATCAGGATATATATGAAGTAGAAAAAATTGAGTTAAATACCCCACTTACAGATAAAATTTTTGAGCTCTATGACATTCCAGTTGGTGCCTTTGTTCAAGATAACCGTTTTAATCCTCCTCTGGTTTACATTCAAGGTCATCGCCAGTTTACCGACGAAGAACTGTTCCAGATGGCAAGAAATCGCGAGTTACTCAAAGACCCAAGATGGATGGGTTACGAAACGCCGATAGGTAAGGCGACTTGGGTAGGCTATCTCATTGCAGGTGTAGGATTGATCCTAACAGTGATTTCCCTTTACATGGTTCGGCGATTTTATAAAATGCAAAGGACTTAACTTACGAACGCGAAAGCACAAAGGGAGGTAGAAAGAAGGATGAGATGGACAGCAGTTGTTATTCCCTTCAGCATTATTGGGGTAATCGCTTACTGGAATTTTAATTCCCGCGCTCATTTTCGGGACGGTTTACCACTTCGCTTTGACAAAACCATCCATAACTTCGGAGAAGTTTCGTGGGGAGCCCCAGTAGAAGTGACTTTTCGTTTTTTTTAATGCCAGTCAACAAGAAGTAGTTATAGAGAACATCACCTCAAGTTGTGCCTGCACCGTCGCTAACCTATCATCGCTTCGTTTCCGTCCTGGTGAATTCGGTGTTTTGACCGTCCGTTTTTTGCCAACAGGATTTGTGGGGCATGTCAACCAAATGCTCCAAATTTACTTAAAGGGCTTTCGAAATCCAATCAACTTGTGCTTGCAAGCAGATGTCAACCCTTTGCTCATGCCCTCGCCCAGTAAAATTGACTTTGGTCGCATAGAACCTTGGCGATAAAAATCCATCATGTTGCTCTTGAAAAACACCAGTGGCAGAAAGGTCCGCATCACCCGTCTGGAGACATCTCGTGAATATGTCAAAGCCTGCGTTGTTAGAGAAGGTGATGAACCTGCCATCCGTGTAGCGTTAGTTCACCCACCAGCAGGCAAAATTTATGAACGGCTTTATATTTACACATCCCTTCCAGAGCGTCCTTTCATTGATGTGCCTATCCGGGCAGAAGTTACTTGCAAGTGGCAATTGAGCGACACCGAATTCTTTTTCGGGTTCGCGAATAAAGGTGAGCAACTGATCCGTAGACTCATTATTAAAGGTCTGTATCTTTCAAGCATCAAAAGAGCATGGTCGGATTGTCAGTTGGCAACTGTCAGCGTCATTCCCCATCAGGCAGGTGTAGAAGTTTTCGTTAAATTAGATTTGAGGAAAGCTGAAGGTGGTGAAGAAATTAAGGGGGATGCCTATATTGAAACGACAGATAGTAAACAACCCTTCCTGCGGTTGCCGATTATTGGTTTTGTCCAAAATCCAGATCGCGAAGTATGTTGCGGTAAAGATAAGAAAGTGGGTGAAGATGAGCCTTGAAAGCAATTAATACTTTATTGCCTTTTTGCAAGGGAAAATGTGTATGGGTTGTTCTTTCAATATCCTTTGTCTTCAGTGTTTATTTCATAATGTTGCAAATGCGCCGTTTTGCCTGTCTTGGTGCTTCCGCTTTTGATTTGGGTATTTTCCAACAAGCCGTTTGGTTGCTGGCACAGAGAACATCACCATTTGTGACCCTGCGGGGCATGAATATCTTCGCTGACCATTTCACACCAATCCTTTATCTTTTCACTCCCTTCTATCGCCTCTGGGAACACCCTTTCTGGTTGTTTCTCGGTCAAACTATGGCTTTGGCAATAGGTGCAATACCAATTTATCGCCTTACCCTTCATGAAACGGCAAAGCCATGGGCTGCTGCCTTGATAGTTGTCGGTTACTTTTTCCATCCAGCAACTTTCACTATGCTGCTTTTTGATTTCCATCCCATCGTGCTTTCCGTCCCTTTCGTGCTCTGGGCAATATATGCGATTGAGCGAGGTCTCTCAAAGCCCTTTTTTATAGCTATTTGCGGCGGTGTGCTGTGCAAGGAAGAGATCGCTTTTATTTTGGCAAGCCTGAGCGCTTATGGAGCAATCGTCAAGCGTTGCCGATGGGCGTGGTTGGGCTTACTCGTCAATTTGGCATGGTTGTGGTTTTCAATGAAACTTATGGCCTTGTTGGGTGGTGTAGAGCGTTCCGCTTACTTATCCCTTTACGCCCAATGGGGGCAAACACCCACCGAAATCATCTGGGGCATCCTTACCCATCCTGTCAAAGTGCTAAAAGCAATGGTGGCTGATGAATATCCACTTTTGTTGCTGTCGCCTTTAGCGTTCTTACCTCTGTGGTCAGCGGACATCCTTGCCTTCGGATTACCAACCTACTTGCTTTTGGTGTTGAGTGATCGCCCTGCTATGCATCATTTGGGTTACCACTATTCAGCCTTGATCATGCCTTGGTTAATGTTTGCGTCAATCCTGGCGTGGAAGCGGCTCTTACAGTTTGGTAATGCCCTGTCACCTAAACTATGGCGTCGTTGGCAAGTTGTGATAGCAATCGCTTGGATTGTTTGCCTTTTGTTTGGTGCTTTCCGTTATGGCTTCCCTATTATCCGTTATGCTTATGCTTTGTCGGCGGAGCAGGCGACTGCTATTGTTGCTTTCCTAAACCGTTTCATTCCTCCCGACGCCAGCGTCAGCGCCCCGACCCAATTGGTGCCACCATTGGCTCATCGCCACCGCATTTACTTGCTTCCTAACCCCTTTTACCCACTTTTGTGGGGACCTTCTGTAGAAGCGATTAGGCAACAGAAAGAAGTCCAATCTTACCCGTTAACGACCCAGCAGTTGCACTACCAGATGCGTTTAAAACCCGTTGACTTCATTGTTCTCAAGGCTCAGACAAATTACCTACCTTTGTCAATGGAAGCCTACGATAAGTTAGCACTTGACATTCTAACATGTCCAGATTATGGGGTGATAGCCATCAAAGGGGATGTAATCATCCTTAGGCGAAAAGCCAATTTTTATCGTGGTTTGAATCTTTTAGGTATTGATGAAATAAAGCCTAAGTCCCCGCTTCAACAAACTATCCGCCAAATTTGGCTTAATCTTAGAATAAGCAATTCTTTGTCCCATGCTTCTTATCCCAAAAATTTATTGGAAAGCCTAAAAACTTAGTAACACTTAGACATATGATCGATGAATAAAATCTAATGCAATTTAATTAATGGATACAGGTGCTGGGGTATTAAGAGGATATGGATGATGTAACTGATATTCATTTTAGCGGTAATTTGGTGATTGTTGGTAGTGCAGTCAGTGGCTATTAATTGTTGGGATTGCCCAAGGTTATACGGTAAAAAGAGTGCACCAGATTGTCGGATTTGTTGTGACCAAAATTGTCCTCCTGATCAAAGAAATGCATGTAGGTTACAGTGTTATGAACAATGAATTAAAACAGGAGGGACAGAGTTTGAAGAGAAAAGCAGTATTGGCGTTAATCACTGTTGGTTGTTGTTTGTTTCTCGCTTTTCTGATATGGAAAGGCTTAGGCAAGCAGGCAATGATGGGAGAAGTTAAGGCAACACCGTGGTCTAATGACCCGTTGAATGACCCAACATACAGGGCAAGGGAGAAGTTCATCATAGACATGATAGCCCTAAACGGGAGCCGACCATACAACTCCAAAGAACTTAGATTCCTCCGTCAACTTGCCCAGATGAAGGAAGGCGATTGCCTTTGGAGGGACCACAGGGGCGACGCTATTTACCTGCTCTCTTGGAGCCCTGACCCAGAGCAAAGGAAGGAAGCCTACCATTTCGCAATTGATGGGCTTAAAGACCCATGCTGGTATATAAGGGCACTGTCAATTAAGGCGCTGGCTCGGTTGAAGACTAAAAATGCTATCCCTTCAATTCTCCCACTGCTTAATGACACACATCCTGAAGTCAGAAAACAGGCTAAGAAGGCCTTGCAGCAATTAGGCTACAAGGTCGGTGAATAAAATTCGTGGGTCGGTGCAATTTAATTAATGGGTGACTGAGAAAGGCAATGTTAAGGAATGGAGGTGTTCAACGATGAAGAAGGCAGTGAAAAGGAAGCCAGTCAGCAAAATGTTAGGGATTTTCTTCGTTGGAATAGTCTTAGGAGTAATGCTTGCTCGCTATCCGTTGCCAGCAATAGGACAATCTACTTCATGCGCAAGCTCAACAGCCCCTTGCCCTTCTGGAGGGTGTCAACCAACCGAGCACTGTGGTGTTATTGGTTCAACTGGCCGGACATGCGGGTGTATCCCGAACAATCCTTGGCCTCAACCTCCTTACTACTAGTTCGTTGTTGAGGGGGGAGCAAAATGCGACGGAGAAGTTTTCTATTATGCTTGCTGACTGGGATTGCTGTAGGCTTCTTTGTATGGCTCTGGAGGTTTCAAAACCGAGGACCACTCCCATCTCCAAAAGAGGTTAACGATACTTTAAACGAACTGGCAATTGCCATTCAACAAGGGATGCCTTTAACTTATGCTATTGAACAAGCAGTAAACAGAGCAACTCATCCTCGTCTTAAGAGGGCTTGGGAAGATGTCCTCAAGACTGTTTCTCAAGGTTCTTCCCTCTCACGGGCTATGTCCGCACACCGAGACATTTTCCCTAATGAACTGATCATCACCGTCCAAAAGGGTGAAATCCAAGGCAAGGTAGATATCGTCCTGCTGAATTACACTGCTCGGCAGTGAATTGATTGGTGGAGGCTGTTAGTCATGTTCCGCTGGCACTACGGTTTGGTGGCTGTTCTCGGATTGACGGTCGGTTACATGGGTGTGAAGGGAGTTTCGTTGGTGGCGTGGATGAATGCGCCAGTGAGGGTTATGCCGCATACTGTCAGACTGGGAGAGATGGTAGAGGGAAATGACGCATCCTTTAGCGTCAACCTTATTAACCGAGCCGAACAACCTTTGCGTTTAGTGAGGGTGCATTATTCAGTCTGTGGCTGTTTCTTTGAGCAAAAGAAACTGCCCGAGATTATTGCACCGCGCTCAAATGTTTCCCTCGCTTTTGGTGTGCGGACAGAACAACTTCCTGACCAATTTCGTGCCCAATTAACTTTCGTTCTTACCAATCCCTCCGGAGCAACCTTCACTCCTGCTGTCACCTTGATTGGCTCTGTCCGACGGGAAGTTGCTGTCACGCCCGCTTTCCTTGACTTCGGCACAGTGCTACTGGGGGGGGTGACTTCTCGCACTGTCTCCCTTCAAGGGTTGACTGGGAAGGTCTTCAAAATTGCCGATGTGGAAGCGCCGCCTGAAGTGAGTGTCTCTTATCCTGCCAATGCCGATACAACATTGCAATTGCAAGTCACTTTCCGACCAAAACACTCTCCCGGTTGGCGTGACGGTAAAATCAAACTTCGCTTGGAAGGGCTTCTTAGGCGGGAAATTATCCTTCCTTTCAAGGCATTGGTTGAAGGTGTGATAGACACTGAGCCAAGTTTTCTCAACTTTGGGATGGTAGCACCGGGAGAAAGCAAAAACTTAGAGTTCCGCATCGTTAACCGAGCAGGTAAGCCCATCAAATTGAAGTTGAGGTCTTTCCCTCAATTTGTGAAGGTCGTTGAGGTCAAAGATGGGGTTATCTGGCTTGCTCGGCTAAAAGTGCCTTCCGGAGTTTCACAATCCCAAGTTATCAGTGGCAAAATCGTTTTTGAAACAAACTTCCCTATGCAGCCATTGTTGGAATTGCCAATTTTCGCTGCTGTGGAAAAGCAAAGACTATAGGGGTGATGGCTTATGCGCCAAGACGGTGAAGCACCCCGTTGAGTTGATGAATTGGGTTGAGGAGTGCTTGTGCGAAGTTAGCCGATGGAAAACGCCGCCAAACTGGTCGGAAAAGGATTGGCGCGATGAAATGAGAGCAGTTGCGCTGTTGGCAGGATGGGCTGCTACCTGTTCCCATGACCCGCAGGAAAATTCCCGTAAGCCAGTTCGTGAAAGGTCGCATTAAAGCAGCACTGCTGCAGCGATACCGCGAGGAATGGAGGTTCGCTTCCCATTGTTGCCCCTGCAACCAGCCAAGTGGCGAAGATGTCATCGAGGCAGACGAAATAACCGTTGAGGAAATGGCAGATGTTTCCACTGAGGCAATGTTTTGGTGGCGGGTTGAGGTGAGGGATTTGATTTCTCGTCTTGAACCCAAAGAACACTATCTGCTGGAGCGACTCTTCATCGACGGCTTAACGGAGCAAGAAGTTGCCAACGAACTGGGCATAAGCCAAGCCACAGTGAACCGATGGAAACGGGAAGCGGTAGAGAAATTGAAACGCTTGGTGATTAAAGTCTGACCGAGAAGCAACGCTAAAAGGTGCGGCGTCATGAACTTGTCCGGTGAGATTTGGATAATCATCCCGACCTACAATGAGGCGAAAAACATTGCTCAGTTGATGAGCTGGATTTTGGATGCCATCCCTTCGGCTTATTTGGTCATTGTGGACGATTCCTCGCCTGACGGGACGGCAAAAATTGTTTGCGAGGTTGCCAGAAGCGATGAGCGAGTTCACCTGCTTTGCCATCCCGCCAAGTTGGGCTATGCATCGGCAGTAGTTGCAGGGTTACAGTTTGCTTTGTCTAAAGGGGCTTCAGTGTTAGGTTACATGGATGCCGATTTGTCCCATGACCCGTAAGCATTGCCGTTGTTAGTGTCAGTAATTCAGGGCGGCGCTGACCTTGTTATCGGGTCACGATATATCGCTGGCGGAAAAGTTATTGGTTGGGCATGGAAAAGGAAAATTTTGTCTCGTTGCGCTAACTGGCTGGTGCGAATTTTGTTGGGCTTGCCTATCCGAGACAGCACCAGCGGCTTTCGGTTGTTCCGGCGGAAGGCGTTGGAAAAATTGCAGTTGGAGAGGTTGAAAGTTAATGGTTATGCTTTTCAGTTTGTGAGCCACTGCGTTAGCGGTTTGGGAGGGCTTGAAAGTTGTGGAAGTTCCTATCACTTTTCGGGAGAGGCAGTTGGGTCGCTCAAAAATGTCGCAAAACATTGTCTTTGAAGCAGCAAATGTTCTAATCAAACTGACTTGGTGGCGACGGACGGGACAATGGCTTGGAACACCTGTGTTGGTGGATGCGTGAATAAAATTCGCGGTTCGGTGCAATTAAATAGATGGGGACATTGGCTCTAAGGATAATCATGTGGTGAACGCTTTCAGGAGGTGATTAAAGTGAGGAGGATAATGGCGCTTTTCGTTTCAGCAGTGGTAATGGGCTGTCTGCTAAGCAGTGTAATACTACACGCACAATCGGAAGAACCATGTTATGTCACTTGCCCACGAGATTATCCTGGTAACGATGTTAGGCGTTGTCTTC
>Ga0326760_1000991_pt1 | contig 13204 bp, 9 predicted proteins | sample GCREP_S_FD_207668 | JGI IMG/M metagenome (GOLD analysis project Ga0326760, IMG submission 207668) | Hot spring sediment microbial communities from Geyser Creek Basin, Yellowstone National Park, WY, United States - GCR.EP_S | ecosystem: Environmental > Aquatic > Thermal springs > Near-boiling... | reverse complement strand
TAGTATGTTAGTACGAAGCTTAGTAGTAGGACCCCCAATACCAGGGTTACGGAGAGCGCAGCCCTCCTTACGATGTAGTTGAGGGTCAGCATCCCGCTAGCCCAGCACCTCTAGGTACTCGAAGAACACTACGTAGGTATACAGGGGGTTCAGGGCCCTCTCCGGTAGTAGGACCTTCTTAGGGTTGTAGACGTAGATGTGCTGCATGTCCCACAGGTTCACAGCCGGTAGCTCCTCGTAGACGTACCTCTGGAGTTCGCGGTAGAGTGGGAGGGCCTGGTTTAGGTCTGCTATGTCTACTCTGTAGACCTCCCACAGTTTCTCGTCGAAATCCTCATTGCAGTACCCGGACCAGTTCCACGTTACGTAACCGCACTCAAGTAGGGATAGGTAGTCGTAGGGGGTTACGTAGGTGGGCCACCAGTCGTTGATTACCATGTGGGGTGCTGCCTCCGGGTTACTCCACACCTCCGCACCCCTCTGCTTAACCAGGTCCCAGGGTAGTGACGTGATCCTAAGCCTGAGCCCGAGCTTAGCCAGCTCGCTGGCTAGTAGCTGGGCGAAGCACTCCTCTTCCTCGTACCCGGCCGTTATCACCATCTCTAGCTCCGTACCGCTGGGTACCCCGGCCTCCGCTAGTAACCTGGCCGCCTCCTCAAGGTTCTGACCTAGCCTTAGCTCCGGATCGTAGCCGGGGAAGCCGTAGGGTATTAGACCACTACCAACCCTACCGTAGCCGTGCAGGCACGTGGGTACTAAGCTATCCCATGGTATGGCTAGGGCCAGGGCCTTCCTAACCTCGGTTACGTTAGTAGGCCACCTAAGTACGTTGAACATTAGGATGAAGTTGTGGTAGGTATCTGCTACCTGTATTTCGAAACCCCCCTCCTTCAGGGACCTGAGTACAGCCCTGGGGACGCTGGACGCTACGTGTATCTCACCGGCCCTTAGACCCCTCTCCTGCTCCCCGGGGTCCTCAACGATTCTAATCACAACTACGTCGGGCGCTCTCGGGTTATTGACTACCCTCCAGCCCCACCAGTCCTGGAACTTCTCTAGGACGACCTCCCTCTCAGGCTTGTAACTCCTGAGTCTGTAGGGCCCGCTACCCAGCTCCCTACCTGAGTTAAACCACTCAATAAGCCTCCTATCCGTAACATTCGCGGCACCGCTTAGTTGGAGGACCCTCCTGCTGTATACGAAGGCTGAGTAGGCTGCTGATGCAGCCCTCCTTAGGTCGCAGGGGCCGTCAGTAACTACCTCGAGGTGGGTTGCGTTCAGGACCCTAACCTCCCTAACACACTCCCATACATACCCCAACCCTACACCCTCCTCGTAGAGGGCCTTAGACCTCTCTATACTGAACTTCACATCCTCGGCCGTTATCGGGGAGCCGTCGTGGAATACCGCCCCCCTCCTAATGACTATAACCCACCTATCCTCAGCGACCCTCTCAAACCTCTCAGCAAGCCACGGGACGTAGCCCCCGGTCCTGGGGTCGTAGCGTAGTAGGGTATCGTAGAGGGCGTGTAGTACGACTACACCGACATCGTCCTCAGCCCCGGGGTCTATACCCGTGATAGCGTCCCTGTACGCATACACGACCACCCTAACCTGCTGGGGCTGTCTGTAGAGCGCTGCGACAACCCCGATAACCGCTACTAGAACTACCGCGAGGACTACCACCGGGAGTAGTCTGCGGTTCAATTCCAGTCCACAGTACCTTAAGGTAGGACCTTATAAACACGGCCCAGGGTACTCCACAGCCGGGACTAGCCCTTATTTCCCCGGCTGAGACCCCCAAGGAGTCGAGGTTAGTAGTAGACCTAACGTACGCCAGTACTATCAGTTGAGTTCTAGGGTGGTTAAGTACCATAGGCTTGCCATCTGCGGGAGGTGTGGGTTTAAAGTTGATATAGACTCTGTAGGAGCCATGAACGTCTGGTTGAGAACTTTTGAAGCGTGCGCGGGGTGCGTGGGTCACCGTTTCTCGGTAGATAGTGGTTCATTGCCATTCATGCTTACTGCTCTCAGGCTCCCCACCATCTACCTCCCAACGGTCTCCCCGAGCCCGCTCACCGCAGTGGCTCCCCGCTAGTCGCCTAGGGCTCACAGCCCTACGGGTCTCGGGAGCCCGGGGGCACCAGTGAGTTTGTAAGGTAAGGAGCTTATAAACCTTCTTAGGATGATTCCCCAGATGACGTATGTAACGCTGGCGTTTCCGTTTAATGTCTGCTGTGATGTCGCTAAGAGGCTCTTGCCTACCGCGTGGCTGTTCAAGAGTGCTACAAATGATTATGAAAACCGAAACAGCCCCAAAGAGCTCCTCCAATGACAGTGAAGCCGGGGGGAGGGGAGGAAGGGGGTGAGGAAAATAGTTAAAGCTAAACTATTTTACCAGACCCAAACTCCTTACAACTGAAAGCCTAGCCTTTTAAGGCGGGGATGGGTAGAAAGGCTTATAAATCCTCTTTGTTTAATTGCTATTGGTAATGAGTGTTAAGATCTGTGAGCCTAGGGCGATGATGGTTGGAGTACCCATAGCCCCGAGCCCCGTCTGGGGTAGGGGTAACGGGCCGGAGGCCCGGCCCGGGGTTGAACCCTCGGGAAGAGGGGGTGTAGCCCCGAACCTCCCCGCCCTAGCGGGAACCCCCGCACTTCAGGGCGGGGAGGAGGTCAGAGAAGGTCTCGACTAGAGGTACAGCACCGCGCTTAAAACCCTCGAGACCACCTCGACATGGATGATGAGTGGCGATGGCTGTGATAGGTGAACTAGCTGATCTACTCTGAAGCACCCACTAAACCGTTAGACCCCTGCTCACAATGTATTAATGTGGGGAAAGCAGTACAGCTGGGCCCGTGGCCCAGCCAGGACAGGGCGCCGGCCTTCGGAGCCGGAGGTCCCGGGTTCAAATCCCGGCGGGCCCGCGGTTCCTTTTAAATACCCATACAAATTTCATGGATTGTTTCACAGTTCACGCTCCCGTGGTAGGGTGTGAACTACTGGACGATTTACTGGGTGAAATCATGTCTGCTAACTCCTGGTATAATAGGGTGAATGCTAGTGCCCTCAGCTATGAAGCACGCAGGCTCATCCTCGAGCGGGTTAAGAGGAAGCTCGGGTTTGAGAAAACTCTTAAAGTACTGGGCATTGCGAGGGGTTCGCTACACAACTACCTACACAGTGTTAGGAGGGTTCCTGGTGAAGTAGTCGGGGGCTCTACGGTTCCTCGAGGAGGGAGAGTTCGACGAGGTAGTGCAGGGTTCCGACAGGCTCCGGGCTGTTGGCATTATACGTGGATACAATAGCTTGGACTACCCCCCAATACTACAGGCTAATGCATTGGCGACCCGTGATGAATACCTTAGGCAAGCACTGCTAAGGTTCACGGTTGAGAACCTCAGGGAGGACTTGATGAAGATGCTTGACTCGAGCATGGCCCATATCACCTCCCCCTAAGGCGTCAGAGTGTCCTACCCGACCTCGGGTTCGTCCCTCTAATGGTGGTCGAACTCCTACCGGGTATGGGATCTTCGGAGGTGTTCTACGCCCTCTCCTCGCGGAAGTACTCCCGCCCCAGAGCCCTGGGCTCTGCGAGTATGCTACCTCTGCGGGGTGCTAGGGATACTAGGACCATTACTGCTACCGACACTATGTAGGGGACCGCCATCGATATCTCTATCGGTAGTCCCAGCCTCTGTATGTGGGGTAGGAGTACGTAGAGGGATGAGAAGAATACCGATACTAGGGCTACGAGTAGTGGGTACCTCCAGCCGGCTATTGATATAGCGTATGCGAGCCAGCCGTGGTTAAGCCCCTGACCCTGGGACCAGCCACCTATCCTCCATAGGGTGAAGAGGGCCCCTCCTAGGCCTACTGCAAGCCCCCCTATGAGTCCTGCGAGGAACCTGGTGTGGGTTACGTTAACACCGACCTGACTAACAACTCTAGGGTCCTCACCGACGGCCCTTATGAGTACCCCTAGCCTAAGCCTGTACAGGAGTAGGTGTGTGAGGATAGCTACGGCCACCAGTAGCACGTAGGCTACGGCAGAGCCCCAGCCGGTTACACCTAGGTAGTCCACCCTAACCCTCTGTATACTGAACACCAGTCTACCGATGTTACCTACTACAGCCCCCAACCCGTAACCAGCAAACATGAAGGAGAGGCCTACAGCCCCCTGACTTACCGGTAAGGCAGTATTCAGGGTGGTGAATAGGGAGTAGAACACTGCCGTAGTTAGAGCTGTAAGAGCTATAGCTATGTAGGTAGCTAGGGGTCCAGAGCCCAGGACCTGCGATAGGAGGATTGCGTAGGTGTACGCGAAGGCCGAGCTCAGGACGAAGAAGCCGTCGATTGCTATGTTGAGGACCCCAGACCTCTCGATTACTGCGTTTCCCAGTGCAGCTAGTGTGTACGCTGCGTAGGCCGGTGCTAGAGCTACCGTAAACCAGTTCAGGACCTCGCTCAAGGCTTAACCACCAACCTCATGGAGTAGTCCCTCAGTACCCTGAAAATCGAGTACACGACTAGGGTAACCCCCATGAGGATTAGGGATATGGCGTACGCCGATATACCTGGCGGTAGAAGGTCTTTTAGGAGCATCTGCATCCTGTAGCCGAAGCTGGTTAGTACAGCTACGATCAGGGCTGACGGTAGGATGTACCTCACATCCCTAAACGAGAGCCAGGCAACTAGGATAGCTGTGTAGCCGTAGAAGCCTGTCTTCCCATCACCTATATTGTAGGGTAGTCTGTAGTCGTAACCCAGGAGCCTTAGAGCCCCAGCAACTCCCACTACGAAACCGCTGAGAGCTGCTGTAGTTAGGGTAACTACCCTCTCATCATACCCCGAGGCTCTGAGGGCTACCGGGTTAGTACCCAGGAACTTTATCCTAAGTCCCACCTCCGTACGCTCTAGGAGTACGTATGCGAAGGCTATTACCAAGACTAGGGCTACTACCACCTCATACCTAAGCATCTCCAGACCAGGTATAATCGTTAGCCGAGCTGCCTCAGGTATTAGGTCGGTCCTTATGTAGCCGTACGTATACCTCCCCTTCCACGGACCCGCCGTTAGGTAGTCGGAGATACTGTATGCTACGTAGTTCATTAGTAGTAGGACCGGTACCTCCGTAACCCTCACGTAGGCCTTAAGGACACCCGGTACCAGAGACCAGAGGACCCCCAGTAGTCCGCCAAAGAGTACCACTAGGACCTTGAGTAGAGCTGTAAGCACCGTACCACCCCCCTCGAAGAGGGGGACTAGAGGTGAGAAGAGCGTGAGGAAGAGGGCACCGACCATGCCCATCACGTACTGCCCCTCCGCACCCACGTTCCAGAAGGAACCGTAGAAGCCTATGGAGATAGCGGTCCCGATCATAGCTAGAAAGATCAGGGGCTCTAGTAGTCCGGTATAGGAGATGAGCGTCTGATACAGGGTCTCCAGGAAGCTCACTAGGTCTACGCCTACCGTTACCCAAAGTAGAACCCACGATACCAGGAGGCCTAGAGTTAGGGACCCTGCTAGTACTGTTGGGGTCGACGTTAACGTACTGCGTTTCGTACGCTTCGTAACTACTAGGCTAACCCTAGGCAGCTACATCACCATAAGTCTCTCTACGGTATCCCTATTAACGCCCTCCCTATCGAATAGACCGACGATCCTACCGGAGCTTATTACGGCAACCCTATTGCTTACAGCTAGGACCTCGTCAACGCTCTCACTGATGTACACCACAGCCGTACCTCGCTGTGCTAGGTCTCTAACCGCGTTAAGGAAGTACTCGGAGAACGCCTCGTCTAGGGACCTGGTAGCGTTGTAGGCTACCAGCATATTCCTTGAAAGTTCAAGCTCCCTAGCTACGGCCAGCCTCATTATATTACCCCCCGAGAGGGTCTTTACGGGAGCCCTAGGTGATGCCGCTGAGATCCCGTAGGTGTCCACGAGCTTCCGAACCCTAGATGCCAGGGAGTCCCACCTTATTACTGGGCCCCACCTAGAGGCTATGGCTACGTTCTCAACTAGGCTTAGGTCACCGGAGAAGATGTAGTAGAGAGGTGCCTCCGGTATGAAGCCCACACCCGCAGCCCTTACGGTCCCGGTACCTCTGTTAGTGACGTCAGCCCCCCTCAGGTAGTAGCGGCCCCTCACAAGACCCCTAAGACCTACTAGGACCTCGGCTAGCTCCCTCTGCCCGTTACCAGCTATTCCAACAACTCCCAGGACCTCACCCCTCATAATGCTCAGGGTTACCCCCCTTAGAGCTAGGTTACCGCTATCGTCCCTAGCCCAGGCGTTCTCCAACCTCGCGACCTCCTCTCCCCCACCCCCGGGGGTAGGACCTCCCGGCTGCTCTACAGTGCTGGAGGTTACCCTATTACCGAACATGAGCTTCCTTATTAACTCTACGTTGAACTCCCCCCTCTCCAAGGTTCTTACGACAGTACCTACACGTAATATAGTTATCCTATCAGCTACCTCAACAGCCTCAGAGATCTTGTGGGTTATGAGGATCACAGACCCACCGCCCTCCCTTACCTGCCGTACGTAGTTGTAGAAGAACTCCCTCACTACCCGGGGTAGGTATGTGGTTACCTCATCGACTATCAGGATCCTAGCTCCTAGGAGGACGGCCTTCGCTAGCTCCACCGTCTGCCTCTGGGTATAGCTCAGTTCTGAGACTTTAGTATCTGGGTCTACCCTAGTGCCTAGCTTCGAGGCCACCTCCCTCACTACCTCCCTAACCCTACCTACCCCCGCTAGCAGACTGTAGGACCTAAGGGCTAGGAGCACGTTCTCAGTTACGGTTAGGCTCTCGACTAGGCTGGGGGTCTGGGGTATGTAGTATATGCCGTACCTAATAGCGTCCGCGGGGCTCGAGAACACTACCTGTCTACCTGCAACCTCTATGCTACCGCTATCCGGTAGGTATATACCTGAGATAACCTTAGCTAGCGTAGACTTCCCGGAGCCGTTCTCACCTAAGAGTACGTGTACCTCCCCCTGGTAGAGCTCGAGCGAGACCCCGTTTAGTGCGGTAACTCCCGGGAACCTCTTAACTATGTTGAAAACACGTAGGATGGGGGTATGTAAAAAACTCATTTAGAGTAACCCCTACCTCCTACCTAGGTACTTCACCCAGCTTACGAACCAGTCCATGTTCCAGAGGTCGTCGTGACCTAGCCTAACACCGGCTGGGATCGTAACCCTATCCGCCTTCCTACAGTATCCGCTGAAAGCCTTGTCCCCGGTGTAGAGGCACCAGCCCTCCAGAGGTCCTGTGAAGGGTTCGAAGATAGCTGATACCAGGTACCTCCTCTCCCTACCCCCTATGTCTACGTAGGTCAGGTTCTCCAGCTTGTGGGTTAGGGCTGAGAACTGCAGGGGCTGTAGTAGTGGGGCGTACTTCATCTGCTCATACCTCCTCATAACTAGGTCGTAAACCGATATCCTCTCCCCAGTTAGCTTATCCACGATCACCACGTTCTTGAGGACTGGTACGAACTTCGGGTTCACCATCATGACCGTCCCGTTCTCGAAGACGTGGGCACCCAGCTCCACAGCACCGCTGTTGAGTAGGTACCAGTAGTCGACGTTGATGAGGTTTGTCGGGTTCAGGATCCCGCTCCTTATCTTAACCAGTATGTCGGCATATATCACCTCCCACCTAACGAGCTGACCCGAGACCACTACGTCAGGTCCGTACTCGTACATAGGTCCGTAGTGGCCGAATACGTATACCTGCCTCCCCCTCCTGTAGAGGTCTTGGGCGAACTCAACTATAGCTGAGGTATCCTCAGTGAAGGCTATGACGTCGACTCCGACTACATCGATCAGGTACCTTGCAGCATCGACAGCCTTATCGGGGGCTACCCAGGAACCTAACTCAACTACGTAGACCTCTATACTCTTACCGAGCTGCTCACCAACTTCCCTAGCCCCTATAGCGAAGGCGTTTATGTGCCTCACTACCTCGGGGATTGTGAAGGCCGCTACGTACCCTATCTTACCCGTCTTAGTTAGGGCACCGGCCATGAGGCCGTTGAGGTAGTAGACCTGGTAGAGGTCTGCGAAGTAGGTACCTACATTCTCCCTCCTCATGTAGCCGCTGCAGTGGAAGAACATGACGTTGGGGTACTTCTTACCGGCCTCGTAGGTCTTCTCCATGAACTCGAACGACGTCGTGAAGATCACGGTGTAGCCGGCCCTAACGAGCTCATCTATCCTAGAGAGTAGCTCAGCCTCACTAACCTTCTCGTAGTACGTAGTCTCCAGCCACTCCTTAAACAGGCTCTCGACAACCCTCCTACCTAGGTCGTGCATGTAGGACCACCCTAGGTCACCGATAGGGCCTACGTAGATCCAGGCAGCCTTGATCTTACCTGGAGGGGTTACTGGGGCTATGGTAGGAGCAGCTACCGTAGTAGCTACAGTCACTACGCGGGTTACCGTAGTACCGACTGGTACCGTAACTGTGGTAGCCTGTGGGACCCGGGCCGTACCTAGGAAGTAGCCGACTACACCTGCTACTACTATAGCTACGACGAGTACCGCGTACAGAGCCCCCTGCCTAGGCACGTATCACACCACGATAGCTGCGTTAACAGACTTAATAAGTTTGCCGCTCATTCAACGCGGGAGTTACTCCGGTAGGTTTTCACGTAAATACGTTAACTTCTGTTGGTGGGGTTGAGCGAGGGTTAATGCGTGGCTATATGCGGGTTTTATTGCCGGGTGCTCACTAGGTGTGGTGGTCCCGTGCCTACACCAGCTATAGCTGTTCACGGAGGTGCGGGTAGGTGGGAGAGGGATCCCGAGACCCTGGGGAGAGTGCAGCAAGTCCTTAGGGAGGCTGTTGAGACTGGGCTGAGGGTCCTCAACTCGGGTTCAGCCCTCGACGCTGTCGTCGAGGCTGTTAAGGTTATGGAGGACTCCGGGGTGCTGAACGCGGGGGTCGGTAGTACGGTAGACCTCTCCGGTTCTGTAAGTATGGACGCTGGGGTTATGTACAGTAGGACCGGTAGGGCGGGGGCTGTAGCCTACGTAAAGTACCCCAGGAACCCAGTGGTCCTAGCTAGGTACGTTATGGAGTTGACGGACCACGTCCTCTTAGTTGGGGATGCGGCGGACCTCCTAGCCAGCAGGCTGGGGTTGGAGAGACACCCAGGCCCCCTGGAGAGGGTTAGGAGGATGTACGGGGAGGCTGTGCAGAGGATAGCTAGGGGTGAGGTACCGCAGAGGTTCTACTCCAGATCCATATCCCTCTGGCTATCGAAGTTCCCCACGGGTACCGTCGGGGCCGTAGCTGTCGATAGGGAGGGGGAGCTGGCTGCTGCTACCAGTACCGGCGGGGTCTTCCTGAAGATGCCGGGGAGGGTCGGGGACTCACCGATAGTCGGTGCCGGCTTCTACGCGAATAGGTGCGCAGCGGCCTCGGCAACCGGTATAGGTGAGTTCATAATACTCTACCACCTAAGCCTCAGGGCCGTGGAGGCCGTGTGCAACGCGTTAGACGTAGCCGAGGCCGCCGAGAGGGTTATGGCGGACTTCACCTCGAGGTTCGGTAGGGACACCGCGGGCTTCATAGTGATCGATAGGCTCGGTAGGGCCTACGGGGCCTACAACACCCAGGCAATGCCCTGGGCCTACGGGGCTGGCGGTAGGATCGAGTTACGCGGACTCTAGCGGGTCTGGCAGGTACCGCGTACCTCCTCGTAGAGCTCCGCGAACCTCTTAACGAAGTCCACAACCCTCCCCAGGTTACCAAGGGGTAGCCTAGCTACTACAGTACCTACGTCCTCCCTAAGCTCGTAGGCTAGGCTACCGGCGAGGCCCCCGCGAGCGACTACTTTAAGGAAGATGCAGTACCTCTCCAGGTACTCCCCAGCCAGGTAGTCGTCGAGGAAGTCCTTAGGTAGGGGTAGCTGGATCAGAGCTACGTAGGAACCCCCCTCGTTGATCACCCTAACCTCGAGACCGCCGAACCTAAGTGCTACCTGGTCTCCGCATATCTCGCAGCTAACCCCGTACTTCATAGCTACCTCGTCTAACCTCACGACCTCCAGGAAGCTCTCCTCCAACTAGTCCCCCGACTAACCCGCCGGCGGTTGGTTATAAGGGTGGGTTGGAATCCCGTTACCAGGAGTTCCCCGACCTCCTCCCCGTCCTTTAAGGCGGGGAGGTCCGTTCCTAGTCTTTGTATAAAACTACGTGATGCCCCGTCTATCGTCACGTTCTGTGAAGGCTACTCCGGTCCTCCATGTTAACCCGAGGATTCCACCGACCACAGAATATACGTCAAATGTTATGTCTATAGTAGATAGTGGATCCTGATCTTATCCTGTCCTGGTTCGCCAGCGTTAACCATAAAGGCGCCTTCGTACGAGTCTTTCGCCTGGTAGCCATGGTGGTGCTAGATATTTATAAGTATCCTTATGGTACTTATGTCTTGGAGGGGTTGTTCGTGTTCCCTGGAGAAGATGTTAAGAGCTTTCTGAGAAGGGTCTACGAGTTTCTCTCCGAGCTTCCTAATATCATTGCTTCAGAGGATGTATGTTCTATAGTTGTCTTCGGCTCAGCTGCAAGACCTTCGGATTTCGCACCCGGCGTCAGTGATATAGATGTCCTGGTCCTGGTCAGGAAGGCTCCGAAGAGGCGTGTGTACGACCTAGACTTCATGGATACCAGGGTCCATATGGAGCTTTTCACTCCCGAGGAGCTGGATCGAATGATCGAGGAGGGATCTCCCCTAGGCTTCATGCTCAGATACTCGGTCGTAGTGCTAGACCGAGGATGTCTACCTATGATAAGGTCTAGGCCTAGAATAACTGAGTACACGATAAAGGTTTTGAGGAGATCCGTTTTAGCAGCCCTGGGACTGGCGGTAGAGAGCTACTACATAGGCATGCCCAGGGAATCTGCCTCACACCTCTATCACTCGGTAAGACATCTAATCAGATACCTCTATTCACTCTCGGGAGACGCCGAAGGCTTCCCAGTATCAGATGAGGAGCTCCTATCGCGAGGTCCGGAGGATCTGAGGAGCTTTTTCAAGAAGCTGATCGAGATGAGAAGAAGGGAGACCGATGCAAGTGAGCTTAGAGAGGCTATCGAGGAAGCGGTAGAACTGATAGCAAGAAAGCTGGGCCTGAAAAAGACGGGGATCGACGTATTGGAGAACCTGCCCGACAGACCGCATATGGTGGTTGCGTGCGAGAACGGCGACTGGCTGGTGTTTCACGTCGAGATAGCAGGCGAGGCGGGTCTGAAGAAACTTAGACTGAGGGGATCCGATGTCACAGAGATAGAGAGCATCTTATGTGATTAAGGACGCTAAATGGTACCTGTGGAACGCGGGCTGACCTCCTCCCCGCCCTGAAGTGCGGGGGTTCCCGCTAGGACGGGGGGTTCGGGGCTACACCCCCTCTTCCCGAGGGTTTAACCCCGGGCCGGGTCTCCAGTCCGTTGCTCCTATCCCAAGTGGGACCCGGGGGTAGCTACATAGAAAACCTCCCCGCAGCTTTATTACCCTTTAAGCATATCTAACCGCGGCCCCGCCACCACACACCACCTAGACGAGCCCGCGGAGGCCATGAGGATGGAGGGTGGCCGGTCTGGCGGGGTACATAGCTAGGAGTTCCTCTAACCCGCAGTCAGTATAGTCCATACCAGGGCCGCCGTACACTGAGCAACTACCACCGGTGCGGCCAGCCTAACCCACCTACCCCAGCTTACCGACCTCCTAGCCCTCCTCTCGAGTATTGAGACGGCTACTATGTTGGCTGTAGAGCCCACCGGTGTTAGGTTACCCCCGAAGACGCCTCCGAATAGGAGGAACCAGTAGAGCCCCCTAGCCCCGAGTACGTTTGTAATGAGCTTTAGGGCCGGTGTGAGGGCTACGACCAGTGATAGGTTGTCCAGTACCGCGCTTAGGCCTGCCGAGAGTACCAGTACCACAGCGCCTACCCTGGCAACACCCCCACCGAGGACCTCGCCCAGCCTAGTTATAGCGTAGGCTAGCTTAACCATGGCCCCGCTCCAGGTTAGGCTGTAGCCGAGCATGAAGAGGGCCATGAAGAAGGCTATGGACGGCCACTCAACCCCCCTGGCTATGACCTCGCCGTACTCGGGTAGCTCTACGAAGGGGAGTGTGAGGACTATGAAGAGGTAGGGTATTAGGGAGAGCAGAGCGTTGGCCTCTACGTGAGCTCCCGAGGTAGCTGATAGGAACTCGGCTAGTCGGGGACTCGCGGAGACCGTTACCAGGAATAAGACTAGGAGGAGGAGGCCGTAGATCCTGGACAGCCTCTCCCTCGGTGTTAGGTCCGCTGTCCTAGCGGTTACGAACGCCTCGAGGTACTCCCTCCTCTCCGAGACCCTCCTCTGCAGGTCCCTCAGGTAGCTACCCCTCAGGGCCCTGAAGACCAGTAGTAGGAGCCCTAGGCACAGGGCGGAGACTGGTAGGGCCCTACGTACGAAGTCGGCCACGGTAAGTCCTGTGGAGAAGGCTATGTAGATCCCTATGGGGTTCCCGACCGGTAGTGCAGAGCTACCCGTGTTCGTAGCCAGTATGCTGAGTGCGGCCAGCTCCTCGACATCCACCCTGAGCAGCCTACCCAGCTCAAGGACTATCATGACTACGTAGACTACGCTCGTCACCTCGTCCACGACCATCGCTGTAAACCAGGCTAGGAAGCATAGTAGAGCTACGAGTACCGTAGCCCGACCCCTGCTCAGTCTAACCATGTGGGCGGCTACGTACGTAAAGACCCCTAGCTTCCTGAGTATTGCGGCAAAGCACAGAGACCCTATGAGGAAGACTATCAGGGGCCAGTCGACGCTCTCGATCAGCCTCTGAGCCGGTACGGTACCGCTGAGAGCTATGACCGCCAGAGCCGCGAAGGCGCTGAAGTGCCTGTACCTCATGTCCACAACCATGGTAGCTATTACGAAGATGAAGAGCCCGAGCGAGACCACCTCCTCTACGGAGACCAACAACTGGCTCCGGGGGGCAGAACCCCTCAACTCCCTCCAGAGCTCTAGAAGCCTAGCACCGTACCCGGTCTCCGGGATCGCTATACAAGCGACTACAGGTACGGCTATGGCCATGGAAAGCGCTAGAATCAGCGCCAGCCTACGTAGCTCGCCCACCAGCTCCACCGGAGGTCACTAACCGGACCTCAGCTTAATAAGCTGGTGGAC
>Ga0326760_1000990_pt1 | contig 13208 bp, 23 predicted proteins | sample GCREP_S_FD_207668 | JGI IMG/M metagenome (GOLD analysis project Ga0326760, IMG submission 207668) | Hot spring sediment microbial communities from Geyser Creek Basin, Yellowstone National Park, WY, United States - GCR.EP_S | ecosystem: Environmental > Aquatic > Thermal springs > Near-boiling... | reverse complement strand
GGATCCTAGACGCTGCGGGCTCCCTCTCCCCGACCAGCCACTCCGCGTAGAGGTAGAGGAGCTCCCCGCCGGGGTGCTCGTTCCCGTGGATCGAGCCCAAGAACAGGACCCTAGGCTTCGAGGGGTCCCCCACCCTGAAGAGGTATATGTCCCTCCCCCTGACCGTCCTCCCGACCACCTCGTGGGAGACGGCGCCCGGCCTAGACCTCTCGAGGTTCAGGAAGAGACCGATGAGCTCCTGGTAGGAGTGGTACGGCACGGTCTCACCTCCTCCTCGACAGGAGGTACGAGACGATGGCGGACCCAGCGAACGCGGCTGCCGCCAGAGGCGCGTACGCGAGCCACGGCGGCGGCTGCCGGGCTGGGGTTCCCAGCGCCGCCGAGACCACCCAGTAGTCCCCGCAGTCCGGCGACTCGATCCTCACGCTCCTCACGAACCACCCGACCTTGAGCTCGCGTGGGGGCACGTAGCCTTGGCCCGGCGTCCACCCCCAGGATAGGGTTCCGTCGAAGAGCTTCCTCCACCCGTCAGCCACGACCCTGAACCTCCTCGTCGCCCCCTCCTCCCTAGAGTGGCCGGTGATGTAGAGGTACAGCTTGTCGGCGTAGACGGGCTGCCGGAGGACCGCCTCGATCGACCTCCTCTGCGACGTCATCCTCTCCATGAGGAAGAGGGGCACCGGCACGGTCCTCGGTCTCACCTCGTCCAAGGTCTCCGCCCTGTACCTCCAACCCTCCTCCGTGAAGGTGGTGAGGACCCCGCAAACCCTGTCCCCGAGACCCAGCGCGGCCCCCAGCGCCTCCGGCACCGCGACCTCCTGCTCCAGCTCCCCGCCGAAGGGGGTGATCGCCCTCACCACCTCGACCCCGTTCGCGATCACGCACGCGAACCTGTCCCAGGGGTCCCCTAGGCTCCTGAAGGAGATCCTGAACCTCGTCGCCGGCCTAGCGGAGACCGTGTAGCACTTCGGGCTCCACCCAGTCTTCCTGAACTCGTCGTCGAAGAGCAGGACCATCGGGCTCCCCGCCCCCGCCGGCTTAAAAATCTAGGGAGAGCGCCAGCATGAGGGCTCCGGCTAGGAGCGGGCCGGCGACGGACTGGGGGCTCTCCACCTCGAGACCGCCCGCGTACACCCTCCTGTGGCCGGGGTGCAGCCACGCCGACAGGTTCCACCACTTCGGGAGCACGACGTAGAGGGCGGCGGAGACTCTGCGCAGCTCCCTCAGCGTCTCCTCCGGTCTCTCCACGTGCTCGAGGACGTGGGAGCAGAACGTCACGACCGACTTGTCCCTGAGCGGCAGCCTCCCGTCCCTCCCCACGAGGACGAAGTTCGGGACCCTCCTCGGGGTCACGTCCGCGTTCACGTCCGCTAGGTCGACGTAGGGTCTCAAGGTGCCGCACCCGAAGTTCAGGAGCGGGAGCCCCAGCCTGTCGGCAGCCTCCCTAGCCCTCCGGAAGGCGACCCATCTCTCCGCGTGCTCCACCGCCGTCGCCGCAGCCACGTCCGCGGCGACCGCCGCCAGGAAGACCTGCCAAGCCCTCACGGTCGCCGACGACGCCGCAAAGCAGAAAAAGGTGCCGCCCCCCTTCCCCTTGGGGGCGTATGCTCAGCTCGAGGGACCTGTACAGGTTGACCAAGATAGTGACAGTCTACGTGGAGAACGGGCTCGACCAGCCCGTGACGGTTCAGATACTGGGCGCCGCCAGCAGCTCGCCGAGCGTCACAGTCCCCATAGGCTCCAGCTTCACCGTCCCCGCTGGGGCAGCCGACGCCAAGACCCTCGTGCCGGAGTCGTCCGGCTGGCTGCCGTACATCACCGTCTCCCTATCCTGCTCGACCGCGCCCTCGAGCGGGGCAGTCAAGGTGCTCCTAGTGAGACTGGACGGCACCACCACCATAGTGGTCAACAACCTAGCGATCAGGGACACATCCACGCACACCTACGCCACGGATCCATCCTACATAAGCGTGGTAGCCTGGTGAGAGCGTATGCCGCTGGAGGTGCTCAGACCGGGAAAAGCGGACTTCGAGGGGGTGGCGCAAGCCCCCTCAATCATCGTGTGGGTTGACGGCGGCACGGCGTACGCGAAGGACGGGAGGACGGGGAGGATCGTCGCGGGCCCGAGCACAGACCACGCCGCCGTGCTGCAGGCCGCCATCGACTACGTGGGCAGGAAGAACGCCCGGGTTCATTTGAAAGGCGCTCTCTACATCAGAAAGCGCATCGATCTGGGCGGCAGCTGGTACCTGCGCTTCACGGGCGAGAGCAACGGCGCGACGAAACTGGTGATCGACACATCAGAAAGCGCCGTAATCGACATCTCCGGTTCGGCGTACATCACGTTCGACGACCTCCAGTTCTACATCCCTCCAGGTCGGCAGCCGTCCTACATCATCTTCGCGTCGAGAAAAGTACCTAACGGGGTGAACGGCGGCTACGTTTTCAGGAACATCAAGGTGCACGACGAGGGCGGCGCGGACGTGTTCTACTACGGCTACGGCAGCGAAGGTGTACTTTTTGATACATGCTGGATCGACATCGCCAAGCGCGGCATCGTGTTCACCGCCTGCAACATCGACAACGTCTCGACGCCGTTCACCTCGCCGCCTCCACCGCCGCAGTCGCAAACGCACGTCGCGATCCGAGACGGGCACATCGTGAACTGGACGAAAAACCCATGCGTCGAGCTGGAGGGAACCGCCCAGATGAGGATAGAGGGAGTCTACTTCGGTTGCGATTACTACGACCCAACCAACTACGCGATCAGGATACGCTGGCACCCGCAGAAAAACATCCCCACCGAGGAGATATCGATAGAGAACAACATGTTCGAAAAAGCGGTCGTCGCCGGCGCCCAGCCAGTCCCAGTGGGCTCGGTGGTGTTCGACCTAACGATAAGGAAGAACCGGATCGCGATCCTCCGGACGGGCCCCATCGTGGATTTCTCGGCGTCCCCGACGGGGGTGTACGGTTTCGTGTGGGACGAGAACAACACGATGATACCCGGCCACGAGCTGCGGTTCGACATCCTCGCCGACGCGTACATCCACACGCACCGCACCGATCCGACCAAAGAGCCGAAAGTAGTCGTCACCGGAAGCGTGCGCAGAACCGTCATCGACGCGTGGGATCCCGCGAACGTAGTGTTACCCACGGAGAAAATTGGTGTGGTGGAGGTGATAACCCACAAGGCCCTGAGCAAGCAGACAGGCGCCGCGACGATACCCGCCGGCCAGACAAGCGTCACCGTCGCGCACAGTCTCCGCGCGACACCGAGTAAGGTGCTGGTGACGCCGACCGCGAACATAGGCGCCGTCTGGGTATCCAACGTCACGAGCACCAGCTTCACCATCAACTGCTCCACAACGCCGGCAGCCGATACGATAGTATACTGGTACGCGGAGGTATAAGAGAAAAAGAGATTATTTCAGCTTTTCTATCGGGCAACCCAGCATTTTACGGAGCCAGTCTCTCAATTTGCACGGTTGCAAATGCACCGATAACACGTGCTGCTTCAACTCGTCTTTCGCATCTGTAGCGAAATCGCAGAAGGGGCACTCGTACTTGCAGGGAGGCGGTGGAGACGGTGGAGACTGCCCTCCGATAGTCCAGTTGGGATCCCCGAATATCTTCCTGTTATCCCTATCGTACCGCAGCGTTGAAGCGACCTCGGGGAACCCCCTTCCCTTGTACCCGTGCTCGACGACGGGTCATAACCTCTCCCTCCTAGCAGCCCTCCCAGCAAGGTAGCCGAGACCGAGCGTGGCGGCGAACGCCGCTGCCGCCGCCAGCCACCACGCCCACCCCTGGTTCCCGACCTCGACCTCCCCCATCACCGCCTCCGTCGGGTACCTCAGCCCCACGTACCTGGCCCTGTCTGGGAAGTACCTCCTCGCCACGGGCACCCACCTCTCGACCCTGCCCCAGAACCGGTGCCTCTGGGGCTCCCTGTAGTGCCTCAGCGCGAATATCGCGTCGCCGATCCCCATCGAGTAGAAGTACGCGCTCTCCCCAGCCCCCGGCTCGGAGCACCACGGCTCCACGCACCTCCTCCGCACCCTCTCCTCTGGGAACCCCCCTCCCTTGTACCAGTGCTCGACGACGGGGCGGTCCACCGGCAGGACGGGGTGCCCGAGCCTAGTCAGAGTGAGGGTGAAGTCGAAGGCCTCCTTCCCCCAGTACGGCACCGCGAAGACCCACGGCTGCCACCGGAGCACCTCCCTCACCAGCGAGGAGTGGACCGCGTACACCGGGTCGGTGATGCAGGGGAGCAGCTTCCCAGCGTCCATGTTCCACCTCCACTGCCACGTCTCGAGGTCGAGGGTCAGGCCCCTGCCGAGCGGCAGCCGCTCCCCCCACTCGAACGACCTGTGGGGGGGCAGGAGGACGAACCCCGCGAGCTCCGGTCTCAGCATCGCGCGGGCGGGCTCCGTGAACCGGACGTGGGCGTCGCTCTTCACGATCCACTCCGGCCGCAGCTGGAGGGCGTACTTGAAGCCGGCGTCTAGGGCCTTCCCTATCCCGAAGCCCTCGCACCTCACCACGTGGCCCAACCTCTCCGCCCAGGGCACCACCGCGTCCCCGTCGAGGCAGAGCACGGCGTCCCTTATCCCGGACGACCTCACCGTCTGGGCCGCTAGGTCCTCCCTCTCGTCCTCCGCGACGGGGATCACGAGCACCGCGTCCGCGTCCCGGCAGCCTAGGCACAGCACCGACCTCACCCCCAGAAGTCTGGGTTCCCAGTCACGGTCAGGAGGAGGGCCAGCTCGACCAGCATCAGGAGGCCGAGGAGGCTCATCGCCGCGACCGCCGCCGCCAGCTCCGGCAGGAACCTGGGGTTCCGGGTCGCCGCTAGGTTGACCAGCGACTCGGCGGCCCACGAGGTGGCGAAGACCGCTAGGGTGACCGTCATGCTGTACGCCGCCGCCAGCAGCGCCGCTAGGGCCCAGAGCTTCAGCCTCCTCCGCTCCACGGGGGAGAGGGACGGTCGCCCTCTCTTCAACGTTTCCTCTGAGGCGCGCCCCGCTCCCCAGAAGCTTTTTACAGCCCGCGGGCGAGACCCGAGGGGCTGGGGGGCGCAGCCTTGCCTAGCCGAGGGGCGAGAAGAGGTGGGTGCTAACCCGCTCACCCCCAGCCCCCCGCCGCGGCAGTCTCTTATGCCCCAGCTCCGGAGGTGGGGTGGGGCTGGGGGCGGCCTAGGCGGCGCCGAGTGGTTCGACGGCTGGCGCGCCCGGTTCCCCCCGCCCCCGGCCCCCAGCTCAACTTTTTTAAGCCGCGCCGCGGCGGCGCAGGCGTGGCGGCTAGGAGCGTGGCGTCGAGGGTGTGCTCCGTCCTCAAGGACGGGCAGAAGAGGTCGGTCTGCTACAGGGTGATGGTGAGGGTCCTCTCCGGCGACGTCTCGGCGGTCGAGGAGCTGAAGAGCGCTCTCACGCCGGAGGAGAGGAGGTTGATAAGGCAGAGGATGGAGGAGGTCCTGAGGGAGATGGAGGGTGGCGGGTAGGAGGAAGGAGGCGGAGATCCACGTCAGGCTGACGAACGACGACCTCGAGTTCATCGACATGGTCGCCTCGAAGGCCCGCGTGACGAGGAGCGAGGCGGTCAGGATCGCGATCACGATGTTCCGCATAATACTGGGTCTCGGGGCGGTCGACGTCGAGAGGGTCGCGAGGGCCTTCAGGGAGGCGGAGGAGAGGTTCTACGAGGAGCACAGGGAGGAGCTGAGGAGGGAGGTCCTGGGGGTCGGGCGTGATGCTGACCGACCCGAGGAGGGCGGCTAGGGAGATCGCGGAGGAGCTGAGGAGGATGGGCTTCACCGAGAGGCAGGTGGAGGCGGGCGTCAGGTACTACCTGAACTTCGTCTCGAAATTCGACGTGACGAAACCGAAGGCCCTCAGGATGATCTCGAGGATGATCGAGAATATGAGGAGGGCCGTCGAGTCACTCGACTCCCAGCCTCCTTAGGGCCTCCCTGATCGCCCTCCTCGAGACGGGGGAGAGCAGCTTCAGCTCCCCGACCGCGCTCTCGTCCCCCCTAGCGAGGAGCCTGTGGAAGGCCGAGTAGCACCTCGCCCTCTCGCCGCCGAGCACCCCCTCGCAGACGTCCTCCGCGATCTCCCTCGCCATCAGGATCCTGATCTCGTCCTCCTCGCTCATCCGAACACCTCGTCCACGATCCTCCTCGCCTCCTCTTTAGCTTTTCCCGAGGGACCCAGGAGGGGGCCGAGCTTCCCCTCCTTCGCGCGGATCGCCCTCCCAGCGAGGTCGCCCACGACCGCCGCCTCCGACTTCCTGAGCATCGTCTCGTACCTAGCGTCGAGGAGCCTGCCTAGCCTGCCGGCGAACTCGGGCCCGAACCTGGCGGACGTCTCGAGGAGACGCTCCACCAGCTTGAGGTACTGCTCGTCGAGCCCCCTCAGCTTCGCGTAGTAGAGGAGGTCGGCGATCCACCTCGCGGCCTCCCTAGCGTTCAGCCTGACCATCGCGTCGATCGCCCTAGCGGCGGCCTCCTCGAACACCTCCCTCGGCTCCGCCACGCGCCCCAAGGCGGCTCCGACCGTAAAAGCCTTCCCCTCCCTTTCCGGATGTGACACAAACGCTTTTTAACCCAGACCCGAGACGGAACCGGGGAAAGGTATGGCGGCAGCCCCAACTAAGGAGATCGCGAAGGCGAAGTACGCCGCCAAGGTGTGCGGCTACTTGGGTCTCGACAAAGCCAAGTGCGAGAGGCTCTTCGAGAAGCTGTACGCCAACATGAGGGCCGCGATCGAGGCGATCCCCGCCTAAAGCCGGAAGCCCAGCCCGGTTCCAAACAAACTTTTTTTCTTTTTCTTTTTTCCTCCCCTCCGCCCTAGGGGAAGCCAGATAAACCTCCTCCCCCCTCCTCCCCCGTGCCCGAGGAGGGCTGGGAGTGGTTGGAAAGGAGGCTCCCGAGGATTAGGGAGGTCGTCGCCGAGAAGAGGAAGGCGGACGCTAGGGACAAGTACGCCGCCAAAGTGTGCGGCTACCTGGGTCTCGGCCCAAGGAGGTGCTCCCTGCTTTTCAACAAGCTCTACGAGAACATGAGGAAGTCCGTCGAGCTGGTGGGGTGACTACCCACCGTAGAGGTGCCTGTAGAGGGCCTTCACGGGGTTCGACCACAGCCCGCTCCCCTCCATCCCAGGGACCAGCTCGTAGTATCTCCGGGGGAACCCCCTCCCGGTCGGCTCCTCCCCGGCCTCCCTCACGAGACCCAGTCTCCTCAGCACCCAGAGGAACCTGACGAAGGAGAGGTACGTGCCGGGCCTGCACCCAGCGGCCCTCGCGAACCTCGCCCACCTCTTCCACATCTCGTAGGGGTACCCCCTCCCCCGCTCCCTCAGGTACCCCCTGATCCACTCCGCCTTCGGGGAGGCGCCGACGAAGCCGGCTGCCCTGAACCTGGCGATGATCTCCAGCTCCCACGGCTCAAGCTCCTCCATAGAGGACCTCCCACGCGGATGGGACCTTCTCGACCTCCTCCTCCGTCACCGCCCTGTAGTACCCGAGCGTCGTGTCGTACTTCGCGTGGCGGAGCAGCCACTTCGACACCACGTCCAGGGGAACCCCCCTAGCCCTCAGGTGCGTGGCCCTCGAGTGGCGGAGAAGATGTACTCTCAGTCTCCTCCCGTTCGGCTCGATGCCGGCGGTCTCGCAGTCCCTCCTGAAGCCCCTCTCCACGGCCTGCTTCGAGAGGGGGAACAGCCTGTCCTCCCCCAGCGCCGACCTGTACTTAGATAGCATCTCCCTGATCCAGGGCTCCAAGGGGTAGACCGCCACCTCCTCCCTCCTCTTCTTCAGGATCCTGAAGGCGACGGTGCCCCTTCCGAGGTCCACGTCCCTCCACGTCAGGCGGAGCACCTCCCCGAGGCGTCGCGCGTACGCGTACATGAAAGCGTAGATCAGCTTCCTCCTCGGGGGGGCAACCTCGATGAGCCTCCTCACCTCCTCCTCAGTCAGGTACTCGGCGCCCGAGGGGGGAGGGAGCCTGGCCCTCCTCTTCACCGCCCTCAAGACCCTCTCGTCCACTTTGACGAGCATGAGGTCGAAGTACGAGAGGACGGCGTACGCGTAGACCGCGAGGGTCCCCTGGGGGGCGCCCCTCCTCTGGAGCTCGTCGAGCCACGCCATCAGGCTCTCCGCCCCAGGCTCCATCCCCCTCTCCTCGAGGAACCTAGCGTACTCCCCTAGGACGTAGAGCCTCTGGCGGACGGTCGACTCGGAGTAGACCGAGGAGGCCCTCAGCCTGTACGTCTCCAGGTCGAGGCCCGTCATAGGGCCCTGAGGAGGGCGTCGAGCCTGCACTTCACCTCGTCCAGGTGGGTCGGGTGGGCGTAGCAGACGGCCGCCTCCTCCTCCAGCTCGCCGACTCCCGCGATCTCGTGGCCGTGGAGGTGCTCCACGCTCTCTGGGTTCACGTAGCACCCCTGCCTCCTGAACCTCTCCGCGAACCTCTCCGCCCTCCTCCTCCCCTCCTCCTCGGTTCGTGCCCCCCACCAGGGGCACGGCACCGCCACCGTGGCGTGCTCGACCACCAGCGTGTCGGGGTCGAAGACGACCGAGGAGGTTCTCGCCGCCTCGACCCCCTCCTCGCACTCCCTCACGCACTCCTCGTACTCCTCCGGCTCCTCGTACACGTCGCAGTACTCCTCGCAGGTGCGCTCCATCAGGGGCTCGAACTCCGCGTCCACGAAGTCCACCACGCACTTCTCCCCCCACGCGCCGACCCTCTTGACCTCGAACCTCCCCCCGAACTTGGAGAACACCTCCTCCGCCGCCCTCCTGCACCTCTCCCTCAGCCCCCCGTACTCCTCCATGGGGGCCACCCTACCGCCCCTCCTCCCTCCTCGCCTCCAGCTTCGGGCACCCGATCAGCTCCATCGCCCTCTCCACGTGGAGCAGCTCCAAGCCCCTCCTCCCCTCCCTCTCCAGCTCCTCCTTGACCTGCTTCAGGAGCTCGCAGGCCCTGTGGAGGATGGGCGTCTCCTGAGCCGCCCCCTGCTGCACTCCCTGCTGCGCCCCCTGCTGCGCCGCAGCCCCCTGCTGGACCTCCGAGCTCACGGGCTCTGGGTGCCGCCTAGGTTAAAAAAGCCTGCGCCGGCTCGCCGCAGGGGTAGGCGCGGCGGCTAGCCCCTATACCAGCTCCTCCACTTCCTCGGTCTTTCCCTGCGCATCCGCTCCGCCAGCTCGCGGCCCCGCGCGATGGGCGCGCAGACCCTCTCCAGGTTGACGACGCACGACCTCACGCTCAGGTTGTAGATGGGGCAGTTCCCGTTGACCCTCTCGGGGCAGAGGTCGAAGACCGCCCTCTTCGCCCTCCTGAGCCGCCCGTCCAGGTTCTGCACGTTCCTCGCTCCCCCCTCCTTCCAGGCCATCAGGCGCTTGAGCTCCTGGACGGCGTACAGCCAGCTCGTGGTCGAGGGGGGCGGGAGGGGGCCCACGCCCCAGATGTACGCCTCCACGGCGCCCTCGCCCGCCGGCGCCGGCTTCGCGACCACCTCCTCGTCGTCCTCCAGCACCACCTCCTCGTCCTCTAGGACGACCTCCTCCTCGTCTTCGACCACCTCCTCGTCCTCGTCGACCCTCTCGTAGAGGTCTTCGTCGTCCACCCTCTCGAAGCGCCTTTCGTCGTGGTAAATTTGGACGCGTCTCTTGGCCACCGGTCTCACCTCCTCGGCATTCTGCTCGTCACGGCCTTCAGGAAGCTCGCCAGGTCCACCGCCCTCCTCAACGTCTCCACCACCACCCCGAGCTCGCCCACGTAGTCTAGGTTCGGGTGCCTTATCTTCATGTCGTCGTGGACCGCCGACACCCGGTTCTTGGCCTGCAGCAGGCACGAGATGAGCTCGTCCCAAGCCGACTTGAGCGGCGGCTTCAGCTCCCCCCTCCTGCGCATCCGGTAGACCCTCATCTTTACGGCCCCCACCGAGAGACCGAGCTTCTCCGCGATCATGCTGTAGGGGAAGCCGAGGGCGATCAGCTCCGCGATCTTCCGGTCGGTCTCGACGTCCCTAGGCTTGGGCACGACCTAGGGGTAACGGAACCCCCTTTTTAACGTTACGCCCGAGTGACCGCCCACGCCTTTCAGAAACCCACGCATCTAGTGGTAACGCTTGTCACGCTTCGAGGAACAGAACGCGCGAGAATACGCAAAAAGAGGTAACGGGAACAGAAAAGCTGGCTCCAGAGCTTAGGGGGCGTCTCGGGAGAGGGAAAGGGATTAAAGGGGGCGCCCGCTATGCGCGCGTATGGCGGAGACGGCCGCGCTCTTCGCCCTGACGAGGGAGAACATAATCGACGCAGCGGCCGGCGCCCTAGGGGGTCTCCTAGCGGCGGCGGTCCTCACCGCCGCGAAGTGGGCGGTCGAGTGGGGGAGACCGAGCGTCAAGCTCGCGACCGGCCTGGTCGACGCGGCGCTCGGGGGCTACCTCCTCTACAGGCAGCTGACCAAGAGGGGGGCTTGGGACCCCTTCCTCGACACGGCTGCGTCGACCTTCGCGCTCCTGGAGCTGCTGGTCGGGATCTCCGCGCTGGTCTCCTCCCTCGGGTGAGGGATGGAGACCTAGGCTCCGGTGAGGGCGCGGAGCAACCTTTAATACTGGGAAGTCGCGGTGGCGGCGGCGAGGTGTGGCGAGGTCGGGTCTGCTTTGGCAGGGCGGAGTGTGGTATGGCGGGACGAGGTTGGGTAGGGTAGGGCGAGGTAACCTCCAATACTGGGAGGGCGTTGCGACAGAAACAGCGAGGTGGGGCGTGGCGCAGTAGGGTATGGCGCGGTTTGGTCGGGCTGGATCTGGCGAGGCGAGGCGGGGTGAGACGTGGTGGGGTATGGTGAGGCGAGGTTAATTGCGGGATAACCTTTAATACTGAGCTGTCGCGGTAGTGGCAGCGAGGCTAGGCGGGGCGTGGGAGGGTTTGGCTGGGTATGGCTGGGAAGGGTACGGAAAGGTAGGGAGAGGCGCGGCAGGGTGTGGTCTGGTCGGGCGTGGCGCGGTAGGGTCTGCTGCGTTTTGGCTCGCTACCGCGCTGCGATACGCTTTTATACCGGCGTAGTCGTAGGCGTAGTCGGTGGAGGGGATGGGGAAGAGGGAGGTAGTGTGCCCGAAGTGCGGCTACAGGTGGGTTCCCCGGGTCGAGCGACCGAAGCGGTGCCCCCGCTGCGGTCACTGGCTCGCGCCTAGGCCGAACAGGGGTGGCGGGCCTTGACAGAGGTCTACTTCGTCAGGATCGAGGGGACGAGACCGCTGCTGATGCACGCCCCCACCGGCATCGGGGACAAACCGAGACTCAGGCGCGGGGAGCACCTGGATCCCGAGGTGGAGGCCGAGTCCTACCTCTACAAGGACCCCGAGGGCCGCATCGTGATACCCAGCGTAAACGTGAAGGCGTGCATAAGGGAGGCGGGGAGGAACTACAGGGTCAGGGGGCGGCGGACCACGTTCGCGGCGCTGATCAGGGCGGCGATAGACGTGAGACCCTCCCCGTACATTCCGCTCATCCACAAGGGTTGGGTCGTGGACATCAGGCCGGTCGTCGTCCAGGGGAACAGGATACTGAGGGCTAGGCCGCGGTTCGACGAGTGGGGTCTCGAGTTCTACATCGTGAACTCCGACCCCACCGTGATCCACGCGGACACGCTGAAGAGGATACTCGTGGACGCGGGCAGGTACTACGGTCTCGGGGACTTCAGGCCGGAGTTCGGGCTGTTCGAGGTGAAGGAGTTCAAGAAGGTGGAGAAGGCTCCCTAAGCGCCCGCCTTTCTCCACCCGCCTTTTTGTCCCCCTTCTCCGCCGCGAGCGCCGCTAGCGAGCCGAGGAGGAAGCCGAGGTAGAAGGAGAAGAGGGCCGCCGCCAGCCCGTTGACGACGAACGCCGGCAGGAAGGGCACCGCCCTCGCGTAGAGGAGGAGCGCGGCCAGCAGCCCCGCCGTGGAGAGGGTCGCCGGAACCGCGGTCAGAACCCACTCCCGGAGCAGCTCCCCCGCCCTCACTTCCCGCCGCCCCTCTTAGCTCGCTCGAGCTCCGTTTTCGCCCAAGCCTTCTCGAGGAGGACGACGTGGTAGCGCTTCACGTCGCTGGTCCTCTCGGGGAGGTTGAGCTGCTCCAGCGTCTCCTTGGGCAGCTGGGCCATGATCTGCCTAGCCCTCCTCAGCTCCTCGCTCGAGGGCTTCCTCTCCCACGAGCGGAGAGCGTCGATCACCCTCGACGCCGCCTCCTTGGTCAGCTGGGAGGGGTCGTCCGGCAGGACGAGACCCGTGTCGAACTCGAGCACGTCCTTGACGTCCAGCCAGCTCCACCGGTTCCTCTCCAGGAGCGCCCTGATGAAGTCGAGCTGGCCGGCGGTCAGGAGGTCGGGCCTGCCCAAGCGCCCTGCTGGGGGCGGCGTCTCGGCTTTCGTCTCCCCCCGCTCGGCGGGAGCTGGGGGGCTGGGCGGTTGAGCGGCTGCAACTTTCTCGCTTACTTCGACCGTCGTTCTCTCGCTCTCCCCGCCAACCGCTTTCTCGCTCACTTCGACTGTCGTTTTCTCGCTCATTAGTTCAACCGTCGTTTTCTCGCTTACTCCGCTAGTCGCTTTCTCGGTCGGCGCGTTGGCCTCTCCGAAGAGCGCCTGCCGGAGCAGGCCGTCGACCCCCCTCGACAGGCCCCGGACGCCGTACCTCCTCACCAGCTCGAGGTACACGTCCTCCCCGACCCAGACGGTCAACCTCTTCGCCGGCACGCCCCCTAGTCGACTACCCGCTTAAATGTTTTGTCGTTTAATCCACTATAAGTCGCTTAGAGCGATAGTTGAAGTACCAATCACTCGCTCGCACGCTCAATTCAACGTATGCTCACTTGATCGGCATTCGCTTAAAGCGATAATTGAAAAAGCGGTTACCCAGATAATCGCTTGCTCCAACTGCCGGTAGGGTTCCGAGACTTCGAGCGGAGACAGCGATAAATACGGGGGTCTGGGGTGGTCCGCCGACAGAGCATGAGGAGGGAAGGAGGCCGAGGTCACCGGTCCCAGCGCCCCCGCGCCCCCCTGCCGGTCATCGTCCCTCGAACCCGCCCGAGGTTCGCCCGAGGCGGGTTCGCCCGAGGTGGGACTCCGTGAGTGGTGGCGCGCCCAGGCTTTTTAAACCTGATGCCGCCGAGGCCGTTGCACACCCCGTAGTGCACCCGACCGCCGCCAGGGTCCTGGAGACCCTGGCGT
>Ga0326760_1000988_pt1 | contig 13217 bp, 14 predicted proteins | sample GCREP_S_FD_207668 | JGI IMG/M metagenome (GOLD analysis project Ga0326760, IMG submission 207668) | Hot spring sediment microbial communities from Geyser Creek Basin, Yellowstone National Park, WY, United States - GCR.EP_S | ecosystem: Environmental > Aquatic > Thermal springs > Near-boiling... | reverse complement strand
TCCTGCGTAATGCCCTTTGGATAGCCGACTTTAATCGTGGATACGCCGATGTCATAGAGCCACTCTACGGCCTCCCTTACCTTAGTGTCTATATAGTGTTTCACCTGCCTCCTCCATTTCATGTACATCCTCCTAAGCCTCTTAGACGTCTCCAGGCCATACTTGTTTAACATCGACTGGTATTCGGAAATCTTCTTCCTCCAATAGAATGAGATCGACTTCAGCGGCCTACCATTGATGAGCCTCGTTGAGCCATCCTCGACATAGACGGCTATTAAATTGTTTATCCCAATATCTATCCCCGCCGTTAAGTTGCCCTTCGGCTGCAACGGCACCCTCCTCCACTCACCCTTCACCATCTTCTCGGAGACCTTGGAGAAAGCTATGTGGGCATACCACCTCTTTCTATCGGCGTCATAGCGTATCCTGAGTTCTCCGCGCTCACCCCTCAAATATATCGGGCCCTTGCATCTCATCTCTATCCATCCGATCGCGCCGAGACCTTGAAGAATAATCCTATCGCCATCCATCTTATACCGGTCTTTCCTAATGGCAGTCCACAGCGTCCTAGACTTGTTCTTCTTCTTGTATCCCGGCGGGCTAACCTTGTTTATGAATGGCGGCAGCCTCCCCTTCCCCCTCAGCTCCAAGAGCCTGAAGAAGCTCCTCCATGCATCATTGTTCTTCCTTATGATCGTCTGGGTCGTGGCCGAGCCTATCAACGGCTTATACTTTTCATAGAACTCCTTGTATGTCCCCTCAAAGTCAATGTGCTTCTTCTCCATCCATGCCTTCAGCCTGACATAATTAACCTCGTTCCACAGCTTCGAAGAAAGGTCGCATAACTGCCTCAGCCTCCTCTCAGCATCCTCATCAACGATCAACTCCACAGTACAGTTCCTCCTCACCTTCACTCACCTCCAAGGACTTCATAGAGTATGCTTCTCAGCTCCATGCAGACGTAATCCATCATCTTGCCAACATATCCGCGATACTCCCTGGCGAAGTCGTCGAGCATCCTGAGGTCATCGTATACGAGCGTCCTAATGATTACCGGCGGCGGCCTGTATCTCTCGGCGACAGTAAGCGTCGAGTTAACACTATCCAAGATCCCGATAAACTCCCTCAGGAGGCCGGCCTCCTCGAGGACATCCACGTAACCAGCCATACCTCCACATACCCTCTCAGTACATGCCTGCCCTTATTTCTTGGGGACCCGCCTGAAAGTGGAAGATTATTATGATGATGTCGAGATGCCAGGAAGCCGGCTAAACATAAGACTCTATGGCGATAGAGGGGCCTCGGAGCAGATACTCATAATACCGTTCAGGGATGGGGACGATGTCAGGTATTTCGTGGTCAGGGGGTGTATGTGAGGGCGATAGACGCGATGAGACGCGACACGATCAGGATAATGGGCTGGGATCAGCTGATCGAGTACTTTGGAGAGATCTGGGAGGAGCTATGGGACGCCATACTATTCAAACTGAAGATCACCGAGATGAGCATGCCATAAGCATCATAATACCCCACATTCTTATCTCCATTTTTATTCCCCATTTTTCGGGGACCTTCCAAAGAAATAAGGCAGGTCCTTCGTCATGCTCGGTTGTGGGAGCATGAGGGTTGTTGTAGGCCGGTTTAGGAGTGGCCGCGATGCATACTTCGAGGTCTATGAGGTTGATGACGAGGAGTTTTAGAGAATGTTGGAAGAGATCTCGGATGATGAGCCCGACTGCGATTCCGACCGGGATATAGCGTATTACATGAGGGGGAGGGGTAGGCTTTTATGCAGGTTGAGCCGGGTTATACCATAATTATTAATGATGCGAGGTGACGGGGTGATACCATGGCTCGACGGATCTCGGCGGCCGACATCGCCCTCATAATATTAACCCTGTTACTATTGGTGGTGATAGTTTACAGGGTTTCCGGGAATGTTACGCCGCTGCTGGTCGTCAAGTCTGGGAGCATGGAGCCGACGTTAAAAGTCGGGGACGTGATAGTAATAGAGCCAGCCAGCCCCAAGGATATAAACATAGGAGACGTGATAGTTTTTTGGAACCCTTGGTATGGAAACCTTGTGGTCCATAGAGTCGTCCATAAAACAGATGAGGGAGTATATACAAGGGGTGACGCGAACGCCGGGACTGATCCATGGTCTCCAGTTCCATACAAGAATATCGTCGGAAAATGGACAGGCTTCAAGATACCATACTGGACAGGAATAGGATACCTCTCATTATTCCTCTCCGGCGAGATCTATCCGCCATATGGGCTGCTTCTTCTCGTCGGCCTGATAATCATCAATCTCTTCTTCGCCTTGAGGGGGCTTCTTCGCCACGGTAGGAAGCCGGAAAGGGAGCCTGAATCCTCTGAGGGACAAGGTGGAGATGCTCCACCTGCGTGAATCCCAGCCTCTTGAATGTCTTTAGCCTGAGCCAGTATCTCGTGTTTATCTCGCTGACAACGCCCTCTAAGCTTCTCCTGACAAGCCTCATCAGTCTCTCGCCCTCTCGATCCAAGTCAAATAACAGGATTACGCTTCTGACATTCCTTGTCTCAAGTTTTCTCCTCAACCCTCTGATGGATTTGACCGGTATTATCTCGCCCATGATCCCGAGGATTCTGAGGCTCCTAGCGTCTCTCTCGCCCTCGACAATTATCGGAACACCATTCTCAGAATCCCTTCTAAGCTTCTCGACAAGTTCCTCGAATTCCTCGAGAAGCTCGACCCTCCTATACTTTCCGATTATCAGCAACCCACCTCCGGCGATCTAAGCCATTGGCCAGGCAAGCTTTAATCATTTTTTGACATCGAGCCAAGTGCTTAACACAGTCATAACACCACCTGAACACATACGCTCGTATTACTAATGGCTTTATCTCTAAACATGCCCCCTCCCTTCTCAGGAGGTGGTTGGGGTGAGGGTTGTAACGGTTCATCTCCCAGAAGCATACATAGAGGCAATAGATCAGCTGGTTAGAAGGAGGCTTTACCCAAACCGGGCTGAGGCAATTAGAATGGCTATCAGGGATTTCATAATGGAGGAGGCAATGAGGGGTGAATGACGATCTACTTCTCTTCGGGAGGGACTTCTCCGACGACGTGAAGATAACGCTGATAGGCGTTGGAGGGGCCGGCTGTAACACCGCTGATAGAGTCCTTGCGATGAAGTTGAAGGGAGTAAAAATCGTGGCCGCGAATACTGATGCGCAGCACTTAGAGCTCATTAACGCTCATGAGAAGATCCTCCTCGGCAAGGGCACGACGAAGTTCCGGGGAACGGGCGGAAACCCGGAGCTAGGAAGAACAGCTGTTGAGGAGTCCATAGACGAGGTTAGGGCGGCGCTAGAGGGCTCGGACATAGTATTCGTGGCGGCGGGCCTAGGCGGCGGCACCGGGACCGGCGGAGCACCCCTTGTCGCCGAGATAGCTAGGGAGCTTGGAGCAATCGTGATAGGGGTCGTCACGCTTCCATTCAAGTTCGAGGGAAACGTGAGGAAGAGGATTGCGTTGAAGGGTCTCGAGGATATGAGGGAGAAATGCCACACGGTGGTCGCGATAGACAATAACAAGTTGCTCGAGCTCTATCCGCAGTATAGCTTGAAGGCGGCATTTAGCCTCGCGGATGAGGTGATAAGCAATATGGTGCTGAGTATAACGGAGTCGATCGCGAAGCCCAGCCTAATAAACATAGACTACGCGGACTTCAAGACCATTATGAGCAGGGGGAAGCTCGCGGCCCTCGGGATAGGGAAGTCGTCGACGCCGAATAGGGCTGAGGAGGCGACCTTCATGGCTCTCCAGTGCCCGCTCCTCGACATAACCTATGAGGGTTTATCGGGCGCGATAATCCACGTCTCGGGTGGGGATGACATGAAGCTCAGCGAGGCAGCGAGGCCTGCTGAGATAGTTTCGGAGCTCATGGGCGAAGAAGCGCTGGTAATCTGGGGCGCGAGAATAGATAGCTCGCTTGACTCAACACTTGAGGTCTCACTAATCCTGACGGGCGTTGAGAGCACAGAGCTCCTAAAGGCAAAGGAGGAACCGAAGCCGCTGGAGGAAGACGAGATAGAGGAAATATTAGAAGACCTCGGAATAAAATCCATCTAAACTATTTTTTCAATCTATTCAAAAGCTTCTGCACTTGCTCCTCGACTTCCTCACTTGTTATTTTTCTGAAGAGGGGTTTAGGTTCGTTTATCCTGTGCCCTGGCGGTATCGTGGCCTCGGCATCACTCCATCTAAGTTCCGATACTCTCTTCCCGACATTCATGTAGTCTAGTATCCTCTGGGCCGTGAAGGGGAGGTAGGGTGCCGAGATGACGGCCAGCGAGTAGACCACTTGGCAGAGCACGTAAACGGTCGTCCCGGCCCTCTCTAGGTTACTCCATGGCGCCTTCTCATTCATGTAGGCGTTACCCTCCTGCGCGAGGTCGAGGATCGTCCTCAGCCCCTTCCTGAACTCGCATGCCTCGATATGCTCCTCGAGAATCCTCGCATACTCTTTTCTCCGGCTAAGCATCTCCTCATCACGCTTATCCATCTCACCGGGCTGTGGGACAGCCCCGCCCATCTTGGAGTAGGTGAAGCTTAGAACCCTATGGACGAAGTTTCCATATGTGCCGATAAGCTCACCGTTTATCTTCTCGGCGAAATCCTGCCACTTGAAGTCCGTATCCCTTGTCTCGGGAGCTATTGCTGCTGCATAATACCTGATTACGTCGGGATCATATCTCTCGAGCAGCTCATGAAGCCAGACAACCCATCCACGGCTGGTTGAGAGCTTCTCGCCCTCCAAGTTCACGAACTCGTTGACAACCACGTTGTATGGCAGTATATAGTCCCCATGGGCGATGAGGAGCGCCGGGAAAAGGATCGTGTGGAAGAATAGGTTATCCTTGCCGATGAAGCAGTAGAGCCTGGCGCTCTTATCCATCCAGAAGCTCTTCCACCTCTCAGGGTCGCCCGCAACATTCTCGGCCCAATCCCTAGTCGCTGAGATATATCCGAGGAGGTTCTCGGCCCAGTTATAGATCACTTGACCCTCGGCTCCCGGGAATGGCGCTGGCGGCCCCCAGCTATAATCCCTAGTGATATCCTTGTCCCTCAGCCCCTCCTTCTCGAGCCAGGCTATGGTCTTGTTATACGTGGCCTTTCTCCAGAACCTCTTATCCCTAACATATTCGAGGACCTTCTCCGTCAGGGCGCTTAGCTTGAGGAAGAAATGGGTCTTCTCCCTTATCTCGGGCTTCGATCCACATAGCGAGCACTTAGGATCTATTATCTCGAAGGATTCATACCATGATCCGCAGACCTCGCAGACATCGCCATATTGGCCGGGTGCGCCGCACTTCGGGCACGTGCCGATAACGAACCTGTCTGGGAGAAAGATCCTGCAGTTCGGGCACCACCACTGCTTGATCACCCTCGGGTAGATGTATCCTTTCTCCCAGAGCCTTAGATAAAACTCCCTGACAACCTGATAGTGTATGGGCTTGCTCGTCCTAGAGAAGACATCGAAGCTTATCCCCAGCTTCTCGAAAACCTCCTTCTGGATCGGATAATACATATCGCAGAGCTCCTTTGGCGTCATCCCCCTCCTCATGGCCTCTATCACTATGCTGCTCGCATTCTCATCCGTCCCGCAGACATAGAGTACCTCAGCGCCCTTCATCCGCTTAAACCTAGCAAAGATGTCAGCTGGAAGATAAGCTCCAGCTAGGTGGCCGAAATGCCTGGGAGCATACGAGTACGGGAGAGCCGCCGTAACGAGAACCTTTTCTCCGAGCTTCACCCACCCCTCATCTAGAGGGAAAGGGCCGGCTTTTAACTCTAATAATGTTTTCCGCTTTCGAGGGAGTACTGTAGTATCTTTTTGAGCATTAACGCTTATAGCCGAGCATCTAGGCCCATATCCGAGGCGTCGTGAGATGGCGCCGGAAGCTCTTCCTGAGCCGCCTAAACCGGGAGTCTGGAGCTATCTAAAGGCGGTCGGCCCCGGGGTCATCCTCGGATCGATGGCGATAGGAAGCGGCGAGTGGATCCTCTTTCCAGCAATTGTCGTGAAATACGGCCCTTATCTGCTCTGGGCAGCGCTCCTCTCATGCATAATCCAGGCAGTGGTCGCCGTTGAGTCGATGAAATACGCTGTATATAGTGGTCAGCCGATTCACAAGGCTTACCAGAAGCTTCCACCAAGCCCGCTTGCATGGGCATGGGCTTGGACACTCCTAATCTTCATCCCGGTGATCTGGCCGGGTTGGGCCGCAGCCTCCGCCACCGCGATAGCCGCGCTGCAGCTTGGTCGCCTTCCAGGGCCGCAGGACGCATACCTCGTCCTAGCTTGGGGCATAGTGGCCTTAACCGTCGGGCTGCTCGTGATACACTTCGGCGAGAAAATCCAGAGGACTCTTGAGCTAGTCAGCTGGCCAATACTGGTACTTCTCGTGGCCACGATCATCGCTGGCGTCGTTATGGCCGCATCGCCGCAAGCATGGCTCGAGGTTCTAAGTGGGTTCGGGGGCTTCCTGAAGCCGAGGCTCGGCTTCCCATCGCAAGGCGAGATAAACTGGTACATGATCGCCGCGGCGATCGCATACATCCCAGCAGGCTTCGGCTTTAACCTCTTCATCTCCAGCTATGCTAGGGATAAGGGTTGGGGCATGGGGAGCAAGGCCGGATACATCTCGGGTCTCGTAGGAGGAAACAAAGTTGAGCTGAGGGCGGACGAGATACCCTTTGACGTGAATAACCAGGAGAATCTGAGAAGATGGAGGGAATGGCTCAAGATAATGAGGCTCGACTCCTATGTGTTCTTCTCCGGGATAACCATGGTGACCGTAATCTTGACGAGCGTCATGGCTTATGCCCTGCTCGTGCCGAGGGGTCTCGCGCCAACAGGCTTCCAAGTGGCGGCAGCCCAGGCAGAGGCGCTCTCAGCAGTCCTCGGATGGGCCGCGTGGGTGATAGTCCTGCTTGGAGGCTTCTGGGCCCTCTTCGACACGCAGTGGGGGATAATGGACTCCGTCGCGAGAACAGTAACCGACAACTTCTGGTTCGCGAGTGAGTGGGTCAGGAGGATGACCGGGGGAGATCCAAGGAGAATATACTACGCAGTGGTCTACGCCATCTACGCGTTATCGGTCATAATACTCGTAATCTCGACGGTTTATAAGCTGGCGGAGCCCTATCATCTCTCAGCGACCGGAGCTGTTCTTGGGCTTCTCGCGCTAACGCTCGCGCCAATCCTACAGCTAGTAGTAAGCAACAGGATCCTGCCGAAGCCCCTTAGACCAGGCATCGTGACGAACATAATCCTCGCCGTGGGAGTGGTCTTCTATGGCTTCTTCATAGCCGCCGTGGTCCTTCAAATGTTCTTCAAGATAACTCTCTAAACTACCAACAAACGTATTTCCCTTAAATCATTTTTCTCAGAGGTTGCTATTCCCCGTCTCCGTAAGGCCCCTCTCCACCTCCCAGCTCTCCCTAACGGCCAGCCCCAAGCCCTCAAGCCTCCTGCAAACCCTCCCATACTTCTTCAGCATCGAGACGGCCTCCTCCAAGGCCCTATACTCCATCATGGCCCCTAACATGTCTAAGAATAAGAGACTTGCCCTTATTTCTTGGGCTCTCCCCCGAAAGTGGAAGAAAAAATAAAGAGTGGAGTGTTATGATGTTTGTGGCATGCTAATCTCGGCGGTCTTCAGCTTGAATAGTGTCGCGTCCCACATTTCCTCCCAGACGTCCCCGAGATATTCTATCAATTGATCCCAGTCCATTATCCTGACCATGTCGCATCTTGTTACGCGCCTGTCGCCCTCTCTCACGCCCTCACCACGAGATACTTGACCTCGTCCCCCTCCCTGAATGGTATTATGAGTATCTGCTCCGAGGTTCCTCTATTGCCATGGAATCACATGTTTAGCCGGCTTCCCGGCATCTAAGCATCATAATCTTCCACTTTCAGGCAGGTCCCCAAGAAATAAGGACAGGCATGTATTAGGATAATATTGTGGAGGCATGATCAGCTACGTGGATGCCTTCGAGGAGGCCGGCCTTGTTGGGAAGGTGATGGACCATGCCTGCATGAAGCTACGAAGCCTACTCTACGAAGTCCTAGGAGGTGAATGAAGATGAAGAGGAATTGTACTGTGGAGTTGATTGTTGATGAGGAGACGGAGAAGAGGCTGAGACGATTATGCGACCTTTCAGTGAAGTTATGGAACGAGGTTAATTATATTAGGCTGAGGATGTGGCTCGAGAAGAAGGGCATTGACTTTGATGGGACATACAAGGAGTTCTATGAAAAGTATAAGCCGCTGATAGGCGCGGTTACGGCCCAGACGATCCTGCTGAGGAACGGTAAGGCGTGGAAAAGCTTCTTCAGGCTATTGGAGCTGAGGAGGGAGGGGAGGCTGCCGCCGTTTATAACAAAGGTTAGTCCGCCGGGATTCGGCAAGAGAAATGGGTCTAGAACTCTATGGACCATTATTAGAAAAGACCAGTACGAGATGGATAGCGACAGGATCGTCCTAAAGTACCTCGGAACAATCGGCTGGATAGAGGTGAAGTATAGGGGCATTATACATTTGAGGGGCGAGCGCGGGGAGCTCAAAATACGCTATGACGCCGATAAGGGGAGATGGTATGCCCACATTGTTTTCTCGAAGGTCTCCGAAAGAATGATGAAAGGTGAGTGGAGGAGGGTGCCGTTGCAACCGAAAGACAATCTAATGGCGGGGATAGATATTGGAGTCATTAATTTAATGGCAGTCTATGTCGAGGATGGCTCAACGAAGCTCGTCAACGGCAGACCATTAAAGGCGATCTCATTCTATTGGAGGAAGAAGATTGCCGAGTACCAGTTGATGTTAAACAAGTATGGCCTGGAGACGTCGAGGAAGCTTAGGAGGATGCACGCGAAATGGAAGAGACAAATAAGAAGCTATATAGACGCCAAGGTAAGGGAGGTAGTGGAATGGCTCTATGACATCGGGGTCTCCACGGTTAAGGTCGGCTACCCGAAGTATATCACGCAGAGAAACGGCAACTTCGACAACGTCCATGTCTGGTCCTATGGCCTTCTGCTGAGGAGGCTCTCAGAGGTTGCCGAGGAATACGGTATCAGCGTCATCTACGTGGACGAGTCTTATACGTCGTCGAGGTGTCCATGGCATGGTGACGGCTGTGGCGTCAGGGTATACCGAGGATTATTCAAATGCACAACGACGAACAAAGTGTTTAACGCTGATCTCATAGCGGCACGAAACATTTTAATGACGGCGACGTCGAATAATACCTTGATGACGCCAGTAACCCCCGAGTCCCGGAGAGGGGTAGGGGGTAATGGCCGGAGACCCGGCCAAGGGCTGAACCTCCAGAAGGGGGGGGGGATGTAGCCCAAACCTCCCCACACCAAATGGGGAGGAGGTCAGCTGTTGTCGAGGTGGACTTCAATAACAGATAGGTCTATCTTGAGTGGTCTTCTGCCGATGATCTCCGCTATATTGGGCTCGGTCCTCCCCTCATCGCCATCTATGAGCTCCTTTATGTATAGGCCGCCCTGAGCCTTGATCCTGAACTTGACGACGCAGTCGCTGAGCTTCTCGGCCTCGACATAGTAGACCCTTTTCTGCCTAACCTTATCAGCCCTCCTTCTCAAAACCCTCCTCGGCGTCCTCTGATTTATCATGAGATCCCTGAACATCTCCATAACCTGCCTCAGCGCCTCATCATCCACGTCGCCATCAAACTCGACCACGGCCTCATAGGTCTTAGAAGCTATGGGGGAGAGGTTCTTCAATATCCTCAGCTCCCTCCTACTTGAATACTCCAGGTTAGAGATCTCCACCTTGCCCCTCGCGTTCTCATTCACCATTTTCTCCAGAAGAGTTAGATCAATGAACCTCTTTCTGGGATGTTTTAGCTCTAAGATGAATGGCCTGCCCGTCCCCGTGACGGTGGCATCAACATCCTCCCTCCCCGCGCCATGAAACTTGTAGCTCAGTGCCTCGAAGAGTTTGAGAGCAGGCTCACCTATTAGCTCGCTAACAGACTCGGGATACTCCCTCCCAGTGTAGTTGCATTTCCCGCATCCACGGCCCCAGCAGTATCTACAATACCAAGGAGTTTGGGGCATATTCTTCTGAAGCTTCCTGTAAAGCCCCTTGATGAACAGGGGATTCACCTGCAGCTCATATGTCCCAGAGAATATGTCAACGAGGACGACGATGTCCGGGTTCTGATACTCAACCGGTACCTTGAATTTCCTCTGGAGCGCCGACCCAACACCCCTTGTGATATCCTCCTTGATATCCTCCCCCGTGTCTATGCTGAAGGCTGCTCTAAGTTCATCCTCCCTTTCCCTCACATCCGCCGGAACCCTAGCCCCAACCAGGAGGTTCCTGAACTCATATTCCCTCAGCTCCTCCGCGGCTTTCTCGGCAACCTCCTCCATCCTCCTCCTAGTCAGGGCTCCACCGCAGATATAACATGAAAGCTGCTTAGGCGGCTCTTCGCCGAGCGCCTGCAGGGTCTTCATCGCGGGGCCGAAGCCCGTTGAAGCGAGCCTTCTCAAGATCTCCGGCGTCTCCCCGGATTCCCTATGCCGGATAAGGCTCCACATTGTGAGGATGAGCTTCAGCGCCTTACCCTTCTCATCATTCCCAGCACCATAGCATAGTGAGGAGAATTGCCTACCAAGGCAATAATCGCAGAGAGGATGGGCTAGAAGTAGATTCTCAGCCTTCCCCAAAATCTTGGCAAGCCCCTCGAATGACAACCCCGGCGTGGTGAGGCTGCAACTATCCTAATAACTATAATCTTGGGGAGACAGTCATCCTAACCCCCGAAGACCTGCGAGCTTATGAGGCGCCTTCTTCGCCCTCTTAATGAGCTTCCTTGTCAGCTTATACTGCCTCAGGAGAGCCTTGACATCGCCCTCAGATACGCCGGCGCCCCTCGCAATCCTCCTAACCCTCGAGGCATCAAGTATGTCCGGGTCCCTCCTCTCCTCCAGCGTCATGGACTGTATTATCGCCCACCACTTCTCGATCTTCTCCTCCGCCTCCTTGAGGGCGTCTTGAGGGATGTCGGGGAGCCCGGGCAGCGGAAGCCTTGATAGAAGTTTCGAAAGGGGCCCCATCTTTCTAACCTCCCTCAACTGCTTGACGAATTCCTCGAGCGTGAACTCTCCCCGGAGCATCTTCTTCACGCGCTCCTCGCTCACCTCAACTTCAGCGAGCCTAATCCTCTCGAGCAACCCCTCCAAGTCACCTATGCCGAGAAGCCTACCCACATACCCCTTCGGGTTAAAGAGCTCGATATCCTCCAGCTTCTCCCCCGTCCCGATGAACTTTATCTTAGCACCTGTCTCTGCGATCGCTGATAATGCCCCTCCACCCCTAGCCGAAGTATCCATCTTCGTCAAGACTATTGACCCGACGGGAGCCGCCTGGTGAAAAGCCCTAGCATGCTCCCCAGCAGCCTGGCCTATCGTGGCATCAATTATGAGCATCACCTCATCGGGCTTAATGCTCTCCTGAAGGACCCTCATCTCCCTCATGAGATCCTCTTGGCTCTTATGCCTCCCAGCAGTATCTATCAGGATAACATCATAGCCCTCCTCAGAGAAACGCCTCACACCATTCCTCGCGATCTCAACGACATCGGAGCCCTCATGAAAGACGGGGATATCCCTTCCATCAAGGAGCTGCTTAAGCTGCTCATATGCTCCAGGCCTATACGTGTCGGCACAGATGACCGCAACCCTGTAACCCATCTTCTTGAGATAATATGCTATCTTCGCGATACTCGTGGTCTTCCCGGTCCCCTGTATCCCGACAGCCATTATGACATACGGCCTCTTGTTGATCCTTATCTCGGCAGGCTTCTCGCCGAGAAGCCTTACAAGCTCATCATAGACGACCTTAATCACGTGGTCCCTCCTTGAAATCCCGGGCGGAAGCTTACCCAAGAAAGCCCTTTCCCTAATCCTATCCGAGATCCTCTTAACAAGCCCCACATTGACGTCGGCGATCAAGAGAGCTCTTTGAATATCCCTGATAAGCTCCTCAACAGTCCTCCTATCCACGGTCGCGGCCGACCTGAACTTGCTCAGAGCGCTTCGCAGCATCTCGGGGAAAGACGGCATGAGACCCGCGTTAACAAATCCAGCCCCAGTATTAATATTACTACCCCAAACGCCTTAATCAAAGAAGCCCTGATAAGGCAATGGGATTGGGGATCACCTGAGCGCCATGAGCCTCTCGGCTATCGGTCTTATCTCTGGGATTTCTTGAAGTGATTCCACGCGTGGCGTGCTCCACGCTCCCCTCTTTGTTGTCGAGAGCGCGGCCACGATGTTCGCGAACCTCCCAGCAAGCCTAAGCTCCTCCTCACTAAGCACGATATCCTCCAGCTTCCCCATGGAGTAGAGCGCGGCGAGGAGCGCAGCCATATATGCGTCGCCCGCACCCGTTGGATCAACAGCTTCAACCCTGTATGCCGGTATGCTCACCGCCCGGCCCTCATGTATTAATTCACTACCCTCAGCGCCCTTCGTTATGGCGATCAGCTTTATATTAAAGTCCATTATATCGATGCCATAATCCTCGAGCAGTCTTCTCTCCCCCCTCCCGAGCTTAACTATGTCAGCTTGCTTTAGTGCCCTTTCCATACAGCTTACAAGCTCATTCATCCTACCCACCCAAAGATTGGGCCTAATATTCACGTCGAAGCTCGTTGGAATGCCCCGGCTCCTCGCCATCCGCGCTAGCTCCAAGCTCGTCGACCTACTAGGCTCCCTAGCCAAGAGGACACCACCAAAATGCAGCAGATCAGCCTCGTCTAAGAACGACTTATCCACATCATCAAGCCTGAGATTGAAGTAGGCTACATGGTCGTAGAGTAGGAAACTCGGCTCAGCCTGCTTAAGCTGCACGAAGACAACACCCGTATTCCTCTCATCATCATAGATAACGTACCTAGTATCAACACCCTCCTCCCTAAGCCTCTCAACCAGAAACTCTCCGAAAGCATCCTTTCCAACCTTGCTTATTAGCCCTGAGGGCACATTCAGCCTCCTCAAGCCCACAACCATGTTCGCTGGAGCGCCGCCGGGATGCTTCTCAAAAGTCCTCACATCCTTTAAGTCAGTCTCCTCAACAGCAATAAAATCAATCAAGACTTCGCCAACCGCAAATATCATCAC
>Ga0326760_1000987_pt1 | contig 13219 bp, 12 predicted proteins | sample GCREP_S_FD_207668 | JGI IMG/M metagenome (GOLD analysis project Ga0326760, IMG submission 207668) | Hot spring sediment microbial communities from Geyser Creek Basin, Yellowstone National Park, WY, United States - GCR.EP_S | ecosystem: Environmental > Aquatic > Thermal springs > Near-boiling... | reverse complement strand
ACCCGGGGTCTATGCCTGGAGCTCCAACCTTTGGGCCGGCGTAGGACTGTTACCACGTGTTAGGTAACCCGGCCTAGGAGGGTGTTACCTAACACCCCTCCGTGGGAGGTTTAAACCGGAGCTCTGGAGCTAGCGTATGGCTGGGGTTAGGTGGCCTACCTCCTAGTCCCAGAGCTCTATCAGCCTCCGGGATCCTGTTTAGGAGCTCTGGGCATAGAGCTGTTTTAGGACTCTAGGTTAGCCCCCCTAGCTCTAGTAACCCCTAGGCCTGCTACGGGCTGGGTTAACGGCTACCAATGCTTAAGCCCCTAATGCTAGAGCTCCAGGGCTTAGAACACCACACCCCAGCATACTGAAGCCACCCATAGGGTTACCATATGTCTCGTAGGTAATAGGGGTTAGAGAGCTCTACCTAATACCCAGGCTTAAGCCTAGAAGCTGGGAGCTCTAAGGTTTAGACCCTAGCACTCTCCCACCTCGACTACAGGTTAGAGCTAGAGGTCGATAAACTGCCAGGGAGATCCCAGGCCCCAGGTGTTACACCCCACGAGTCTAGGGTGGTAGGGCTACCCCGCTCCCACGACTAAGCTTATGATCTGGAGCCCTACCCCCATGTTAGGTAGCAGGTGTTAGGAGGTGCTACCTAGCATGGATTAAGTATGTGCTAAGGGCTTAGAGACAGCCACCACCCCCGCTTAGATCAACCTTACAGCCTTGTGAGTTAGCCGGCCCCGTAGAAGAGCGATGAAGGGCAGTAGCTTTCATTATAGCTATGTAGATAGGTGAAAATATGGAGACCTAGTTTTAAGAACTAGAACAATATATCAAAGAGTCATTAAAACTTTGAGCATACCTAGTCATATGATGTTTTAAGGCTTCCGAAAAAGATTAGATATTAAGGAGAAACTGTTTTATAGCTTCTTTAAGTATCTCCTTACGTCTCTTAATGAATTCTCCGGCATTGTCGAGATTCCATAACTTTCTATCGCCAGGTATATAGTGGGCTTTAAGTATCTCAGGCGGGACTCTTCGCAAGTAGTTCTCCGGAAGCTCATCTGATAACTCTAAATTACTCCGGTGCGTGAGTAGCGTGAGATTACCTATGTCATCTACCAGCTCAGCGTATCCTAGCTCAGTTAAGTGTTTCCTGGGGAACATATGATGTACTGTGGAATTAGCCTGTGTGATAGATTCGTAAGGAGGTAAGAAGTCTCTAGCATTTGATTGTTTCAAGAGAGCGTAGAGGAGAAGAGGATCATACTCTCCCTCGTCAATACGTGCTATTATTCTTTCTTTAAGATCGCCCTCCTCACGCCTAATATTCTCAATTAAATTACGGTAATTACCGCCATTCCTTATAGTTTCTAAATCCTCATTCAACCTTGTCTCCGTACTAGCTGAGTATCTTCCGAAAAACGATGCCAAAATGAACCACTTAAACAAGCCCTCCTCTTCCTCGGGAGACAAGGTACCACGCTTATGTAGATAATAAGCCATTACTGGAATTACACTCTCAGCAGGTAATCTATTGATTCCAAATTTCTGTAGAATTTCAATACTTTGAGATGTGCAATCTTTAACCTCTTTTATTACATTCTTTACTCCTTCTTCCCCTTTCTCCCTTAAAATCTCCTTTAACCTTTTCGCTTGGTCAAAAACTCTACTTGCTAACTTTACCTTACCATCCGTAAGAAAGGCTACAAAGGTCCTGATCAACACTCCATAGTCAACGGTAATACCCAATCTTGCACAGAAATCTCTTAGCTCTTTCACTGTTCCTCGATGTGCTATTGCAATCATTGTTGAGTAGACATCTGCTCCTCTCACACGAGTACCCGCGAAGTTTACTCTAACGAAAATATTCCCCAAGTCATCAAGGTCAACGTTCTTCGATAACACATGCACAGGCACGTTATAGTCATTTCTAAAAACACTCCAAAGTGTTGATACTCTATCCTTCTCATCAGGGCCAAAACCTCTTTCTCTAAGCAACCTCTCTAAATCGGCTCTTTTTTGAATTTGTAAGATCTCGGAGAGCTTAACCCAATTCTCCCCTTCACGAGGCCTTCTCAGCTCAAATCTCTCATTAACAGGATCAAACCAAATATCAAGTCTCTTAGTTTTTTCTTGCCCTCCTATAATAGCCTGTACTTGCCCCTCCATTATTAAAACAAGCGATAAAAGTCTCTGCTGTCCATCCAAAACCCAGTAAAATTCCTTCTTAAACTGTAATTCTTCTGGGACTTCATAAAATAGCAATAATCCAATTGGGTAACCCTTGTATATAGACTCAGCTAGATCCCGCACTTGATTATTTGACCATACGAATTCCCTCTGAAATTCAGGAATGTATATTTCCCCTTTCTTGAGCATATTAACGAGATTAGGAATTTTTTCAGTATTACCTGTTATTGGCAAGGTTTCGCACCAATAAATACTCAAAACTACCAAAGGTTTATATTTATGATGATCGAAATCGAGTATATTGAGCTCTTGCCCTGCGTTGGCTCGCTTAGACCCCCGGTCGACGTACTTGAACCTGGCTTTACGATGCGTATTGTAAACTCTGATGGCGGACTACGTGTTTTCCTAGAATCCACGGTTAGTTCAGAGATCCTTTTCCGAGGTTCTATGGTATTAAGAAAATCTAGCTATGAGTACTGCCAACTTGTTAGGGGACTATAAATTTTATGCCCCCTACTGCTAAGCCTTAGACCCCAGCATGCGTTTTCCATGAACTCCCAGTAGTGGGCTTATAATGGGATGATATGTAGCCTTATCGTGGGCTCTTATCCTCGCCTTCTGGAGTTCAGACCCCCAGTATGGGTTTGAGACTCCGGCTTGGTTTTCATAATGGTTGGCTTGAGCTCCCAAATGCCGGAGCCCCGGCTAGAACACTTGGATAACGAAGTGAAGCTTCTAATCCCAGAGCTAGACTCCCATGCTAGGCAATCCGTGGTTAGAGGTTGCTAGAAGTAACCCTCATGGCTATATCCGATATACCTGGAATATCGGAAAAACAACCTCGCAAGGGTAAGTACAGTCGCCCACCATAATGGGGGTTTCAAATGTTGCCTCCGGCCGAGGCCGTTTTCCGAAAGCCACCCGGGGTTTTGGTTCGGAACTCCAAACCTTTGAGCTCCTGTTACTATGTGTCAGGTAACACCCTCCTAGGCCAGGTTACCTGACAACCCTCTGTGGGAGGTTTTAACCGGAGTGGAGCTAGCGTATGACTGGGGTTAGGCCTCCTACTTTCTAGTCCCAGGCTGAGAGCCCCAGGATACTCCTGTTAAGTAGGATAGTAGCCTCCAACACCTGTTACGCGAGCTCCCCTGTCAACAGGTTAGCAGGCTCTAGATAGCTCTCTGCTACCCCCACCTCTCTCCCTTATTCTTATTTTGGTTCTAGTACTACAAAGCTTGGGGTCTCTCTAGGGGAGCTCTTGGAGTTTTGAAGCTTGTAGGGATGGTTGTCTGTAAACACAGCTAACCCGATTGGGGGGTACAAAAATTTTAGTACCCTCTCAATGTTCGTGCTATTGTACTGTACCATTGGGGTCTGACGGTACCATAACATACTTTCACAACTTAGTAGCATTTTCACCTGTAGAGTAGCCTTGTTATCTCCTCTTCTACCTTCCTTAGATCCTCTCTTATCTCTGCTAGCTTCTCTGCTATCTCTCTTAGTCTTGGTGGTGCTATTGCTGTGAATAGCTCGTTGAAAGCCCTATAGACTATCTCGTATATCTCTCTTGAGTTCTCAGCTTCAGCCTTCCTACCAAGCTCTATCACCATGAAGCCGTCAGCCTCAGCAACCTCCCTAGCAGGCTCTGTAAGCTCCTTTGCTATCAGCACCTTGAGCTGCGGTATATCCCTTAGGTTCATAACCCTACCAGTCTCCTCATCGACAACACTCCTATCAACAGCCCTATCCCAGTTCTTACATGAAACGTATACGGAGAACCTAGTCCTACCTATCATGCGTTGAGCCCACACATCAACCTCAATAGGGCTACCACGCCTAGCCTCAAGCCTAACATTAGTTGAAACCTTGAACCCAAGATCCTCGAGGACAGATGCAACAATACCCTCAAGAACCTCACGAGAAGGCCTGGCACGGATAAGATTTTCAACACGTGCAGAGGGAGGTATTATAGGAGGAGGGGTTGGAGGCTTAACCTCGGGCTTCACCTCACGTCTCATTATTAACTCCATCACTTCATCTGATATGCATGGAGCAGGTATAAGAACAACATTAGGGTAACCAAGAGTAACACCAGGATAAATTAAACCACTCCTAATGAGGTTTAAGATAAGCTTCCCAACCTCCTCATCCTTTATACCGTAAAGCTTCTTGATGGTATCCTCTAGGTCAACTCTATTCATCCATACGGTTCCACACCTCGTCATGGTTTTTGTGTAGAGCTGGCTTCTAACATCTAGCATTATTCTTTTAACCATCTCTCTGAACTCTTCTTGAATAGCGTTGAGCCTTAAGTATTTCTTGAAAGCCGAAGTAAATCTGTTATAGTATCTGCATTCGATATCTTCCAAGACGAACCTCCTATTTTTATAATCTAATATTTTTTCACCACCTTTATCGAAAAGCCTATCTACGAATGTTACTGCAACGTTAAAAGCTTCTTTGACATCCTCACCTTTACCAGCTAGGTAGAAGGCGAGTAGTCTCTGAGCTTCATCCTCGTTCAAAGTATCCATGCCAGAGAGTTTAGTCTTAAGAGTAACGTCTTTCCAAAATCTAAGATAGAGCAGTGCTAAGTATACACCCATAGCTTTAGGGTCTGTATCGATTAGATCCTTTTCAATCCACCAGTAATCGAGCATCAACTACCGCCACCATAAGGAAAACCTAGAACCCTAACATTTAAATTTTACGAAAAACATATTAAGAATATGATTAAGGCTTGATAGATCTGGTCATTAACTCCTCGTTAAAGCATGACCTCAACATTATCTTGACATGGTAGAGTCTCAGACGAGCTTTTTAGGATTTGTTAGTCTTGAGTTACATACTGTAGCGGACGCACCCCCTAGCCGTGAGAACTCCAAGCTACCGGTTGCCTAGGAGAACAGCTAACGAGAGAGCTAGGATGCTCACGCTCTAACAATGAAATGTGCAGAGGCTTTGGAGAACGCCTCAGAATAAATGATTAACCTGCTAATGGGAGAAGCCAGTAAGATCCACAGATAGAGAAGGTGATATACGTTACTCTAATGGTGGACAGCCAGCATTGGCCTCGGTTATCTAACGTCGAGTTTAACATGATGGGTAATTCGAATATAGATTGCCGTGTAGAGCTGGTGTTAGCTTTGACAGGCGTTTAGCGTTCTAAACCTGAATATTAGCCTCATAGGTATTAGCTTTCGGATAGTAATGTTAATCTTTAGAACTAGCCTTTTGAAACGTTTAGTCGTTTTTAAAGATAACAAAAAGATAAAGGGAGGCTCTGAAAGCTACGGTAACTCACTTTTGACTATCATGCTATCTATCATTTTTCTAACGTCTTCAACTAAGTAATTCCTCAAAGCGTTTCTGATAGGCTCTGAAGGTTGCTTATCTGATAAAGCATACTTAATTACCTCATCATGAATCCACACATCAGCGATGACGTCCTGCGAATTAAGCACGTCTATAAGGTGTTTTAAGTACTTACTCTCCTTAAAGGAGACTATGAAGACAAATACCTTTACTTTTGCTTCTTGCAATCTTCTAAGATCTAAGTTCTGAACGATCCTGTCTACATTTAAATTCCTAGGCTTTATAGCAGTTGGCCTTAACCAGAAGATGAAACATAATCTCTCCCTTGTTCTTCCGCTCACCTCGATCATTTCTAAGTAATAGGATTCATAACCTCTAAGCATGCTTATCACTCCAGGACCTACAACCTGCCTTCTGTATTCTTTCATGAGAATGTCCTTAGCTAATTCAAGTACCTTACGATAATTCCTGACTATTTCGTCGTGCGAAGGCTCATATAATCTTAAATAGTTTTGAACATCATAGTGTAGCTTTCGTTCACGTCTTAATAATTCAAGTGTTTCTGGAAGTCTCCTCAGTAAATCCCCATATGTCATGAGGCCTCGTGTTTGTCCAAGATACTTAATAGCATCCCTAATTATCTGTTTTATTAAATCTGTAGCAAATCTAGTCGTTGGTATACCGGTAAGAGCCGTTTTAAGGATTTTAATGCTTTCCTCATCAAAGATATCTCTTAAGCTTATGCCCGATCCTAAGAGGTATCGCGTTAATCTTTCAGCATATTCAATCAGGTTATCCTCAGATAGCTTTTCTAACAATACCTCTTGTGTTACTCCGATCCAAGCTATGCTTCCCTCACTGATAATGCTACGTAAGTCTATGACAGTTCTAGGAACTACAAGCAGAATTAATCTGATCGCTCCAGGCCTCAAATCATAAGCGAACCTGGCAAATGTAAGTAGGCTATCAATGAAGGTTCTCGTAACCAGCTCGCCTTCAAACTTAGCAAAGTTATTTATCAGATCCTCGAATTCGTCAACGATTATGGTAACCCTATCCTTAACGAACTCTAAGACCTCTCTTGGCCCTCCACTGCTATAAATGCTCACGAGCTTATCCCGGCTCGGAGAGCTCCTGTGAGTGTTGATGTACAGGGCTTCAGCCCCTAAGTCATTATATGTAGTTTTAAGTCCTGCAGGATCCACTATTAATGGCCATAGGAGTCTATGTGCGAAATCTCTAGGAGGTGCTACCCCTATTGAATTATAGTAGGTCTTGAAGATTTCACGTGAAGTTAAGAACTCGGCCCTGATCTGGTTCGCTGTTCTAAGCGCTATATAGACTACCTCCTCTTTCCTCTCACTAAGAATGTGTATCAACTGCCGGGCTAGCTTGGTCTTCCCCTGTCCGAATCTCCCGTATACTATCGTTATTGGGAGGAAGGTGTTGATGAGAGTGTTTAGCTCTTGCTCTCTATCAATAAAGGAAATTGGTAATTCTTCAAACTCAGCTATCTTCCTATCAACCTCAGCAAGTAAGCTACCCGCGCTCACGCCCTCCACCTCACTAGCCCTCTTTCATGAAGTGCATCGATATCAACCCTGTTTCTTTCATAAAGTAACAGTAAATTTATAATGTCGTTCGTGAGTAGCGGTAGATACGTCATTACGTTAACTCCTATGCGATTCTCTATCTCCTCTGCAACGAGTCGTGCTAAAGGTAAGATCGTGATCTCACCAACATTATTAAGTTTCGCTCTTACATAGTCAATTACGAATTTAGGTAGGATAACAATATTCTTTAGCTCAAGCCTAAGCTCTGGGTCTGTGAGTCCTCCTAATGCGTAACGAGCATAGACAGAGAGTAGTAGAGTGCCTGGTAAAGTTATTCTCAATATCTTCATCTGATAGGGTTTCCTTTCCTCAAGGATCTGATTCATCCAAGAGCCGAAATTGAAACTAGTCACCATATTGAATGAAGATAGAAGACGCTCAAGAATCCCTAGGTATGTGTATACGTCTGTTTGACCATGTCTTCCATATCGTTTTGCTTTCTTCTCGGCATTAGAGGCTTTTAGGATTCGTGGAAGCTCTCTCCTCACACACCACGTGTGAAGGCTTGAAATATCTCTAAGATAGCTCAATAACTTAAAGACCTCACCGATAGTTATGTAAGATAACCCCTCCTCCTTAATGATCTTACCTTCATATTGCTTGTAACTAGATATGAACTTCTCTAGTATCCATGTCATTTTATCACTTAGTTTATTATTTCTAGATCTCTCAATGCCGAATAGCTTTAACACCTTTGGGATATTCAAGTAAAGTCCTATCGCTAATGAAACCCTATCTGGTGGGGACAAGAATACTACACCCTCTCTAAGCTCAATCTCTCTCAGAATCTCTTCATAGTTCTCGCTTACGAGTTCATTTACGGTTTTAATAGCCTCCTTTACTTCACGAATATCGATGATAGTTAGCGAGGCCATGCAAGCCCCCTCTTCACGTCGATCCTATAGATGGGAATGTCAATATAATCGTAAACTCTAACCTTGACCTCCCACAGCAAATCTTTATCGTAGGATTGTTCCTCTAACATCACTAAGAATCCAAGGATCTCAGAGGGTTCGTTAAGCTCTCTTAGTGCGTTGCGGAGGCCTAAGACTTCAGCCTGTAGTGTCTCACGGTTTCTTTCAATTTCACCATAAACCGTAGCTTTAGTACCTTTCCCATATATGTCTACCTTTCTCACTACACCCATTACATTTATCCTTGTGGGTATCTCCCCTATTAATATCTTACGCACACCACGGTACATGAGTATACTCATGATGTTCGAAACGTAAGCCAACTTGGTAATATCACCTATCTCGAATTTTCCCACGTCAATCTCAGCATCTATCCTCTCGATAATCCTCTTACCCCCACCTACCTCTGAAGTGCGTACCATGCCTGCAATCACCACCATTCATGCCGAAACCCACTTACTAAATAGTTGCGGAGGTTTAAAAGCTTACATGCTAAGTACTTATACCAGAACATTTATACCAGAGCCGGTACGGTAGTATTGGTGTCAAGAGCTATGAGTGATATAGAGTGGAAAGTTTCTGAAGCATTAGGGCTCCTCAGGGAGTTCTGTAAGAGCTCTGCTATAGTTGCCCTATTCAGCGGTGGTAAGGACTCACTAGTATCGCTAGCTTTAAGTGCTCAAGCTTGCAATAACGTTATCGCTGTCCACGCTGATACAACTGCTGGGATACCTGATAATACTAGATATGTTGAGGAAGTATGTAGAAAGCTCGGTGTTAGACTGGTAATCGCTAAACCAAGAATGGATTATTTCACATTAGTTGAAAAGTGGGGCTTCCCAAGAATGAAGTATAGGTGGTGTTGTAGAGTTCTTAAGGTACATCCCATTCGAGAAAAGCTAGAAGAGTTGAGAAGCGAGTTGAAGAATATTATTGTAGCTGATGGTATTAGAGCTGAGGAGTCAAAGATTAGGAGGAGGTTCGAGAGAATATCGTACCACAAGGTATGGGGTGTCACAGTAGTGCATCCCATACTTCATTGGACGAAAGAGGATGTTAAAGAATATATAAAATTTTATCTGAAACCTTTAGGTATAAACATAAATCCACTATACGAGGTGGGGTTCAGACGAGCAAGCGAGTGTTGGTGTCCTGTATTTAAGAGCGAGAGGGACTTCGAACTACTGGCTAGATACTACCCGGATTTCTTCATGAAACTCGTTAGGCTTGAGAGGAAGGCTAAAAGCGGTTTTGCCTATGCATACATAAAAGGCAGACCATATTGGTTAAGTGAGCTTGCGAAGAAACTTGGGTTTGAAATTACTGAGAGTTGAGACCTTTAGGGTAGATTTGGGCATTACCAGACTAGTAGTATCTGCTAATCTTAGCCTCACAGCAACTTAAGGAAACACTATTACGAACACACCAAAATGTTTCCCCTAACATTAATAAGTTCCTCTTGAAGCTCTTACTATTTTAAATGCCGGGAAGAGAGTTTCTTAGAATCCCTCCGTGTAATGGGCTTCTTGATTACCTTAGTATTAAGTTACCCAAGACATCAACTTAAATCCTCCTCTTTTTTATGCTTAGGGTCGCATTTTATAATGTAGTAACTTCATGAGAACCTTTGACTAGCCAGGCTGAACCTCATAGTGCTCTCCTAGCTTACCTCGACTCCTCGTTCACTCGGCTTCAGGTCGAGGCTATGGGTAGGAGTACTGGTGGTGGTATGATTGAACTTAATGTAAAAATCTTAGCTCATTCCTAATAATCGATGTTGATAGGTTGCCTAGAGTGAGTGCTAAAAGGCTAGCCAGCTCTTTGACAAACTTGAGTCTGAGGCCGGGAAGCTTGATGATGCTGATGCAACTGAGAGCATCTATGGTTTCAAGTTAGTCAGGGAGCTCACGGATGGAACTAATGTTAGGCTTGGTATCTAGGAGTTCTTCAACACTATGATATAGGAGATAGACTGTGAGGTTGTGAGGATACTCGGGCTAGAGCATTTAGTAGAGCCTATTAGAACACTAGCCTTAACCTTGGCTAGGAAGAGGCTAGCGAGAGCACAGGAGGCTAGGAGGGAGGCTATCATAGGCGAGGAGAGGGGGGTAGAGCTTAGAGGAAGGCGGGCTAGGAGGAGGGCTGGAGGAGAGGGGGGTTCTAGGGTTGTAAGAAGGCTTAACGAGTTCCTCCAGGGGAGCTGAGCAAAAGAGGGATATGAGCTGAATACAGAGAGTTCTAGACTTCAACCAGGCCATAAGGCTCCTGACTTTCAATTCCATTGAATGGATTGAGAGCTACAAGGATTTTACAGCCCCCTAACCCTACCTCAACATCCCTAACAGCTCAGGATTAATGGGTGAAGCTTTGAAAGCTGATACAGGATTCTAAGAGCCTACATGATAAAAAACCCTCAGCCGAGCTCTAGAACATGCTCCAGCCGAGCCCGGAGGAGGGGCTGGCAGCTGTCAGCCTTCAGCTTAGCTTACCTATGCGACATCTCAGGCAGAGATCTCTAGACCATGTTAGCTTAAAGATTTAAATAATCCCTACACCCTCCACCCTATAGAGGTGTTGTCTATGAGATATGTTGTTGCAATTGGCTTAGCTACATTGATAGTATCCTTGATGATACTACAGGCTATTGCTGGTTCTTTAACGCAAGTCCTACAGCCTCCAATCCCGACAGGAACCCCTACCACGACGGTTACCGAGACAACTATAACAACTCCATCCCCAACTCCTACTACAACACCAACACCGACCCCTACTCCGACTCCAACACCTACACCTACGCCAACTCCTACACCACCTCCAGGTCTCCCTGAGAACCTATCTAAGCTATTGGTGTTGATTAACGAGACTTTAGAGCTCATAAGGTTGATGGGTGAGAATCTTAGGAATGATTCTAAGGTTATGGTTGATGCTAGCCTAGCACTTGTGAGGATTGAGGCTGTTGCAGGTGTTCTAGCTGAGAGGGCTTATGAGAAGGCTAGGGAGGGTGATCTGGAGGAGGCTGTAAAACTAGCAAACCAGTCATTGAAGCTAATAGAGGGTGTTATAGAGGCTTATAGGGGTAAAGCTGAGGTTTTCGAAACATACTCAAGAGCAGTAAGCCAGCTAATAGAGGCAATAGCGGAGCTTGTAAAAGCAGTTAGAGGTTATAGCTAGTCTCAACGCAGACCACCGCCATATAAGCCTCTAAGACCTTATATTCAGACCTTTCGCTGAATGAGCTTACGATCTCAACATAGTTTTAGCATGTCTCAAACAGACTCTTAACTTGCTTACTCAAAAACCACCTATCTTAGTGGTACTTCCTAGCCGTCAGGCGTTAGGTTAATCTCATGTCTAGGTAACCCTAGGGGTAGCTAGCAGCTAGCTGAATGAGATAGCATTCTCCGGTAAAGACTCCCCCACCCCATCTCCAACCATAACGGTACAACTTAGCATTAAAACAACGTTTTTAACATCACCTTGAACAGCTACTCTCACACTCCACCCCTATCTACTTGCATGGTTAGATCAAGCAACTTGCTGGGTGCTCTAAAGCGCTTGTAATGTGTACAGAGTTCAGACAGCTATCTAGGATAACGTTATCCCATAGCATTATCTGGTATCGTTTTAACCATTCCGTCAAGCCCCCCGGCTTCCAGCGTAGGGCTCAATCTAGACAAGGCCTTCACATCAATGCAAAGTAGCTTCTACAAGCTTTGAATTACTACCAAGTTACTACTCTCATCCCTACCCATGGACATCTACACAAATTAGCAATGCTCTATTTCTGATGGTGTATGTGGATTGAGGAATTCTATAGTATTGGGTGGTGTGTTGAGGGTAAAAAGTGTTTTGCTTTGCAGTGTTCACTTTAGCGTAGTGTTACTATGACTTCTGTTATGATACCTACCTTGAAGTGTAGTCTCTGTGGCTCTTCGTTTTGTGGTATTGCAAAGAGTATGTCTCCCTCCATCTGCGTTCCTGGAGCTATGGACGCGAATGTTTCTAGTTCGTTCACTGTTACTGCACTTCTCTTTACCCCTTCTGTTACGTCCCATGACAGCAGGTATTTGAAGCTATAAACTGATTTGCGTTCGTAGCTCTTGTTAGTGTTGGTTACTATGACGAATTTCCAGATATCAGATGTCTTAGTTTCTTTCCCAATGTTCTTAATCCTTAGTGTTACCACAACAGCTTTTTGACCCTCCTTTGCTGCGTAGTAGCTGTCGTCACGCTTGAGGTACTTAGCCTCCTTCACGCCCAGGACAGTTATCTCCCAATCACCGACTGTTACTGCCTGCCCAATAACTCCAGAAACATGCTTTGTCTCAACAGCCTTACTAACGCTATACGCAGCCATGTGGATAAACGCTGTTCCAGCAATAGAGATTACCGCTATCGCCACCAATACAACCCCTAGGACTAGAGGCAGAGTCCTACCAGCCCTCTTAACAGCTAGCCAAACACCTATAGCAAGTGCTATAACGCCAAAGACGTAGCCGAGAGCGGCTGACACAAAGAACGCTACTGGAAACACCAATAGTGTTAGCAACAGCCCTATAACAAATAGTACAAGGATCCTAGCTGTTGACATACCCCCTACCCACCTCACTCAGAAAACTCTTAGTGTTAATACAGAGGGAAAAACTTTTCCTCATCATCAGACCACAGCAAACAATTCCAAGAATTAAGAGCGCGGATCTCATCACCAACCTCATAGTTGTTATATCCGAGCCCTTCACAAACATGCTCGGATTGCTGGACTTCTCCATTCTGAGCTTTACAAGCTTGCATTTCAATTCGTATGATTTACTTGCGTATATTAGAGGTGTTGAGGAGGCCGTGGAACTTGGTGTGGCCGGTGATGTGAGAAGGGACGGAAGAAGAATGGCACTATGATTGTTAGGCTCGTTAATACTAAACGATAGCCCCTAGTGTTCCTCCGTACCTAACTTGTTTAACTATCCTCAACACCTCTTCACGTATTAGAGCCCTGCAAACCTCGCGGGTCTAGGGGTTTGAACTATAGGGAGATTGCTAGCGAGCTTGGCTGTAGTGTTTTCAAGGTACACCAGCTGATATCACCCTATGAGAGCCCTAGGTCTAGGATCAGGCAGGTTCATGAGCTCGCTACTAGGGTTGAAGAGCTCGGCGGGAAGATTTGAGGCCTTGAGGTTCTAGCCTCCAGGATTGGGG
>Ga0326760_1000986_pt1 | contig 13221 bp, 16 predicted proteins | sample GCREP_S_FD_207668 | JGI IMG/M metagenome (GOLD analysis project Ga0326760, IMG submission 207668) | Hot spring sediment microbial communities from Geyser Creek Basin, Yellowstone National Park, WY, United States - GCR.EP_S | ecosystem: Environmental > Aquatic > Thermal springs > Near-boiling... | reverse complement strand
CCACTTCGGCGCGCCCCTCGCCTACTACGCCGCCGCCAGGCGGTGGCTCAAAATGCCCTGGCGCATCAAGCCCGACCCCGCCTACCTCCCCGCCGTGACGGTGGCCATACCCACCTACAACGAGGCTAGGCACATAGAGGAGAAGCTGGAGGACGTATACAGACAGGAATACCCCCGCGACAGGCTTGAGATAATCGTCGTCGACTCCGCCAGCACAGACGGCACGGCCGAAAGAGCCAGGAGGTGGGCGGCCGCGCACTCCGACGCAGACGTCAAAGTCGTGGAGGAGCCCCAGAGGCGCGGCAAGGCCGCCGCCCTAAACGCCGCGCTGGCCACGGCCCGGGGCGATGTCTTCGTCATCACAGACGCCGACTGCCGCTGGCCCCAGAGGGACGCCCTCAGGAAGGCCGTCAGCTGGCTCGCCGACCCCACGGTAGGCGCCGTCACCTGCCTCAAGAAGCCCGCCGCCGACGGGCCCGCAGGCGTCGAAGCCGGCTACCGCGGCCACTACAACGTCCTCAGACTCGCCGAAAGCAAGAAGTGGGCCACCCCCATCTTCCACGGCGAACTCACCGCCTACAAGACAGAGCTGTTGCGCAAAATCGGCGGATTCCCCCTCGACATCGGCGCCGACGACAGCCACACAGCCGCGAAAATAGCCGCCATGGGGTACCGAGCCGTCGCCGCCGAAGACCTCTGGTGCGTCGAAGCCGTCCCCCGCAACGGCTACCACAAGTGGCGCGTGAGGCGCGCCCAACACCTACTACAACACTTCCTAAAGACGCCCGCGGCGAAGGCCCCGCCCCCCATGCGGCCCATCCTCCTCGCCGAGAAGTACCTCCACCTCGCCAACCCCTGGCTGCTCCCAGCCGCCGCCATTGCCCTCGCCGCGGCCGCCACGCCCCCCGCCCTCGCCCTGCTAGCCGCCGGAGCGGCCACGCTGGCCCTCAAGCCGTATCGCACGTGGGCCGCCGCCCAGCTCTACTTGATGGCCGCCGCAGTCAAAAACCTACGGGATAAGGAACTGATCTGGGACAAACAAGACAAGTGAAGCTGGCAACGCCCCACCCCAGGTGATGAGCCCTAAGGCGGCAGAAAGCCAAACAGGCGCAGAGGGGACCTCAGGCCGATATGTTGTTTGGATGGCCAGCGGCCCTATAACGGCATGGAGCAATCGGCGGCGGACCACGCCATCAACAAGGTCCTTATAGCGCCGGCGCATGATCGCTAAGATTAGCAACGCGCTCTCCAGATCAAAGATATTCCGGTACAGAGGCTCTAAATTCATATATCTTCTAATGGTACTTTTCGCAAAGGCCTACAAGCTATTGTTCATAGGACAGAGCCACGTCGTGTTGCCAACCATATGGGGAGCCAGGTTGATCTTACCAAAGAACTCCTTCGCCGCAAATAGATACGCGACGCTCATGCTAGGCCTAGTCGAGCCCCAGTGGAAAAACAGCTTCGAGCAAGCCACAGCCAAGGCCCGCGTGTTCATCGACGTGGGCGCCGCCAGCGACGGCTACTACACGCTAAGAGCCTGCAAGATAAACCCAGAAATAAAAATAGTAGCAATAGAGCCGCTACGCAACGAATATAGGTACTCCACAACATCTCCATCAATTCATGTACAGGCAAGGCCATACCCCTCAACGCGGCGGCGTGCGAAAACGCTGGCAGTATAAAGATCGGCGGAGAGGATGTCGCATGCGTAAGCATAGACGACCTAGTCTCTCAGTTGAAGCTACAAAGGGTTGATGTGATCAAGATAGACGTCGAGGGGGCAGGCGCAGGCGTAATCAAGGGAGGGCTGAACACGATAAGGAACTTCAAGCCAACAATGTTCTTCGAGGTGCATAACGACGACGAACGCTCAGCCGTTATGCGACTCGTAGAGATGGGATACGACGCAGTCGACTCGGGAGGAGAGATATACGCACTCATCCCGCGCAATCCTGAAACAAGGCAATGAGGATAGCCCACATAGCGCCGTTCTATGTGCCTATAATCGGCGGCGTGAAGCAAGCACTCAAGAATGTGGTTGAATACACAGCCTCTAGGGCTCCGGGTAGTATAAAATCTTTGAAAGGCCCAGCGAATCCCCCGTCCATTGCGCCAGGTATTTAGCAATCATAATGAGGGTATTTGTCGGCATTCCATCATATAACAGGGCCAAATTGCTGAAGCTATGCCTGAAGTCCTTCGCAGGTAGCAAGCTAGTTCGGGGCTTTATTGTGGTTGCAGACTCGTCTACTGCAGGGAAGGCTGGGCAATACGCTGAGGCGATTAGAGAGGTCATAGCCGCCGGATTTGAGGTCATTCACGACGTGAAGATCGGCAGAAGAGGCTCTACCAAAGCCAGAAACCGGGTGCTAGACCTCGCCAGGGAGAACCTTGCCCGCAACGATGTATTGGCGCTCTACGACGATGACTACATATATCCAGGGGATAAAACCCTGGCACAAGCGCTCCTGTGGCTCAGGGACAGCTCAGTGGGCACTGTGGGCGGCAGAGTCATCAACCTAAGGAAGAGGAAAGTCGACCCAGACTTCGCCCTGAATGTGCCGTACCTAGCCGACGCGTTGACGAAAGCCACAGGCTTTATAATACTAAACATAAAGCACGGGCCCAGAGAAACCGAATACACAACTCCGCTGATGGCTATGAGAGCCGAAGTGCTCAGCAATGGCATCAAGTACGATGAGCACTACGGAGGGACGGGCTACAGGGAAGAAAGCGACCTCCAGAGACAGATTAGAGAGCTGGGACTTAAGATAATATTCGAACCCCGATTTTACGCCTACCACATAGCGGCGGAGCAGGGAGGAAATAGATACTCGGACCTTGAAGACAGGATATACTGGAAGTGGAGAAACCACACGTATTTCATGGAGAAATGGCGGTACCACGTAGCCAAGAAGGTGCTAAGCTACGCAATACTGACCACATACGCCCTACTAAATGGGCCGCCCGCAATAAGAGGGATAATGAAGGCTGTAAAAAACAGATGAGAATCGTACATATACATCCCCACTACTGGCCCGTAGTAGGTGGGCTGGAGAACGTGGTGAAGGCGCTGGCCGAAGGCATGGCCAAGCTCGGGCACGAGGTACATGTGATAACGAGCAGGTATGGCGCTGAGGGCAGACCTAGAGAGGAGGTGGTGAACGGGGTTCATGTGTATAGGGTTAAGAGTTTTAGGTTTGGTTACCCTGACTTAACGTATCCACTGGAGTATCCCGCCAAAGTCCTTAAGAACGCAGATGTCGTACAAGCCTACAGCCAAAACAGTCTTTTTACCTATGTACTTGCTAAGAAGAGCAAGGAATTAGGTAAAACCCTATCTATTTATTACCTAGGCGTCGATTACCTAAGAATGCATCATAACCTCCTAATTAGAACGATTGGTTATAGGTATGAGAAGTATGTAACAGAGAAGTTGACAAAAATAACGGATATTGCATTAACAACAAATATGTGCGAGTCCGAAACGCTCAAGGTTAATTATGGAATTGAGAGCGAAGTTGTACCACACGGCATTGATGAGCAACTAGTAAAAATGCCGAAGATGGACGGCAAGTTTAGAGATAAGTTCGGCATTGAGGGGAATGTAGTAGCCTACATAGGCAGATTACACCCAACAAAGGGCGTGGATTCGTTGATACGTACATTTAGGCGTATCTGCAATAAAGTTGATGATGTAAATCTAGTAATAGCAGGTAGTGGTAATGAGAGGTACGTAATGAAACTACATAAGCTAATTAAAGAGCTTGGCCTAGAGAAGTATGTGCACATGCTTGGCAGAATTAGTGAGGAGGATAAGATAGCGTTGATTGACGTAGCCAAGTTCCTTGTGCTCATGAGTAAGCATGCAGGCGAGAGCTACCCAGTAATCGTAAATGAGGCATTGGCTAGGAAGAAGCCCATTATAATAAACAAGGTTGGAACCGTGTGGTGCATTGACCTACCAAACATGGTAGTGGTTAATAAAGAAGATGAGTTTATAAGCAAAGCAGTAGAGCTATTGACGAATCCGAATTCATACAGCGAATTAATCAACTCGCTTAGCGATTTTAGGATTGAAGAGCTGATATGGGACAACATAGTCAAGAAAATAGTTAACATATATACGATATATTGACATGATAACTTTTTCTAAGCCCTCTTACTATTAGCAATATCACTTGCAACATTATTCACAGCACTCCTAATAATCATGCACAACAGGATGAATGAGGAAATACGCATAATTAAGCGAGAACGCTGGAAAGACCGTGCTAAAAGCCGCATTAATACTATCAATAGTCCTACTAGCCCTAGTACTGGCCACAGACATCAAGAGGTCATACCCACAGTACTACTACGTGCTGGTTGCCATAGATACGGCACTACTTGCGACGCCGATCATGGCAATGAGCGACGAGAAGAAACTTACTGAATTGGCGCTACCGACAATCATCACGCTCCAGGTCGACCTACTCAGCTCACAATTACCGCCAACCGGCGTAAGTGTCGGAGGGTGCGGAAAGGTACAGAGGCATGTACCTAGCCGGGCGCTGGGACTTCAAGGTAATTGAAGAGTTGCCAAAGCTTTATGCATCCTAGGGTTCAGGCGCCGCCTGGTTAGGGCCTTGGTTAGGGCTGGGCGTCAGGTAGGAGTTCTCTATAACTTGTCCACTGGCTCCTTTGATAACCTCGGCGATACACTCGGCACTATTGAGTTTGTTAGTGGTGATGCTAGGGATTTTGAGGTGGTTAAGAGGGCGGTTAGAGGCGTCGATGCCGTCGTTCACCTGGTTGCCCTCATTGACGTCGCCGAGTCTGTTAAGAAGCATGACCTTTGACGTTAACGTTAGGGGTATGTTCAATGTCGTTAAGGCTTCAAGAAACGTCAATGTCCTCGTCTTCGCCTCTCCAGCGCCGTCGATGGCGAGGCGATTAGGGTGCCAATACCCGAGGACCACCTATTAATGCCCAAGTCGTCGTACGTGGACAGCAAGGTATCCGGCGAAGCCTTCGTCCAAGCATTCGCCAACCAATACGACTTTAGGCCTGTGATACTCGGGCTATTCAACGTCTACGGCCCTAAGCAGTCCGGAGCCTATGCTGGCGTCATCATTGAGTTTATTAGGAGGGTTCTAGGGATGAGCCGCCGGTCATTTTTGGTGATGATGAGCAGACAGGACTTTGTGCACGTGAGCGATGTTGTTGAGGCGGCAATGCTTTTGCTTAGGAACGAGGGGTTAGGGGCGTGTTTAACATTGGTAATGGTGAGGGCATAACAGTAAATTACCTGGCGAACCTAATACTCAACTCAATGGGTAGGGAGGATTTGAAGCACATCTACGCATCGCCAAGGCCAGGCTATATAAGGCACTCAATAGCAGACATGACAAGGGCGTGGAAAGAGCTAAGATTAAAACCGAAGGCGGGACTTGAGATGGGTATAAAAGATTTAATCACACACAACGTTATATGAGCAAAGCGAAAATATTGATCGTTCAGGAACTTTGGTGGCCTAAGGGTGGAGGTGGCATATTGGCTACTCACTTGATAACTGAGGTTTTGGTTAGGCATGGGCTTGAAGTTAGGGTCGTGACGGGCGTTGAGGAACATGAGGTTATAGACAATGTTGTGTTCATTCATGAGCCGAGGCTTAGGGCTAGTAATAAGTTGGAGCTTTGGTTTAACGCTTACACGGTGAGTAGGGAGGGTTGGTTTAGGAAGCTTATTGAGTGGGCCGACGTTGTTTACATACCTCGCTATGCATACCCGGTGATTCCTAGGGTTAAAGAGTTGGGGAGGAGTGTTATTGTTCATTTACATGATTACCAACCAGTATCCTATACATCCGTTATATTTCATGGTGATATTAAGGGCGATTTTGTGCGTACGTTCTATTACGAGCTACATCAACACAGTTTAATGAGGGCATTAATCACATCACTGTTGACGCCTATTAACAGGCTCGCTAGGGAGTGGGTGTCTCAGGCCGATACTATTATTTGTGTATCAAATAGGCAGTGCAAGATCATAAGGGAGAGGATGCCGGAGATCAAGGGCAAGTCCGTGGTCATTTACAACCCATTGCCCAATATTTCCCCCGTAAGGAAGGAGTTAGGTGACGAGAAAATATTACTTTACCTAGGCGGTCCCAGCTTCGTGAAGGGATTTCACCTAGTTCTCAAGGTTGCCAATAAACTCTCAAAGAGGTACAGGGACTTGAGGATATTAATGACCAAGATGAAGGAATATAGGTCATTACCCTCGAACTGCATGGCGCTTGGGGAGTTACCTTATAGGGATGTTGTTGGATTGCACTCGAGGGCTTATGCCCTGCTTTTCCCATCGATATGGGAAGAGCCTCTGCCTTACGTGGTCGTCGAGTCTATGCTGGCGGGTACAATCCCAATAGCCGCGAGGACAGGGGGCGTGCCCGAGATAGTAAGCGGGACACCTGCCGAACATTTCCTGTTCAAGCCGGGAGACGCCGAGGAATTTTTAGACAAAATAAGAGAACTTGCATCCTACACGCCTGAAGACGTCGCAACTATGGGAACCAAGCTAAGGCAACACGCTCTCAAGCTCTTCAACTTGGAGGATATAGAAAAGGCGCTACTCAAGGTCTTCACATAGTGAGGAATGCCAATCCATGGCCCCTCAAACATGTGCAACAAGATCCAACGGTGGCATTAGGCTCCCCTGGATGTGTTAGGGGAACTAGCGATCCGGCACATCTCTACATGCCAGATCTGCAATCTTTAGTGTAACAAACTTACATATAACACGTCTGATCTCTAAATGGAATCCGAGAACTATATACAACTAAAATATTTAGTTATATCCTTTCTAGTTGTTGTATCGGCGGCCTTACTCTGGCATCATTCTACGAATCGTATCGGTGTCAATCTATTGTTATTTGCCAAGATCACTATATCTCTCGCGCTTATAGCATTACTACTACCTCCCCGCAACGACGCCGGGCCGTTTCACGTTCCTTTACCTGTTTAACCATGGATTCTTCCAGTTGCCGTGTATGTAGTGGCCGAGGCAGAGATTCTCATCTTCAAGCATACATGTCTTGGTTACGTCGTAGCGCTGGGTTTGGCGTTGTTAATTACGGCACTGGCAGATGAGAGGCCGGCGAAGAAAGTCGCCGTAGCCGCGGCTATAGTGGGGGCCTCCCTCATCCAGCTTGTCCCCTCCTTCGGCAACGACACGTGGAGGGACATAATATGGGCCGCCCAGGCGCTGCATGCGGGGCACGTCACGGAGACCGCTATTAGGCACTCGGCATATCCCTTCCCGGTGGTTCCGCTGGAGTATACCTTGGTGTCGCTAATGAGCGGGCTGGATCCGGTGTGGGCCAGCGTAGTTATGGGCCTCCTGTATCTGCTACAGCTACCGCTGGTCGTCTTTCTGCTCTCCCGGAGGTTCGGCGGGTTCGACGACTTCAGGTGGGGGCCTTCGTTCTCCTCATGGCGCCGCTTGCAGTGATGTGGTCCGCCTGGTACATACCGCAGGTCTACTCACTTACGTTATTCCTCACGGCGTTTCTGGCGGGCTCCGCGCCGACACAGATACCGCTACTTGTGGCCGGCGTGTTCGGCCATGGAGGCGTCGAATTACAATTACATTGGCGTCTCTAACAGTTGCTATATGATGTGCCCTCTCCTGCACCAATGAGATCAGAATCTGTAATACTAAGGCGAGTAGCATTGGGAACATGTCTCCAACCACTAATGTAGTGGGAGGTAAGAAAGGAGAGTATAGTGCCATATAAAGCTTTGATTTACGTGCAAGCGCCACCTATGTTAAAAACAATGTGTAGACTCCATTGTTGTATAACAAGCCTTTTCTGCTTCCTAGTAAGAAGGAAAAGGGTTCCTTGTATAAGCTATAATATCCAATAGGGGCCGGTAAAAGTCTGTCCCTTAAAGGTTGCGGGACTATGGCCTGTTTACTCAGGTAATTTCTCATGACGTCTATGATAGCCTCAGGGTTAAGTTTCCCAGCAGGAGGTGATACAACACCGTGTTTCGGTATTCTTGGAGTTTGCCACATCAAGTCACAAAGTCCAAAAGTGATATACGGTGATAGACACAGAAACGATGAATCGCCAACATATGAAGATACATATATTACCGGGTGTAAAACATAGTCGCTAAATCCACCCTGAGAAAATACAGTATGAGTATAGGTATCACCATCAGCTCTTATAATTGGCATAAAGGGGAGTCCAAAGTTTGTTACGAAACCTAAGACGATCAGAAACAAAGGGAAGGCAAACCTACTACCTTTAATTAAGAATCCATATAGCTTTTCATACGTTGTGGCGAGACTTATTGAGAACAAGAAGCAGATCAGGCTAAAAGCCCTGGCTCCGGTTAGGAAGGATCCAACTCCGGCCCAGCCAATTATCCAAGTTGGATAAGAAGCAAATAAAAGCAGTGCGAGTATTTTTTCATCAAGGTTTAAAGAACGCCATCTTATTGATAGCCAAATTGTATGAATAAAGATCAATGTGAGCACAACAATAGTCTTCCCATAAAAACTAATGAGGTATTGCACAAGATCCGAAAAACTTAGTCCTCTAGTTTCCATAGCTGTTTTTGCTACTTGAATCTCCCGTATATACAGAGAATATAAAATGTGGATAGCCCCCCTAGCAACACCGGTAAACAAGAATACGTCCGAGTAAATTTCATATATCACGAAAGCGGATAACATTATGAATGCGAGCATCGCTACTTTTGGGGTGATCCCTGCAATACACGTTTTACTGAATAATTTTATAGTAATCAACATGGAGACTATGATCACCATGTAAGCAAGCATTATGACAGCCGTGGAGAAGTGAGTAATAAGTAAACCCAAAAATATTACAAGTACTAATATTATACTCTTAGAAATATCGTCCTTTCGTTTCACTAACCTTATAAAAAAGTATAGAATCCCCCCAGCATATATGTAGCCGAGCTCCACGCCACCATAATAAACCGGCAACGGTATAGATAATGTAAGGATCGCTAAAAGCAACAGACTCCTACGTATATCTGTGCGTTGCGACTTCAGCCATCCAAAAATTTTCAACGTTGCTAAAATAAGCAGAATGTACCCCGTGTATATCACTATGAGCACTATATTCATGCTCCACCCAAGGGTGATCGAAGACAATAGGCTCAGCGAAGCTGGTATAATACCGTTGCCAGGATGATAACCATACTGGTCGGAATAATATAGGATTCCAGCTGTGTCGACATAGCCATTGACAATAATCCACTTAGCAAACGAATAATGGGCTACGCTATCCCAAGGGCCCGTAATACTTAGTGTATTGGGATACTTTAGAACGGGTACGACTACTACTAGGAATGCCTGAGTAATCAAGGGAATGATTACCAAAGCTTTGACATCAAATAGTAAATATGAAAGTAAACTAATTGTAACAATTACAGCAACCGTCTCCCAGAAGATTCCTTCCAGAGCCCATATATCTATAAACGAACTGGAGTTCCAAGTCAAAAACATCAGATATAGTACGAGGATGAGAGTTATTAATAAAATGATAGTTCTTCTCATTTCAGGTTTCATGCTTGTTAGCCTGCATTAATCTACTTATAAGCTTAAATAATCTCTCAGCTCCAATTCTTCGATCAATGTATTTTCTAAAGGTGAGAACATTTTTCCTGAATTCATCTAGCAAATTCTTGTGTATAGCTAGTGCTTTAATTGCTTTTTCTATACAATCATAATCTTGGGGTTCGCATACTATGCCTAGCTTATTCTTCTCAACAATTTCTGCTAATTCACTCCGCTTATTAGCAACAGCGATTACAGGTAGTCCTACAGCAATATACTCGTAGAACTTGACTGGAACAGCATAATCATAAACTGGGTCTCCTATTCTTGGAATAACACCGATATCGTAAGCTGATAATAACGTCACAACAGTATTTATGTCTAAAACCCCCGTGTAGATGAACTCATCTCTAAAATAGTCAATAATACGCTTAATACCACCATTAAGAATGGGACCTGCTACTACAAACTTAATATCAGCACCTAGTTCTCTCCTGATCTTCCGAATCGCAATTAATACTGGCAAGATATTGTAATATCCATATGTGGACAGCCCCCCTATGTATCCAATAAGTAAGGATTCTTGGCTTAACCCAAGTCTCTGTCGCGCCTCTTTTTTGTTAAGTGGTTTGAAAACATTTAGGTCTGCACCATTAGGAATAAGGTAAACAGGTCTGTATAATTTTCGAATTAATATGTTGACAAGCGTTCTTGTCACTCCTATAATGATATGAGCTCTTCTGTATATGCCATAGCTAATGTACTTGTAAACCTTAGTAATAAAATCAGAAAGACCTTTTCTATACGTAAACGACATGATTTCCTCTTGAGGATCTCTAATATCTATAACAATCTTTGATCTTACCAGCACGCCACCGACGTAGGACGCTAAGACTAAGTATGAATCAGGTATGCTGATCATTATTACCTTAGGTCTTAAAATTAAAATTAATATAATGAACAAAAAAGACAATAAGAAGTTTATTGGAAGAATTGCAAGACTACGTGATGAAATGGCTAATGATATCGAATAACATTCTTCAGACGGCTTTACAATCCCATGACGAGTTACATGAGCGACACCAATGCAAGAAACCCTCAAACCTCTTGCCCTAAGATATTTCATAAAATATTCAATTCTTCTATATGCTGCCTCAATCCGTCCCAGATGACTACAAATGATCAATATATCAACATTATTCAACAGTGTCCTCATGCCCCAGCTTAGCCAGTCTCTCGGCTACGGACTTCACGACGTGCTTCACTCCGCCGATCTGCGGATAATAACCCGGCGCCACGTACACTATCCTCATTGCCTCGCGAATGGCTTCAACAACGTCTTATCGGCGACGCTAATTGGTCTAGAGCGGCGCGGGGTGGTGGTGTAGGCGATGGCAGCTGGCTGGGGAGCGGGCGACTGGGGTGGCATAGCCGCCGTAATGAGGGGAAGCGCGGCGTTCGAGAAGCCCAGTGGCTTCGCCGCGTCATGCCATGGCCCTCCTCCATCTTCTTGGCGTGTTTAGCCATTGTATTCCTAGGGCTATTGCCTTCTCTTCGACTATCTCTACGCCGAGTTGTCTGGCCACGGCGTATCCTACGGCTTTGGCTAACACGCGTATCGGCGCGGCTAGGCGGAGCACCTCCTCCGCGGCGCTCCTGAGGGCCTCGGCGAGGGCTGGCGACTTTATGCGGCCGCCCCTCTTGAGGTAGAGTATGGCGGCGTCGATGAGCGCCCTGGCGGCGGGGCTGATTTTGTGCCATACGCCTCTGCGCAAGGCGCGGCTCTTAAGCGCAGAAAGCGACACAAACGAAGGCACAAACCCCGCCGCCAGAAGCATGGCGACAAACAACCACAGATATATAAGCATTACAACTTAAAAACCGCACAAAACGCGGACGCATGAATAGGGATAGGGCAATCGGCGGTGGATACAGCCCATCACGGTATTCATGCAGGTGCCGTGTTCCTTCAATGTCTATGTCACCATTGGTACTTCGTTTGTGAGTTTGACTGCTGGTGTTAACGGGAGGTGGCCTGACGCGCGGTCGATTAGGGGCGCCACCGATTGGGCGTGGAGGTTTGAGTTTGGGGACTGGAGGCTGTTCCATATTGCGCCGGGCGCTTCCAACGGCCTTGCGTTTGAGGTGCAGGCCAGCTGGAGGCTCCCCGACACGTCGTTGATCGGGTTCGCCATTGGGCTTGATGGGCAGTTTGCCGGCGCGTACTTCGGCCAAGGTGCTTCGGTTTAGGCGCTTGGGAGGTGGTGTGTTTGTGTGTGTCAACACCGGCGCTGGCTCTGTAGATAACGCGAGGCGGGTGGTGTGGTTCCCGTCGGTTGACTGACCCAGTTGCGTTGTTCGTAACCACCGCCTCGCCGATGTAGGTGGTGGGGACGGCGTTGGCGGGCGGCTTCACAGTAAGCGTAAACGTGGCGCTACCGCGAGGCGGTATTGTTGCAGAGGAAGGCGACACCGAAACCCACGGGTCGCCGGCAGTATCCACGTAAGTCACAGCCACCGTCACAGGCACAGGCGGCGCGTAAGGCGGCGCGTCTGGACCACGCACAAGATCCACACTCACCACAATACCCTTGTAGCTACCGAGCTTAAACGTGGGAGCGGCCGTGGTGACAAGGTTCCAATTAGCCCAGTTGGCACCATAGTTCACAAGCATCATCTCGTCGGGGTCTGGCCTCCCGTTGCCGTTGGTATCAGCCTTCCATTATGTGGCTCAACACACGAACCCTAACGTCTGCAACGTAGTTATTATCCGCATCGAACCGCCCATACGGAATAGTGGCCACCACATCCATAAACCTATACGTCGTGGTTAAGTTCGACGACGTGAACACCCAGTACGTCCTGTTAGGAAGCGCCCGGCGCAAGCAACAGATTCCGCGTAAGCGTCAGCGTTCTAGTCACCGCAAACCGTAGCGGAGATGACGGTAAACGTAATAGACCTGCTCCCGCCCTGCGGCACGTCGCCGAAGAACAACACGCCGTCAACACGCGAAGAGGCGCTGGCTGACATGGAGCAGGACTGAGGCTGGAGATCCGTGCCAGCCCCCACAACATGTAAGCCCTTATGTTGTCACACCACTGCCGTTGCCACAGGGAGCCGTACTTCGAGGCATACGCGCCCCACAGCGAGTTGCTCTGCACAAACAGCTCATACCGCGCCGCAGTCCGCCCAGCCAGCAGACGCACAAGAGACAATTCGTCCATGTACGACGACTCGGCATTTTAAGCAACTTCAATTTCAAGGATATAAACAGAAATCCTTTTCAGAAAATTTATCAACATATTCATAATATTGAAAAACGTTTATAGCATAATGACATCTTCTTTGCTATACCCTCGCACCACACGGCCTTCGCGACAGCCATATTCTGCAACATAAACCCATGAAGAAACAGGTTGATTCTTAAAAATTTAAGGTAATAATTGCAACCTCCTTATGCACACCATAGCGGTAATCGGCCTAGGTTACGTTGGTTTGCCGACCGCCGTTATATTTGCACAGAGGGGCTACCGGGTAATTGGTGTCGACATAGACGCCAAGAAGGTCGAGGCTGTAAACGCCGGCCGTAGCTACATCCGCGAGCCCTACCTCAACGAAATGCTCAGAGACTCAGTAGC
>Ga0326760_1000985_pt1 | contig 13223 bp, 15 predicted proteins | sample GCREP_S_FD_207668 | JGI IMG/M metagenome (GOLD analysis project Ga0326760, IMG submission 207668) | Hot spring sediment microbial communities from Geyser Creek Basin, Yellowstone National Park, WY, United States - GCR.EP_S | ecosystem: Environmental > Aquatic > Thermal springs > Near-boiling... | reverse complement strand
GGCATCACGGCTCCGCCTCCGCGCGACCTTCCCAAGCACTTGGATCGCCACGCCGTTTGGATGCCTAAGCGACAGCAGAACGTAGAACCGCGGCTCAAGCGCGCCGGAGGCGTCGTGTAGCACGACATAGGCTTGCCTCGGCTTCCCCCCACGCGTCTTTATGTAGACTTTACAAGGAAGCCAGCCCTCCATCATATCAATCCTCGTCTATGACAGGCCTTATGCGGATGCCCCCGCCGCTTTCCTTCTCTTCCTCCGCCTCAGCCGCTTCTTCTACAATTTCGTACTGAACCGCGCAGTCGTGGATGTAGATCCTGCCGTTTATTTCACCTACATCAACGCCGGCGCGTTCGGCAAGCGTCGCGCCTACAAACCAAGGGATTTTGATCCGCAACGTGCCGTCTTTCAACCTCCGAACCACCTTGCCGTAAGCCATCAATACCACGCCGTCGCGTTGTTTGAAGTACAGCGCTAAAGTCGCGCCTTCCTCCAGCCCGTCAGTTACGTCGACCGTCGTCACGTGGGCCCACCGGGGCTTCTTCGTGCTGGTGTCGATCTCCACTTGGCATGGAACCCAAACTCCTGTCTCCATGAGGCGGCGTTCTTACTCCTTTATATGCCTTTTACTCGCCCCTGCCGGCTTAAGCACCTCAAGCCCGCCGCACTGCGCAGAGGCAACTGTACGCAGGGACCGGGACGAATTACTGCAAACTTGTAAACTTCACGGCGGCCGCCGCATCCGCGGCGTAAAAATAAAACTATCTATTGATTGATTTATTTAGACGCGGCCGGCGCCCAGACCCTCGCCCTCAGCTGGACGGCGTCTGCGCCTAAATCGTAGAATCCCCACTCGTATAAAGTGCGCAGAACGTCGACGGGGACGTTGAAGACGCCTGCGTCGCCTCCCGCCCGCCTATCTTCTCTTGGGTACTTATAGTACTTCAGGGGGATGAGCAGAGAGACGCCGTCGACGAGAAGCTCTACATAATAGGTGCCTGCCGGCGCATTAAGAACCTTATGGATGAAAGTGCCGCGGATAACCAAATAGCCTTCGTACACCAGCTTAAGAGGCGGCAGAGCCGCGCCCTTGATCCGCGCCACGTAGCTGTGTAGAACAGCCGCGCCGTTTTCCCTAACGGCCTTCTTGGCCCACGCCGCCAGCGACAGCGCGGCGCTCCAAGGTATCCGCACTTCAACGTTGTAGTAGCCCTCCCCAGCCGCCGACTTAGACACGGTTCCGACCACTTGAAATGCGTTGCCGCCTCCGCCGCGGAGGAGCAGAACCCGGCGCGCGCCTGTTCCAGGGTCGAACCACAGCCGCAACGCCGCAACTGCCTTCTTCCGCCTGTAGCTGTACAGCGTAATCCTGCACGGCGACCACGAATCCACGATACTAAGCCGCGGCGGCTTTAAAAGCCTGCCGCGGGCTTTACTTATGTCAACAGGCTGCGTGGCATGTTTGTAAAGAGGAGGGGCGCCGGAGAAGCAAGGCGCCCCGCCAAGAAAAACCGGCTTAGGGCCTAGGCGCCTTCGCCTCCTGCTTAACGATTACAAGCCAGTAGCTCAGGTCTTCTGGCGACGCCGGCACGCAGGGGTTGGCTCTGGTGGGCCTGCGCCGGAGCACAGCCACCAGGAGGACGTCGCCGGGCTCGTACCTGTAGGATTCGTGGTTGGTCGCCGGAGGAAGCTCCCTAAACTCCGTCCGCAGTACCTCCAGAGTCCTCTCGTGCTTAATGAAGTGAGTCCAGCCGGCGGCCCTCGCGCCCATGTCCTGCAGATACTTGTTGAGCAATGCGCGCAGTTCAGACGGGGACTTAGCAGGCACCATCTTCAGCACGTACGGCCCAGAGGGCGGAAACATCCTAGGCGATAGGGAGTCGATAACCACCACGCGCACCGCTTCTGCCTCCCTTTTCGCCGCTACAGCCTTCTCCACGGCTGGCGCTGGCCAAGGGGAATAAAAACTTGTCACGCGTATTACACGCGCCCTCACGGCGGAAAACGCCGGCGGGAAAAATGCTTTTTCAACGGGGAAGCAGGCCCCGGCTGATTTCTCTTCTGTTCTTTCAGATTTCTCCACCTTGCTCATACCACTATTCCGATATACCTCCCGTCTTTTACCAGGGCGATTTTCTTATCTGCCACTTCGACAACGCCTTCGCCCTGCTCTAAAAAGGCTTCAAGTCTGCCAAACTCATCGGGGCCGAGGGCCTCCGCCACGGAGTCAGGCAGTCCGCAACCCTTCTCCTCGGCGGCGGCCGCAGGCATGGCGAGAAACGGCCACTTGGGCCACTTATACTTGTTAACAGCCTCGGCGACGAAAACAGCAACGTCGGCGAGGGGGCCGCACTGCATGTCGAACCATCGCCAAAGCCGCCAGATCATTTCAACCGCCTGTCCGTACGTAACTGCGGCGTCCTTCCCGGCGATTAATGCGCCTCTGTAGAGAGCCCAGGCCCGCGAAACGGCGATTCGGACGATTCTCCTCGCGATGGCCCTCCCGGCTTCTCGGGCGAACACCTCGCCGCACTTGTTTACAAGCTTGTTCAGCAGATCCCAATCCAGCAGGTCCCGATCCAGCTCTTTTGTGAACTGCTGAAGCAATTCGCGGCAGGTCATAGCCGGCCTTGATCTCGGCACTGCCTCCCCTTCCAGTTGACGATTTGTATGCCCGGCAGGCGCGCCGTCTCTTTCAGCCCAGGATATGCGTAGACGGCGGACTCGACGTACTCCGCGACGCCCCGCTGTTCCAGGTACTGTGCATGCTCCTGGACGATCCGCGCCGCCTTGAACAGCAGGGGGCCGCCCGCCGCGGCTTGGGAGGGGTCGACGCCGAGCTCCTTCCACGCCTCACGCAGGCTTGGATCTTTGAGCAGATCTAAAGCCAGCCGCAACAACCCCACGCTCCTGTGGCGACAGAGGTACTTCGCTACTGCGAGAGCCAGGCGGGGGTTGACGCCGCTCATAGCCTAACTATCTGAATCGCCTTCCCGCCGAACCAGCCGTAGGCTTCGACAGGCAACTTGGCGGCGGCATGCACGGCGCGCTTCATGCACGATTTGACAGTAAGCCATGTAGCGTTCCACTCCAGCTCGGTCTTACAGACGTATACATAGGGGCCGCAAACGTATACGACCTTGCCGATTTCCATGCGTCTCGCCACATACTCCACCGCCGCCTCCAGCGCCTCGCGGCTGTCTGCTTCCACATAGAAGACAGCCGTATACTTGAGAGGAGCTTCCTTAATCATGCCGCTCATACCAGCTTCGCCTGCTTGCAGTTGCCGAAGACGTTTTTCAAAGCTGTGTAGGTGTTAGCCGCGGTGCGGTACACAACCTCCACGTCGGTGACGGGCATATGCGTCCCCACAATTTTGGCCTCCACAGGCCTGCCGCCTTCGTCCCTTACCAGCTCGACGCCCGCGACGTCAACCCGCATAAACCTGCCCTGGGTGTAGACCACCAAAGAAGCGTGCTTCACGCCGCGGGCGAGGAATAGATAGCGGACGTCGACCAGCCCCCTGGCGCCCCTCTTCAAGGAGTACACAGTGCCCCCGGACTCGGCGAGGAGCTTAGCCAGCACAGGGAGCCTCTTGCGGTAGTCGATTGCCTTCAAATCCTCCCCCTTCGACGCGGTGAAGAAGTCCGCCAGATCCATGGACTCCTCGAGCATGACGTCTTCGGGGGGAAGCCGCCTCAGCTCCTCAAGCCAGCACCTCTTCCCCTCGGCGAACTCCACCAAAAGGCGGCGCCAGTCGCCGTACTTCCAGCCAGCGGGGAGGCCGCTGGGTTTAAACAACTGTCCCTTAGCTTCGATCTTCTCGCCGTTCCACTTCAGGTAGTTCTTCTTCTCGTATATGAAGACGTCCCACACGCCTTCCAGCTTGAGGCGGAAGTGGCTCCCCCCATACAGCAGTTTATCACCCCACAGCCCCCTGGCGATTTCCTGCGCGGCGGCGGTGACCTCGCCGTCGGGGTAGGGGTCTCCGGTAAGCGGCACGTAGACCGAGTCCGTGTCGCCGTAGATCCCCCTCAGCCTGTCCACAAGCCTCTCAAATAGGAGCTTCGTCTCGTTGAAAATCACGGCGGAGACGTGCTCGTTGAGGCCGTACCCCGAAGGCTTCGCCAAGACGCCGTATGCAGAATTCGCAATGATCTTAACGGCTTGATCCAACGCCTTGTCCCCCAGCTTCTTCGTGATCTCCCGGGCCTTGTACACCTTCGCCAGGTAGCGGTATGCGTCGCCCTGCCTGAAGCAGACCGTCTTCCCCACGCCTCTGAAGCCGCCTTGGCACTCGTACGCCTCGATGGGGTCGGCCCCGAACTCGTAATAGGCGGTGGGGTACAGCATGTGGAAGTCGTATTCAGCGACCCTTCGGAAGAGACCCGTCTTGCGGAGCACTACCTTGCTACCAGAGAAGCCGCCTTCACTCCGTACTCTGTCCTCAAGGATGTAACCGTTCAAAACTGTTAACCTAGCTAGCATTGCTTCGTGCAAACCTCCGGGCGACCCGGAGGCGCTGTAGACCCAGAGGAGGTGGAGCGGCACCCCCGCCAGCGACGACACCGCCGTCAAGGTGGGGAGCCAAGCCTTGGCGAGGTGAAGAGTCGCCGTGACGTCCCACGTCAAATACCGCCTGAGCTCGGCGCCGGTCAAATGGCCCCTCCGCATCTTCGCCTTGACCCACTCGGCCATATCGACGTCCGGCGGGGCGCCTATCTGCCGCACCACCTCGTGTAGGGCGTAGGCCTCCTCCCCCACGCCCAGAGACGACCTCCAGCCCCCAGTGGCGAAGTCGAACAAGTCAATAATGCCCACCGGCCGCCCTACGTCTAGGTACAGCTTAGATGCGCCTAGGTACTTGTAGTCGAAGCCCGAGATGTTGTAGCCGATTAAGTAGTCGACGCCCTCCAAGTCGGCGTACAGGTCGGAGACGTCGCTTGAGATCTTAACGTCGCCGTCGGGGAGGGCCCAGCCGACCAAGACCTCGGAGCCGTGCACCTCCACGTCCACAACGGCAAACTCCACCTCCTGCCTCCTGATGCTTGAGGCCAGCTCCACCTCAGATCTGGCGAAGACCAGCGGGGGCTTCCCCCAGTCCACCGAAAACCTCAGCACAAACGGGATCCCCGCCTGCGCCACCTTCCCGTACTTCCTGTACTCCTCCCTCAGCTTCCTAACCTCGGCCGGGTGGTCGGCGTACACCCTGTACACCCTCCCTCGGCACTCCCGGTACCCCACGCCGTCCCAACACCGCGCGTTGAGGTCAGCCCTCTCTGCGTCCAGAACTGCGCCCGTCGACACGACGTAAAAGTAGGGCTTAAACCGCTCCACGCGGCCGCCCACCCAGAACTTAGTCCCGCCGAGGTATATGACGGCCGTCATGGCCCCGACTCCCGCCTGGCGTATTCCAGAGCGTCTTCCAGACAGCGGCTAAACAGCTCGCCGCGCCTCTCGATCTCGGTGTAGATCGCCGCCTTCCGCTCCTCCACTGGGACATGTCTGAGGTGCTTCCAGAGACAGAGCGTCAGCCTGTTAGCGCAGATGGGAGTCGCCAAGCAGGTCTCTGCGGAATCAAGCGCCGCGGTTTGTGTGTCAAATTTTGTTTCTATATTATTAGGGGGTAGACCCGTGTCTAACGTGCCTAACGTGTCTAATCCGCTTTGCCCTTTACCTTTATCTACAGCGGCTGGCGGGGCGGTTTCGATATTTGTCTCCTGCCTTTCTAAATCCGTCAAGGGCGTCGGCGGATTAGACACAACATGCCGAACGGCGGAGTCTGTTGTGCCTAACTTACCTAACAAGTTAGGCGCGCTTAGCGCCGCCGTGTCTAACTTCGGCGGATTAGACACAACTGATTCTGCCGTCTTGTTTGTTGTGTCTAAACCGCTTTGCCCTTGACTTGTACCTACACTGACCGGCGCGGTGGGTTTGATAACTGTCTCACGCTCTTCTAGACTTGTCAAGGGCATCGGCGCATTAGGCACATTAGGCACGTTAGACACGGGGCCTTCTTCTATATAATATTCAGATTCAACAAGTTTTCCAACGAAGACGTCGAAGAAGTCTCCCCAAGTCAACTTGTAATAGCAGTTGGAGCCCCCGCACGTCCTAGGCACCTTACCCATGTACCGCGTGTTGTAGGGCCACAAAACGCTCCTCGCGGCGACGGACGGCGTGTAGCCCTTCGACGCGTAGTTCACAAAGATCCTCCACAAGGCCTCGCGGAGCTCTTTGTCGATGATCAAGTTGAAGAGCGGAGCCGACGCCGGATCTTCGTGCCCTTCAACTTCCGTAGTCACAAACTCTCCGCAGTCGTAGTCGGGCGCGTCTACAGCTTTAGCCAGCGCCTGGCAAAATTCTTCCCTCACCTTATCCACTTTGTCAGACCACTTGGGCTTCCTGAACACTATGCCCAGCTCCGACGCGTACTCGACAACCTTGGCGACAAGCTTAGCGGGGCTCAAGTCTGGGATCCTGGCCACCTCCCTAAGGTAACTCAAAGCGTTGCGGCGGAGGGTTTCCTTGGCGGCTTCGGCGGGGTCGCGGAGCCTGCTCTTCTCTCTGTTGTACTGGATCATCCGCTCCAACGCCTCAACCATCGTCCTTATCCCTTCCAACCTGCCGAGCTTAGGCTCGAAGTCCTCGACGACCTTGCGCCACAAAGCGACGACGAACTCGGGGAAATTTGCTTGCGATATCATCTCGTCGAAGTGTTTGTTTATTGTAACCTCCAGAACTTTCAAAATGCTGTACCTCGGCGTATAAATTAGGCTGAGCTTCGAGCCATCTAATTTGACGTCCTCCCACGGGATCTCAAACACACGGCGGTCGATGGCGCCTTCAGCGCTGACTGCGTCAGCAAGTCCAGCACGCTTCCATTCGTCCGGCGAGTAGTTCGTGACGATTGCAAAAGCCCTCAGCCTGAAGAACTTGTACCCGAAGCCGCTGCCGTACCGCGCCGCGTGTTGCCCAATCCTGCGGCCCCACTCCGCCGTCGCCACTTGGAGCCAGAACCTGCCGAAAATCTTCGCAGGTGCCCACGGGTTGCGCGGATCCCCGGGCTTCTGCTCGTCCAAGATCAGCACTAAAGTGTTGGAGTCGAGGTCGTTGCGAAACTGCTCCGAAGTGCTGTATACAGTATCCTTGAGAACTTCTAAAGTTAAATAATCGTACAGCATTTCGTCTGCAATACGCTCACGCAGTTGCAGAAGCCTTGTCTTTAAGTCGACGCCGACGACAGCTGGCTCGACGACGCGGCGCATAAGCTCCGACTTGCCTAAGCCGGAGGCCCCGTAAATTATCGGCAGGGGGACCTCGGCGTGGGGCTTGTGGAACCACCAAATTGGCGCGGCGTTGAGGCCCAAGACGTAGCCAACTGAGGCAAGGGCGGCGTCGCGGTTGGCCTCGGGGTACGCCGCCTCCACCGACCTCAGAGCCTTGTCCAAGTCGGCGACGGCCTCCTCGAGCGACGGGCCGACATCCAAGACGCCATAGTCGTCGACGAGGACGGCCCCCCTCTTGGCGGGGAGGAGGCCGACCGTCAGGGCGATGTCTTGCGTCTTGGCGACCATTCGCAACATCGCTAATATTTCGTCCCTGCGCCGCGTGTTTATGTAAAGCTTAAGCCCAGCGCCGGGGCGACCCAGCTTTTCGATTAACTGCTCGATGTTGGCACCGTAGAAGCCCCCGATTTCGTAGTACCACAAGCCGCGCACAACGTCGAAAACCCTCCTCGGCCGCGGGCCGCGGTAGATAACTTTCCTGTCGGAAGCCGATGACAAGCTTACGTCGCCGCTTTTGTCATTCTTTACATCATAAATGGCGTATTCTTCAGCTATAACTAATTGTCCTTTTCTGATCATCGCCGTAATGAAGCGGTTGCAGAGTATTATTTTTCCATCTTCGTCATCACTTCTATCAATATCTATTTCGGTCTCGCCAATGCACTCCCTGGCAAGCACGCGGTCAATCTCTACGTCTAAAAGCTTGAAGATCTCTTCGGCGGCGGCCTCGTCGATCTGCCGCCACTTTTCGTATATTTTGTTCGGAGGTCTCAGCTTCGGCCCGCCTTCCTTCGACGCCCTGTAGGCCCGCTCAATGTGCGACAGCCGTTGCGACAGAGTCTGAGATTCACCTCCCGCAGTGTTGTACACCCTCTTAGCGACCTCCTCCGCGTCCTCCTTCGGAACGCAGGCAAACCTGCACAAGATTCCGAGGTCGTAAAGTGCGTCGTGCCTGCTGTAGCCAGCGGCCTGCGCCGACGAGTATATCCGCGAAAATAATTCAGTCAGCCTGTCGACGTCGACGCGGCGCGTTACTTCGCACTCCGGCGGGACAACGTCGCCGCGTCCATAGCCGACGAGCGCCTCGTCGAATTCTCTCAGCCGCGCGTATGAAACCTCTAGAAGCTCGCCGTCGACGAACTCGTACTCCGCGCCAGAAGGGTGCTTCCCAGCTGTGTTGATCTCTTTCGTGCACCTCAGCTCAAAGCCCGGGGCGGAGAGGTTGCGCCTACAGCCCTCCGGAATGTAGACAGGAACGTGAAGTTTGCGCGGAACGTTGTCTAAAACTTGGCCGTCTGGCGTCCTCCACTTGCCCTCGGGAGTGAGGACTGCGTCGACGGCGGGCCCTGCCAAGATGTGCATATGTCTTTTTGGGTCGAACCCAAGCGCCTCCGCCGCCTCCAAGGCCTCCTCAGAGTCGAAGTCGAGGATGCCAAAGCGTTCGTCGATTTTTATGGGGATTACGGCCGCAGCGTTGGCGGACTGCCAGCACTCCGACGGCCTGCAGTTGGTGAGCGTCTCCTTATCGCGCTTAGGGATCAGCAAATCGAGGTGTGGGGAGTCCAGGCGGCCCGACAAAGCATTTTTGGCCGCCTTCACAACATCCCGAAACAGAGCGGCGACCTCGTCTCTGCTGGGCCCCGCCACAAGTTTGCGGGCCCACTCAATGTATCTCTCAAGCTCTTCGGGGGTCAGCCCCGCCCTCTTCAACAGCCTGGCCACCTCCTTCGAAGTTAGGTTGGTCGTCTCGGGGATGATATCTACGACGGAACAATCATCTGCCCTCTTTACCTTGACTTCGTACTTCGTTCTGCCGCGTGAGGTATCTACTTTCCTCACCAACACCACAACTGCGTTTGTTGAAAACACCTCGGCGCCTTCTTCTTTACAGGAAATCGGAGAAACGTTTAAATTTTGAAACGTTTCTGACTCATGGGGTGCCGGAGTCTGCGCTACGTGCCCGCCCGCCCCGCCGTCGCGCGGCTGTCCGGCGCTCATAACCTCGACGTCCCAGCTTCTTTTTCAAGTTCTATCGTTTCTATAAAAAGCACGCCTACGTAGCCATTGCGGATATACTGCGCTATGACCTGTTGGTACGCGGCGTCAACCGTAAACCCTTGAACGTACAAGCCCCGCTTAATCAGCCGCGCAGTGACCATAGCGGGGGCCGCAGAGAAGTCAGGCGGAGTTATGACTAAGCGAATCCGCCGGGCGCCCGCGACCTCCGGGAAGGCCCTTACATCGAGCCGCAAATAGCGGTATCTATAGACCCTTTCGCCTCTGCGTACGACGGTGCGTACGCCCACGGGCGCCAACCTAATCATAAACGCCTGCGCCCAACCGGGGGCGTTGTGACCTGTAGTCATAGAAGGATCGTTGACATAGGTTTAAAAATTTTTCTACAAATTTATTAATCTCATGAGCAACAAGAAAAAATCGGTATAAAAACTTTTTCATGCAACGTCGGATACACATGCATGTAAGTAAAGCGCCGTAGTGGGGAGCGGCTGGCCTAACAGCAAGGTTGCTGGACGCGGGGGGCGCGGCTCTAGTGGTGTTAGTGCAGATAATGCAGGTAGTGTAGCTAATTCAGTTGTACAGATAGTGCAATTTTACCAATATTTAATCTTCGCTTGGCAAATGTCGAAACGAGTGCACTCACCCTTGCTAAATATTGAAACTGCGCTGGGCACGGGTCAAGCGCGTCTCGGCGTGGGGGGCGGATAGTAAATAGTAAGATTTTTTCATTTTTCCGCTTTACGAGTTATATCAAGAACCTTGGTAATCAATATAAACGCGCGGCGGGACAGCTGGTAGCGGGCGCCGTGGGGTTGATATATACATCAAGCAGATGTCGACATAATTAAGTCCAAAACCCAAAACACTTTTTAGATTTGCTCCTTAACGGTATGTTGTACATCTGCCGATTTTTTGGGAGCCAGTTAAACACCTTCTTTACCTTCATAGAATATGTACACGAAACATATCGAATACCGCCCGCCGTGGGGTGTTTTATCGCAACTTATACAAACCAAATTTTGCCCCTTTACAGTACGTACTCGGCGGAAGGAGTGTTGAAGCATGTACAACTTCCAGATTAAGCGCATATGTTACGTACCTTGTACAGCGCCTTATCGGTTTTATATGCGCCGAAGAATGCGGGGCCGGCGGTACATATTTCCGCCGAGCGAATACATATCATCGGCGGCGCAGATGCTGTTGTGTTTTATTCTATAAAATATAATAAGAAAATAATAGGCCCAAGGGAGTTACTGGGGGAAAACCTTCGGCGCGAACCTGTCGAAGACTTGCCTAAGCCGCTTTTCGTAGTCGGCAATATAATGTTCTATAGTGACGGCGAGGCCCGACGGGAGCGCCCTCCCCTGGAGTACGGCGATGTCTGCCAGATCGGCGCCGGCGTCTAGCATGTACTGCGCGTTGAATTTTCTGAGCAACCGCGGCTCTAGCCACAGCAGGCCCGCTCTCTCCCGCGCGAGCTTTAGCCAGCCATATACTGTGTGCTTGAGGCAGGGAAAAAGCCTATCATCGTCGAACTGTCCGTAGTTCTTCTGCCTCCAGGGAAGGTATACTTCGCGGAGGTAACTTACGGCGCCGTCGGAGAGGAATATAAGCGGCTGTCTCTTCGTCCCCGCCGTTTCGCCAAGCAGAAGGCGCTTCTTATCCAGCTGGAGGCTGTCTAGCCTGGCTCTGAGCAAATGGTCGAGGCGAACCCCCGTCTCTGCCAGCAGGCCCCAAACTGCGGCGGCGCACGGAGTGATTCCGGCCGCCGCCTGCCACATCCGCCTGACTTCTTCGAGGGTGGGGAGCCTGTAGCTGTTCCGCGTCTTCAGCTTCGGCATCTTGAGGGAATCATACAGGAGAGGCGCGAGGGCGGGCTCCTTGGCCTTGACGACGGTCTTTATGAACTTCTTAACGGCGACGGCAGTCTTGTGCATGAGGTGCGGGCTCTCGATCGAGTAAACTTGCTGTACCGTCTCCGGCGTTAATACCCAGCCCACTGAGTTTAGGAACCGGACGAGGTACCTAACCCGCTCAGAAACGGAGTCGCCGCTCAGCCCCTCGGCCTTGAGCTTCCCCCGGAAAAGCTCGACGTCGCTCCGCTCCACCCTGTACGTTATCTCGCGCTTGACCTGCCCCGGCAGGAGGAGCTCCAGCTGGGCCAAGACGTACTCCTTAAGGACGGGATCCCCCAAGGCTCTGGCAATTGTCGACAGGGCGAGGTCGACCTCAATCCTTGAGGGCGTTGGTTGCGGCAGACATTTAGCGACGGCCTCCGGCATGGCGGAGTGGACGGCCGACAGCTTGTCGACCTGAGGCGCCGCGAGGCCCCTCAGCCACTTCGACACGGCAACTTTCGACACGCCGGCCGCCTTCGCCACCTCGCTCGGGCTGATGCCCAGCTTCTCCACAAGGCACTTTACCACCTCTATCCTCTGCGCGTCGCTTAACCTGTAGAAGAAGTGTTCGGCTTCCATGTTTGTATAAGTTGGTACGGATTATTAAACTTTTTGGAACCCCGAAAGTTAACTCTACAGCACATAAGAGACTGTTTATCTACTGGCCGCCTGAGGATAAAGTGCCAGGCATGGATTCTCCCTTCGACCCGGGGTGGGCACCGTAGAGGAGGATTTAGAAAAGTTCTTTCAACAACTTGAAAAATTCACCTCTCGTTTCTCAGCCTTACAATAAACTCAGCGATCTTGTCGCGGCCTTTGATCTTTATAAACCCCCTCTTCTCGTCAAAGAGATACGACACGTCTTCATCAATAAACGGGACGTAAAGCACTTTTACATCCCCAGGCCATTTTGACGGTCCTCTAGTCATGCCTTCACGTTGTTTCCCACACAGTGACCTGATAATACCTTTAGTTAAAATCCCGTCGCCGCCGGTTACTAGAAGTTTCAGTGTCGTCTAGCCTCTTCACCGGTCGAGCCGACCGAGCCTCAACATTTAATTACCTGTTGAACAACTGCCATGGATTATAAATTTGTGGTGGGTCTCCTCGTCGGAGTAGCCATCGGCGCCTTGTTGATGGCTCTTTTCGCCCCCCAGCAACCCGCCGCCACGCAACAACAAACCGCCACTACGCAACAAGCCTGTCCCACCTCCGTAGACGCCGTTAAGAAGAGGGGCAAGCTGGCGTTGCAGACGGACGAGATGGAGCAACTGATAACTGCCTGAATAGAGAAATGGCTCTACAGCTTATACTACCCTCTCTTCTCCTCTTGATATCCCCTTTTTCCTCTGTCGCCACGGCATCTCTAGACGGCATGACCCACTCTGTATACATGGCGGATAACGCCGTCAGGTGGACGCTGGGTTACATGAACGTCTCGTCATACGACCCCCGGAGGGTCGGCGCCGTGGGCATCATATTTCTATTCCCCCGCAACGACACCTACTGCTTCTGGATGAAGAACACTAGGCTTCCCTTGGTCATCGTCTGGATAAGTGGCGAAGCTGTGACGGGGTGGGCCCAAGGACAGCCGCTGAATGAAAGGCCTGTGTGCGGCTACGGCGACAAGGTCCTGGAGCTCAGGCCAGACGTCGCCGTGCCTAGGAGGGTGAGGATAATCGGCGAGCAACGACCTCGTCACTAGTCGGTGGGGTTCATCTTCGTCATTATTTATATACCACCCCTGCATTAATATGCATGACCCCGTATATATACGCCGCGTTGATCCTCCACGCCGCCTCTCTGGGGCTTAGCATCGCCGGACAAACAACGGCCTCCGCGGCGGCTGGCGTAGCCTCCGTAGCGCTTATTGGCGTCGTGCTTACCCGTACGCACCGGGAGTTGGAAGATCTGAAAAACGCCTATTGGGACCGGCTTGCCGGCGTCTGGCTCGGCGCGGAGTACACAGCCGCCATCTGGCTCTTCGTGCTGTCGGGGGTAGGCACGCAGTTGCTCTCTG
>Ga0326760_1000984_pt1 | contig 13224 bp, 18 predicted proteins | sample GCREP_S_FD_207668 | JGI IMG/M metagenome (GOLD analysis project Ga0326760, IMG submission 207668) | Hot spring sediment microbial communities from Geyser Creek Basin, Yellowstone National Park, WY, United States - GCR.EP_S | ecosystem: Environmental > Aquatic > Thermal springs > Near-boiling... | reverse complement strand
TATAAAAGACTTAAGGGCCATCGCCATATTTACACTCCTCACGGCGCTTTTAGCGTTTCTGCTCTCTTATCTCTTGCAGATGCCTGCCATTTCTCTAGGTCTCCTAGGCCTTTCTGTGGCGGCTGTGAAAATCGGAAAGGCTGGTAAACGCGTGGTGGAGAGAAAAATACGCATCTACAGATCTAGGCGGAGGCTGACAAAACTAGAGGAAGCTGTGAGAACGTTGCCCGACAACATTTTAGACGTCATTCCGGCGGGCTCTGTAAGGGCGATACATCCAAAAATCGTGGAGCTCATCTCCTTGATGAACGACGCCCACTCTAAAGGCTACTCGGTAGAGGAGCCCAGCTGGTTCAAAATAGTACGTCAATATCTGGCGTCAGTCGGCCCACGGTATGCCGCAGACAGGACAAAAGTACTGTCGGAATACGAAATTATGGATCTAGAGTAGCAGTTCGCTCCGTTATGTCGTTTGAGGTCTTGGCCAAAGACTTGGCCGGTAGAGTAGGGCGTCTCTATACCAAGAGCGGCGTCGTGGAGACGCCGGCGCTGTTCCCCGTGGTAGACCCTCGAAAGCAGGAGGTCCCTACGGAAGTAATAGGGCGATACTTTAGACAAGTCATCACAAATTCCTACTTCGTCTATAGGCTCGCAGGCGGCAGGTCTGTAGATGTGAAGAAGCTACTTGGCTGGGACGGCGTGGTTATGGCAGACTCAGGCGCCTACCAAATTCTGCGGTACGGAACAGTGGAGGTAGACCCCGACGAGATATTGTTGTACCAGTCCAGAATCGGAAGCGACATAGGCGTCATTCTCGACCTCCCCTTCGACTACGAGGAGCCTTATCACAGCGCCGTGGTTAAGGTAGAGGAGACTTTGAGACGGGCAAAGAGGGCGGCTACGCTTTTAGACAAACTGGATATGTTGGTCGTGGCGCCTATACAAGGCGCCCTTCACACAGACTTACTCATGCGGTCAACCCGCGAGCTGTCTAAACTTGGCTTCCACATATTTGCAATTGGGAGCCCCACCACGCTTCTCGAGGAGTATAGATTCGACCTGGTCCTTGGCGTAGTCGCCGAGGTCAAGGCCAACATGTCTCGAGAGGCGCCGCTTCATCTCTTCGGCGCTGGGCATCCGCTTATTCTGCCCTTCGCCGTGGCGCTGGGGGTCGACCTCTTCGACAGCGCGTCGTATATACTCTACGCCCGCGACGACCGCATAATCCTCAGAGACCGCACGTTGAGACTCGACGACGTGAAGACGGACTATCTCCCCTGTAGCACAAAGCTCTGCAACATCTCTGTAAAAGAGCTTAGAGAAATGCCGCGGCAAGAACGCGCCGTGCTCATAGCCGAGCACAACCTCGCCGTGTTGAGGGAGGAGCTCCTAGAGATAAAACAAAGAATCTACGAAGGCACCCTCTGGGAGTACCTAGAGATCAAAGCCAGGTCCCACCCCACGCTCTACAGATTTCTACAGACCCTCCGCCGATACCGCCGCCTCCTCGAGAACTTCGACCCAGAGACGCACCCAAGGCCACACGGCCTCCTCTTCTTCCACGACACAGCCTCCTCCCGGCCAGAGCCTCTGAGACACACGGCAAGGCTCATGGAAGTCGAGCCAGCGGCTAAGAAGGCCGTCGTGCTTAGAGTAGACGAGAAGCCCTACAACAGAAGTTGGCAGTACAGAGTGTTGAAAGACGTGGCTCGGGACTGCGTCCACGTGTTGTTTTTCGACCCCATATTCGGCGTCGTGCCGGAGGAGGTGGCGGAGGTTTACCCACTGTCTCAAAACGACTCAGAAGGCGAAAACGAGGAAAGCCGGGCATATGCCTACGAGTGGCTGAGCAGATACGACGTGGTGTACGTCTACAACGTAGATATTCCACTCGTCGCAAAGAAAGTCGTCAAGGCCGAGACGTTCGAAGAACTCGTTCAACTGGCTAGATGTACAGCTTAGAGACTTCCTCCCTCTTCGCCTGTTCCTCAAGCCGCCTACGCACCTCAGCAATTTCTCTCTCAAGCTCCTCGGCCAGCTGTCTCAAGCCGCTTACGTCAATCGGGAAGTTGAATAGGCGTGAGAAGAACTCGACGGCGACGCTGGCCGCGTAGGGATCCGCCGGCCTAGAGACGTCGGCGTACGGCAGTATCACCAACGCGGGAAAGTCCAACTCCTCCAAAAACGACGTCAAGTGGGCCAGGGGCCCCACTATCTGCAGTCCTTGTTCTAACACCTTCGCGTTACCGGTGGGCAAGCCGCTTCTCTTGTACGCAGAAGTATAGACTATACGCAACAAATCCTCATCTCTTCTAAGCCTACCGTCGAGCCCGCCGAAGAGAACCGCCGCCCTGAACTCGTTAGCAGCTATCCAAGACGCCAACGCCTTTGTGTAATCGTAAACCGCGGCTTCATGTATCCCGTAGTTGTTTACCACGCCCACCACCCTACCACACGAAAAAATCTCGTTTTGTAACAACAACCTCTCACCCTCTATCGATACCATAGGCGGCTCGCCTCTGTATCTAACCACTCCAACTACTTCGCAGTTCTTAGCGATATATTTAGTGGCCAAATGGCCGACGATGCCTATCCCAGCAAATCCAGTTATGAAGAGCTCATAATCCTCAACCGGCTTAAACACTCTAAACTCCACCTTCATAATTTGTCAAGAATCTCGTACACCTTAGTAAGTTTGTTTATCTCCTCGACGTTCTCTACATACTCCAGCTGGGTGCCACATACTGGACATACGCCGCCCCTATTGACCGCCTCGTCTAAAGTGTAACGCATAAAACAGTTGGGACAGACGTAGAAGGCGCCCTCGGTAAGGGATCTTATAAGCGAAGATATCTTCTCCTTAGCCACGCGGGCTCTGTTCTTAATCGCTTGCCGTATGATTTCGTCATCAACATACCACGTGTACTCAATCCTATAGTCCTCGGTGGTCCTCTTCTTGACCCCCACCAACCCATGCTTCATGAGATATTGCAGTATTCTTCTCGTCTCTGCAGTGGAGATATTCAGAAGAATCGCCACCCGGTCATCTGTGAGATCCTCCTTTCTCTCATGAAGCATATCCACAATCTTACGAGCTAATCTCCCGTATTCGGGACTGTCGAACTCAAAGGCAACAGCCTTCTCAACAAGGTACAGATATGCGTCCTTCACGTTGCTCATTTGCCACGTCTTTATATATACGTTATCCCGGCTTCTCTAACCTCCGCGCCTCTGCTCGGCACTGCGACGAACGTCACGTCGCCTATGCGTAACCCCCTTACGCCGTCTTTACCCACGACCTTAACTATGGCGTAGCCAGGCACTTTGAAGAACAAGACCGCCTTAAGGGTCTCGACGCCGAAACCCGTAAGCGCCGAGACGGGCACAAACCAGCTGAAATACCGCCCCAGTAGATCCCGTAGGCTCTTAACCTCCTCCATCCTTATTTTATCCACCTTATTGACTACGGGGATTATCCTATCTCTGTCTATCCCCACTTCTCTTAACGTCTCTACAGAGGTCTTCAGTTTCCGGGCTATCTCCTCCCGCGGCTCGGAGCCGTCTACGACGAGGAGTATTGTGTCGGCCTCTACGACCTCTTGCAACGTGGAGTGGAAGGATTCGATAAGCACCGGCGGGAGGTCGTCGATAAACCCTATGGTGTCTGTCACAACGACTCTCTTGCCCCACAAGTCCAGCGCTCTGCTGTATGTCTCCAACGTGGCGAAGGGTCTCCCATCTACAAACTTACTCTCGCTTACTAACCTATTGAAAAGCGTAGTCTTGCCTGCACTTGTGTAGCCCGTGATGACGACCTCGGGCACGCCGGCCTCCTTTCTCTTCGTTATGTGGCTCACCCTACTTCTTCGCACTTCCTCCAGTCTTCTCCTAATCGTAGAGATCCGCTTCACCATATGACGATAATACGCATCAATGACGTACTCGCCGGCGCCCATGAAACCTAGTTGCTCTCCCATTTTCGCCCGCCTCAGATACTCCTTAACCTTAGGAAGCTCGTACCGCAACTTGGCGAGTTCTATCTGAAGCTTAGACTCTGTGCTCCCAGCTCTTTTCTCAAATATAGTCAGTATCACCAACACTCTGTCGATAACTCTCCGTCTAAAAAGCCTCTCTAGGTTAAATACCTGAAGCGGCGACAGGCTGTGATACGCAACAAAGACGTCGAAGTCCCTCTCGGCAACTTCCCTCGCCTTACCAGCGCCTAGGTAAAATCTGGTGTCGGCTCTGCCGAACTGTGTTACTAAATCAACAACATCAAAGCCAGCTACCTCAACAAGAGAGATGAACTCCTCCAGTTTATAGGTTAAACTTGACGTTTTAGAGCCAACGTAAGCTAAAAGCGCTCTAGCTCTCACCTTCGTCTCTAATCTCCGCAACCTCGCCCAGCGTGAGGCCTCTCTCGAGCCTACCGCCACTTTTCGCCGCGCCCTCCTCAGCAACTTCTATCAACAGCCTCACGCCGAGGGTCTTCTCGAGTTTCTTGGCAAGTGCGTAGTCCGGCTGCAACTGGCCAGCCTCAATTCTCCTCAACACTGTCTCTTTGACGCCTAGCGCGGCCGCCAGCGCCTCTCTCGAAAGGCCTAAGTTCTCTCTAGCCTTTTTCACAACTTCGCCGAAGTTGTCCACAAGCTCGAGATGAAGAGGCGGCTGAGGCGGCGGGGCTGGCCTGGGCCTAGCCGCTGGTCTTTTCTGAGGCGCCGCCGGGGGCGGCCGCTGGACTACTCTCTTGCCGTATTGAGCCGCGCAACTTCTGCATACATACAACACGGCCTTGTCCACCTCAATAGGTATCGGCTCGCCCTCTATCGGTCTTCCACAGATTTCACAGTACACATACCTAAACCTCCATTTATTTAAAAGCTTAGTCACTCCCCTACGTGACCACTACTGTAATGAACGTAATTGCGTATATCTACGGACGGGCCACCGCTGAGAAGCTACGCGGACGTAAGATCGACGTAGAGTACAACAAATCCGGCAGGATTAGACGGATATATGTAGATGGGAAACTCGCGTTCGTCTTAAGAAACAACGATGGGTATCTCCTCCCCACGTTGTACGGCGCCACGTTTCTAGAGAGACGAGTTATCCTCGATTTCGAAGCTGTGGAGTATGTAAAAAATGGACGTAACGTCCCCGCCAAGTATGTAGTAACTACATCACAAGAAGTCAGGCCCTACGGAGAAGTCGCAGTGGTAGACCCCCACGGTTCTGTGGTAGCAGTGGGGAGACTTATGTACAGCACCAGGGAGCTCACCCTAAGAAGGGGGTACGCCGTGAGGGTTAGAGAATCCCTAAAAAAAGCTACCGAAGCGCAGAAAGAGCCTCGTCAATAGTCTTATATTCGCCAAGAAGCTCCAGGCCTCTATACACCTCTACCTTCTTCAACACGCACTGCTGAAGTATGTTCTGCGGCGTGACGCCGGGGAATACGCGGGACCACGGAGCAGGCTTGCCTTCTTCGTCTAAGGCTTTGATCTCTTTGTCTATGCCTACCCTGCCGCGGCATTTAGCAAAATACAACACGAAGCGTACCCCCCGGCTTCTCGAGGCCTCAATTAGTCGTTCAAACAGCTTCAGCATAGACGTTGCGTGGCAGTCTGATCTTCCTCACGAAGTAATACGTCACCGTGCCGTCGTTGCTTACAAGCGCCAACACCGCAGGCATCGACAGAGTCTCGGCCATATTTATAACGCTTAACAAAGTTTGAACCGTAACCTCCACGCCCTCCACCATGACGTAGAATAAATACTTGTCTTTTTTCTCAGCCACAAACATCTTATCCCCAAGCCTCTCCAGGATTTTGAACCCACGAGACTGGAGGTCTTTAAAGACCTGCTCGACAAGTACGTCTTCCACACGGTTAAGGCTCGGCGATTTTTTAAATTTACCCGCTCTGCATGTCGGAATTGCCGCGTAGGCTCTGTCTAGTTGGTTGTATATACAGGGAGGGGGTAGAGGGGCTGCCGAGGGGCGTGGCTGAGATAGAGTGGTAGGGCCGGCGCATTGCAGTGCCCCTGGAGGTGAGGAAAATACACGCAGAGGAAGACTGTGGCAAGTTACGCATATACGGCTGTTGTTGGCGGCGTGGAGGGCAAGCGGACAATGACCTTCTGCCGTTACAGTAAACAACGCCGTGTTGGGCTACACTATACTCAGCGTCAAGGCTCCCGGCGGCGAAGACGAAGGCGCAAAGAGAATAAAGGCGCCGGTAAAGGTGCTCACGGGCGAAGAACCCAACATAGATAACAACCACGAACGGGCCAAATACATGAGGCGCCGCCTAGAATGTCTGAAGAGGTACGCGGAGCTCGTTGCCGTCGTAGAGAAGTGGGAAAAGAGCGCCTAGTAATAAACACCAGAGAGGGTACTCGCCTAGGCGTTGGCTGATAAACTTTATATACAGCTCCCAGTAGTCGACCATGGCTTCGGACGTCAGCAAATGCTTCGCCACACTCGGCGCCACGTTACAAGACTCAATTGGTAGGCAGGTGCTTGTCAAGCTTAGAGATAGCCACGAAATCAGAGGCGTTCTCCGCGCGTTTGATCAACACGTCAACTTGTTGCTTGACGACGCCGAGGAGATCATTGACGGCAATGTACACAAACGCGGAACTATAGTTGTAAGAGGAGAGAACGTGCTCTTCATCTCGCCTGTGCCATGAAGGGAACCCCCTCGATGGGTAAACATAGCAAAGGAAAAACGCACATTAGGTGCCCACGCTGTGGACGCCATTCCTACAACGTCACTAAGAAATACTGCGCATCTTGCGGCTGGGGTAGAAGCAGACGTTGGAGAAGATATAATTGGGTTAAGTAATGTACGGTTAGTGGAGACGGCCCGTCATCGCTGAGTTGATGATGTTTAATCTGGGTTCTGACGCCTTAAATCTGTTAGTATCTATTGCGGCGCTCTACGTCATTGTGGACCCCGTTGGGAACATCCCCCTATTTACTGCAGTTACCGCGAGACTAGATCCTGCACATAGACGCAGGGTTCTTGTCCTTTCAGTCGCCTTAGCCGCCTTCATCTTGACGCTCTTCGCGGTGTTTGGCCTAGAGGTTTTCGGCTATTTCGGCGTTACTCTAGGCGACTTTATGATAGCCAGCGGAGTTATTCTTACGGTTTTCTCCTTGTTTTATCTCGTGAAGCCGTACGAGCAGGGCGTCGCCGCAGAGGGGGTGGAAGTGGCAGTTGTGCCGCTGGCGGTGCCCTTCTTGGCGGGGCCTGCCTCTATCTCTTACGTTCTTCTCCTCTCTAGAGAGACAGGTCTTTTTCATACTCTGGTAGTGATTGTAGTAGTGTCGCTTCTCACGCTAGCCACGTTGTTTGCCTCCGAACTGTTAACCAGAGTATTCGGCATCCTCGGAATCCGCGTCATGGAGAAAATGATGCTTATCTTAAGCGCGGCTATCGGCATCTCCCTAATTCGACGAGGGCTGTCTCAGTGGTTAAATCTTGGCTAAATATTTAAAATATACATAACCTGAGAGATACAATGTCGGTTAAGGTCAACATCCGCGGCCAAGCGGCCGCGCCTGGCTCTCTCGCCGATGTTCTTAAACATGTCAAGCTTAAGCTAGTCACCATCTCTGGCAAGGGCGGCGTTGGGAAGTCGCTTGTTACCACAGCCGTCGCCGTGGGCTTCGCCATGAGGGGGTACAAGGTGGGGATTCTCGACGGCGACGTCTACGGACCTACTGTCCCAAAGATGCTCGGCATTACGGACGCCACGCTCTATGTCGACCAGAAGAGCGGCAAGATAATCCCTGCGCAGGGGCCTTTTGGCATAAAGGTGGTCTCTATCGAATTCGCCCTGCCCAGCGACGACACGGCAGTTATATGGAGAGCCCCCTTGGTAAACCAAGCACTTCGCGACTTCATCGCACAGGTGGACTGGGGGCCTCTTGACGTATTTGTGGTCGATCTCCCGCCGGGTACAGGCGACGCACCGCTCACCATCGCGCAAAGTCTACAAGGAGGGCTAGACGGAAGCATTGTAGTCACAATTCCAACAGAAATCTCACGTAGGATTGTATTAAAGGCAATAGACTTTTCTAGAAAGCTTAACATCAAGGTAGCAGGCATAGTAGAAAATATGTGTTGCTTCAAATGTCCAGACGATGGAAAGGTATATCACATTTTCGGCAAAGACGCAGGTAGGAGAATAGCAGAAGCTGCCGGCGTGCCGTTTCTAGGGGGCATACCGATAGACCCCGAGTTCTCCCAGTACCTAGACTCAGGCAGGCTCCATGAATTCCTCACAAAAGATAGCGAAACGGCTAGAGCAGTTCTGTCTATAGTAGATAAGCTTGCAGAGATGTATAAAGACAAGTTGACGCAACAAACTCAGCCTAAGGAGGAGAAGCCTAAAAGGATATCTTTGTTAAAGCTTCCAGGCGAAGAAGAGGAAGAGAACTAGTCAAGGTTTTTTCTCGTAAACGCGTGCGGCAACAGCTCGCTGAGCCTTACCACGACGGTTTTCTTTCTGCTGGCCATCACTATAAGCGCGTCTGGGTTGAATTCTGCAATTACTTGTCTACACGCGCCGCAGGGCGGCGTGGGCTCCTCTGTGTCGGTATAGACCGCCACGACCTCAATATCCCTATCTCCTTCTGACACCGCTTTAAACACAGCCACGCGCTCGGCGCATATAGTCAGCCCGTAGGAGGCGTTCTCTATGTTGACGCCAGTGTATACTCTACCGCTTTTAGTCCTCACTGCGGCGGCTACTTTGAACTTTGAATAGGGGGCGTAGGCGTTGTTCAACACCGCCTTAGCTCTTTCGACCAATTCCTCCATGGGACTTAGTTTATATATGGATTTTAAGGACGCAACGCGTGGCGACCGCCGAGGAGGTGAGGAGAAGGATCGTGGAACACGGAGCCTCTACACGCGACAGAATTATTGAAAGCCTTCCACACAGCTACGCCCTGTTGGTGGAGCAGGTGAAGTCTATTTCGCGTACTTATAGAGACTTTGATACATACATAGCTAACCTCTCTAACATCAAGGGGCTAGACTTGCTGATAACGTATGTGATGCTCGTGGCTTTATTAAGTCAGCACAGGCCGCTTAGCGACTCGAACCTTAGAAACTTGGCATCGGCGTATGAGAAACATATCTACGACATCTTGTCGGCGTCAAAGCTACGCAAGGCACTAGAGGAAGTCGGCGTAGACAGAGACGTCGCCGACTCTGTTGTATCCGACCTCCTAAGGGCGCTCAACGTCGTAAATAATAAATACAAACTTCTTCACTTATGGATTGTTAAGCAGAAAAAAATAGCAGATTTTGAAAATGACATCCGGAGGATAATTTTCGGCGGCAGAGGCGGCAACAGGGTCGGCAGAGGCGTGAGATTATTTCTCCGTCTCTTTATCCACGAGACCAACATCCCCTTGGCGGCTAAGATAGCCTACGGCCAAGAACATCGGAAATACGTCCTCCACGGAGACATGTACACCGCCCTTGTGACATTACGATCAGGGGCATACGAAGACGTCCCTGCACTCTCAGCAGAAAGAGTCAAGGCCAGAGTCGCAAAAAGACTGCTTTGCGAAGCAAAAGGAGGCCAATGTCGCGACGTGGTGTTGCGTCTCGAATCTATACGAGGGCTTGTGAGGTATGTGGGTAAGATCAGCGGAGACCCCGTGCTTTTTGAGAGGGGGGCCTACGACATAGGCGTTAGGTACTGTAGAGAGTTGAAATGCGAACAATGTCCGCTGAGGGATGTCTGTAGGCGCCATGTCTTTATCAAGTTAAAATAGAAGGAACGTCGTATGTCTTACAAGCTGGTTATCAAGGTAAGCCTGCCACAGAAACGAGATCTCGAGATTGCGGAAGGCGAAGGACGTTGGTACAAATAAAAACAACAAGATTTTGCCCTCTATGTTGCTCAAGGATAAAGTCTCTATAGTAACTGCGGCAAGCAGAGGCATCGGCGCAGGTGTGGCCTCTGTCTTGGCGCGTGAGGGGTCTAGTTTGGTCATTGCGTCGCGAGACTTCGCCAGGCTGGAGAAGCTTGCAAAGGAGCTCGAGACGCGCCATGGGGTTTCTGTTATTCCCGTTCAAGCGGACATAACAAGGAGGGAAGACGTAAGGCGGATAGTAGACACGGCGGTCCGAAACTTCGGCAGAGTGGACGTGTTGGCTTATAACACGGGGCCGCCTAAGCCTGGCACCTTCATGGAGCTCTCCGAGGAAGATTGGGACTACGGCGTGAGGCTTCTTCTCATGAGCGCCGTGTGGATAACCAGAGACGTGTTGCCCTCCATGATCGAAAGGAGGCAGGGCCGTCTGATCTACATCACTTCGTCCACGTTGAAACAGCCGATTCCGACGCTTACACTCTCCAACGTCATAAGAATCTCTATAGCCGGTCTTGTGAAGACTCTGGCCTATCAGCTGGGGCCTTACAACATATTGGTGAACGGCATTATGCAGGGCTACGTGGATACTGAGCGCGTGAGAGAAGTGGCGGCTACCAGAGCGCAGAGAGAGGGACGTAGCGTCGAGGACGTGATTAGAGAAATAGAGAAGGAAATACCCCTGGGCAGGTTGGCGAAGCCCGAGGAGATCGGCGAATTAGTCGCCTTCCTAGCCTCCGATAAGGCGAGCTATATAACAGGCTCGTTAATTTTAATAGACGGCGGCCGGACGCTCTGCGTATAACGTCGTTACACACAAGTTGTTTGGTCACATATAGAGGTTTAACGATGCGAATACGTTTTCAACAATGTCTTTATATAACTTAAAGCCGTATTTTATTTCGAGGAACGACTTTCTAAACTTCGTTACTTCGCGCTTGACGGTGGCTGGGTCTTCGCCTCTCAGCACCCTTGCTATGAATCTTGCTATCTCCTGCATTTCGTCTCTGCCCATGCCGAAGCGTGTCATCTCCTGTACGCCCATTCTGATGCCGCTGGGCCTTAGCACGCTTTTGTCCCAGGGCAGGGCGTTCTTGTTGACTATGATGTTTGCCTCTTCGAGCAACGCCGCTACTTTGTCGCCGCCGCCGAACTTAGAGACGTCTACAGCCACTTGATGCGTCTTGGTGAAGCCTTGTCTCTCGGCGACCGGCGTGATCCCCTCTGCGGAGAGGGCCTCCGCAAGAGCCTTGGCGTTTTCCACCACTCTAGTTGCGTACTCTCTTCCGAAGGTCTCCATCTCCACCAACGTCACGTACGTCGCCGCATAGCGGTGTAGGTGGTAGTTGGAAGTGAATGTGGGGAACACCGCCTTTTGTATCTGCGCATTTACTTCGTCTCCCAACACGGTGGCTATAAGCCCGCCTTGGGGACCTGGGAAGGTTTTGTGAGTAGAGGTAGTGATTACGTGGGCCCCCTCTCTCAGGGGGTTTGGGAAGACGCCGCCTACTATAAGGCCGAAGACGTGTGCAGAGTCGTGAAGAACGTAGGCGCCTACTGTCTTTGTAATTTCTGCTATCTCCTTCACTGGGTGTGGGAATAGGTAGAGCGAGGCGCCTAGGATTATTAAGTTGGGCTTTTTCTCCTCTATTACTTTACGCGCCGCGTCCACATCCACGTTGAAGTTCTCCATATTCCATGGCAGATCGACGGCCTTGAGCCTAAGCGCCTTCAGTCCGCCGACTGTGTTGTGGCTGATGTGTCCGCCGTACTTAACAGGAAGCGATGCGACGACGCCGCCCTCGGGGACTAGGGCTAAGTAGGTCGCTAGGTTGGCAATCGTGCCGGAGATGGGCCTTACATCTACAAAACTTGCGCCTAGAACCTTGGCAAATCGCCTAGAGAGCGCGTCTTCTAACACGTCTACGAACTTTGTCCCTTGGTAGTACCGCTGGCCGACTGTGCCCTCTGCATACCTACCAGAAAGGTCGTTCAAATAGAGAAGCTCCGCAAGCGGCGACATCACGTTTTCGCTGGCTATTAAGTTTATAGTCTCTTGTCGCCTCCACACGTTGTGTCTAATCACAACGTCTATTATGTCGTTGACCTCCCGGGGAAGCATTGACTCAATAATTCTACGACTTAAATTTCTTCACTGTAACGATATCACCTTAATCCTCGTATGGGGGTACTGCCCCTCTTCGTCTTTTTCATATTTCTTAGTCATGTCCCAGACAGTTAAAAACGCAACCCCCGCCGCGAATAACGCCTCCGGAGCTGGAGGTACATCTCTTGCCTTCACAACTACGTACACTCTAAGTACGTCCAATACCTCTATGTCTATTTTGAAGTGTTGCACCGCAGGGCAGGGGCCTCCTACAAGCTCACAAAGTCTCTTGACGTTGAGCGCAGCCGCGGTCTGAGCCGCATAGAGCGGGTGGCCCTTGTCCACTGGCTTCTTGGCGAGTTCTAGGTTTCTCATCTCCATCTCGCCATATGCAGACGCCACGAGACCACCATGTCTCGTAAAAGACGTCTCTGTGTTTTGCGGCGGCGTGAGAGGCTGTGCCACGCCCTTACGTTTTACGTCTACTGAGAGATTCCTCAAGACAGAGGCGCCAGACGCCACGGCCCCCACCAACGCGCCAAAGAGGACGTCCATCTCAACCCCTGTCTGCCACTCAGTAAACCCCTCGACGTGGAATCTGCCGTCTCTGCAATAAGCAGAGGCGGAAAGAGGCAGTGGATGTAGAAACGGCAGGTAGCGATGTGCGTTGACCGCTGCACGTATTGCAGACGCAGTGTTGCATATGTCTATAGAAGCTTCGAGAGAGGCTCTCGCATATCTATAGACAGAAGGCTTCTGAGAGATGTCTACTATCATTGAAAACACCTATCCGCGTCCTCGTATAGCTTCCTCAGCTCTGACTGCGTCAACTTACGCCTCTCAGCCCTCAAAAGTAAGATCTTAGCCGCCAACAATCTGGCGTTTCTCTCGTCGAGCTCCTTCACCAGATGGCTCAACAATTCGGCACAGCTCTCTATAGGCGCGTCGATGTATTTCTCGAAGAGCTTCGCCTTCTTTATCTCCACCTCAACCCAGGAGTAATCTACCTGCGGCAAAGGCCATCTATGCCCACAGCGCTTACACACAAACTCGTCACTGGGAAGAAGCATGACGTCGCGCGAACCACATCTAGGGCAGGACACGATTTGGTAGATGACTGAGTTAATATGCTTTCAACAGCTGAGCCCCCGCTGTTCGATCCAATTCCGAAGCTTTACCCCGTAGACCCGCGGCGCTTGGGCGAGGTCTTGCACAGTACGAGAAC
>Ga0326760_1000983_pt1 | contig 13239 bp, 14 predicted proteins | sample GCREP_S_FD_207668 | JGI IMG/M metagenome (GOLD analysis project Ga0326760, IMG submission 207668) | Hot spring sediment microbial communities from Geyser Creek Basin, Yellowstone National Park, WY, United States - GCR.EP_S | ecosystem: Environmental > Aquatic > Thermal springs > Near-boiling... | reverse complement strand
TGGAGGAGGAGGGCAATGAGGTGTGGGAGACCGACCTGGGGGCATTCCTCGTCCAGCTCAGCGGCGAGGAGGGGTCCCACATAACAGCGCCAGCCATACATCTGACCCGCGAGCGGGCCGCCGAGCTACTCAGGGAAAAGCTGGGGATCGCGGTGCCTCCCGACCCTGTGGCCATAGCGCAGAGGGTTAGGGAGTTTCTCCGGGAGAAGTTCATGAAGGCCGACGTAGGCATTACGGGCGCCAACGCCCTAGCCGCCGACACCGGCGCCGTGGTGCTGGTAGAGAACGAAGCCAATATACGCCTCACGTCTGCGTTTCCGCCTGTCCACATAGTGTACGACGGCGTGGAGAAGATAGTGCCGACGTTGATACACGCCCTCTACGTCGCCAGCGTCCAGGCGGCGTACGCCGGGCTCTATCCCCCCACGTATATCAACGTCTCGGCTGGCCCCAGCTCCACGGCCGACATCGAGATGCATAGGGTGTCGCCAGCCCAGGGGCCCAAGGAGTACCACGTGGTGCTTGTGGACAACGGGAGGAGGGCGGCGGCGAGAGACCCGGTTCTGTGTGAGGCGCTTCTCTGCATTAGGTGCGGGCGGTGTCACCTTCACTGCCCAGTCTACCGGGCGTTGGGGAGGGGATTCGGCGAGCCCCCCTACACAGGCCCCATGGGCGTCATGTGGACCGCCGTGACGAGGGGGATAGAGGCGGCGGGTCCCCACGCGCTGAAGTGCGTCCACGCGGGAAACTGCAAAGAGGTCTGCCCCATGGAAATAGACATACCGCAGGTCATACACGAAATAAGAAGCAGATATCTGAAAGGCAAGACTTAGCCCGACGTGTTTTCCGAGACATACAGCACGACACATGAGCGAGCTGGAGCCCATCCGCCGCTCCCGCGGCAACTCTAAATGAGTGAAGTCTCACGCCGAGCTTGTAGCTGACGACGTGGCGAGAGATTCGCCAAGACGCTCAATTTACCAGGTGATCCAGGTCACCGTCCACACGACAAAGAGACGCCGGAGAGCGCAAAACAGGCGTAGACTTCGCATACGGCAACGCCATGGAGTTGGTCTGTTCGCGGGGCTCCACTTCTACATCGCTTACCCAAGCTTCTTCCGCGCGGCTATGTCTCTACTCCTATACAGGTGTTTCCAATCTCCAAGTTGGGGATTGTGCCCAGCGGCTGTGTGTACAGCTTCGACACGTACGTATTTAGGCTGGGCGACGAGATTTTGGTAGCGGGGGCGAGAAGATCATCGAGAGGCTGGTCGCGGCGTATAAGCCGGTCATGTCTATAGAGCAAGTCAGTCTGTTCAGCTCGTCTAGCGGCGGCGCTTCTTTTTCGCGTTTGCCTCTGATTACTTACGGACGAAGAAGCAGTAGCAAGCAGGTGGGGGCCGGAGGGCTTGTCTTGCAGTAGTGGGACCTTTTGGCTACCTGCCGTCTTGAGGTGCGGCAACGGCCGAGATGAAGTCAAGGCTTGTGTATAAAGGCGCAATGGCTCTTACGGCGCCGGCTGGATCGAGCTCCGAGATTTTTTGCACTCCGACCGCATTTACGGCTACCGCCCTTCTTTCTGCGCTACTAATCCTCGGCGTGTTTTCCGCAACGCCGCGGACATCCACATGTAGGGCCGAGGGGTTCTTGTGCGATCACCACATAATCTTCGAGGCATCAAAGGATTGTATAGACGGTTTAAGTTTTAGGCTAAAGGGGGTCTACGGCGTCATGCGACACATCACATCGCCCTCGGCCGGGTTGCGCCTTTTCCGTCAACGTATAGCGAGGTCTGCAGGGGGGTGGACCCCCCTATAAAACGCCATGCACATGGCCACATAATGAAGAGAGTAGTGGAAATCCGGCTAGCCAGTCGCGCTGGGTCTGCGGCCCGTCTCGAGACAGACAGCGGGAGACTCATCGGCGCCGTCGTGTACGAGTATCTGCAGGCGATGGCGCCTCATCTAGACGAGGTGCTCATAGTAGTAAAAACCACACAAGGCGAAAAATACGTAGACCCCAGAACGCCGATACACAACATAGAGCCAAGCGGAGAATCTCTACAAATAATCTTAATCCCCATGTACCACGGAACCTAACACCGCGTTTTTCAAAACCCCGACGTTTTATAGAGCTAGCCGCCCAACTTTGAAGTGCACAAAACACCGCAGAACCATCAGAGCGGCTATGCCAGGTGGACAAACCCCCTAGGATGTTCACCGCCTAGGGCGTTATGTGGATTACGCCAATGGAAGTTTCGGAACTAAAAAAGAAATAATGCCGGCAGATGCAAATGGCAAGAGCCTTAGTTAAGTGTGTAATGTGTGGAACTAGGAGAATCGTGGATTTAGCCCCAGAGGAGGGCTTTGTCATCAACTGGTCCGGCCTAGAGACGCACAAGAGATACTGTCCAATCTGCAGAGGTTATACTCCACACCAACTGTTAGGCTTTGACCTAGGATTTTAAGAAAAAACCCCGCCCGGCGGGCAGGTCTGTGATTAGATGTAGAAAAAGAAAGTTTTTAGGAGGGCTAGTCTGCAGTTTTCGACGTGGTTGTTGCAGTTTTCGTATATCTCTTGGTAGAGTCTCTGCGCCAAGGGGCGGGGATCTCTCTTCATGGCAAGCAATGCGTGTAGCGCCGCCTGATCCTCGCCGCCGTCGACAGCGGCCATTAGCATGAGGATAAACTGAGCAAAGGCAGAGGTAGGGGCCAGCAACTCAGCCACAGCCGCGGAATCCAGCGTATTGGCAATTTCCTCGCCTACGTATTCCTTCAGCAGAGATCTAACCCGTGCTACAGCCTTGCCGTAGTTCTTATAGAGAAGCACCAAGTCGACACACAGCGTCATGGCGGGATCCCGCAGAAATGTGCAATCCCAGAGGACATCCTCCTCAGCGGCGAGGCCCCAGAAGAGCTTCACAGGCGGCAGAAGCTCATCTCCCATCGCCTCGGCTACTGCCCTAGCCCCTACGTCAGTTCTTACGCCGAACATAGCCGCGGCCAGCTCCGCCGCCACCGCCGCCTCCTTCTCCTCCCACAACACGTGGCGGTAGTTCTTGAGCAGACGCTCTGCCTCGTCTACTCTATTTGCAGACGCGAGGTAGACGGCGTATTCTGCAACGCGGTATGCATACCTCTTCAGCGGAGGTCTTAGGGGCAGGAGTCCCCTCCACACCTCCTCAAAGCGGGCCGCCGTCTCTAGATACTGATGGAAATCCTGGCTCCTCACCACGGCAAGGCGGGCCGCCCATCCGGCGGCCACCGCATCAGCCTTGTCTAGCCCCAGCTCCTTCTCCAGCTCATCCAGCTCCATCAACACTCTCTCTGCGGCGTCAAGCTCGTCGTTGTTGAACTTGTACTTAAACAGCCGAACCGCCAAGGCGTGCTCCAGGTCCCCCACCGCCTCCCTAAACTTCGCCGGGTCGCCCTTCGCCAGCTTTGCCCACTCTCTAGCCCACGGCCTTTCGGATACCCCGTTTCTCCGCACCAGCTCTCTCAGCGCCTTCCGCACCTCCCCCACAGCCGCCTCCAAATCGCTAAAGCCGCAGAGCTCCCTTACACGACCTGCGCCGTCGTTGTGCTGGAGAGCCATAAGTAGGAGATGCGCCTTAACCACCGGCGCCTCCTCTCCAGCATCAGCACCTTCACACAGCTCCCTCACCACGGCCTCCGACAAGCCGCCCGCCTCCCCAGCCGCCCACGCGGTTATGGCACTTAACAGCTTCAACCACATACCCACCCCACCAACGCACCCAGCCACTCCCCACGCGACGGACCAAGACGGCTACGGGCTGTAGACAACAGCCCGACATCAGTTACACGGAGCAAGGCAGGCAGAACATCAAGTCTCGGGGTTCTGTTTCTCCGCCTCTGGGGAGGTTCCCAGAGGCCGTTTGGTGTAGTTCCCACCACCATGTGCGCATTCTACAAGCAGAATAAAAACGGGGGATGACCCCCCGCGTAAAGGGGATGGCGAGGTGTTTTTATATCTCTATTCTATGTAGATTCTCTTATGCACAGACAAATTCCTACAAACGGACAAATCGCCGGCAGGCCTGTGGCTCTAGTGGTGGATGCTGTTGACCGCGTAGCTAGGCGGAGCTTTGACAGAGTTGCGGTGTATCTCGTGGGCTCCGCCACATACAAACACAAGCCCCGCGACGTAGACATCTTAGTTATTCCAGAGAGGCCGCGTGGAGGCGAGCTCGCCAAATTCTATAGAGCACTCTACGACGCCTTCGGCTCCTTCGTAAAAATAGCTGGAAACTCCTATACGGGTTGCTCTGACCGGGTGGTGGGGGAGTGGAAGGTGTGGGTGGGGGTGGTGCCCTCCCAGCTCGCCGCCGCTGTGCCGCCGGTCCTCAGGGCGACGTGGAGGGAAAACTACGTCGCGGTAAGGGGTCCGCCCCTCGAGCACGTGTTGCCCCCCGCGGAGATCACTGTGGAGGAGGTGGCCCGCGGCCAATACGGCGTAGAGTTCTGCAAAAGGGCCTTGGAGACCAGAACACTGGAGGAGCAACTACTTGAGGGCGACTCCTTCGTGATGCGTAAGGCGGCCCTCGACGAGGGCCAGCTGGCCTTCCTCCGGCAGTACTGCCGCAGGTGGAACCTCCACAACCTAAGACGCGCCAAACAGACAGACAAGACACTGGCGAGGAGACTCCTCGCCGAAATTGCGCGGTTTGCGTGACCACCGCCGAGGAGCTGGAGGCAGTAGAGAGGAGCTACCGCAGAAACCCCCTCTTTTTCGCCTACCTATACCACGACCTCCTCCACGAGCCGGACGCCACTGAGGCGTATATAAAAACGGCGGGAGGATACGTGAGGGGATACATACTCATCTACTGGCGCCCCAGGCGGTGTCCAGCAGTTCACATAGTAGGCGACGTAGACGAAGTCAAGCTCCCCGACGCAGACTGCACCCGGATACATCTAGAAAGCGGAGTGAAGATAGAGATCCCCCGCGGCGCGAGGCGGGAACCAGCCGTCACCATGGCCTGCGGCCCCCCATGCGCAGAGAAGGCAAAGGAGATACTGACCAGCGGAGGCTGGGCCGTGGAGGCCGTGACGCCAGAGGACTACCACCCCACCTCCCCCCTAGTCGACGTGGAATACCTATTCTCCCGATGCAGAGTATATGGCGTCTACGCCGGGGGCAAGCCGGTCTCCACAGCCGCCGTCTGCATATCCCTCCCCGAGGTCTGGATAATCACAGACGTATATACACGCCCGGAATACAGGGGGAGGGGGCTCGCCACGTATCTCATTGCGTATATAACGCTACAAGCCCTCGCCGCAGGCGCAACCCCAGCCCTCAGCGTGGTGGAAGACAACGCCGTTGCAATCAAGACCTACAGAAAGGTAGGCTACAGAGCGGTAAGAGCCTTCCTCCTAATAACTACAGACACAAACACGCGGCACGCCTCCACATCCCCATGACCAAAACATCTCTTAACCGCATCAAGGGGTTGAACCCCCTTATAAAAGCCATTCAGTTTCTACAACATCAATGGGCAGGAGATACGTCGAGATCATGTTGGAGGGTCAAGAGGACACACGCAGAACGTTCGAAGTCGACGGGAGGAAGCCTTTAGGCTCCATAGTGCGCGAATACCTACAGACCGTGGCGCCGCAACACGCCAACAGCCAGATCCAGATAATGGCAGATACCCCCAGTAGCGAGCGAACAGTAGTTAACGAAAATATTACAGTAGATGACCTCATCAGAAACTACGGGACAGATAGAATACGGATAGTTCCAAACGCCATCTGGGCGTAGCTACTAGCCCACCCAAAAACAAATTTTTCCCCCTCAAATCTTTTATGGGTCCTCCTCAGTCACAGCAAGAGGAAGAACTATACGCCGGCTTCACCTGCACAGACGTTAAGTCTAAGTCAGATGAGGTAGTAATAGAAGTAGACTACGATAAATGCAAAAAAGTCGCCTTCGCAGAGGATCCGGATCTCAACGTGAAAAATGCGGAAGTTAACTACCCACTCTACAAGCTTTATGACATCTTAAAAGAGAAGAGCAAAATCAAGCTGACTAGTAATGACTATGTCATTATCACATGGCTCCAGCCCATACCCCCCACATTTCATACAATAAACCAAGTAAAGTATATTGCTAACATTGTAAAAAAACTCATGAAAATTAATGTGAATATAGTAGCGATTCCCTACATATATCTATATTATACAAAATATACAAAATCCATTTGTGAGAAATTACATAAATTATATAAAGAAAAATGGCCAACTTTAAATGATGTTAGTAATCAAGCATTTGTAGAAAAACTTGAGTTATTACAAACAATTACACGAGACATCCCCATATATCCTTCATTAATAATCCACACTATATCACCTTCAGTAATAGGACAAATTAATATAATATATAACAATGCAAGACGTATGTATCCTCCTTTAATTAATCTTAGTTATCTTAGGGATTGGAGTAAGGGCTTATTCGGGCCCGATAAGTTAGCGGAATTCGCGTTTTCTTTGTTAAAGGACAAAGGCGTATCGCTACCACCTGAGACTAGGCAAGAGATAACGGAGACGATTTTGTCGGTATACAAAATAATCCCAGATGCACCACCTCCAAATGTTGCATTGTCAATTCTATTCCCAATACTAACCTCTAAAAATCTGGGGGATCTAAAGATACTCTTATTTGGAATGACTCCACGAGATATTATATATTACATAACATTATTTCAATTTATTAATGATGGAAACACATTAAAAGAAAATGTATATTACATCCCTACACGGTCAATAATGCGTTATTATAAAGAAAAATCAGATTATTATAAAGAAAAAGAATTCCATGAGTATTTGAGAAAGTTAAAACAAGAAGACAAAAACAAAGAGGTACTCAACGCTTTTTCAACTGAAAACGGAGTCTCCGTTCCGCGGATACTGCTATTTTACGAACTTATAAAAGAGCTTGGAGTTATTTGTTACGGTGATTCGGATCCAGATGAGTGCAAAGTTCTAAATCGCGCACTGGAAGTTTATAATAAAATTAAAGATCACCATAGAGCTGATATCGCATTATCTTTACCTCTTAATTTATTTCGTCTTATACATGATGGTTCTATAACTCGTAACAATTATGAAATTAAATTCGGTTTATACCCCTCTGAGATAAATGAGGCAATGTATAGCTATATAATATATATACGCAAAAAAGGCTCGCCTGGGAGGACAAGACTACGGGCACCAGAGGTCTGGATTTCTCAAAATCCAGCTTTGAAGGAACATACCTGGCCAACAGCTGTGCACCTAGGTTCAAATATACCTCTAGGTTGCGCATTTTGGATAGATCTTAACAGTGAGATTACTGAAGACGAAGAGGGGATCTTAGGAGGGAAGATAGGTGACGCATCATTTTGGCTTGTCAATGTTCTATACTACTTTATTGCAAGATTACAACCAAGATTACAACAAAGAAAAGGAGAAGAAGCTAATTAGTTCACGATAAGTGGCTTTTTGATGTCTCGATCTAGTTAATTCTGGAGCTAGACCCACAACATTATTGCCTTTCGAAGCCATCTAGGAATATTTTGATTCTTCTTTCTACATATCTTCTCGATTTTATAGAGATGGGCTAAAGTAGCCCAGAGCACCTCGCGGTATTGCTCATTTAGTTTGACGAGCTCTGCGAGGAGGCGCTTTACGTCGTTTATATCTTCTGCGCTGGGCCTCTCTGTTGTTGGCGTTGGTGGGGCAAGCTCTTCCTCGCTTCTCTGCTCGGGATCGGCAACGGCGTACGTTGGAACCTCCGCTATGGGGACTTCCTCCACTTGGCCGTCTTTCATCCTCCACGCCTTTAGGCAGTCTGGCGCCGCCACGAAGGCGACGAAGCGGGGTCCCCAGGTCTTCAGTGTGTTTTTGTCTGTGGTGCTTAGGTAGCCGCATCCCCCGGGCCAGCCGTGGAAGTGTATCATGCCGATTAGATCAAGCCCCACCCGTCTGGCCTCCTCCAGCATATACGCGGTGTGAGACGCAGGCACGTGCTCCCCCCTAGACTTAACGTCAAGAACCACCTTTAAGACGTAGAGCCTCTCCGCCCCCCACGCCTCCCTCCTCACTCCAAATACGAGGAAGACCAAGTCTCTAGCCGCAACGCCGTCTCTATACGCCGCGATCACCCGGCCGGCGAAGCCCGAGGGGGCGACTACCTGCAGCCGCATATTCCACACGTCCCGCAGAGCCTATTGTAGAAGTTCTGCCTCAGCGCACCTGGGGGGAAGTCCGGCGGCACATAGACGCAGAGGGCCCTCACCCTCCTCCCCTCTATGGTATTCTCGGATAACAGATGGGGCCAGCAGTTGGGGATCTCGGACGTCAGCCAGTAGTTCAGACGCGTGGGTTGCCCGGGGCCGCGGGGCTTGGGCCACTCCCTCGGAATCTCCACATATACGGTGATTCCGCACCACTTACACCGCCAGATCCAGTTTGTAAACAACCCGCCCTCCACCTCCACGCAACCCTCTTTCTCCAGTGCAATGGCGAGTTGTTGCCGCCTCATCCTCCAGATGGGATCTGCCTGCATATGTCGCCGTAGGTGCTGGTGGATATATGGGGGTCCGCCCCCTTATTTAAGAAGCCAACTTCTTCATTTGGCATGTATTTCAACAGGGCGGAGCTGGCGTGGCCTGGGAGGAGCATGGCGCTGAGGAGGAGTAGGGTGGTGGTGGTTGGGGCGGGGGCTATTGGCAACGTCTTGGCCATGCGCCTCGCCAGGGCGGGGGTGGGGGAGCTGGTGCTGGTCGACGGCGACGTGGTGGAGTGGCACAACTTAGAGCGTGTGGATTGCTACACTGAAGAGGACGTGGGCAGGCTTAAGGTGGAGGCCCTCGCCAGGTACATAAGGCGTCTGAGGCGGGAGGAGAAGACGTGGGTCCATGCAATCCCTTCGTACCTCGACGCAGGCTTCTACGAGAGGTGGTACCCGCAGTATGAATGGGCGTTTAGGAAGGTCGACCTCTACATCCTCGGCGTAGACAACGACGTGGTCAGGAGGGAGGTGGGGGAGCTGTCTGCCTACTGGAACAAGCCGCTCCTAGACGTGTCCTTCGGCGTGGGCGTGGGGCGGGTGCTGTACTTCCCAGAGCCCCGGCTGGGGCCCTGCAGACTCTGCTTCTTCAGCAAGGCCGACGAGGAGGCCATGTACGAGGTCATGGGCTACAACCTTCAGACCACCTGCCCTGCCTGCAGCCGCAAGTTCAAAGTGGAGAACTGGCGCTGAGACCCCAAGGTGGGCGGGAGACCGGCCAGGGCTGTTAGAGGGGGAGAAGGTGGTGGCTGTGGAGGTGGAGTGCCCCTTCTGCGGCCACGTCTTTGCGGCGAGGACTCCGGACGCACCTGCGCCTTCTCTCAGCGAGTGGGTGCACGTAACTACCTCCATGGCTTTCTACGTGGCTGTGCGCCACCTCCTCGGCAGAAGGCCTCAGTGGAACGCTCTGTATATATTCTTCGAACCAGACATTAAGATAACCACCTTCAAGATCGCGCCCCAGCCCGAGCACAACCGCCGGCACGTGCCCACCGCCGGCTTCCTCCATGGCTGAGCAACCCGCCGCCCCCCTCTGCCGGTACTGCCAGCTTCCAATACGCGGCGAGGCCGTCAGATGCCCCGTCTGCGGCTCTGTATACCACCTGCGGTGCGCCGGAAGCCTAGGTTGCATATGCATAGAGGGACATAGGCTAAACTGCACCCGGGTCCAGACGCGCCTTCCCGGCGGCCAAGAACAGACAGAGCACGAGGGCTGGGTGACGCCACCACCGTCGCCGTCCCCGCCACCTGTAGCCATTCCGGCTTTAAGAGTGGCAAGGGAGGCGGCGGCATTGTCGCTGGCCAGTCTCCCGTGGCTCGTCTGGGCGAGATTGATGTACAGATTCGGAGTCTGGTTTAGGGAAGCTATCCTTTGGGAGCCGTTCTCCATCGTTCTTATTTTATGGACAGCACGACAAGCATTCACACCATAGACGAGACAATTTGGCAAGATTATCGTGCTAATATTTCTCCTCTCTGCAATGTTGTACCTCCTAGTCAACCATCTGTTTCTTAAAATACTATATGTTAATATCACACACAGCTTTTCCAACGATGATTTACCGCCAAGCCAGGGCTTCATTCTAATCCATTTTCTAAGCTTTGATTGCCCTGAATTAATTCAGCCGTTTTCAATAGCCCGAATTAATTCAGTTACATTAATTTCAGGATATTTAATTCATCGTATTAATTTTTGAAAATAAATTCATAGTTTGCTAAGAAAAAAAAGTATTTAATATAGAAATTTCTAGTTTACAATGGCCACGTGTGGGAAAAGACTACCCAAGAAGCGGTGTGGCTCAGAACTGTGGCGTGAACACCAATCCTATGGCGGCATGGTCAGGTCTTTAGTCCTTGTGGTTGTGGTGGCCGCGGCGTTGGCGCATGGGGGGTGGTTGCAAGTGTTGCCTGCGCCTGGTCACGTGGGTGCCGTGTCTGAGGCTTCGTGTTCTGGCGGTTCGTGCAAAGGTCTCTACAACCCGGTCTACATAGGGCCTGCTTGTATAAACGTAGAGGTGTGGGGCATTAGGGGTGGGCTGGAGTGGGCCGCCTCGGGGGGCGCGCGGATGACTGTGAAGAGCGGCGGGGTGCTCCACGCCGTGTCTCGGTGTAGGCTCGCCGCCGTGCCGAGTCACCACATACTTGCCTACCACGAGGTGATATACGGCGCCAGGCCTTGGGGGGTCCCCGTGTGTCAAGACGAGTCGTTTCTCGCCCTTCCGGCGAAGATGAGTTCCCTTCCACGCATAGTGGTGGTCTTCAACTACACCGTGTTGAGGACCCGCCCCGGCATAACCATGTCTGTCGATTCCTGGCTTTTTAAGGACGATAACCACTACAGGGGGCCTCAAGCCGGCGACGTGGAGGTTCTGGTGGAGGTGAGGGCGGACTTCAAAGAGGACTATGCAAAGATAGGCGCAGTCACGGCGCCTGTCCTGGTGAACGGGCGGGTTCGATACGTGACGTTTGACGTGATTCTGTATGAGCTGGACTGGACGTTTATCAAGTTTAAGACGCAGGAGGAGCTCAGCGGCGTCGTGGCTGTGGACTTCACGTACTTCGTGGATAGGGCTAAGGAGGTCTTGTGGTCGAGGGGCTGGTCCCGCGGCGGCACGACGGCTGACGCCATAGACAGTCTCTACCTCATGTCGCTGGAGCTCGGCACGGAGATCTACACCGGCACCACGGCCCCCGTGGACGTAGACGTGGAGTGGTACATGTACCGTTACCACATCCACACTGAGCCGCGGAGCGTGTCGACTGAACAAGCACTGAGAAATGCCTACAACGCCATGATGCAGGCCACTGCGCCGCCGACTACGACAAAGACCGCCACATCCACAGTAACCGTTACCAGAACCATAACTGCAACCACCACAGAGACGCGTACTGCAACCGCCACAAAGACCGTCACAGCGACAGAGACTAAGACCGTTACAACAACCACAACGCAGACTGCCACGGCAACGGTGACCAAGACGGTCCCCATCACGGAGACTGTGACGCTAACCTCCACAGTCACGGAGACCGCGGGGGGCGCCCCCCTCGTCACGACGGTTACCGTGACTGCGGCTACGCCCGCGGTGCAGATCGTATACGTTACGTCGACGATATATGGCAACCAAGTTGCTTCGCCTCAAAACGCAGTGGGAGACGCCGCTTGGATGCTTGCGGCGGCTTTTGTTACGTTATGTATCGTGGCCAGGATTATGAGAGTCATAAGCCAGGTCCTAGACCTGGCGCAGGATGTCGTTACAGTGCTACGGCACGTCGCTGAGGCTTTGTTTCTGAAGAAGCGAAGCCGGTACACGACTCGGCGGGACTACCGCCAGAGCAGACGGCAGGTCTCCAAGACGGCGAGTCGCGGCTTGCGGGGGCCGAGCAGAGGCTCATAACGCTAAAAGCAACGTCCACTGTCTGGAGGAGGCATTCCGGCACTGCGGCTAATCATATGCGAAAGGGATTAAGCTATTTTTCGACGCCGCCCAGCTGAAGGTCCCCGAGGTTGGCGACTCGTGGACGTTTGTGACCACGTACAGTCTATTACGTAGATCAAGCTCCAGCCTAGCTCTAAGCCTGGAGACCAGCGACTGGATCTACGTACGCACCTTGTGGAGTGACACCGACATACAGATACGCGACGGCAACGGCCGCCTCCTCGTGCGCGGCGTTGGGGAGCTCAACCTCACGGCGTCTGTCGTTAGCGTCTATGTGGTTTCAGCAGAAGACACGGCGGATGTGATGGTGGGGCGGATGTGGCGGTACTGCGGCGACGGGCCCCCGGAGCGCGGCGCGTCGCGTTGCGTGTGGGGCGAAGGCGGCAGATGGGGCCGCGAGATATTTCGTCTATTGGCGGTTTATAACTACTGGCACAAGAACCGGATGGCCCTCGCAGACGAGGTAAGAGCAGTTGTCATTAGCAGGGTCGAAAACGTGGTGTATCCGCTGTCTATGACAACGTGGCTGGGCTTCGATGATAACATGTACGCTCTGTCGCTTTACGCCCTTTTGAAAGACGCCGGTTTCAACGTCACCTTTGCCATCGTGGACACGCAGTGGGATATACCGTGTACATCGATGGAGGTGGTGCCTGTAGTGAGGTTCAGCAAAATTGGTTTCGCGGGCGAGGTTTACCAGCTTCTGAGACGGATGGTGGATGAGATGGGCGTTAAAATAAGCTACAAGACCTTCTGCACCAGGGCTTGGATTTACTGCGACGACCTCTACGTCTTCATAGACACCTACAACGTCTTTACAGAGGATCGCGGCTACGCGGAGCCGATAGAGGTTTTATACGTGGAGGGACTCACGCAGATCCCCCAAGTCAGTTAACGGAGGAGGGCAAGGGCGGAGAAACCTCCGGCTTTTTCCTCCCAGCCGGCTTCGGCGCCGCTCAACGGCGTGTTCGCCGGTGGGGGTTAGATGGTGAAGGTGAATATCTCCTCGCCGCGTTGATACACCGTCACGGTTCTCTCTTCCAGCACGGCGTAGCATCTGTGGCGGGCGGAGGTGTCTACACGGAGGTGCTTCCCCCAGCTGAAGTTGTGGTAGGTGAAGCATCCGCCAGTCATGTGGCCGCCGAGGTGGAGCCTAGGTCTTATCTTCTCAAGAGCCCACATCATGAGCTCAGCCGCCTCGTCGCCTTCCAGCTCCGGGTAGGGGGCGGAGGGG
>Ga0326760_1000981_pt1 | contig 13264 bp, 5 predicted proteins | sample GCREP_S_FD_207668 | JGI IMG/M metagenome (GOLD analysis project Ga0326760, IMG submission 207668) | Hot spring sediment microbial communities from Geyser Creek Basin, Yellowstone National Park, WY, United States - GCR.EP_S | ecosystem: Environmental > Aquatic > Thermal springs > Near-boiling... | reverse complement strand
ATTCCAGCTAGGCATCTGTATTCATACACAGTATATGACGTGCAACCCGGTTGATAAGAGTTGAAAATATAGAGGGGCTTGCAACAAATCCAAAGGCTATTAGAACGTGTTGGAACGAGTAACCCTAGGAACGCTAACGGTGCCGCCCTTTCTAAAAACTCATGATAAGCGAGCGATACACTCTCTATCTTTTTATAGTCTCCGTCTATCTTGTGCATGCGTACAACGCCTCCTACAATCTCTGCTTCCCACAGGTAAGCATCCTCACAGAAATGGGCCGCATGTTCTCGATACCTATCCACGAAAGCTTTAAACTCTCGTTCTCCAAAAACTTCGTAAAGCCTTGCTATGATCTGTACAACGAGATCTCCAACAGTATCCTCTAAGTGTCCGATGAATCCCAGCTCTTCGTCTAGCTCTTTGCCTAGGCCGGGCGCGATTCTTAGGCCTATCTTCACGCCGTATTTCTCCATAAGCGCCGTGACGGCGCCGTCGAAAAGCCTCTCGCCGTACATCAACCTGAGGTATGGCTTCGGCGTAAGTCTAAGCGAATATAGGAAGAATGTGAAGTGGTTGTAAAGGGGGAGGAGCCTAAGCCCTGCGTTTAGAACCTCCACATACGCAACCACGAGATCTCTAGCGTCCCTCACCTCGTACCTCTTCGGCACCACCTCCACGGGTATGCGCCTACGCACCTCGTTGAGGAGTCTCTTCACCTCCCCTGAGGGTGCTGACAACATACGTCTCTCGCTCCGTGATTTTGCCGAGTTCTTGCGGCATCTTGCCGGCCTTAAGTGCGTTGACCAACTTATTAAGCGCGTCGAGGCTCACTTCGAAGCCCAGCTTCTCTCTGAAGAACCTCGCCGCCGAGCCCTCGGGGAAGCAACTATGTTCAATCACGCCTCTGTCTACGCATTCCTGCCTCACGCCGCCGAGGAGTATCTGGAGGGCTAGCTCCCTGTCGCCACCCCTCAGGACTTGCGCCAAGTCGCCGGAGAGCCGGCCTAAGACCTCCCGCCTAGCCTCCAGAAAGCCGGCCAACGCCGAGTAGAAGGCGCCCAGCTCCTCCCGGAAATACCTAACCCACGTAGACACATCCCAAAACTCCACAGGCACGTTAACGGCCATAAGGGTCTCTACGTGGAATAAAAATTTTGTGCTGAAAAATAACTCATCTATTGCAACGGCTCTAAAATGGCTTTTTCAAGCGACTGCTGAAGCGCGATGAGACCCAAGCGGAATCGGCCCACACCAAAAAGATGCTTGGCCGTATCGAAATCCTCTCGCGCCATGCTAACTTTAGGTTAGTTGATAGAGTTTTTTTAGTGCTACTATGGCTCTAAGGCCCTTGTTCTTCACCTCCCACATCCAATATACGGCGGCGAAGTCGTCCATTTCGCGCAAGGTCTTGACTAGTCTGTACTTCTCGTGGACGTAGGGGTACAGCTTGGCAAATAGATAAGCCTTGGCTGCCTTCTCCAAGTTGGCGAAGGAGTCATCTATCTGCGTCACGTCGCCGAAGAGCTCACGCCACCAGGTGAGCCCCTCCGCGGAGAAAGAGGCTATGCGTCTGCCCCTCTGCATAAGGGTTGCCCTTCTTGTACCTATGAGGAGCGTGATCATGCCCCTCCGCAGACGGAGCCGCGTACCCTTATGTCTAGGTTCTTAAAGGCCTTGGCGAGCTCAGCCGCCTCTTGGGGTACCTCCCCCTCCCTCACGGTGAAGGTCGCGGTGATCGACGCCTCGCCGCCCTCTGCAGTCAACGTATTTAGGTACTTCACAAGCTTCTCCACCTCGCCGACGCCTCTGGCGGTCCAATTCGACTCCACACCCCCGTCTTTAAACACCGCCTCGGCCTTTGCGTCAACCAGCTGGAAGTATCTAAGATGTCTCAACTGTTCCAGAAAACGCAAAACCGCCGTCGCGTCGCTACCGATGACTACGAGACTTCTGGCTTGTACGCCCACGCCCTCAGCCAACGGCTTCTCCACGTCTTCACACTTAACAGCCGCAGGCGTCGCCTCCGCCGCCGCGGCTAGCCTGGCCCTCCTCTTCGCCTCCTCTAGTAGCGACTTCACCTCTCCCGGAACCTCCTTCACCACGCTTATCGCCCTCTCGGGATCGCAGTTTAGAAGTTCTCTAAGCCTGGCTGTCTCCTCGCCCTCCGGCAGGCTCCTAACCTCTCTAAGTACCTGCGGCCAGTACCACGAATTTCCGCAGGAGAGCACTATCTCCCCATCTTCGGCCAGCTTTGCCAAAGCCTCTGTAAGCGCCCTCCCGGGCTCCACCATGGGCAGATCAGGGTCCCTATAGAAGTCCTCCCTTATGGTCGCTAAGTCGATAGACTCGACGTGGCGCAACCTCTTAGAGAGATAGACATCGTGTAGAAACTGGGCATCTAGCGGGACATATTTCGCGACTCCTTCCAACGCATCTCTCACGGCCTTGGCCACAGCCTCCCTAAACCTGGCCGCGGCCTTACCCGGGGCCTCGCCTCGCGCCAGCTCAACCCTAAGATCGAGCAACTCCACGCCGTGGGGCATAGGCACGGCGAGTTTGTTGTACGACTGATAGAAGGCGTAGTATAGCTCAAGCGTCCTCTTCTCGCACAACGACTCAAGTCTCTGTCTCTGAGAGGATTCCTTGAGCTCTTCCCTCAAAGCGTCACAAGCCTTTATGTACTTGGCCTGCTCCACAGGCATGCCGCTGTGCAAAAGCACCACCACGGAGTTGCGGTAAGTCAACCTCTCCAGCGCCTTCTTGAGCTCCTCTTTGTCCGGCGGCTGCGCCCGCGGATGCCAGACGTACAGCCTAAACCTCTTCTCATCTCTTATGTCGTTTACCCCGCGGGCAAACTCCTTGACAAATGGAAGATCTATAGCCTTCATAAGCCTCTCCGCCTCCTCCTCCAAGACCTCGTAGGCCTCCTCAGCCAATACGGTGGCTCTCCTCTCCTCCAGTATCTTGTTTATATTCGGCTCCGCCGAGAACCAATACCTGTTGTTCTCCTCGGAGAGATACCAAAGCCTATCCAGAAGTTCTTCAAGCGCCTGTCGGTATATCTCAGGGTCGCCTCCCTTGGGCTTCGCGGCCAGCGTAACAGCCGTCTTCAGATCCGCCGCGTTTCTCTTGACGTCCCCGCCGAAGAGAGAGTAGAGGTAGAGACCAGCCGCCACGCGGTAGTGGTGATCGCCCAGCTCTCTGGCCACCCTCAGATCGTGCTCGATGATAGGCAGGAAGTGGGGCCTCCCGACGCCGGCTGTGAAGAACTTCTTGAAGTCGTCTTGGCCGAGGTCTACGTCGCCGGGTAGTATCAAGTCGGCGAATTTCTTCTGCTTATTAAGGACGTGATAGGCGACTAGAGCCAAGGTGTATATCAGATCACGCGTCCGCTGGAAGTCCGGGATAGAGGAAACCCTCTCCCACAGCGTACGCATAAAGGCCGGGTGGAAGGGGTAGGCCTTCTTCAACTCCTCAGGCCTGGTCCACTCCTCAACGAACCACTCCCTCCATCGCGAGTAGTACTGGGAGTATATACCAGCCGCCTGCTCCGCCACGGAGTCCTCCACCTTCGCGAAGAGCCTCCTCCGCACTATGCCGTATATCTCCTCCAGCCTGGTGATGGGGATGTACTCCACGCCCACGCGTCTAAGCACGTCCCTAAGCCTCCCCACCTTTTCGTGGACCCAGTCGCTAAAAGGCGCAGATTCGTCGGGAAGCGTGATCACCAGCATGTCGCGTTCTCTCAACGCGTCGTACAGCCTGCGGAAAAACAAGATGACGCCCTCCGCAAGCGCGTTTTTCTGCTCCAGAGGTATATGCCTCTGGTCCATCTGCCTGAAGTATTCGCCTATCTCGTCGATGAGGATCACAACGGGAAGCGACGACCTCTGCAGCGCCCCCTCCAGCGTCTTGGTCTCGGGCACCTCATCTCCCCTCAGATCCACGCCTAGACAACCCCCCAGCCAGGTCCAAAGGGGCATGCGGAACGGATTTACGGCCGAGGCGTCCAACGCACATACGGCGGCCTGCGGGTTGCCGTACCCCCTCGCCACCTCCCCCACCTGGCCCCTCCCGGCGGCCTGCCTCGCCGTGAAGAGAAAGAACAAAGTGGCGAGCATATGCGTCTTGCCTCCGCCAAAGCCCGACCTAATGATCACGACCTTGTCGCCTCCCCTCCCGCTCACCCTCTCTAAGACTCTAACGAGGACCGTGCGGAGGGTGTCGGTGAGGTACGTAACCTCGAAGAACCTCTCAGGCGAGTCGTAGGGGGCGGGGGCCCTCCCCTCTATTACCCTGTAGAAAGAGACCGCGACGTCCTCGCGGCTGAACCTCCCCTGCGCAATCTCAAGCCTAAGCTCCATAACTAAACAACTGCCCTTCATTTAAAGACTTCCGGCAAAACGCCGCGTCAAAGCTCTTCACCACCTCGTCCCCCCTAGCTACGTAGATGACGTGAAGAGCCTTGCATATGTCGGAGAGCGTATACGTGAAGGATCCCTGCTCCAACAACCTCTTGACGCCTCTAACTCCGTCTTTGCTAAACGCGCAAAGTAGCCAGTGAAGCACATCCACTAGGTAAGGCGACTCCTTCTCCACCACGTCGCAACGGTCCTTCCAGTCTAGAAGCTCAGCCTTCTTCTTGTCCCCGCTTTTCGCCTCCCGCACGGCCCTCCGCCTAACCAGCTCCTCTCTAGAGACAAAGAGCTTAGTCAAGAGAAGGTACGTGTCGGAATCCAAGCCATTTCCCGAGTTGTTTGCGGCGTATATGTAGAAGCCGGTCAACTTATCCGGCACAGAGCCTCCGAAAGCCGCCTCAACTGCGGCGGACACCGCCACCCGCTCGGCGAACTCCACCACGTTCTCAACCGCGTTGCCTCTCATGGACTTCAACACGCCTACCTGCGTGGCGTATTTAAGCGCCGCGGCGTAGGCAGCCATCATGAGGTCAACGCCCCTATACCCCTCTCTCCACAGCTCCTCCACGGCCCTCCTAACCTCAGCCTCGAGACGGGGCTTAAGCCGCTCCACGTACTCCACCTCGTCACGCAGCCGCGGCCTAAGCACAAGGACGAGGGCAGACACCATGGAGACCTTGCCCCGGGCCTGCACATCGGTGGCCGACTGGGCCTTAACCGGGATTAAGTTAGACACGGCAAACCCCGCCTCCATAAGCGCCTCTAACGTAGCCGCCCACGCCTCCCTCCGGGAATGAGCAAAATAGACAACGAAAACCCCGTCGTCGGCAATAACCCTCCTAATTTCTTTAAACGCCCTCTTGAGGAGGGCCCTGAAGTGCTCCTCGGTCCTCCCCCCGCCAACGCTTATATCCTCTGCGGAGCGGTCGCGCCAAAGCGTCCAGAAGCTAAACGCCTCCGGGTACAGATCACCAACCACCCGCTTAAGCCAGACATATACAAAGTCGTAACTCTCCGGATATGGAATATTGTCAAAATACGGCGGGTCGGTAACGACGTATTTAATGCTTCTGCCCGCAAAAGGCAGATTCAACGCAGACCCAAACACCGGCTCAAACGGCCCAGCCCCCTCCAACGCATGGACAAGAAACGCAAACCCATCTAAAACATCAAACAAAGCCCCCCACAAAGACCCAGAACCCTTAGCAAACGGATTAACCTCAACATAATCCCACGACATGCTAATAACCTTAAGAGCATATGTATCCCTAACTTTAAGAACACGCTTATCCCATGACGTCAGCCGTGAGTTGCGATCCGCCTGCTTCGCCACCAGCCAGGCGAGAACTGTGCGGAGGCTTGGCTCTATTTGTTTGAGCTTCTCTACGAGTTTGTTTAGGTAGTAGTGTTGACGCTTGTTGAAGAGATCTCCGAATGTCTTGTAGCCGTAGAGCGGCGGCAATACGCTACGGGGGTCGTTAGGCGCTATTAACTCGGTCAACCTCTCCGGCTCGGGGACCTCTTCATATGCCTTCCTATCGGTCTCTGTGGCTGGGTGGAATTTCTTATCCTCTGTCACAACAACTACCATCTTGTCGTTGTGGCCTATGTTTTTCCTGATGTATTCGTCTGAGATCGGGGCGCTGCACTTGGGGCATCTCGCCTTGCCCTCACTAATTGTCTTTATCCCTTCCCCTCCCTTTTCTATCACCACGTCGTAGTCGTCGCCGTTGTATATAGGCTTCCAGTAAATTTTCTCGTCTGCATCTAGGCCGGAGTCCAGCATTAGGGGGACCCAGGCGCCGCACTTGGGGCACCTTACCTGCTTTGCCCATATGTAGTGGGAGATCCTCTTGCCGTTTCTAGGCGGGTAGTATCGCGAGAGCTCCTTCTCGAGCTCCAGCGCGATGCGGCAGCCCTCGTGTGCCAGGGGGCCCGCCTTCTCGGCTTCTCCGCTTTTGCAGATCGCCTCCATGTCTGCTCCGAAGCCTCTCCTATACCTCTTCTTAAGCGTCTCCCAGGCCTTGGGGTCTATCAACTCCTTCCCGCGCTCTCTCGCCAGCTGTATCGTCTTGAGCGCCAGCCACTGCACAGGGTTGTACTCAAGCGCCACGGCGTGCGCTCCCAGTCTCGCCGCTTCCAGCGGGATGGAGCCGCCCCCTGCGAAGGGATCCAAGACGACGACGCCCTTCAGCCTCTCCCTCACCTCAGCCGGTGGGTTATGCCAGTATGGCTGCTTATCCCCGTCGAGTCCAAGCGCCTTCTTCGCCAGGTGGGGGTCCAGGTCGGGTAGGAGGGTGGTGAGAAGGACAAACCGCGAGATGATGAGGGGTAGGCGGGCAAGTGAAGTGTACATTTCGAAGTGTGGAGGCCTTGCATGGCGCTCCTTTGCGGCTTCTTCATCTATTTTACGTTTTACGTCTCTCCATTCTCCTGCCAAAGGCTTCTCGATGGCCACATATGTTCTGTGGTTTTAATTTAACTTCTGTGGTTGGGGTGATTAGCTTGATGAAGTCCATGTACGGTATTACGTATTTGGTCTGGGTTCTTACGTACTGCTGTATTTGGGGGGCTAGGGCGTCGCATGGGTTTTTGTATTTTCTGAGTAGGCCGTGGTGGAGGTCTACTACGTAGAGGTATGTATGGTGCTTCAGGGCTTTGGCTAGGGCGACTGCGTCGATTACGCGTCGGTCTGGTATTTTGCGGAGTTGTTCTAGCCGTTTGGCGCACATGGTTTCCCACTCTATGGGCTGGATGTGTATCTGGCTGTTTAGCGACGTTACTGTCTTGACTTCTATTAGTCTCACCTCGTCGGGGCAGATTGATATTAGGTCTATCCCAGCCAGCGGCTTGTCTCTTAGGTCTATGACGCGGCATCTCTCCGTCTCCTCCTGCCGTATTACAATCTCCTCGCCCTCCTTGCCTTGATTTATGATGTTGGTGGCCCACTCGACGCCCAGCGCCAAGTAGCCCAGAGGCCTGTAGAAGGCTGTTAACACGGGCGCCACGGCTATGTGGGGCTGGCAGGCCTTGTCTATCTGTTGCGTCCAGAAGTTCTGCTCCGCCACTATCCTCCTTTTCAGCTCCTCCCTCTCGGTGGGGGACAGCCCGCGTTTTTTCTCCAGCTCTTGTAGCTTTCTTGAGGTCTCTGTGTATATGGTGTCGAGCAACTTCTGGCATATCCGTCTCGCCTTTTTCTCCAGCTCCTCTCGTATCTCCTCCGCCACGTCGCTGGGGGGCGGAGGCGCTTGGTTCGTCTTGTTTACCTCCATGGCTATGTTCAATATGGAGAGAGGCACCTCCCCCTCGGCGCCGCAGGGGGTGTTGCCCGGCTTGAAATACGCCGTGACTTTTGCCAAGCTGTATTCCCTCTCCCCCGCCGGCGTGGGTAGGGCGAGCTTGGCCTCGCCTTTGAGGATCCAGAGGGTGCCGTCTGCGAAGCAGGGCTTCTCCACCTCCACCTCCACGGCGGCCGGCAGCTGTGATATGTGGTACTCCACCACCGCCTTGGCCAAGGGGTGCTCCACTGTGATTCTCTCTGGGCACTGGCCGCCGAAGCCGGCCGCCTCAGTTAGGCATCTGCCCCGGCAGAACCTCCCCAATTCGCGGGGTGGATACTTCACCTTTATGCATCCGTCTCTTTCTTCGTAGCTTCGGGGGTCCAGCGCCGCCAACGTGTTTAGGACCAGGGTTTTCAACTCGTCGTCTGTGACTACGTCTGTGCACCGGGGGTCTGCCTCTATCTTTATCCGGTCGCTTGTCAACAGCTCCTCAAGATCTTTAAGGGCGACGGCCCTCTGCTGCAGTAGCTTGTCTACCTCCTCCTCTGGGCTTCTGCCGGCTAGGGCTGCCTCCACTATTTTGAGGAACTCCTTCTCAGCGGCGGCGTTGCCTAGGTAGTCGAAGACTTTGCCGAGGGTTTTCTTGATCTCTTCGATCTTCTGGAGGAGTATCTGGTAGATGCGGCCGTCTATGGTGTCTGCCACCAACATGTTGTATATGAAGACGGGTTTGGTCTGGCCGTAGCGGTGCACTCTCCCGATCCTCTGGTCTAGTCTGCTGGGGTTCCAGGGGAGGTCGTAGTTTATGAGTACGTTGGCCACCTGGAGGTTGAGGCCTTCGGAGGCCGCGTCTGTGGCCACCAGTATCTTGCCGGTGCGTCGAAACTTGTCCTCGGCGGCTTTGCGCTCCTCCTCGGCCATGCCGCCGTGGAGAGTCACCATTTCTCTCAACGCCGCCAGTCTCTCGGCGAGGTAGTACATGGTGTCGCGGTACTGGGTGAAGATGATGACCTTGGAGTCTTTATGTCTCTCCAGTAGCTCCAGTAGCTTCTGGTATTTGCTGTCTATCTTCACCGCCTCAGCCAGCTGTTTAAGTCTGTGGAGTTGCTCCAGCTCCCTATCGATCGCGTTTATGTCGGCGACGACGTGCCTCAAGGCCTCTGCTTCGGTCTTCACGTCGTATGTAGGCTTTAGAAGACCCGCCTTCATCTGCTGGAGGGCTTGTATCCTCTTCTCCACGGTTTTCTTTATCGCGGCGATGCTGGAGGATGCCCTCTTCTGGAAAACCACCGCGACTAAGCCAAGGGCCCTCCTCCTTCTGCCCTTTGCCTGCCTAGCCGCGTCGTAATAGTATTTAACGTAGCGTATAACCTCGGCGTAGAGCCGCCGCTCCTCCTCTGTGGGCTCCACAACCACAGGCGGGCTTACGTATCTCTCCGGAATACCGGCCTCCTCCTTTACATCTTCTCTCAGCCTCCGCACCACAAGCCTCTTGACGGCGGCGCGGAGGGTGCTCTCGTCTACTGATGGATCAAGTAGTCTGAGCCGCGCCACGAAGTCGTGGCGTTTGCCGTGGTGAGGAGTGGCGGAGAGGAGTAGCACGTTCCTCGCCTTGGAGACCATGGCCTCCGCCGCGGAGTACCTCTGTGTGGGCCCCCTCGCGCCTACGGTGAGGTTGTGGGCCTCGTCGAAAACAGCCAGGTCCCACCCCTCCTCTAGGTATTGCTTAATGTGTCTTTTTAGGTAGTCCACGCTGACTACTACGCAGTCTCCCCTGGGGTCTTTCTCTACGCAGTGTATGTCGAATTTCTCCGCCAGCTCTCTCCTCCACTGGAATGTAAGGAATCTGGGCGTAACGATGAGAACCCTCTTGGCGAGGCCGCGGAGCATAAGCTCCTTTATCAAGAGGCCGGTCATGATGGTTTTGCCTAAGCCGACGTCGTCCGCCAGGAGGAGCCGCAGAGCGCCTTCGTCGTACAACTTTCTAAGGGCGTAGTTTACGAAGTCCAGCTGGTAGGAAAGGGCGTTTATCCTGCTATGCGACGGGTTTACACATGGCGTGTATCTGCCGTGTAGATACACCCGGAGCGCCAGCAGAGACAAAGGCGACAACACAACACGCCTCTTCACCTATATAAAAAACATGACGGTTGCTAAACGCCTTTATCTCTACGCCTAGATTTGCGTTTTTTCTTACCGCCGTTGTTATAGAGAAGATCTTTCCCGCAGAGGAGATACAGGAGAAGAAATAAATTTAAATTATAGCTACTTGAGACGAATCTGCGACGTTGATTGCCACTTCGATGTTTAACATACAAGCCCTCAGAAGTAATGAGTTCTAATGAAAAAACAAGGCATGAACCACCATAGAGCTCCGGTTGGAGGTTCGCCAGCGTTTCCAGCAGAAGCTCTCCCCTAGTCTCGAGGGCGCATTCTTCTAGTCTGCGGAGGAGCTTTCTGCCTCTTCCCGACGGCCTGTAGGCGTTCCTCCTCTCTCTGCCGGCCTCTGCTCGTGGGCTGGGGCGGCGTACGAGTAGAGACACCACATGCCTTCGGCGCGAGATACGCCGAGACACCTTAGCTACGTCTCTGAAGACGCATCCGCCCTCGGTTAAAAGCGCCCTCCCCAGTGAGACGAAAACGTCGAAGCCACAAGCAGCCAGGTACCGACCGTTAGCGTAAGCTTTTTATCGAGTCTCCACGCAGTTTTTATGGCTCTGCTCTTCCGCCACTCCTACGAGCTTAGGGCTGAGAAGGCGGCGGCCGGGGGGCCTGTGGTTGTGGTGGGGCCGCCGGGCGCCGGGAAGACCACCTTCATCAAACAGTTTCTTGAGCCTCGCGGCGTTGTGGCGGCTGAGGAGGTCGCGGGCCTGGCGCCTGAGGCGGAGGAGACGCAGAGAGGGGGCATGAGGGAGAGGGCTCTGCGACTCCTTAAGAGACTCGCCGAAGGCGACTATGTGCCTCAGGGCCGCGTAGAGAGAGAGCTGGCCGGCATAAGAGACGCCGAGCTCCTCAAGGCCTTTGACGAGCTTCCGAGGAGCTTCGTGGAGTATCTAAGGAAGAGATACGGCGGGTGGTCTCTCTACCTCTTCTACATCCCGCCTGAAGTAGAGGAGGAGAGGGAGGCGGTGGAGGAGTTGCTGAAAATAGCTGAAAGGGTTGGCGTCGAGTTTAGATGGTTTGGGCTGGAGTACGTGCCGCCTGGCGTCGTGGCGATGCTGAAGGAGAGGGGCGTGGGGTATGTGGAGGAGCAGCTGAGGCTGTACAGAAGGATTCTTGAGGAGTTCGACGCCGCAGGAGGCAGACTCGCCAAGCTGTCGAAGCTGGGCAGAAGCGTCGCGGAGAAGGCAGGGGAGTCTCTACTGGAGAGGTTTGCAGAGGCGGTGGAGGAGCTCGCCAAAGTCTTGCTTCCCCTTCTCCCCGGCGGCATTGCGGCCGGCGCTGTGCTGGGCATCGCCTCGTATTTTCTGGCGGGCGGCGGGGAGTGGAGCCGCTGGATAAGACTGCTGGCTGACTGGTCTAGGCTGGACGGACGGCTTAAAGACCTCGCGGCGGCTCACATAGCGCTGGAGCTGGGCGTGGGGATGGAGGAGGTGAGAGACGTGTTGAATTCTCTTAGCAACAAAGAGCTGGAGAAGCTTGAGGAGAGAGTTAAGGAGCTGTACGACAGGTTGGAGGAGCTTTGGAATGAGGTAATTGCGCAGAGGCTTGCGAAATACGGCGACGTGTACACCAGGCGGAGGGCTGAGGGGTTGCGCGTCACGTATCACAAGGTGGTTGACGCCGGCGTTGAGTACCGGCTTGTAACCGCCGGCGGCTTCGCAGAGGCGGCCGGGGAGGTGGAGAAACACCTCGCGGAGAGGGGTTTTGTGGTGGTTACGGGGAGTAGAGGCATTGGGAAATCCACCCTGGCCGCCTACGTGGCTTACGACATGTTGAAAAAAGGCGACGTGGACTACGTGGTTAAGGTGAAGAGCCCGGTAGACGTGTCGGAGGTGGATGTCTTCAAGACGTTGGGCCGGAGGGTGTTGTTGTTTTTTGATATTTATCCGCGGGAGGTGTATCTAGAGCAGTTCGACCCCCGGAGGCCGCTTGAGAAGCTCTACGGCTCTGTAGAGGTTTTGCTTTCTCTTGCGGCTCTGGCGGAGCGTAGCCGCGAGGCGGGGGCCGGGCTGTACGTCTTGGCCGTTGTCCACGATAAGGCGCTGGCGGAGACCCACGCGGGGAAGGCGGTAATGGAGTGGCTTGGAGGGGCCTCTTTCTACGTTCCACGGTTGAACACGCCGGAGTTCCTCGCCGGGGTTTTGAAAAGCTACACCTGCCCAAATGAAGACGACTGTTGCCTCGACAAAGTCGACATTAAAAGACTTGTCAGCCTCATCTCAAGCCACAACGCCTATACGCTGGTCGCCAAATACACAGGCCTCTGGCTGAAGGAGAAGAGGTGCGACGCCGAGAAGCTGGAGGAGGCGTTGAAATCCTCGTTAAAGCCTTCAAAGGCGGAACCAAAACTCTACCTAGCCCACTACATCTGGCGCGTGTTGCTTCGCGGTAGCGGCGACTTGGCTAGGAAGGCCGCTGTGCCGCTCCTCCTCCACGCCTACTTCGGCCCGGTGCCGGTCGGCATGACGTACATCACGAAGGCGGAAAAAACCGGAGTCTGGCGCTTCTTAAAGCCGGAGGAGCTGGAAGGCGTCGGCCTGGAGTCTCTGAGAGAGAACGAGCTGGAGCCCATAGCCAGATGGCTAGCCCAGCGGCACGAAGACCTCGTGGAGGAGGCGCTGAGAGACCTAGCCGGCCTAAACGGCGAAGAGGCGAGGAAGCCCTACAAAGAGGCCTTAAGCGGCTTGATAGATGTGCTCGACTGGGCCCGCGAGGCGGCGTTGAATGAAGGCGGCGAGATCCTCGCCGAACTCGGCGTCCCCGAGAAGGACCGGGGATTGGATATGTCTCTGCTGGCCTTTGTCGTCAGGAGGCTCGCTACTGTTCTCAAGAGCGGCGGTGGTAGGAATTGTCGGCAGAGGGTACCCTTCATCGCTGGCCACGCGCTGGCTGTATATCCCAAGTTGCCTAAGAGGGAGCGGTTGTCGAAGGACGTTGTAGAGGCTTTGGGAGACGCCTTGAAGCCCTGTGCTGTGGATGAGTACTTAACGATAGACGGCGTGATACCGCCGCTCTCAATAGGCTTATTCTGGTTCCTGTATTACGTCGAAACGCTCTACGCCAGAGATCTTTCGCAGATTCAGAAGATCAGAGAAAGGCTAGACGTCCTTACCCCGTTCGCAGACGCAGAAATCATAAAAGCCTTGAAGAAAACGGCGGAGGAACTGTTGGCGAGGTGGAGAAAGAGAGGCATTAACCTCTACGAGGCCTTCTACGCCCTGGGTTTGGCAGTATTTGCCGCCAGAGGTGAGACGGATGAGGAGACGGCCGACCTACTACTCTACGCTATGTCTTTTGTAGCGCAACGGGTGGCCTTTCCGGTAGCGGGGTTGCCGGTTTTGGAGATGTTGCGGTCTCTGGGCGAGAAGGCGCCGCATAGATACGTCTCTCTGCTAGCCGCCG